>Ga0182024_10007376_pt1 | contig 23715 bp, 16 predicted proteins | sample P32metaG_FD_120480 | JGI IMG/M metagenome (GOLD analysis project Ga0182024, IMG submission 120480) | Permafrost microbial communities from Stordalen Mire, Sweden - P3-2 metaG (Illumina Assembly) | ecosystem: Environmental > Terrestrial > Soil > Wetlands > Permafrost | place: Sweden: Stordalen... | reverse complement strand
TTAGTTCGGATTCGACCCGAAGCGTATCGCCCAAACCGCCGAAGCGGCGATCGCGCTTCTGGTAGTCGAGGATGGCGCGCAGGAGCTCGGCTCGCGTGAAGTCGGGCCAGAGAGTTTCGGTGACGTAAAGCTCGGCGTAGGCGATCTGCCACAGCAGGAAGTTACTGACGCGCATTTCGCCGGAGGTGCGGATGAGCAGGTCGGGGTCGGGCATGCCGGCGGTGTAGAGGCGCTGGGAAATCGCGGCTTCATCGATAGCGATATGGGAGTGCCGGGCGTCTGCCACCAGTGCGGCGACGGCGTCGACGATCTCCGCGCGCCCGCCGTAGTTGATCGCGAGATTGAGCTGCAACCCGGCGTTGCCCGCAGTTGACCGGATCACCGAATCGAGCTCTTCGCGCACGAAATCGGGCAGGGCATCGAGGCGGCCGATGGCGGTGAAGCGGATATCGTGGCGATGCATGAGGTCGAGCTCGGCGCGAAGGTAACGGCGGAGCAGGCGCCACAGTGTATCGACTTCAGCGCGGGGCCGCTTCCAGTTTTCGATGGAGAAAGCGTAGAGGGTGAGGGCGCGGAGGCCGAGCTGCGCGCAGGTTTCAACCGTCGCGCGCACCGGCGGGACTCCGGCGCGATGGCCGGCCGCGCGAGGCAGCCGGCGCCTGCGGGCCCAGCGTCCGTTGCCATCCATGATGATGGCGATGTGGGCGGGCAGGCGATCGGGATCGATGGCGCGGGCGAGCGCGAGATCGGCGCTGGCGGGTGCCAGCGCGTCGAGTAAAGCTTTCATGCCGACCAGTCCATGGTAACCGATCGATCGGCTGAAAGAGGTCATTCAAAAAGGCTACTTTACTACACAAAGTACTTGACAGACCCGCCGAATCCCGCGTATTCTTATCCCATGGCGTCTGTCCAACCGATCCGCGAGCGCCCCTCGGAGCCGATTCCGATGCATGCGCACGCGATGGACAATCTGCGTTACATCCGCGAGACCATGGAGCGCGCGGGTTCCTTCACGGCGGTGCCGGGATGGGGCGGAGTGGCGATGGGGATCACGGCGCTTATGGCGAGCGTGATCGCGGCCGTGGTGAGCCGGCAGGGAGGCTCGACGGGCGCGTGGCTCGCGACCTGGATGACGGAAGGCGCATTGGCGGTGGGCATCGGGATTCTGGCGATGTGGCGCAAGGCGGCGCAGGCGGGCATGCCGATGTGGTCGGCGCCGGCGCGCAAGTTCGTGTTCAGCTTCGTTCCGCCGCTCGCGGTGGGAGCGGCGCTGACGCTGGCGCTATGGCGGGCCGGGGCGTCGAGCGCGATTCCGGGCGTGTGGCTGATGCTCTACGGAACCGGCGTCGTGACCGGCGGTACGTTTTCCGCGCCGATTGTGCCGGTGATGGGCGGCTGCTTTCTGGTGCTGGGCGCGCTCGCGCTATTGTCGCCCGCGGCGTGGGCCGTCGAATGGCGGGATGTGTGGCTGGCGGCTGGCTTCGGCGGATTGCATATCGTCTTCGGCGCGGTGATCGCCAAGCGGTACGGGGGCTAGCGCGGAACGCGCGGGTAAGAGGCAAGCGCGGTACGCGCGGGTAGGGCAGAGGAGAGACGAGTGTCGAAATCGAGCGCATTACGGGCCGAAGCAGCGGCGGCAAATCATACTGGTAACTCCACTGCCAACCCCACCATTCCCGAGGCGATTCCGGATCTTGACCGGCTGATTCATGAGCGCATCCGGCTGGGGATTGTGAGCGCGCTCGCGGCGGCCAAGAATCCATTGACGTTCAACGACTTGAAACACCTGCTCCGGACCACCGACGGCAACCTGAGCGTGCACGCGCGGAAGCTCGAAGAGGCGAAATACATCGGGTGCGTGAAGTCGTTCGAGGGCCGTGTGCCCAAAACCGAATATTCGCTGACGGCGGCCGGACGGCGGGCGTTTGAAAAATACCTGGATCACATGGAAGCGATCATTCAAGCGGCCAAACGCTGACCGGCGGACGAACGCTTTTTTTTGGCGGGTGTGCTTTGTAATGGCAAGTACTTTCACTGACGGTTTACATGTCGCCATCATCATGGACGGCAACGGCCGCTGGGCGGCGGCGCGGGGATTGCCGCGAATTGCCGGGCATCGCGCCGGGGCGGACGCGGTGCGCCGAACCATTGAAGCCGCGCCCGGGCTGGGGATTTCGATCCTGACGCTGTATGCCTTTTCGGCCGACAACTGGCGGCGTCCGGGGCGCGAAGTCGGCGCGCTGATGAGGCTGCTCGGCCGGTATCTCGCGCAGGAACGCGAGCGCTGCATCGCCACTGGCGTGCGGGTGCAGGCGATCGGCCGGCGGGACCGGCTGCCGGGGTCTCTGGTGGCGCTGCTCGAGCAGACCGAGCGGGCGACGGCGGGCGGGCGCAAGCTGCATTTGCGGCTGGCGATCGATTATTCGTCGCGGCAAGCCATTCTGGATGCGGCTCTGGCGGCGCGTGATATAACCGCGGAAACGCTTGGGCGCGCGATCGGACCCGACGTCGATATGCTGATCCGCACCAGCGGCGAGCAGCGTTTGAGCGACTTCCTGCTGTGGGAGTGCGCTTACGCCGAGATGCTGTTCACGCCGCGGATGTGGCCGGATTTTTCGGCCGTGGACCTGAGCGCGGCAATCGACGAGTTTCAGGGCCGCGAACGGCGCTTCGGCGGCCTCCCAGCCCAGCGCAGCGCCTGAGAGCCCCGTGGGGCAGGGCCGTGCCCTGCCGTGTGCCGGTTACGTGGTGCCCTGCCGTGTGCCGGTTAGGTGGGGCAGGGCCGTGCCCTGCCCTGAGCGACTCCTACAATCTTCACAAAGCTGTTTCTCCAACCCTAAATCCGCGTTACGATTTCACCATTCAAGAGTCATTTACCACCTTTCGGTGGGGGTGCGCGGTCTACGGCGTGTTTTGTCTTGAAAACGTCGCGCGCCTGTAGTATCCTTTCACAAATCGTTTCAGTTTTGGGGAAGTACTCAATCTATAGCTTTTGGTCTTCAAAGAAAGGGACTATGCAACTCTCGCTCAATCGCTCCGCTTCAGGCGTGTCCGTGTCCGCCTTGATTTTCCGGATGGTTCTCGCCGCGCTGATCGCCCTGGCGCTCGGCCACGCGAACGTGAACGCACAGGCGTTGACGGGCTCGTTGACCGGCACCGTCACTGACGCATCCGAGGCCGTGATTCCCGGCGCTAACGTAACCATCACGAATCTGGGCACCGGCAAAACCAACAAAGAGAGCACCAACGCGGAGGGTGTATTCACCTTTGCGGAGCTTGAGAACGGCAATTTCAAGGTAACCGTGGAACACGCCGGATTCTCGACCACGGTGATCGAGAGGGTGCAGGTATTCGTATCGCAGAGCTCGCACGTGAACGTCAAGCTGGAAGTCGCCAGGACGGGCACCGAAGTGGTGGTGCAGGCGGAGCAGACCGCCGTGCAGACGGACTCGGTCGAGTTGAAGGACACGGTAGAGCGCAAAGAACTGGACAGCATTCCGCTCCCGACCCGCAATCCCCTTGACCTGGTGAAGACCTTCGCGGGAGTTCTGACGCCGAACGCCGGCAGCGGCATCACCGGAGGCGATGCGTTCGTTCACGGCATGAGAGGCAACGACACCAACCTGACGCAGGACGGCATCAACGTGCAGGACAACACGGTGAAGACCAGCGCATTCTTCGCGCTGAGCGCTCCGGTGGCCGATACCATCGGCGAAATGAACGTCAGCGTGGGCGGAATCGGCGCGGACGCCGGATTCGGCGGTGCGCAGGTTTCGATGATCACAGTGCGCGGCACCAACGATTTTCACGGGTCGGCGTACTGGTATCAGCGCACCGACGATCTGAACGCCAACACCTGGTTCAATAACGCCGCCGGTGTGACGCGGCCTTTCCAGTTGCAGAATCACATCGGCGGGACCTTCGGCGGGCCGGTATGGCTTCCGAAGATCTACAAAGGCAGGAACCGAACCTTCTTTTTCGTCGCGTATGAAGCCTATCGCGAGCCTCGTTCGCAGCCCGAGACGCGCACCGTGATCACACCGAACGCAGAACAGGGCCTGTTTACTTATACGCCCAGCGGAACCAGCGTGCCCGTGACGGTCAACCTGCTGAACATCGGAACCATCGGCGCTACCGGCCAGAAACCGACCATCAACCCGGCGTTCGCGAATGTTTACGAAAAGTACGTACCGACCACCGGCCTAACCAATACCGGATGCGCCGCGGGCGATACGATCAACGTCCAATGCTACGCCTTCAACGGGGCGGGCGTGAACAATCAGGACCGGTATACGGTTCGCGCGGATCATCAGCTCACCTCCAAGCACGCGATCGAGTTCGTCTGGAACCGATCCAACTACAACACAGCGCCGGACTTCCTGAATAGCAACGCGCCTCCGTTCCCGACCAGTCCGTGGTCCGGCGGGCAGCAATCCCAGCGCCAGGTGTACGTATGGGCTCTGCAATCGGTCTTCACGCCGACGCAGACCAACGAATTCCGCGTGGGATATCAGACCGCGCCGGTGGGTTTCAACTATAACAACACCTTTACGGAGACGGGCGGAAACCAGATCGCGTATGCGGGCGTCACCAGCCCCATTATGACTTCGACGAATTTCTCGCAGGGCCGCAATACTCCCACCCGGCAGATTATCGACAACTACGCCTGGGTGAAGGGCAATCATCAGATGCGGTTCGGCGGCGAGTATCGTCTCCTGCTGGCAAACACGTTCGTCGATGACCGTACCTTCCCGGTGGTGACCCTCGGCAGCAACAGCGCCAATCCGAACAACCTGAGCGCCACAACTCTGCCGGGCATCAGCGCGGCGGAGCTGACCATCGCCAACAACATTTTCAACGACATTACCGGGCTGCTCGGCTCCATCGCGGAGGGCGTCAACCACACCTCGCCGACGTCCGGCTACGTGGCGGGCGTTCCCGAGCAATATACGCCGATCCAGCAGAACATGGCCCTTTACTGGCAGGATTTGTGGAAGATAAAGCGTAATTTCAGCGTGCAATACGGCGTGCGCTGGGAGTATCAGGGTCCCTACGATGTTCGCAACGGCCTGATCCTGCTACCGCAGAACGGTGTGGCGGGTGTTTTCGGTCCGACTCCGGTCGGCGGCTATTTCAGTCCTGGAAACGTTACCGGCGCGACGGATTCTCTTCTGACGCTTCAGGGCAGCACAGCGAGCGGCAACCCGACGACGCAGCGCAACTGGAGGAACTTCGCGCCGTTCATCGGCATCACCTGGTCGCCGGGCACTGACAGCAAGACGGTGGTGCGCGCCTCCTTCTCGACGCATTTCGTGCAGGACGGCGAGACCTTCTATGAAAATGCGACCACGCTGAATACCGGTTTGTTCACCACGCTTTCCAACACGACTCCCACTGGCGTGTTCAGCCCCACCAATGTTCCGCTGCCCCCGGTTCCAGCCTCCACCTTCCCGGTGTCGCAGGTGAACAACTACTACAACGTCTCGAGCGGTTCGGCGAGCGAGCTTGCCTACGCTCACAATCTCCGCACTCCCTATGTCATGGAATGGAGTTTGGGCATCCAGCGCGAGCTGTGGAAGAAGTATACGATTGAAGCGCGCTACGTCGGCAATCACGCCCCGGACCAGTTCAATCTGTTCAATATCAACGAGACGGATTTCAACTACAACGGACTGCTCCAGGAGTTCGACCACGCGCAGGCCAATCTTCAGATCAACACGGCCAACAAAATCACCGGTTTCGCAAACAACGGTCTGCCGGGCCAGTTTGCCCTGCCGATTCTGAGCCAGATTTTCACGGGCGTTGCGGCGAGCTCGGGCTTCAGCAACAGCACCTACATCACGGACCTCAACCTGAACAACATTCAGGCCATGTGGAACACCATCCGGAACTCACCCACCTACTTCACCAACATCAAGGCGGATTTCCCGTCGAACTTCTTCGTCGCCAATCCGTGGGCGGCCTCGGCCTACGTTGTGAATAACTCCGGGTGGTCCTACTGGGACGGCCTCGAAGTCGAAGTCAAGCGCCGCTTCGGAAGCGGCTTCTTCATGCAGGCCAATTACACCTTCAGCAAAGGGCTCTCGAACGCCCAGTATGGCTCGAACCAGAGCGAGCAGCAGAACTACCAGTCGCTGTTGAACACCGGGCTCGATAAAGTCCGCGAGGGGTTCGACGTGCGCCACTCTTTCGGAATGACGTTCCTCTATCCGCTTCCCATCGGCCGCGGCAGGCAGTTCGCCAACAATATGCCGAAGGTTCTGAACGTGGTGGCGGGCGGGTGGAGCGTTACCGGCTTCACGCACTGGTCGAGCGGCGCGCCGCTCTCCGGCTGGAGTTCCAATCGCAGCACGATTCAATCCGGCACCTCGACTCCGCTGATTGAAAACATGACGGCTTCGCAGCTTGCCAAGAACATCGGCGTGTACGAAGAACCGACCGGCGTGTACTACCTCAATCCGGCGCTCGGTCTTTTCACGATCAAGGGTGGGAGCAGCACGGTGAATTATTGCACAGCCGGCCAGACCACGCCGTGCTTTGGGGTTCCGGGACCGGGGCAGTTCGGCAACATCACGCCGAACAGCATCAGCGGCCCGCACTTCTTCGATCAGGATGCGGCGCTCGTCAAAGACACCAGGATCTGGGAACGCATTAACTTCCAGATTCGCCTGGAAGGGTTCGACGTGTTCAACAACGTCAACTTCGCTTCGGCGCAGGTCAATACGGACTCGACCTCATTCGGACAGTTGACCTCGACGTTCGATACGGCCCGCGGCGGCGGCGTCACGGCTCGCATCGTCCAGTGGGCGGCGCGCGTGACGTTCTAAGCGGCAGTCAGTTCGTTAGTGAGAAAAGGCGGGCCTTCGGGTCCGCCTTTTTTATTCTCAGGTAGGGCATGGCCGCGCCCCACTGCCTCGCTCACTGTCTGACAGGGCATGGCCCTGTCTCGCTACTTGGCAGGGCTTGGCCGTGCCTTAGTGCTTGGCAGGGCGTGGCCCTGCCCCACCCAAAGCACAAGACCAATTACGTGGGGCAGGGCCGTGCCCTGCCGCGTGCACTCGACCACGGCCAATCTTCCGGCGCGGCGACCAGGCCCGCACTCACGGGGTTCTGTTCGATGTACCGGATCACGCCTGCGCGCTCACGGTCGCTCCGCATCCATCGGTCCCACGATTCGTCCTGCCAGAAAGGCTCGCCCGTACGTCCCAGAATCGCGTTCGCCGCGCGCGCGCTGGCACTCTTGGTATTCATCAGGGCCTTACGCAGAGGTACGACTGGCCGCAGCAGGACGTGAACGTGATTGGCCATGACCACCCAGGCAGTCAGGTCGTACAGCCGCCACTGTCCTGCTCCCGAGAGCAGGATTTGGCTGACGGACTCGGCAACCCGGGGGTCTTTCAACCACGACGGACCGCAAGGAGTACTGTCCAAACATTTGTCCCAATCGGTGAACGCCCGTCTGGGCGCGCCTTTGGGCAGGGAGCCATACAGCCTCCATGTCACGAAGAAATCGACGCCGGCCGGATGCCAGTGGGGAAGTCGCCGAATGTGGAAAGTCACAAGAGTTTGGTGCGGGTTGCGAGTCGAAAATCTCAGTGCAGATGGCAGGGCACGGCCCTGCCCCACTCTGAAATCTGATAAACCTATATCGAAGCGAAGGAGCTCCAATCCATGACGATTCGTCCAGTGTTAGTCGGCGCGATTCTGTTTTCTATCTCGATGGCAGCCGCCCCGCTCACGGTCGCGACGCTTTCAAGCATGCCCGGCTTCGTCAGCGGCGGCGACGCGCTCATCGAGATCAGAAATGCCGACGCGCACAAACACTTCCGCGTCACGCTGAACGGGAAGGACGTGACCGACGATTTCCACCTCGACGCTACGCGGGGCATTTTCACCGGGCTGGTCGACGGATTGAAGCTCGGCCCGAACACTCTCACCGCGAAGGCCGGGTCGCAATCGGCGACGCTGCAACTGGTTAATCATCCGATCACCGGGCCGATCCTTTCGGGCGAGCATCTGAAGCCCTTCGTCTGCAAGACCGAGGAATCAGGATTGGGAAAGCCGCTCGACGCGGACTGTTCGGCGGCTGAAAAGATCGAGTACTTCTATCGCACGACGGACGGCAAGTTCAATCCGCTCCCCGATCCGGCCGCCAAGCCCGCCGACCTTGCCCAAACCACGACGAGTGAAGGCAAGACGGTTCCCTACATCGTGCGCGTCGAATCGGGCACCATCAACCGCTCGATTTATCGGATCGCGATGCTCAATGACGCGTCGGGTTGGGATCACCGGATTCTTTACAGCTTCGGCGGCGGATGCGGCGCGGGCTACACTCAGGGCGAGCTCAAGGCGACCGGCGTACTCAACGACGCGGCGCTGTCGCGCGGCCTCGCGTTTATCACATCGACGCAGAACGTTCTGCAACTGCACTGCAACGACGCGATCTCGGGCGAAGCGCTGATGATGATCAAGGAGCATTTCATCAAGCGCTACGGCGTGCCGGAATGGACCATGGGGATCGGCGGCTCGGGCGGATCGATTCAGCAGCTTTTGATCGCGCAGAACTATCCGGGTCTGCTCGACGGCCTGTTGCCCAGCCTGACGTTCCCCGATAGCGCCAGCCTCGCGCCGGATGTGAACGAGTGTACGCTGCTCGAGAATTACGGTGAGAAAGCCGGTTGGAGCAAAGAGAAGTTGACGGCCGTCGAGGGATACTCGACGGGAACGTGCGGGGCCTGGGTGCGAAGCTTCGCGGCGACGATCATCGCGGCGAACGTGAAGGGCTGCGGGATCGCGCCGGAGCTGGTTTTCGATCCCGTCAAGAACCCGAAGGGCGCGCGCTGCACCACTTATGACACCAATGTCGCGAGCTACGGCCGCGATCCGGTGACGGGCTACGCGCGATCGCCGCTCGACAACGTGGGCGTACAGTATGGGCTGAAGGCGCTCAACGACGGCGTGATCACTAAGCAGGAGTTCCTCGATTTGAACGCGAAGGTGGGCGGGTTCGATCGCGACGGCAATCCGCGCGCCGCGCGGACCGTCGGGGATATGGACGCAGTGCGGCTGGCATACGTGACCGGACGGGTCGATTCGGCGGCCGGAAGTTTGCCGGGGATTCCGATTCTGCACTATCGCACCTACAACGACGGGATGGGCGACATTCACGATCGCGTGCGGGATTTCGTGGTGCGGGAGCGGCTGCGCAAGGCGGCGGGCCGTTTCGACAACGAGGTGATCTGGGTTTATCCGAACGGAAACCGCCAGCTTGCGGCGAAGGTTTCAGGGCTCGCGATCGATACCATGGCCGCGTGGCTCGACGCGTTGAAAAAGGACGATTCGCCGGGCGTTGCGATCAACAAAGTGGTGCGCGCGAAGCCTGCGGCGGCGATTGACGGGTGTTGGTCGGCGGACGGAGCGCGAATCGATGAGCCGGCCGTGTTCGGAAAGCCGGGGAAATGCAACGATCTTTATCCGATTCACCTGACGCCGAGGCTGGTGGCGGGGACGCCGCTCACCGACGACGTGCTGAAGTGCCAGCTCAAGCCATTCGATGCGAAAGACTACAAGGTTTCGTTCACGAACTCGGAGATGGATCAACTGCGGACGGAATTCGCGGCCGGCGTTTGCGATTTCTCGAAGCCGGGCGCGATGCAGCAGGCGCCGCGAGGAACCTACCAGGTGCTGCCGTTGAGGGAAGCGATGTCGACCCGGCAAACCGGCGGTGGGGATCGGTAGATCGTGGGAGCGTTTGGGTTTAGCGTGTTGGGCGGACCAAGGTCGATGATGAAGGGATTTGTCAGGATTTGTGACGATGGTCCCACCCCCATTGACATTGGCAAATTGTAACACTAGACTTCATTTAGGAGGCGTAGGTCCATGGTTATCTCCAGACGCCGAAGCATTGTGTATGCGGGAGCTGTCCTCGCTTTTTCCACGGCTGTGTTTGCGGCAGATGCCGTCAGCACGCCGGTGACGTACAGCAAAGACGTCGCCCCGATTTTTCAGGCGAAGTGCGAGGAGTGCCACCGTCCGAATACGGTCGCGCCGATGTCGCTGAGGACCTATCAGGAAGCGCGGCCTTGGGCGAAATCGATTAAGCAGCGTGTAGCCACCCACAACATGCCGCCGTGGCATCTTGACAAGACCGTGGGCATCCAGCATTTCTCGAATGACCGCTCGCTCAGTGACGAGCAGGTCGCCACGATCGTGCGTTGGGTTGACGAAGGCGCACCGCAGGGCGATCCGAAGGATCTGCCGGCGCCGCTGCAATGGACCAACGATACGGGCTGGAAGCTGGCCAAGGAATTCGGAGAGCCGGGACTGGTTCTCAAATCGGATGACTACACCATGCCGGCGCACGGCCAGGACGTGTGGTTCAAGCCGCTGACGAACGTGCCGATCACCGAGCCGCGCTGGGTTCGTGCGGTGGAAATGCGTCCCGGGACGCTGCAAGGCCGCAGGATCATGCACCATGTTCTCGCGCGTCTGATGCAGGACGAGACGGCTTATAAGGCTGCCAATGGCGGCACTGATCTCACCGGCGGTGGCGGCGGAGGAGCCGGCGGAGCCGGACTGCTGATGGAGTGGGCGGTCGGCAAGAACTACGACATTTACCGGGCGGACGCCGGCAAGCTGCTTTTGCCGGGATCGAAGATCTGGTGGGAGCTGCACATTCACGCGGTCGGCGAAGAAATTCGCGACCACGCGGAGCTCGCCGTGTACTTCTATCCGAAGGGCGAGGTGCCGAAGTATCGCACGTATTTGACGCTGTTCGGGGCCACCGGGAATACCGGCAGCCGTCTCGACATTCCTCCGAACACGGTGACCGAATCGCAGGCGTTCCATGTGTTGAAGCAGGCCGCTCGGCTTGAGAACTTCCAGCCGCACATGCATCTTCGCGGCAAAGCGATGTCGATGGAGGCCATCCTGCCGGATGGGTCGACGCAGATGTTGAGCTTCGTCAATAATTTCAATTTCAACTGGATGAATAACTACATCTACGCGGATGATGCCGCGCCGGTGCTTCCCAAAGGGACCATCATCCACGTTACCGCTTGGCACGACAACACTTCGGCGAATCCGAACAACCCGGATCCCAATCAATGGGTGGGTTACGGCGACCGGACGGTCGATGAGATGGCCCACGCATGGGTCAACGTGACCTACATCAGCGACGAGGATTACGCGGCATGGGCCTCCAAGCACCCGAAGTCGCGCGGAATGGGCGCGCGGGCCGCAGCGAATCCCTAGAAAGCTGAGTATCTTAGTTTGAACACAACCGGCGCGCCGTCGACAGGCGGTTCGCCGGTTTTGTTTTGTCCCGGCGTTTTGTACGGGTTTGTAACCCCAGGTTGACTCCGGCGAACATCGGACGTAAACTTCTTTAAGATTGTCAGGAGAATTTTAGATGCAGCGGAAGGTGTGGTTTGGCGCGGCTTCGTTCGCCGCAATGGCGCTGGCGGGCTGGGCGATATTGTCGGCGGATCAAGGACTGCCTCTCGAGCCGGCGCATGAATCGGGCCAGAGTATCACCGGCGCGTTTGAGGGCTGGTTCTCAAATCCCGACGGGACATTCAGTATTCTGGTCGGATATTACAACCGCAACGAACATCAGATCATCGACATTCCGGTCGGTCCCAACAATAAGATCGAGCCCGGCGGCCCGGATCACGGACAGCCCACGCATTTCCTCACCGGGCGGCAGTGGGGTGTGTTCACGATTGTCGTGCCGAAGGACTGGGGCGAGAAACGATTCACGTGGACCATCACCGCCAACGGAAAGGCCACCCAGATCCCGCTCGATATCAACGCGCCGTGGGAGGTGTCGCCGTTCATCGAAGCGACCGGCAATACTCCGCCCTACATCGGATTTACGGACAAAGGACCGTTCATCAGCGGGCCGAAGGGTCAATCGATCTCGCTCTCGACGACGATGCCGAATCCAGTCGCGCTGACGGTCTGGGTTTCCGACGATGTCAGTAACGCATTGAGCGCGGCGGGCGGATCTCCGGCGCAGGTCGCGCAGGTGAGCGCAGCGACGGCAGCAGCACTGGCGGCGGCGGGAGATTCCGGCGCGGCCGGAGCCGGCACACCTCCCGGCCGAGCCGCTGGTGATGCGGCCGCCGGCGGAAGAGGCGGCTCAGGTCGCGGCGGCGGCGGTGCACGCGGCGGAAGAGGCGGCGGGGGTCGCGGCGGCGATACCGGGGGCGTCAGCATCACCTGGTCGAAGATGCGCGGGCCCGGCGAAGTAACCTTTGACAAGGGAAAACCCGCCCTGGAAAAGGTGGAATTCAAGGCGCCGGAGGGCGCGAAGTTCACCGGCAAGGGAACCGCCACAGCTACGTTCAGCGAGCCTGGCGACTACCTGCTGAAGGTGACGGCCAACGACAATTCGGGCGAGGGCGGCCGCGGCTTCCAATGCTGCTGGTCAAACGCCTATGTGAACGTAGCGGTCAAGGCGGCGGGCGCTCACTAAGAAAAGACGCTCACTAAGTCGTGAGCCGGCGCTCAAACTGATTTGAAGAGACAAAAGGGAGAAGTGAACATGCTCAGTACGCATAAGGGAAGGTCCACGATAGCTTTGATCGCCGGGTTGGCCATGGCGGCAACGGCATTCGGCCAATGGAAGCCCAAGGACACCGAATGGCCGCTCTACACGGCGGACCTGGCTGGATCGAAATACCGGCCGCTCGATCAGATCAACGCATCGAATTTCAACAAGCTCGAAGTGGCCTGGAAATTCAAGACCGACAACCTGGGGACGCGTCCGGAGTTCAAGCTGGAAGGCACGCCCTTGATGGTGGGCGGCGTGATCTACGCGACGGCAGGCACGCGCCGCGCGGTGGTTGCGCTTGACGCCAAGAGCGGCGAGATCATCTGGGTGCACAGCCTGCGGGAAGGCGCGCGCGCGGCGATTTCGCCCCGGCAACTCTCCGGCCGCGGCGTTTCCTATTGGAGCGACGGCAGGGAAGAGCGAATTCTCTACGTCACCACGGGCTACAAGCTGACCTGCCTGAACGCCAAAACCGGGATGATGATTCCGGCGTTCGGCGAAAACGGACAGATCGACCTCAAGAAGGGCATGTATACCGGGACTGGAACGCCGATCGATCTCGAGACCGGCGAAGCCGGCCTGCACTCGACGCCGACGGTGGTGAACGATACCGTCATCGTCGGTTCGGCGTTCAAAGAAGGCATGACGGTGGTGACGCGCAACAACACCAAGGGCCTGGTGCGCGCTTTCGATGTCCGCACCGGCAAGCTGATCTGGACCTTCCACACGATTCCAAGAAAGGGCGAGCCCGGCTATGACACGTGGGAGAACGGATCGGCCGACTACAACGGCAACACGGGCGTGTGGACGCAGATCACGGTCGATCCGCAGCTTGGCCTGGTGTATCTGCCGGTCGAATCGCCGACCTCGGATTACTACGGCGGCGAGCGCCCCGGCAACAATCTCTACGGCGAGAGCCTGGTGTGCGTTGAGCTGAAGACCGGCAAGATCAAGTGGTATTACCAGATCGTGCATCACCCGGTTTGGGATTACGATCTATCGTCGGCGCCGCTGCTGGCGGATGTGATGGTCGATGGCAAAGCGCGTAAAGTGGTCGCGCTGCCCAGCAAGGAAGCCTTCCTGTACGTGTTCGATCGCGAGACCGGGAAACCGATCTGGCCGATCGAAGAGCGGCCGGTTGCGCAGACGGACGTGCCCGGCGAAAAGACCTCGCCGACGCAGCCGTTCCCGACCAAGCCGCCGGCTTACGCACGCAACTACATTAAGGTGCCGGACGACCTGATCGACTTCACGCCTGAGATGCGCGCCGACGCGCTCGATCGCCTGAAGCGGTATCGCATTGAAGGGATGTTCACGCCGGCGGTGATCGGCGATCCCACCGGCAAGTACCTGGGCTCGATCAATCTCGGCAACGCGAGCGGCGGCACCAACTGGCCGGGCGCGAGCTACGATCCTGAATTGCACACCGTGTTCGCGCAGGCTGCGCAATCGTTCGTGAGCTCCATGTCGCTGCGCACTCCGCCCGACGGATTCACGGACATCAAGTACGTTATGGGAACCAACGGTCAGACATTCCGCGAAGCGCAAGGTCCGGGGTACGGCAGCGCGGCGGATTATGTACCGCCAGCGCGCGTAGGTGGCGGAGGTGGCGGCGGCGGGCGTGGTCGAGGCCGTGGCGCGGCAGCGGCGCCCGCAGCTACGGCGGCAGGAACTCCCGGGACGGCCCCGGCTGCCGGCAGAGGCGGCGGAGGTGGCGGCGGTTTGACAGTTCAGGGTTTGCCGATCGTGAAACCGCCGTACGGCGTGATCACGGCCGTGAATCTGGATCGCGGCGACATCGCCTGGCAGGTTCCTTACGGCGAAACGCCGGACAACATCGTCGACAATCCAGCGCTCAAGGGCATGAACATCGGCAACACCGGCATGAACGGAAGCGTGGGATTGATGGTGACCAAGACGCTGGTGATCCTGGGCGACAGCCAGATCACTTCAAAGACGCATCCGCGCGGCGCGATGCTGCGCGCTTATGACAAGAAGACCGGCAAGGAAGTCGGCGCGGTACTGATGCCCGCCGCGCAAAGCGGCTCGCCCATGACCTATGAGTGGCAGGGCAAGCAGTACATCATCGTCGCGGTGAGCGGCGGCAATGAGTCGGGCACTTACATCGCCTACGCGCTTCCGAACGTAGAGTAAAGACACCTACCAGACTCGCGGGGGAAGTTGGCGAAAAAGCCGGCTTCCTCCGCGATCACACGTCATAAATGAAAAACGGATACCGGTCGATCGGCCGGGAGGCGGCTTTGCGCGCCAGGCACCAGGTCTGCTCGCCTCGATTTTCAGTGTCGTAACCGTTTTCGTCCAGAAACTCGATCAAAGGCCGGTGCGAGGCGAATTCCCCGATAAACGTGGTGAAAAGCCGGGTCACCTCAAACCCCGCGGCCTTGACTGCTTCCCCGATTTCGTAAGCGGTGTACTCGCGCATGTGGCCGATGTCGGGTTCCTCGCCCGGAGCAGGCACCTTATAAAGAAAGAAAATCTGCGGGTTGTCGTGGCCATCTAAAGTCTTGGCGACGCTGGTAATGCTTCCGACGTTGGGCGTCGTCAACAGCAGAAACCCTCCGTCGCGCAAGACGCGGCGGGCTTCGACCAACATGTGCATCGGATCGTAAATCAGGTGCTCGATGATCTCGCCTGCGATCACCAGGTCGAAATGCTCGTCCGGGTAGGGGAACCGGTCCCGCTCGACGTCGAAGTGGTCGACTTCGCAGTTGAACTCGCCATCTTCAAACTGGATCGACTTCCGATCCACACGGCCGACGGGACCATAATAGGCGCCGCGAACCTCGCGATAGCCGCAAACGCGCTCAAGCATGGGCGTAATCTGCATGTAGCAGCCGAGCTCGAGCACGCGGCCCGTCGACTGCGGCGGCGGAACCAAGGCGAGCGTGCGGGCCAGGCGCGGAATGTGTTTGGCGAGATACGCTTGCGCGCTCGCGTCCGGCGCGGGCATACGGCGCAACGCGTCTTCCGCGGCTTTCAGGCTTTCGATGTCGAAAGGCTCCGCGGATTGGCCGGCCCGCGACGAGTTCAGGTGATAATTCAGGCGGCGGAGCAGATTGCGCAAGAACCGGACGTAGAGCGGCGGCGGCTGCGATGCCATTCTAAAGCCTAACACTAGCACTTCGCGGGAGCACCGAGATTTTGGCATGCGGCGTGCTCATTTCCAGGTGTCCGCCCATTGCGGACAGGAGGCGTACTGAAATGGAACTACGTAGCGTGCGGAATCAACCAAAAGACTCCGTCAACGATCACTGGATCATTAATCAGCTTTTTGGAATTATCAATCTGGAACAGCGCGTGTCGCGTGCCATTTCAGAATCCGATGGCCCGCTCGACGAATCCGTAAGGCGTCAGGTAGAAGAGCTCAAGGCGTGGGTCGCGCAATTTGACCAGGCGCTCGACCAGGGAAATTTTGCGCCCCTGCCGCCGGCGGGCAGTTGCCGGTTGCCCGCGTGCGCCTGAACGCTTAGCGCTTCGCCCAAGCGAGTAGCCCGAGCGCCAGCCGGTTAGCCGCCCGGGTTGAGCCAGACCTTCGGTTCCACCGACATGCCCGGGCGCAGGCGATGCTCCTGATCTTCGCCCGATTTCAGCCGGATGCGAACCGGCAAGCGTTGCACCACCTTGACATAATTTCCGGTGGCGTTTTCCGGCGGCAGAAGACTCGCCTTGGCGCCGGTGGCTCCGGCCAGGTTTTCGATGTAGCCGTGATAAGTAGTTCCGAACGCGTCCACCTCCACGTCGACGGATTGACCCGCGCGCATCTGCCTCAACTGAGTCTCCTTGAAATTCGCGGTGATCCAGATGTCGTCGAGCTGGCTGATTGTCATCAGTTGCTCGCCCGGCTGAACGCGCTCGCCCACCTCCACCGATTTCTGGCTGACGATGCCGCTCACCGGCGCGACGATTTTCGTGTAGGAAAGATTCAGCACCGCCTGTTCCTGCGCGGCGCGTGCATTGGACACGCCGGCCGCGCGCGCCTGGATGTCCGCGCGCCGGATGGCGACCTGCCGCGGTGCATTCTGGTTCGCTTCCGCAACCCGGCTCTGCGCCTGCGCGAGTTGCGCTCTCCGCTCATCGATCAAGCGGCGCGCGGCTTCGGCCGAAGCCTTCGCGGAGTCTATCGATGCAGCCGCGGCCTTCTCGGCGGCCACCACCGCGTCGAACTGCTGCTTTGAAATCTCATCTTTGTCCACCAGCAACTGATAGCGCGCGCGATCCAAAGCCGCCTTGGTGTGATTCACCTCAGCTTCGCGGACCGTCGCCAGCCTCGCGTCGTAATCCTGCGCCGCCGACGCCACCGCCGCCTGCGCGCTTCGCACATCGGCTTCCGTGGTCGAAACCGTGGTTGCATTGCTGGTCTCGACGATGGGCACGTTGGGATTCTCGGCGGTGAGCTGTGCGCGCGCCTGCCCGGTCGCGGCTTGCGCCTGGTCGAGCGCCGTATGGTAATCCCTCTGGTCCAGATCGACCAGCGTCTGCCCGGCCGCGACGTACTGAGTGTCTTCGACGTACACGCCTGTCACCGTGCCCGCGATGCGGACGCTGATCGGGTTCAGATGACCATCCACTTCCGCGTCATCGGTCGACTCATAGGAGTCAAGGTATCGCAACAGGAAGAACGCGGCGACCGCCGCCGCCACAATCGCAAGCGCCCCGATCAAAATGCCTGCCGGATGGCTTCGCGCGTAGTTTCGCGCGCGCACGGCGACCGACGCTTTCGGCTTCTCCGGCTCCTCGGCGGCCTTCTGTTCCGGCTGCGGCTTTGGCGATCCGTTTCCGTTGGACACGGGCGCTTTCTGTCCCGGATCCTTTTGCTCCTGCTGATTCGCCGATCCGTCCGCGCCTCCGTTGGACGATTGCTTCAATTTTTCCTGGTCATCGCGGAGCCGCTGTTGTTCCTCCCGCAGCCGGCGGATCTCGTCCTCTAGCTCGACATTAGTAGGCACAGCGTCCTCCCTCAATGCGCGGCCTGCACGGCCCCGGACTTGGCTTTCACGGATCGCACCATAAACACGATGGGCAGGCAGCACACGCAGATCACGGCGAAAAAGCGAAACCCGTCCACATAAGAATACAGGACCGACTGCTGGTCCAATTGCTGCTGAAGAACCGCGTAGGTCTGAAGGTCGGCCAGCCCGGGACCGGTGTGATGGAGCATCAGGGCGTGCACGGCTTGATACGCCCGATTGAAAATCGGGCCATGCATGTAGCGGCTCAGCTCATTACGATGCACCTGCTGATGCCGCGTCACCAGCGTATTCACCACGGAAATCCCCACGCTGCCGCCGGTGTTGCGAAGCAGGTTGTAGAGTCCGGACGCGTTCCCTATTTCCTGATTGGAGAGCGTTCCCATGGCTACCGTCGACAACGGGACGAAGATCATTCCGGTCGCCATACCGCTGAAAATCACAGGCCACAACAGGGACCATTCGGAAATCTGGAGCGTCATGTGTGCCATCCAGATGCTGGTCCACGCAAACGCCGCGAATCCCGCGGCGATCATGGCGCGATTGTCCACGCGGCTGGTCAGCACTCCGACGATGGGCATAATCAGCAGTGCTCCGAGACCGCGCGGGCTCACGGCGATTCCCGCCACGTTCGCGGGATAACCCAGCAACGTCTGATAGAACAACGGCAGGATGGTCACGATCCCGTACACCACGCCGCCAAACATCGCGATCATCACGCAGCCGAGCGCAAAGTTCCGGTTGAGAAATACCCGCAGATTCACGATTGGTTGACTCTCCTTCAACACGCGAATCAGGAACGCGATAAAGCCAATGACGCCGATCGCGGCCGCCCAGCGAATCCACGTCGCGCCGAACCAGTCGTCTTCCTGACCTTTGTCGAGAATGATCTGTAATGCGCCCAACCAGACCGCCAGCAACCCAAGGCCGATGGAATCGAATTTTCCCGGCTTCGCGGAGGAGATGTAGGGAGGGTCCTTCACGAATTTCGATATCATCAGGAACGCGATCAGCCCGACTGGAATGTTGATGTAATACGCCCAGCGCCACGAGTACTGATCGGTGATCCAGCCGCCCAGCGTTGGCCCGAGAATCGGCGCCACGACGACACCCAGACCGAACACCGCCATCGCGGAGCCCCGCTTTTCCCGTGGAAAGCTTTCGAGCAGAATCGCCTGCGACAGCGGTTGCAGCGCGCCGCCGCCCGCGCCTTGCACCGCGCGCGCGATCAGCATCATCGACAGGCTGTTCGCCGCGCCGCACACAAACGACGCCGCCGTGAACAGGCACATGCAGAACAGCAGAAAATTCCTGCGGCCGAAGCGAAGCGCGAACCAACTGCTGGCCGGCAGGACGATCGCGTTTGCAAGCAGGTAACTGGTGAGAACCCAGGTGGCTTCGTCGGTGGTCGCCGACAGGCTCCCGGCGATGTACGGCAGCGCGACGGAAGAAATCGACGTATCCAGAACTTCCATGAACGTCGGCAGGATCACGGCCAGCGCAATCAGCCAGGGGTTGCAATCCGGACACCAATCGCCCAGAGACACTCGTTGCGCAGTCGCGGCCACGCTCGGTTGGATGCAATCACATGGCCAAAAGGCTCATAACTCCGCTTTAGCGGCGTTTACGCGACCCTCAGGAGCTGAACAATTTTGCGATCGCGTACGCCGCGCCCGCGGCCACGCTGCCGATCAAAGCCGTCTGAATCGAGCTGCGCAGCGGCGGCGCGCCCGTGAACCGGCCCTTGATATAGCCAAAAACGGCCAGCGCCACCAGGGTCGCCGCCACCGAATACTCCAGCGCCGTCGTCGCCTGCGCCGCGATCATGTACGGCGCGAGCGGAATCAATCCGCCGGCGACATAGGAAACCGCGATGGTCACCGCGCTGGTCAGCGCGCGGCCCGGATCGGGCTCTTCAAGGCCCAGCTCGAAGCGCATCATCCAATCCACCCAGACCTTGGGTTTGGATTCGAACGCCGCGACAATCGGACGGATCTGCTCGCCCGTCAAGCCGTACGATGCGAGTATCTCGGTAACCTCGCGCCGCTCGAATTCGGGCTTCTCGACGATTTCCAATTCCTCGCGCGCGCGTTCGCTCGCGTAGTGCTCGGCGTCGCCGCGCGCGGCGAGATAACCGCCCAATCCCATCGCGATCGACCCGGCCGCGATCTCCGCCAGTCCCGCGATCACGATGACGCGCGATGCCGCGACCGCCGATAATCCCGCGGCCAGCGCGAACGGAACCGTGAGCCCGTCCGCCATTCCGATGACCACGTCGCGCACCGAGTTCGGCGATCGAAAATGGGTTTCTTCGTGATGCATTTTCTTATTCGGCTCGCAGCGTGATGGAAGGATCGGTGCGGGCCGCGCGGAGCGCCGGCGTGAAGCTTGCGGCAATCGCGATCGCGAGCAGAATCGCGCCACTCATTACATAGGTTGTAAAATCGCCGCGGCCGACGCCGAACAGAAGCGCTTCGAGCAGCCGGCTCGCGGCATACGCGCCGGCGAGCCCGATCGCCGCGCCGATCATAGCCAGGCGCAGCGCCTGCCGCGTGATCAATCCGAACAACTGCGCGGGCCGCGCGCCCAGCGCCATTCGAATTCCCATTTCCCTGGTCCTCTGCGCCGCGGCATACGCGATGACGCCGTGTACTCCGACGCCCGCGAGAATCAGCGCCAGGCCGGCGAACGCCCCCAGCAGCCACATCGCCCGCAACGGCGCTCTCGTCAAATACGCGTTGCCGCGATCGAGCGTCAACATCGGCGCGAGGGTCAATCCGGGAGCTTCTTCAGCGAGCGCATGCCGGATCGATTGCTCCAGCCTCATCGGATCGCCGGTAGCCGCGCGCGCAATAATCGTGGCATATCGCACCGCGTTATCCGCCTCGGGCAGATAAATCGTCATGTGCCCGGTTTCCTGCACCGACTTCTGTTTCACATCCCCAACCACGCCCACGATCTCGCGCAGTTCCGGCTTTCCCACCGACGTTACGTTGAAATCGAAGGCCGGCAATTGAATGCGATGCCCAATTGCCTTTCCGCCGAAGTATCGGTCGGCCACCGATTGGCTGACGATCGCCACGCGCGAATCGCCATCGCTGAACGTCCGCCCGCCGCGAAGCGCAATGCCCACCACCCGAAAATATTCGCCGCTCGAAATCACCACGCTGGCGTTCGGCCGATTCGGCCAGTCGATCGCTTCGCCCTCCGGAATCACGGGAAGACCGGCATTCAGCCCGCCCGCGGGAGTCGCGGTGGTGGTTGCGACCGACGTGATGCCCGCGAGCGCGGCGATACGCTCGCGAACGCGCCGCCAGATTGCAACCGCGCCATCGCGGCGATCGTTCGGGTCCGCCGGTTGAGCAACAAATCCAAGAATCACGCCGCTTGGCTTATAGCCGAGATCCACCTGCCGCATCGCGGCAAAACTGCGGATCAGCAGCCCGCTCGAAATCAGGAGGACCACCGTCAACGCCACTTCGCAGATCACCAGCGCACTTTGACGGGCCGTCTTTCTCCAACCCCCCGGCCGCCAAACTGCCGGCGCAACCCCACAAACGAACACTGAGACGAGCGAAACCAGCAGCGTAACCAGCACCACGCGCCCATCCACTTGAACTTCCTCTGCGCGAGGAAAATTTTCCAACCGCGCGGCTAGCACGCGCACCAGCCCGCTTGCCGTGAGCAACCCTAATCCCGCGCCGATCATCGCGATGATCGAGCTTTCCATCAACGCGGGCGCCATCAACTGGCGGCGGTTCGCGCCGAGGAACGCCCGAATCTCGTACTCGCGCCGCTTATGTGCTCCGCGCGCCAGAAACAAATTCGCGACGTTCACCATCGCGATCAGCAACACCAGCGACGCCGCCGCCATCAGCAATCGCAACAAGTCGCGCGACGGTCCGACGATGGTTTCGCGCAGCAATTCGACTTCGCTCGTGACGCCTTTATACTCCGCCGGATTCGCCGCCGCCAGACGCGCCTGTTCCGTGCCAAGCGCGGCGCGAGCGCGTTCGATCGTCACGTCATTTCGTAACCGCGCGGTCACTTCGAGCCCCGTCAGTTCATTCGCCTCGATCGACCACGGCAGATACAGATCCGCCCATCCCTTGCCCAGCGGAAGAAAATCCTTGGGCATCACGCCGACGACGACGTAGGGCTTCTGATCGAGCGTGATCGCGCGGCCCACCATCGTTCGATCACCGCCGAATTGCCGCATCCAAAACCGGTAGTCGAGTACCGCGACCCTCTCGCGCCCGGGACGCTCTTCATCCGGCAGGAACGTGCGCCCCAGCATAGCCTGGGCGCGGTACACCTCAAACCAATCCGCCGTCACGCACGCCGCCGTCAGTTGCTGCGGATCGCCTGCGCCGCTCAGATTCGGATTGCAATACGTCCGCGCGCCGATCGCGTCGAACAAATCAGGCAGCTTGCGCCACTCCCGGAAGGTGCGCGGCATCGCATACTGGGCTCCGTTCGGAGATTTTTCCGATACCTTGACGATGCGCTCCGTATCCAGCCCCGCGAGCGGCTTCAGCAGCACCGCGTTCACCACCGAAAACATCGCGCTCAAAGCCCCGATCCCCAGCGTCATCGTAAGGACGGCAACCATCGCGAAGCCCGCCGATTTCCTCAGCGAGCGAAACGCCACCCGGAAGTTCATTCTGCCTCCTGACTCCTGACTTCTTCCGATTTCTGTTTTCTGGCTCCGGTCTTCTTCTGACTTCTGACTCCTGACTTCCGACTTCTTTCTTCTGACTGGCCCCGGTCCCCGGTCCCCGTGTTTTCGCTGGCCACTGGCCACTGGCCACTGGCCACTTTCAAATATCGTCCAGTGTACGACTCCGCGACCTCGGCAATCTGCTCCGGCGTGCCCTCCGCAACCACTCTTCCCCCTCGATCGCCGCCTTCAGGACCCAGATCGATCACCCAATCCGCGCGGCGGATCACTTCGAGATTGTGCTCGATAATCAGGATGCTCGCGCCCGACCTCAATAACCTCTCAAACGCATCCAGGAGCTTCGCGATGTCGTCGAAGTGCAAACCCGTGGTCGGTTCATCGAAGATATATAACGTGCCTTCGCTGGTCGCCTGCGCCAGATGCGCCGCCAGCTTCACGCGCTGCGCCTCGCCGCCTGAAAGCGTGGTCGCCGATTGCCCCAATCGCAGATAGCCGAGGCCTACATCGTTCAGCACTTTCAGCTTTGCGACCAGCTTCGGCGTGGCCGAAAAAAACGCGATCGCTTCTTTGACGGTGAGCTGAAGCACTTCGTGAATATTCAAGCCGTGATACTTTACGTCGAGCACGCTCTGCTTGAACCGCGTGCCCTTGCAGTCGTCGCAGATCAGCTCGACGTCGGCCAGAAACTGCATCTCCACCGTCACTGTGCCGTCGCCCTGGCACGTTTCGCACCGCCCGCCGGGAATGTTGAAGGAAAAGTGACCGGCGGCGTAGCCCCGGCGGTCGGCGTCCGTGGTCGACGCAAACAGCTCGCGGATGACGTCGAAGGCTTTGATATAGGTGACCGGATTCGACCGCGGCGTGCGGCCGATGGGAGATTGATCGACCAGAATCACCTCCGTCAGCAGATCCGCGTGTTCCACTTTCCGGCAGGTCAGTTTTTCCACCGGCGTGGCCCATTCTTCGAAGTCCGCGGGCGTGGCATCGCGATTCATCCGCTTGGCGAGCGACTGGTAAATCACCTCATGCACCAGCGTCGATTTTCCCGATCCCGAAACGCCCGTGATCGCGACCATCAGGTTCAGCGGAATGGTTACGTCGATGTTCTTGAGGTTGTGCGCCTGCGCGCCCACGAAGCGAATCACCCGCTTGGGGTGGATGGTGCGCCGCTCATGCAGATACGAGGTCTTCAATTCGCCCCGCAGATATTTCGACGTGAGCGAATTTGCGCCTTCCGCGATCAGTTGCCCATAGGAGCCCTCAAACACGACGCGTCCACCGTTCTCGCCCGCGCCGGGCCCCATGTCGATGATGTGATCGGCCGCCCGCATCACTTCCGGATCGTGCTCCACCACCAGAATCGTGTTGCCCAAATCGCGCAGCTCGTGCAGAATTCCGATCAGCCGTCCGGTGTCGCGGCTGTGCAGGCCAATCGACGGTTCATCGAGAACGTAGCACGCGCCCACCAGGCGCGATCCCAAACACGTCGC
>Ga0182024_10007375_pt1 | contig 23715 bp, 26 predicted proteins | sample P32metaG_FD_120480 | JGI IMG/M metagenome (GOLD analysis project Ga0182024, IMG submission 120480) | Permafrost microbial communities from Stordalen Mire, Sweden - P3-2 metaG (Illumina Assembly) | ecosystem: Environmental > Terrestrial > Soil > Wetlands > Permafrost | place: Sweden: Stordalen... | reverse complement strand
TTCCACAGGCGATTGAATCCGATCAGTGCGCCGGCCGCGTCAGAGCTGCCGCCGCCCAGGCCACCGCCCATGGGGATCCGCTTTTGCAACGCCACCGATGTTCCTGGCGCAGCGCCGGTTTCCGCCGCCAGCGCATGACCCGCGCGGACGATGAGGTTTGATCCATCCAACGGCACCCCGCGCTGATCGCAGTGTAATTCGATTACGCCCGAATCGTTCACCGTCATGTCGATCGTGTCGGCCAATCCGATGGTGCTCATCCAGCTCATCAGTGGATGAAAGCCGTCCTGGCCGATTGGCCCGACGCGCAGATGGAGGTTGATCTTGGCAGGACAGAGAACGCGCATGCTGAATGACGAAATCAATTTCGTCATTTGCTCCGGTAGTCTCCTCGTTCGCAGCTTTGGACGAAATGTTCGGCGCAAGCCTTAAGGTCTTCCCACTTCTGGCGTATGCCGTCGGCCTCCTGGGCATCGACCATCCGGTCATCTTCAAAGGATTTGGTGACCGCTTCGAGCAACTCGCTGAAATCGCGGACCATGATGCGCGTTTCGCTGAAGATCGTCTCGTGCACGGTCTTGCGCAGATCGGGCACGGGATTGGCCACGAAAAATCCGCCCGCCTCGTTGCACAGCCAGCGGACCAGGCGAATGTCCTTGGTCAGCAGATACATTTCGCGAACCCGGTCCAGGGGATTCTTGGCGCCCGAAGCTTCGGGGTCGTCCTGCTCCGCGGGCGGTTCGCACCACTTGTAGACCAGGGCCGTCGAGACTTTCAGCGCCGCCGCCACCGCCTTCACGCCCAGGTCGCCCACCGCGCTGCGTATGACTTCGTAGGATTTCATGGGCCCAAATTGTAGCCGACCGCGGCCGGGCGTATATTCGCAAATGTGAAAATTTGCGCGGTCGCCTGGATATTGCTGTTCGCCTGGTTGTGCATTCCACTCGCCCTGGCCGATGTTCCGGCGACGCAGCCCACGCTGGGGCCAAAGGAAGCGCTTAAGTGTTTCTTTGACGCCCTGACAGAAGGGCAGCCCGATGACGTCGCGCCGATCTGCGTCGCGGAGGATACCGATTCAAAAGCGCTGGTGAAAGATTTTGTGGATATGTCCGCGTCGATGATGCTCCTGCGCAAGCAGGTCGCCGCGCGATTCGGTCCCGACCAGCTCGACGCAATCACCGGCGTGATGCCCACCAATGACGACGTTGATCAAATGGATGAAAAAATCAACGACCACGTCGCCCTGATCGTCGACAAGTTCGGGGATCCTCCGTTGCGAATGATCCTCCAGGACAGTCGTTGGAAGCTCGACATCGCCGATCTCCGCCAAAGCGGCCGCCTCTCCGGCAATCCGCATGCGTTTGTGCTGGGCATGACCGGCGCGATCCAGCGCACCACCGCCGATGTTAACTCTGGCAGGCTGGCCAGCGCGGGGACGGTCCGCGACGCGCTGGCCGCTCGCGAAATGAGAGTTGCGACCGATGGTGATTCGGCATCCCGGCACTCGACCACAACCGCCCCGTGAAGCGCTCGCACCGTGAAGCGCTCGCGCCGTGAAGCGCTCGCGCCGTGAAGCGCTGACGAGTTCTGCGAAATGGCCCAGACGAAGCGCCAGATCCAAGCCTTGCTCGCCCAAGCCTCCGGCCGATCGCGCCATCGGTTCGGGCAGCATTTCATGATCGATGGCAACCTGGTGCGCCTCGTCGCCGACGCCGGCCAGATTCAACCGGGCGATCTGACCATCGAAATCGGCCCCGGCACCGGCACCCTTACCGAAGAATTGCTGGCCCGCGGAGCGGACGTGCTGGCGGTGGAAATCGATTCAAATCTGGCCGACTTTCTTGAACGCCAGTTTGCCGCGCCGGCGAAATTCCGGCTGATCCGCGGCGATGCCCTGGCCGGCAAGCACGCGCTCAATTCCGAATTGCTCGCGGCCATCGTGTCGGCCAAGTCGCGCGATCGCACGGTTCGGTTGGTAGCCAACCTGCCTTACAACATTGCTGCCCCGCTGGTCATTGAAGCGCTGATCGCCGGCGTGGATGTGCTCACGTTCACCGTGCAGAAGGAAGTCGCCGACCGGCTGCGTGCCGCGCCCGGCACGGATGATTACGGCCCATTATCGATCGTCGCACAGCTTCTGTCCGGCGTCGAATTGTTGCGCAAGCTGCCCCCCGAGGCGTTCTGGCCCCGGCCCAAGGTGCATTCTGCGCTGGTGCGTTTGGTCCGGGACGATCAGTTGCACGACCGCGCCGCGGCCCTGGGGACATTCGTGCATCGTCTCTTTTCCGCGCGAAGGAAAATGCTCAAAAAAGCCCTCGCCCTGGCCGGCGCCCAGGTGGAACGCGCGCTGGCGGTCACTGGAATCTCCGGCGAGATTCGACCCGAGGAATTATCACCCGCGCAATGTTTGAAATTATTCTTAGCTGCAGCCTCGGATGTCCACCGGGAGCTTTGAACGCTGGTTGCGGATGCCAAAAAAAAGTCCCGCGCGGTGCGGGACTAGTGGCAACACGGAATTTTCCGAACCGATTAATTCCCCGCGCTGCTCGCCGAAGCTTGGCGGGCCAGGAGGCTGGGCGGAATGATCTCCGCGGCGACCGAGCCGTTTACCTTGGCCGGATCGACCGGCTCGATGTCAGTCGGAGCGATCACCCGCAAGTTCAATTGCGAATCGGTCGCGGTCTGGCCCTTGACGCCGACGAATTTCCCCATCAAGTCGGCAATCTTGCCGTCGGTGCTGCGGACGTAAATCATTGTCCGGCCGGTATCGGGATCGGTCAGCCGGTAGAGCGTGCCGCCACCCACCTGCAGGCTGGAGGGTTGCAGCGTCCCGACCGCGGCGAAGATGTCCACTTCGGTCTGCTTCAGACGTTCGGCCAATTCCTGTTGTTCGGCCTGAAGCACAAGCTGCTTCTGGGCAGCTTCCTTTTCGATCTTACGGGCCTCGATCAGTCGTGTCTGAGATTGCGCCCGGCCATTCAACGTGGCGATGCGAAGCTGCACCACCCGCTTGAGTTCATCCGATAGATCCGGTGCCTTGGCGATAGTCTGATATTTGGCGGTCAGATCGCCCAACGATTGTTCGGCCAGCGGCTTTTTGCTCAACTCGGTGAATTCCTGCTCGTATTTGCCGAACAATTCTTCGCCAGTCGGAGCGGGCGGCGCGGCGGCGACCGCGGGCTGCGTCGTTGGGGCCATGGCGGTCTGCGACGGGGCCGTTGTCGGCATTGTCGTCGCCGCCGGCGCGGCGGTTGTTATGACATCCGGCGTCTCGATCGACGGGCCATTGGTCTTGGGCAGCTCGGCCGGCGCGCCGTTGTTCGAGTTGGACGCGCCCGATGGCGTCGTTGTTTGGCTATCGGCCGACAGCCCAGCGCCACCTGGTTGGGCCTTGACAATGTCCACGAATTGCTTGTTGACATAGAGGTATGCGCCCGCCGGCGGCTTGATCTTCAGGTATTCATCTTCCTTGCCCAGAATTTGCACGGTGTCGCCGATTCCCAGACGCGTTTGCACCGTTGTCTTGGAGGCGTTCACCTGGCTGCCGGCGCGGATATTCACATCATTGCGATTGATCTTGCCCGTTGTGCCGTCGGCCGAGCGATCTACAAAAACGCTGCCGACGTACGAGAAGCTTCCATCGGGCGGGACGATCTTGAGCCAATCGAACTTGATCCCCACCACCGTGACCGAGGCGCCTTTGTCCATCAATTGGGTGGCGTAGTATCCCTCGCCCGGGCCGCTGCGGACGTTTACCGGGCCCCCGTTGATGACGCCCTGGACTTGATATTTTGAGTTCTCAACCGCCGGCGGCAGGACCACATCCTGGGCCAGCACGCCTGCCAGGGGAAAAATCGCCCACGCCAATGCGCCGACGACCAAAGATCGGAAGGATAACATTGCAGCACCTCCGTGTGCGACCCCAATGTTCGTGTGGGGCAATTCCATTTGCCGGCCTGACGGCCGAGTCAAGCCGTAAGATATCTGCCGCAAATCAAAAGTAAAGGCCCCGGCGGCAAAAAGTGCGCTCTGGGCAGACTCGCCCAGTAAATATGGAGCGATCGCATTCCGTCTATAACGGTGCAGTCCGCAAGCGATGCAAATTGAGCAACCGCCAACAGGTTATGGCCCGGTATAAACCGGCCCGCGGTTCATACAGCTTCGCTGGCTTGTCGAGAGTATGCATATTGCCGATGGCCGCGCAGGATTCGCTCAAGCGTCCGGTAACCATCGGTTAGAAAGGGAGACCTGATATGAATTGCAAATTGTCATGCCCCCGTTGCGGCAGTCGCAAGATCAAGCGGATCAGCTACGCCTCCTGGGATGGACCGCTGGGCGCCAAGTTGGTGGCGGAGTGGAAGTGCCTGGGCTGCGGCGAAACCTGCCAGGACCCGGCCCAGCGCGGCGATGCATCTCCCTTTTTGGATATGACCGTGGGATTTGCCGTCCTGGCGACGCTGGCCGGCGCTTTGGTTTGTTTACTGTGATTTTACTTCGTTTGCGAATTACCGTTTAGCGGCCGCGCTTGCGCGGCGCGGCCCCGCCGAGCCCCGCCCGCTAAACGAACGCCGCGGCGACCTTGCCCAGTCGGTTCAAGATCATCGCCCCCAGCGCCGCGGCGCGATCCTCGGTCAGGATCGCTGCTCGGTATGTCAATGTCAGCGACAGCCGATGTCCCAGCGTGGTCGCGGCGATAACCAGCGGGGTGATCGGCCCGGTGGGGGCGGCCCGCACGTATTCCAGCAACGGGTTCAGATGATATCGCAGCGCCCAGGAACGATTCAGGTTGACATTCGTGCAAGCCCCGGCCAGCGAAACGCGCTTGCGATAGAACGTCAAGATTTCCTCCCGCGAGAGCATTTTTCCTGCCGCCAGCCCCGCGAGCATTCTCAACCAACTGTATTGCGGAACCCCGGTGCGCTTCTGGCGGCGAGTCTGGAACGCGATGGCGCCCAGCAATTTATCCCAGTTCGCAAGCGTTGCCGGCCGGCAGGAGACGCTGGCAAAACCCAGCAGCGGGCTGAAAACATCTTCCAGCGTTCGATCTGATTTGGAGCGTAGATCCACGATCGTCCCGACCGCAAGCTCACGCCGATGGTAACGCCGCTCCACGGGCACGTATTTGTCGCACGCCTCCGCCAGGGCCGCCATGAAAAGATCATTCACGGTCACCTTCCTGGCCCGCGCGGCGCGACACAGCGCATCGATCAATCCCTCGGGCGGGTGCATGATGTGGCAGCGCACGGACAGCTTGGCGAAGTCTTGCGGATTTTCGATCCGCCGTACCCGCCGCAATTGGCATTGCCAGCGCAGCGATGAGAGAAGCGCCTCTCCCGCGTGCCAGCCGGAGCGGAGGGGATTGAACAGCGACACATATCGTGCCGACCGCAATCGCACCGGCCGCTGATCCGCCGCGGCGGGATCGAACATCCGCACGAACCATTCCCGCATCACCAACCGCACCCCCGAGTTGTCGGTGACCCAATGTTGATAGGAGAATCCCATCCAGAAATGATCCTCGCCGGCCAGGGCGAAGGGCCGGAAGGGGACCGTCTCGGATGCGTCAAAAGGGCGGTTTAACTCCTCGGCGATCCAATCCTCCAGGATCGTTTCCCTCGGGCAGAGTCGTACGTTGTGATAAATCGCCTGGCCGTTGAGACACGAGAAGCGATACGATGCCCCCGTCACCGACACCAGGCCAAGCCCCAGACTCTGCATCGCGTCGTGCCAGGCATTGCGCAGCGCTTCGACGTCCAGCGAGCCGCGCACCTTCACCATCTGCACCACGTTGTACGGATGCAGCGTGTCCCACTGACGGATCAGGCGTTGGAACACGTTAAGCTTGGCCGAGTCCGTTCCATCCGAGGTGGACTGGCGCCGAAGTTGTTGCGGCACGTCTGTCAGAAACTCCATTATAAGCCCCTCTTTCAAATCCCCATACGCGCCCTAGCAGGGCCGGCCCGTGTCAGGCCGATTCCGGGTCCCCCGCGCCGGGCGGGTTCTGCGTGGCGCGGTTGATGCGATCGCGGATGGCCAGCCAGGCCGGCGTTTGCGGCGGTTGCTCAATCCAAATCGCATCGGCCCGTTCATCGGCTTCACGCAGCGCCGCATAAAATCGTCGCGCGTATTGTTCCGGGGCCGAAGGCATTTTGATGATGTTGCGCCGAACCAATCCCTTGGCCGAAGGCGATTCTTCCAAGGCGAGCACGACCACATTAATTGATGGATGATGCCCGGCAAATTCCAACACCTTCGATACCTCACCCGCGGCGAAGCGATACGCCGGGGCTGACGGGGCATAATGTACCGACTGTTGACCTGGACTGCTGGCAATTCCCTGGGCACTGCCCGAAAATATTTCCACCGGGCCGATCAATTCCTCGATGGCTTCCCGACTCACGCCCCCCGGTCGCAAGATCGTCGGGGGATGCCGCGTCAGATCGAGCACCGTCGATTCGATCCCAACTTTGCATGGCCCGCCATCGAGTATCAAATCAACGCGCCGGCCCAAATCGCGGCGGACGTGGTCGGCAGTCGTTGGGCTGATGCGACTGGATCGATTCGCGCTGGGCGCCGCCACCGGGCCGCCAAACCCCCGCAACACCTTCAGCGCCAACGGATGGTCCGGCGCACGTAACGCAACGGTCGGTTGGCCGGCCGTCGCTTCGTCCACGATCATCGAGGCCTTGGGCAGGACTAAGGTAAGGGGGCCAGGCCAAAGGGCCGCGGCCAATCTCTGGGCCGAACGGGGCCACGCTGTCGCACACCGTCGGGCGACCGACGAATTAGCCACGTGCACGATCAGGGGATTGGACCGGGGCCGGCCTTTGGCGGCGAAAATTTTCCGCACCGCTTGGGAATTTGTCGCATCGGCGCCCAGGCCGTATACCGTTTCCGTCGGCAATGCCACCAGGCCGCCGTCCCGCAATATCCGCACGGCCCGGGCGACCAATTTCGCTTTCGGAGAATCCGTTGCCACGGCGATGCGCCCAGGCGATTGCACATCAATTGCGATGGTCGTGCCAATCATCCGGCGGATGGTCCCAGTGTTGGTGTCCGCCGCCGCCGCCTCCGTCGCGTACATCGACCTGGCAGCCGGCCAGCGGCGCCATGAGAATGGCAAGACCCAATAGCACCAACAGAAGTCGCATAAGTGTTCTCCTTATGTCCCAGAATAATCCACGGCGGGCGGTTGGACAATCTGCAAAATCTTGCTGCGGCCGCTCATCGCGCGATGCCCTGATCGCCCAGCCATCGAATGGTCTTATCGGGGTCGCTGCAAATGATGAAGACCTCCTGCACGGTGCCCGTCGCGGTGTAAAGGCATTTTAGGCCCGCCGCGGTGGGGTATTGAATTTTGAGGCCGCCGGCGCCTTTGCCGCGCCGAACCTTGATCCGGCCCGGCACGATCCGCGAAACAAACGGGCATTGGGCGACGATTCGATCCAGGATCGCGTCCAATCCCCCGACCCGTCCATGCTGCCGCTTGATCCTCCCGAACTTCATTGGAGCACTATAACCGGGCCACAAGACTCATTGGCAAAATCCACGTTTCGCCCCTAGGATTGCCAAAGAAAAAAAGGAGAGAACACCATGGATAATATTCCCCTCAAAGTCGGCGAGCCGGCTCCGGATTTCGAGTTGATGAACCAGGACCGCCAGAAGATCAAGCTTTCGGATTATAAGGGAAAGAAACTGGTGCTGTTGTTTTACCCGATGGATTTCAGCCCGGTTTGCACCCAGGAGCACTGCGCTTTCGGTTCGCAGATTGAGCAGATCGCCACCGATGCGCAGACGGTTGTGTTTGGACTAAGCTGCGACAGCCCCTATTCGCACGCCGCCTTCCGCACGCAATTTAACATTCCCTACGACCTGCTTTCCGACCCCACCCGTCGCACAGCCAAGGCTTACGGCATGTTCGCCGGCGAAGAGCCGTACAATTGCACCAAGCGCGGCACCGTCGTGATCGACCAAGCCGGCAAGATCGCCTTCTACAAGGAACAGCCGATGAAGGAACCCCGCTCGGTCGAGGAACTATCCAGGGCCGCATCGGCATAATGAATCGGACCAGCTACCCCGTTTTAGCCGGCGGGCCATGTCCGCCGTGCCCCCCATGACCACCATCGGCTCCATCCGCCTTAATCAACCCTTCTGCCAAGCCGGTTTGGCCGGTTACAGCGATCGGGCGATGCGCCAGGTCGCCCGCCGACGCGGTTGTCCATACGCCGTCACGGAAGCGCTGCTTGACGTGACCCTGTGCAACGGCGGCCAGGGATTGCGCAATTCCCTGGACATCGACGACCAGGACCACCCGGTTGCCGGCCAGATCATCGGCAGCGATCCGTCGACGATGGCCCGCTCGGCCGCCATTTTGGCCCAGGCGGGTTACGACGTGATCGATCTCAATTTCGCCTGCCCGGTAAAAAAGATCAAAAACAAGGCCCGCGGTGGACACATGCTGATGGACGTGGCGCGCGGATTGTCCATCCTTCGTGCCGTGCGCGACGCCGTGCCATCCTCCCCGATCACACTGAGCCTGCGCCGTGGGTTCGACGACTCGGCCGAATCGAAAGATCGCTTTTTCGAGATTTTCGACGCCGCATGGGAGATCGGCGTCGCCGCCATCCGTGTGCACGGCCGCACCGTCCAGCAGAAATATCTCGGAGCGGCACTATGGGATTTTCTTACCCAGCTCAAGCGGGCCTACCCCGCCCGCACCATCCTGGGCAGCGGCGACGTTTTCACCGCACACGACGCGGTCCGCATGTTGCGCCAAACCGGCGTCGACATGGTGTGGATCGCCCGCGGCGCCATCGGCAACCCGTGGATTTTCTCGCACGCGGCGCGACTGCTGGCCGATCCCACCGCGCGGATCGATCCGCCCACCATCGCGCAACAGCGCGACGCGTTGCTCGAGCATTTTCAGATCGCAATGCAAATCCACGGCGAGCAACTCGCCGGCCGGCGGATGCGCAAAATGGGCATCAAGTACAGCCGCTTCCATCCCGAAGCGGCAACGGTCAAGCGCGACTTCATACAGGTGCATGGTTTGCGTGATTGGCAGACGGTCTTAGATCGCTGGTACGCCAACGACGGCCCGGGCGTCTGGCCCACCGGGACTGCTTCCGACGAGGTCAACGAACCAGACCAGCCGATTGCCGCGAAGATCTGATCCGTATTCCTTCGGATCGAAAAGGAAATACAGTTCACCGCCAAGAGCGCAAAGATCGCCAAGTAAATTCCGTCGCGGATTTTTCCATTGTTTCTTCGCGCTCTTCGCGAACTTGCGGTAAAACATTCTCATGTCCTCCCGCACACCACCTCGCAATCGTCTGGCCAAGGCATTGCCCGACGAATGGCGCAAATATCTGCTGGATCGAGGAACGCCCAAGCGCAAATACACCGCCATCTGTCGGGCGACATTGGCCGGTGGACGCCTGATCGAGGAGTTAGTTGTTGAACAAGGCTGGATCATCGCGTTGAACCGGGATGGATTGGCGGGAATTTTCGAGCAGCGGATCGATTTTGATCCGCGCCAGATCGTGGAATTACGCGTGGTGCAGGTGGTTTGAAGCGCGGGCGAGCGGCCGACCCAAATTCGGCTAGCCGCGGTTTTAGCCCCCGGTGCGGCGCGGGACATTGCGGCGGCTGGCGTCGGAGCCGAAAGTTTGGTTATGCCCGACTTGTTTGGGTCCGGCAAACGGCTGGGCCGACTTCTTCTGGCCTGGCGAGGAAAGCTTGTCCAGTAGCCCGCCCATGGTTTGGGCGTGCGGCTTATTCAGCGAATCCTTCAGCTTTTGAAACGTCGACGATTGCGCTTGCGGCACGTCCTGCGGCGTGGGGGCCGAAACCCTGTGCGCCACCATCGCCGCGGCCGCGGCGGCGGATTGGGCAGGGTCAATCAACGGCGCTGACGGCGCTTTGGCCTTAGCTGGCGGCTTGCTCGGCTGGGGCTTCTTTGCTTTGGACACGTTCTACTCCTCCATCAAAACCGTATTGTCCGCGCTCTGCGCGGCAGTCGCAAGCGCGGCGGTTACAGGTTTTCCAATCTCTGCCGTTTGTCCAGCTCCAACAGGGCATCCAGCAGGGGATCGAGCTGGCCCTGCATGATCTGATCCAGATTGAAATTCTTTTCCCCGCCTCCCTCCGCCCCAAGGCGATGGTCGGTGCAGCGGTTCTGGGGAAAGTTGTAAGTGCGGATTCGCTGGCTGCGGTCGCCGCTGCCGATCATGATTTTTCGCGCACTGGTGAGGGCGGCGTGCTGCTTGGCCTGCTCCGCCTCATACAGCGTTGCCCGCAACAACGCCCAGGCCCGCTCCTTGTTCTGGGCCTGGCTCTTATGCTCGGTCATCTTGAATTGCAGGCCGGTCGGTTTATATAGAATTCGCCAGCCGGTTTCCACCTTGTTGACATTCTGCCCGCCCGGCCCACCGCCGCGACAGCCGAATTCCTCCACATCCTTCGGATTGATCTCGATTTTCACATCGGGCAATTCCGGCAATACGGCGACGGTGGCGGCGCTGGTGTGGATGCGGCCCTGTGCCTCGGTTTGCGGCACGCGCTGCACACGATGCCCGCCCCCTTCAAAACGCAGCCGACGGTACGCCCCCTTGCCGCGGATGTTCGCGATGACTTCTTTGAATCCTCCCCGATCGCTGGTTGAAAAATCGCTCACCTCAAACCGGAATCCGCGCGATTCACAATATCGTCGATACATCTCGTAAAGATCGCGGCCGAATAGCGCCGCCTCCTCGCCGCCCGTGCCGGCGCGGATTTCCAGGAAGAACGACTCCACCGCGTAATCCTCCGCCGCAAGCATCTCGTCCTTGAGCGCTTCCAGCATTGCACCGGCGCGGGCCTGGACATCGGCCAGCTCCGCCTTCGCCAGGGCGGCCATTTCCGCGTCAGATTCGGATTGGGCCATCTGCTGCAGCTCGACAGCCGATTCCAGGGTTTTTTCATATTCATCGTATCTGGACACGACCGGTTCAAGCTGGCCCGCCTCCTTGCTGGCAGCGATCAACTTTTGCGGATTGCTCTGGGTGGCCGGTTCGTTAAGGCTCTCCCGCAGCGCGTACAGACGCTGGCGCATCTCCCGTAGCTTGCGAATCAGAGGCGACGACTCGGTTTGGTTTGCGGTTGGCATCGCAGTTTCGTCGTGTTGGCTAACAGGTGAGGATCGTTACGTCGAAGTGCGGGCTGAAGGTTCCTGCTGAGGTTGTAGTTCCACGGGGCTGGGCTCCTGCCCGGCCTGTTCCACAAGCTGAATGGATTCCTCTGCCTTGCCGGCCGTCCGCGAAACCGTGAATCGAATATTGGGCAGTCGCGATACCGCCTGCCGCAATGCCTGCTGCCAACGCATGCGGATTTTATTCAGGTCCGGGTCGTCGATCTCAAACCGCCGCTGATGGGTGATGATCAGCTGATCCGCCTCGTACGCCAGCAGATCGATCGGCGGGCCAACCGTCACATTCGATTTCATTGTCGAATCCAGGGAAAGCAGGGCGTATTTGGCCGCCTCTTCCAGCGAAGTCTTGTCGAAACGGATTCCGCGATCCAGGATCGGCCGGCCGTACTTGGTTTCGCCGATCTGCAAGTAGGGCGATTCCTCCGTCGCCTGGAGGGGATTCCCCTGTGGATAGATCAAAAAAAGCGCCGGCGCTTCGCCAATAACCTGCCCGCCCAGCAGGAAGTGGATGTTGAATTTGTAATCGTCGCGTTCAAGCGCCGGGCGGTCCATTTCCGCGACGCGGCGGATTTCCACGCCGATGATGCGGGCCGCATCGTACATGCTCCCGGCCTTGGCCAGCCCCTCGCCCTTGTCAAAGGCGCGGCGAAGCTGGGTAATCACCGACTGGGTGCACGAAAGGCTGCCGCTGGCCAGCAACACAAAGACGCGCTCCTTCTCCTGCACGAAGGTGTACATCTTGCGGCAAATATTCACTTGGTCGTATCCCGCGTTGGTGCGCGAGTCCGAAGCCATCACCAGTCCGGATTTGGTGACGATGCCCAAACAATACGTCATTGCCGCGAAGTCCTTTCTGATTTGGCCACGAGGCTGGTAATGTATCCTAGCACGGCATTTGTCACATGCCAAAAAGATCCGGCCCGATTCGGGCCGGTTCGTTGAAGGAGCTTATTTATGGCCAATCCAAGCGTTCTTGCGGCGCAAATGTACACGCTGCGAGAATTCACCAAGACGCCCACCCAGATCGTCCAGACTCTGCGCCGGGTAAAAAAGATCGGCTACGACGCCGTGCAGTTGTCGGCCCTGGGCAAGATCGATCCCAAGGAACTGGCCGCTATACTCAAGGATGAAGGGCTGGTGTGCTGCGCCACCCACGTCGCCCTCGAGCGCATGCGCGACTATAGCGCCCAGGTGATTGAGGAGCATCATCTGTGGGAATGCAAGTATACCGCCGTCGGTGGCTACTTTCCCAAATCCGCCACCAGGGAAGACTGGACCATCTACGCCAAGACGTACAACGACATCGCCCGCAAGTTTGACGGCTCGGGCCTGCGGATCGGCTACCACAACCACAGCCATGAGTTGGTGCGCTACGACGAGCAGACAGCCCTGCAAATCCTCATGGAAACTTTCTCATCCGAAATATGGTTGGAGATCGACACCTATTGGATTCAACATGGCGGCGGCGACCCGGCCTTGTGGATCGCCAAAGCCGCCGGCCGAATTCCCTGTGTGCATCTGAAGGACATGGCCATTCAGCTTGATCGAACCCAGCTCATGGCTGAGGTGGGTGAAGGGAATCTCAACTGGCCTGCCATCCTGCCCGCCTGCCACAAGGCCGGCGTGCAATGGTTCGTCGTCGAGCAGGACATCTGCCAGCGCGATCCGTTTCAAAGTCTGGAGATCAGTCTGAAGAACCTTAATCAGATGGGCTTGAACTAGCGTGGCTGTTCACTTGGGCGCCGAGGTCGCCGGGGCGGGGATGGCCGTTGGCTTGCGCGCCTCGGGGACGCGGAAGACCGTCTGGCAATGTTGGCATTTCACCTGCTTGCCACGAACTTCATCCGGAACCGACAGCACTTTGCGGCATTGAAGATTGGGGCAAATCATCTGAACGGGCATACGGCTTCTCCGTCACCTCTATCGGCCGGATGCATCATAAGCTTGAATTGCCCCGTGACGGGGCGGTAAGGCAGTCCGGGACTGATTTTTAACGGCAAAATGGGCTGATTTATCACGGCCGCGTCCCCGCCCCCAAGGCGGGTGGGGCGAATATTGTTCGCATCGGCGGGGGCAGGTCCTCGGTCCGCATGGCCGGGTGCGCCTGGTAGGGCATATACAGCGGATCGCCGATAAAGCTGATCATCCAACTGGCCATCGGCGTCGTCTTCCAATACACCTCGGCCAGGCTGAGCTTGCCTGTCAACAATAGCGGGAAAAATTCATCAGGACGCGGGAAGGAAGCCAGATACGGCTCGGCCACCGGCCCCAACGTTGCCACCACGCCATCGCTCAGAAGCCCTCGAACCCAATAGCCCGAAGGCTCATGGAGGCTGACCATCTCAAAACTGGCGATATGGTAGCCGACGGCGCCGGGATTGAAGTCACAGCCCGGGATATAATGGCCGAGGCTGTACCAGCCGCAATATAGCGCCACATTTTTCACCGAATGGGGGGGAAAAACCGGCTCCTCGTCGCCCAGTTTAATCGCCAGCTTGGTGTTCTTGCGGATCAGATACGCACAATTGCGGATATGTTCATCAAATATCCCGAAGGAATCGGGCTGCCCCTTGACGTCAACCGGCTCGATCCCCCGGGCGTCGAGGGCGGCGATCCCATTTAACCCGGTCTTTTCCACCTCTATCGACGTCCGCATCATCGATTCGACGATCTCCGGTGTCGGGCCGTCCAGACGCATGACCATCACCACGGGCGCGGTGCCGGGATGGCTGCGATAGTACAGCGGGTTAGGGATCCAATTCGTTCGCGGATAATAATCCCACCAAAGCAGCGCCAATTCATTGTCCGTCGCCGCCGTGGTACGTTCGGTGTCGAAATACTCGATCTGCCGACTGACGATTTGACGCTCCCCCAGCAGACCGTATGCCTGGCCCCAAAGCGTGCGAACCTGTTGCCTGGCTTTAGGATCCCACCGCAAGCCTTGCAGCTCTTTAATTTGATCGCGCGCCTCCTGGATCTGCTTGCGCAGATCGACCCATATTTGCCGTTGCGCGGGCGTGCTGTCAGGGTTATCCCTCTGCTGCGGCCCGAGGCGCGAATCGATTTCAGCCGGACCTCCCAGCGTCTGCAACGACGCAATCAGCGCGGCCGTGGCCCTGGTTTTGGCCTGCGGGTCGAACATCGCGTCTAATCGCGCTCCTATGACATCGACCGCCGACTGAATTCGGCTCATCAGCGACGGCATCTTCGTGTCTGAGCCGTGCTTAAACGAAGGATCCAGGCCAACCGCCTGTTCCTCCAAATCTTCGACGGCTTGTATGATCTGGTCGGTCAACTGCTTGTCGAGCTCGTGCAATCCGGCCAGCTCTTTGAGGTCTTGAGGCGTATTCATCCTGGCGGCGACACGGAAGGGCACACCATAGAAAGTCAGCAGACATTTTATTTTCCGTTGCAGCCGATGATCTTCCAAAAATTGTCGCACCGGGGCGACGACGTGCGTTTCGTAAGTATCAAAAGGCATCTCCTCGGCATCTGGAAGATCCAACGTGACGGTTTGATCTGGCGGAACTTGCCGCAGCTGCGCATAAAGCGCCGCCAGCTTCTGGCTATCGGGTGAATTCTTGTTGACGACCAGAAGAATTTCATCCGGCTGCAGCGCCGCGGCTGCATTCACGCCCGGAAGCGGCACGACAATGGCTGCGAGAATCCAGATCAGGCGCATCGGCAGTCGTCGCGGTGGGGACAACATCGTATGGCTTTCAATCGTGGCCGGGCGAGTCGTGCGCAGCGGGGCGCGATGACTGGGGCGGGTGGTTGGCATCCATCGACGAGGCGTCGGGCGTCTGCGTCTTCTGCGCGGTTTCGATCAGGTTGACAAGTGCCTTGACTTCGCCGATCGATCCAGGGTCTCCCCACATCAACACACGATCGACATGCCAGTTGCAGCGCGCGAAGGTGCATTTTTCCAGGTGATATATCGATTCGCGCAGTATCAGGGTGCAGGCGTCGAAATGGCATTGCACGAAGGCTTGGCCGCTGATGTAGACCGTCTGATTACGGAAGGTGACTCCCTCGTGCTTGGTCAGCAACATGATATCTCCAAGCGAATTGCGCCCCTGCAGCCCGCGTGTAGGGCAATGCGGCCACATTGTGCCCATGGCGGGGGGGCTGTCAATTACACTTGCCTCGGGGGCCCAAGCGCTTAAAATCCCCTTCCGGCGTTGGATGGACGGGAGATCGGATCCGTCGGAAATGTTTGATCATTATGAGGTCAATGGCCTGTTTGATGAGGTCTTCGAATCCTCAGGCAGACCCCGTTCCCATTACTCCTCCCTGGTCAGCCGGCTCAAGGCCCTGGGCCATCCCGCGTTTGAGCGGCGGCGGCGGATGACCGATGTGCTGTTCCGCAACCAGGGGATCACCTTCACCGTCTATAGCGATGCCCGAGGGGTGGAAAAGATTTTCCCCTTCGATCTGGTCCCGCGCATCGTTCCCGCAAACGAATGGGACCTCATCGAACGCGGATTGGTCCAGCGCATCACCGCGTTGAACCTCTTCTGTCACGACATTTATCACGGCCAGCGAATTCTCAAGGAACGGGTAATTCCGCCCGACCTGATCTACGGCGCCAAAATGTTCCGCCGCGAGATGTTCGGTGTAAAAGTGCCGCGTGACATCTACATCCACATCTGCGGCACCGATCTTATCCGCGACAATCAGGGCACTTATTACGTCCTTGAGGACAACGGGCGCACTCCAAGCGGCGTCAGCTACGTGCTGGAAAACCGCGCGGTGATGAAACGCGTCTTTTCGAATTTGTTCGGCGCATACCGCGTCCGGGCCGTTGAAGACTATCCATATAACCTTCTGCAGTGCCTCAAATTTATCGCCCCCAACCATGTCGACAACCCCAGCATCGCCATCCTGACGCCGGGCATCTATAACTCGGCTTATTTCGAGCACAGTTTTCTCGCCCGGCAGATGGGCGTCGAGCTGGTGGAAGGGCGCGATCTGCTGGTGGATAAAGGCTTCCTGTACATGCGTACCATCGCCGGCCTGCAGCGGGTTGACGTCCTCTATCGCCGAGTGGACGATGATTTTCTGGATCCGCTGTGTTTCCGTCCCGAGAGCGCCTTGGGCGTGGCCGGTTTGATGAACGCCTATCGCGTGGGAAATCTTGCCCTGGCCAATGCCGTGGGCACCGGCGTCGCCGATGACAAGGCCATCTATCCCTTCGTCCCCGCCATGATCAAATTCTATCTGGGCCAGGACGCCATCCTCCCCAATGTTCGCACACTCATCTGCGCCGACGAAGCCGACCGCAAATACGTGTTGGAACACCTGCACGAGCTGGTCGTCAAAAGCACCAACGAATCGGGCGGCTACGGGATGCTGATGGGGCACCAGGCTTCCAAAGAGGAACGCGAGAAGTTCGCCCAGATGATCCAGGCCGATCCGCGCAATTTCATCGCCCAACCCGTCATCCAGCTCAGTCAACATCCAAGTCTGATCGACGACCATTTCGAAGGCCGCCGCGTCGATTTGCGGCCGTATATTCTGTACGGGGAGAAAGTTATCGTAATGCCGGGCGGCCTCACCCGCGTTGCCCTCCGCCACGGCAGCCTGGTCGTCAACAGCAGCCAGGGCGGCGGGAGCAAAGACACCTGGGTATTGGAAGAAGAATCCGCGAAGTCCACATGACCACCGCCGCCGACCCCACATCCTCCCGCGCTTTTGCCACAATCGGCATCGCCCCAACAGCGTCCAAGCCCGAGCGACCGATGCTGGCGCGGGATGCCGATTCCATGTATTGGATGGCCCGCTACGTCGAACGCGCCGAGCACGTGGCCCGGCTGCTGCTCGTGAACTCCAACGTGCTGATCGACGTGGGCGACGTCGCGCCCGCTTTGCAGACGCAGCATTGGCAGGGTCTGTTGCATATCCTGCGAGTTCCCGCGCTTCCCGAGCCCAAGTCCGAGGATCAACGCGACATCGCAGCCCGCGTGGCCCAGCACCTTACCCTCGATGCCGAAAACCCCAACAGCATCGTCAGTTGTCTCACCCGCGCCCGTGAAAACGCCCGAGGAATCCGCGAAAATATTTCCACGGAAATGTGGGAAAATCTCAATACCCTCTATTGGCATCTCCGCGGCGACGACGCGCACAGCCGTTTCGAGGAATCTCCCGACGATCTTTACCGTTCGGTCATGACCGGCTCCATGCTTTTCCAGGGTTTGACCGACCAGACCCTCGCCCACGATCAGCGTTGGCTCTTCGCCCAGTTGGCCAAATATCTTGAACGCATCGACGTCACCTGCCGCGTCATCGAGACCAAGTTCAATATCCTGCAGGTCAACCAGCAGACCCTCGAGAGCCCCATCCGCAATATCCACTGGATGGCGGTGCTCCGGAGCTGTTGCTCGATCGAGGCATACCGGCGCAATTACGTCGGCGAGATGGATCCCATGCACGTGGTGGGCTTTTTGATTTTGGAAAAGAATTTCCCGCGCAGCATTCGCTTTTCGCTCAGCGGGGCCCTGGCGGCGATCAGCGTCATCCGCGCTGGGACGCAGGTAGGCGCCATCGATCCCGCCGAACGTATTCTCGGACGCCTCGAAGCCCAGTTGGAATATGCTGAAGTCGCCGAAATCCTCTCTATCGGCGTGCCCAATTATCTCCAGAGAATCCAGGCCGGCATCAACGACGCCGCCCTGGCCGTCCAGAAGTCTTACTTTTTACATTGAAGGTTTTCGCATGCTGCTCAAGATCACCCATCAAACCGACCTGGCTTATTCCGATATGGTCAGCGAATCGATCATGGAGCTGCGCATGGTCCCGCGGCAGGAGGCCGATCAGCATCGCCTGTCGTTCGATCTGGCGATCGGACCGCCCACGACCATCAGCAGTTATTTCGATTGGCTGGGCAACACCGTGCATACGTTTTCGATCAACGGTTTTCACGAGCAGATCCGCATCGTGGCCACCAGCGTTGTCGAAACCGACCGGCCACACAAAGAGCCGCAGCGCTTTGCCGATCTCTGGCCCATCGCCGCCGATGCCTACGACTATTCCGTCTACGATTACGTCCACTTCGGCGGCCCAATCATCGACTGCCCCGAGCTGCACGAGTTGGCCAAGCTTCTTTCCCCCCGCGAGCGCATGCCCCTTGGCGAGTTGGCGCTGCAGATGCTTTATCTCATCGACGACAAGTTCACCTACAAGAAGGGGATCACCACCGCCGCCAGCCCAATTTCCGACATCCTCAAAACCGGCTGCGGCGTCTGCCAGGATTTCACGCACCTGATGATCGGCCTGGCCCGCGTGCTGAAAATTCCCGCCCGCTATGTCAGTGGATTCGTGCATCCCAACGCCGAGCGCTTCCGCGGTTACACCCAGACGCATGCCTGGTGCGAGATGTTGTTTCCCTCGGCCGGCTGGGTGGGATTCGATCCGGCCAATCGCACGGTTGTCAGCGGGGATTTTGTGAAAGTAGCCATCGGTCGCGATTTCCGCGATGTACCGCCCAACCGCGGCGTCTATCGCGGCAACGCCACCGAATCGATCGACGTGAAGGTCAAGAGTGAAGAATTGCCCGCCATCCCCCCCGAGCTAGCCGCTGAGCGCCTGCAAAACCTCGATCTCCCCGTCTACGCCGCCGGCAACGCCGCCCACCGCGAATTCGCCAACCAACAGGAGCACCAACAGCAACAATAACCCGCAGCCCACCCACCGGGCTGGCGACTTCAGTCGCCAGCTTTTTTCCCTGGCAATTGCCCGAGCATTCCCCCCACCCGCTTTTTCCCTACCGATTCACCGCCCCCATCGCCTGCTCCGGATACCTCTCACCCGCAACCGCCGCGCTAGGCGCCGCCTTTTCGACCTCAAGCATGTCCGCCAAGCCCAACCTAATGCCCGCTGCCGCCGCGTTCTCCTCCAGGTAATTTAATTTCTTGGTCCCCGGAATCGGCACGATATCTTCCCCGCGCGCCAGCACCCATGCCAGCGCCAGTTGCGAAGTCGTGCACCCCTTGCGCTTGGCCAGATTCGCCAGGTTTGTCACAAGCTGCAGGTTCTTCTGAAAATTCGGACCCTGAAATCGTGGGAAGAAAGTCGTCCGACGATCATCGGACGCCAGATCCTGCGGCTTGGTGATGCGCCCGGTCAGAAATCCGCGCCCCAGCGGGCTGTAGGCGACAAATCCAATCCCCAGCTCGCGGCACGTCGGCAGAATCTCCTTCTCCACATCCCGCGTCCACAGCGAATATTCCGTCTGCAGCGCCGCAATGGGATGAACCTTGGCCGCCCGGCGCAGCGTTGCCGCCGACGCTTCGGACATCCCCAGGTAACGCACCTTTCCCTGGTGCACCAATTCGGCCATCGCTCCGATGGTTTCCTCGATCGGCGTATTCGGATCGACGCGGTGCTGATAGTACAGATCGATCACATCGATCTTGAGCCGCCGCAAGCTCGCGTCGCAAGCCGATAGCACGTATTGCGGTTTTCCGCTGACGCCTTTGAAACTTCCATCCTCCCCGCGGATGTTGGCGAACTTGGTGGCCAGGATTACCCGGTCGCGCCGGTCCGCGATGGCCCGGCCAACCAGCTCTTCGTTATGCCCCATGCCATACATGTCGGCGGTGTCCAGGAGATTTATTCCCAGCTCGATGCTGCGATGAATGACGCGGATCGATTCCTCATCGTTCCGCTTGCCGTAAAATTCCGACATCCCCATGCACCCCAGACCCAGGGCCGACACGGTCAACCCGGATCTACCCAGTTGTCGCCGCGGCATTTGTGTATTGCTCATGACCGCCATTGTAGGACGCCCTTTGGCGGGGAAGAAATCCGCGGAATACGATATGATTGGACTATTGGCCAATGGGGGGTTTTTGCCCCCGCCAGGCATGTAACTTTGCCGGAGGCGGCGCGTGTCACTGGAAGAGAAGCAGCCCGCGGTCTCGACTGCCGAGTTGTTTGAGCGAGCAGTCCATCTGCACTCACGTCGGATGCTGGCTATCGCCCGGGCAATCGTCGGAAATCGCGCTTCGCCAGAAGACGTGGTGCAACAGGCATTTATGAACCTGTACCAGCACCGCGACCGCTACGATTGGCGCGAGCCCGGTGGGCTGGTCCGGCGAACCGTGGTCAACGAGGCGCTGCGAATCCTGCGGCAGCCTCACATGTCCGGCCTGCCCGAGGAAACCGGCGATCCAGGCCGATCACAGTCGCCCAGCGGACATTTAATCGAGGGTGAGACGATTCTCCAGGTTCGCCGCGCCATCGATCGCCTGCCGGAAAAATTCCGCGCGGCGCTGGTTCTTTGTGAATATGAGGAAATGTCTTACGCGCAAATCGCCGAATCTCTGGGGGCGAGCATTCCGCAGGTCAAGACCTGGATTCATCGGGGACGCCGCCAACTCGCGCAAATGCTCAAGGAGTACGCCGTTCAGACTTGAACGCAAGAAGAAGGCAGGAAACAAATGGCTTTCAACGAAAACGATATCGATTTGCTCTATGCCTATCTCGACCGCGAATTGCCCGTCAGCGATTGCGAGGGGCTTTGGCGCCGCCTGGCGGTCGAGCCAGAGTTAGCCGGCGAGCTTGAGCGCCTCCGGGCCGACGCCGTCCTGCGCGGACAGGTCTGGTCTTCTCTTGAGCCTGATGACCAAACCGATCGTGTTTTGCAAACCAACATCCTGCGTGCCGCATGGCGCGATGATTGGATGAGGGGCATCAATCGCATCCTCCGCGTGGGCACGGTGGCCGCGGCGTGCATACTCTTCGGCTTCACCGTTGGCTGGTTCGGCCGAGACAGCCGCCTGGCGCTGCCGACATCCGGGGTCCAGGTAGTTTCCAATCCCGATGCCGCGGTCGGGCACGGCGGGGGCAAATACGTTGTCGACGTACGTGACGATGCCGGTCGCACCATCGCCGCTCCACAATTCGATTCCTTGGAGGAAGCCCGACGCTTTGCCGAGGATGTCGCCCGCTATCAGGCCGGGCGACCGGAAAGCCACGACAGCACCGTGGTGCCCGCCGTTGATCGATTCTAACGAGCGTGAGCGATGCCCCGATGGACCCACGTTCGTTTCCCACGCCTGGCGGCACTGCTGGCCGTCGCTGTGGCGTTCTGGGTCGCGGCCGCAAAAATCCCGGTGGCGGCCGGTGATCTTCCCGCCACCCGCCCGCTGCTGGATGAATTGAATCGGGAAACGCAAACGCTCTTCAAGGAAGTTGCCGGCAGTATCGTCCGCGTACAGTTACCCGTCGGCAACGGATCATCGGCCGCAAGCGATGATCCCTTGGCCAAGTGGGCCGGCCGCCTGGATCCCCAAACTCGGCAAAAACTGGAAGAGATTCGCCGCCATGCGCCCGACAACACCTACGGCACCGTCGAGCTTCGCTCCACGACGCAGCCCACCAGCGGCGATGCCGGCGCGGTCATTCTGACTCTCAGCCGCTTCGTTCCCAACGCCATCGGATTGGTTTTCGACGATCAACAACATCTGCTGATTCCCCATTTCGTCGACAAGGATGCGTTCGATGGCCCGGTCCCCCTGGCGCTGGGCGACGGGCGCTTGGCCACCGCTACGTTCGTTGGTTCTGATCGCCTGGCCGATCTGACTGTCCTGAAACTGCAAGATGTGAAGGCCAAGCCCGCCACGCTAAGCGCGGGCAAGCCGGGTCCCGGCACGCTCCTGCTGATGATGTCGCTGAACCCCGCGGCCAATCGTCTGACGGTTTGGGAAGGGTGGGAGCCCGATTTCGCCGCGGTGGTCAACATCGACGGCGACATCGCCGGGTTCACCAAGGGCGGGCGATTTTTCTGTGCCGCCGCCGCCAAGCCGGTGGTTGCCGAGTTGATCGACCACGGCTGGGTGCGCCGAGCTTTCCTGGGAGTAGGGGTCCAACCCGTGCTGCCCAACGATCCCCAGCGCCAACAGGACACTACCTTGGGAACCACACCCGCCATCAGGATTAACGACGTCATCCCCGGTTCCGCTGCTCAGCGGGGGGGCCTGCTGCCGGGCGATCTGATTTTGAGCCTGGGCGGCCAGCCCGTGGGCGACGTTCCCAGTTTGGCTGCCGCCATCGCCAATCGCCACGGAAAGATCGATTTAACCCTCCTGCGCGCAACCCAGCGGCTGACCCTGACAGTCGATCTTCAAGTCCCGTAATGGAAAAAAGTTATGCGTCCCTAGCCCGGGACGTATATCCCGGGCTTGGGCAATTTAGTTGCAACCCTTCTCTTTTGACCAGACAATTCACGTCACCATTTGCCCCCTATGCCGGTTTCTTACAGATCGCCAAATTCCCTCAAGCCGCGCCTGGGGCGCCTGAGTCACGGCAGGGTCTGGGGTTTGCCCCTGGGTCTGGTCGCGGTCCTGGTAGGTCTAACCATCGCCGTTCAGAAGCTGCAGCGTCTTAACGATCGCGCCCAGGCAGAGTCGATTACCAGCCTTTTCCGCTCCCAGTTCGCTGGCAAAATCCAAGCGGTGGTGCAGCCGCAGACGCGACACTTGTTTCGCCGATGGGTCGGAGGCCGGCTGGCCAAGCCGCAGGATTTTCCTTCCGAAGCCGCGCAAACCATGTCCAACGTTCCTGCGATCGTAAGCATGGCGTGGCTGGACAAGGATGACTATTGCCGCTGCGTGGTCGGCCAAACCGCCGACGCCCCGCGCGTGGGACAAAACCTCCTGGACGATCCGCTATGGGCGGCCGTCTTGAAGGAAGCCCGATCCCGCAACACCGCCGCTGCCTCTTCGGTTCAGTCCGATTCGAAGCTAGGCCCCGTTCTCCTGGGCGCCCTGCCGGGTGTTGTCGGTCAGGCTGAAGGCGAGCCATCTCCCGGCGCCATCCTTTTTGAATTACGGCTCGCTCCCATTCTCGATGAGCTGTCTGATCCGACGCTCTCGGACAAATTCTTCGTGCAATTGAGCGACAATGGTAAGCCGTTTTATCGGTTCCCGGCGCCCAATCCGCGCACCGGCCCCGACCCCATTGATCCCTCCTCAGCATCCGAATCGGTCTACGTGCTGGGCCGAACCTGGATGTTGCGCGTGACACCCAGCGAAGCCTTTCTCCAGCCGCGCCTCTCCCATGCTCTCCCCTGGACCCTCTGGGTGTGGCTGGCCGGCGCACTTCTACTTTTTGCCAGCGTCTACCAGGCCGTTCGGTATCAAAACCTCAACGATCAGCGCCTTCGCCACCACCTCGATGCCTTGGAAACCCTGGTGGAAACCTCCGCTTCTATCCTCGGCACGCTGGGATCGAACGAAAACTTCTGGCAATTGCTGCCCGAGGCGGCCCGATCATTAACTTCCATGTCGATGGCCACCGTGGTCGTGCTCGAGGACAACGACACAATGTTGCGGGTTGTCGCCAACGCCGGCATAGATCCGCCGCTGCTGGGGAAAAAATTCACGCTCGATCAGATGCCCACCGCCAAGCAGTGCATCGCCTCGCTGCGCCCGCTGGCTATTCCGGACACCCACAACGATTCCACGCCCGTAAACCACTCCCTGGTGCGACAATACCAACTCCGCTCGCTCCTGCAGGTCCCGCTG
>Ga0182024_10007374_pt1 | contig 23716 bp, 26 predicted proteins | sample P32metaG_FD_120480 | JGI IMG/M metagenome (GOLD analysis project Ga0182024, IMG submission 120480) | Permafrost microbial communities from Stordalen Mire, Sweden - P3-2 metaG (Illumina Assembly) | ecosystem: Environmental > Terrestrial > Soil > Wetlands > Permafrost | place: Sweden: Stordalen... | reverse complement strand
GGAGGACGCCCACTGGTGATGGCGAACAGGATGCCCGCGTCATGAAGGCTGTGCACGGCGGCGATCGCCCTGTCGGTGAGGACCTTTTCCTGTGTCACCAGCGTGCCATCGACGTCGGCGAGCATTAGACGGACCGGCGTCGGCGTCATAGCGCCCTGCCGTACCTGTGTGGCATATCAGTTCTTCTCCGGTAAGTACCAGCGATGGGGTGCGATCAGTGTGGCGATGGACGGGGGGCCCCAGGATCCGGGCTCGTACAGCTCTACCGGAGGAGGATGTTCTAGTAGGGGAGTGGAGATCTCCCATAAGCGCTCGACCTGGCCGGCGCTGGTGAACAGCGAGTGGTCGCCCAACATAGCGTCGAGGATGAGACGCTCGTACCCCTCGAGCTCGTTCTTGGTGGAGAAGGAGTCCTCGTACCGGAACATCATCTTTGCCTCACCGAGGCTCATCTCAGGGCCAGGCACCTTGGCCAAGAAACGCAGCGAAATCGAACCCGGGTCGCCGAAGTCGATGTTGACCTCGTTCTGTCGGCCCGAGGAGTTCGGGTGACCGTGGAACGCGAACATGCGAAGCGTCGGTTCCCGGAACCCGAGGGTAACCACCTGCCGGCCTTGACCTAGGGATTTACCGGTGCGTAGATAGAAGGGGACCCCGGCCCACCGCCAGTTCTCGATTTCTGCGCGCAGGGCCACAAACGTCTCCGTGTCCGAACCAGGCGGTACTCCCGTCTCCGAGCGGTAGCCGGAGTATTGGCCTCGCACGACGTGATGGGCGTCGATGGGCCTCATGGAGTCGAAGACCTTTTGACGCTCGGCACCAAGCGCTTGGGCCGACAGGGTGGTGGGGGGCTCCATGGCTACGAAGCCGAGGACCTGGAAAAGGTGGGTCACCACCATGTCGCGGAAAGCCCCGGTGCCCTCGTAGAAGGCGGCCCGCCCTTCGATCGACAGCTTCTCCGGGACGTCGATCTGCACGTACTCGATGTGCTCCCGGTTCCATACGGGCTCGAAGAGGCCGTTGGCGAAGCGTAGGGCCAGGATGTTGTCGACCGACTCCTTTCCCAGGAAGTGGTCGATCCGGAAGATCTGGGGCTCGTCGAACACTTTGTGGACCGATTCGTTCAAAGCCTGGGCCGAAGCCAGGTCGGTGCCGAAGGGTTTTTCGATGATCACACGGGACCCTTGGGCCAAACCGGAGGCGCCGAGCATCTCCACTACGGACTGGAAAGCTATCGGGGGGACGGCTAGGTGGAACAGGCGCTGCGGGTCGCTGCCGACCTCCTTTTCGGCGGCTTGCACTGCTGAGACCAGGGGGGAGGCGTCGTCGGGGCTGGCAGCCGCAAACGACAAACTGCCCTCGAAGTTATGCCACGCCTCTCCTGTCGGCTTGGTCGTCCCGAACTGGGCGACAGAGTCCCGGGCGTGCTCCTTGAAACCATCGTCGGAAGGTGCGCCCGCCGGCGGCGACGTGCCCACGATGCGATAGCGCTGCGGGAGCAGCCCGGCGACGGCCAGGTGGAACAGCCCTGGGAGCAGCTTGCGCTTGGCGAGGTCACCGGTGGCACCGAAGAGGACGATCACGTGGTCCGGGGGGCGGTTAGGAGTGGTCATTCCGGGGCCCCGCGCTCCGCTTCCGGGGCCGCCGCCGCGTCCGCAAGGATCGTGGAGTGCCTAGCCTCCACCCGTCCGGCAGGGATGGACTGGTCACCGGCTAGCAACCGTGACAGCGCCTCGCGTTTGTCCTCCCCGCTTATTAGCCAGAGGATCTCCTCGGCCCGCGCCAGGGCAGGGTAGGTGAGCGTCATGCGCCGGTGCCCCTGGTAGGGCTCGGTAACGGCGACCAGCCGGTCAGCCACCTCCAGCACGGGGTCGCCGGGAACGAGCGAGGCCGTGTGCCCGTCGGGACCGAGCCCGAGGTGCACCAAGTCGAAGTGGTCCGGAAGACGCTTGGCATATGCTGCCGCAGCCGACTCCAGGTCCGGGCCTTCCACCGGCATTGCGACGACTTCAGGATCGGAGTGCCCCAGGCTCTCACGCAGGTGGGTGAGGTTGCGGTCCGGGTCTCCGTCGGGAGCGACTCGTTCGTCGACCTGGAAAATCTGGACCGCGCTCCAAGGGAAGTCGTGGCTTCCTAGCTCGGCGAACATTGCCCACGGTGTCTTCCCGCCGCTAACTGCGAATGTGAACCGGCCGTGATGGGCCACTGAGGTGCGTGCCCGTTCGGCCACGAAGGCTGCTGAGCGGCTGGCAAGCATCGTCGCGTCGGGCACCGCAACGAGTTGGTATTCCATCGCTGACCTCCTTCTCGGCGCGGCCGCCGATCTCTCCGAGCACTCTCCTGGCCAACCTACGAAACCCAACAGCAATAGTGGCCGCCCTTGCCGAAGCCCGACCAGCCGCGCTGAACTGGACGACCGTGGACCTGATCCTGTGCGGCGGTTTCAAGCAAATGATAGAGGCAAACGTGATGACCGGTTCCCAAAGCTGGCGCCTGAAGCCGTCTTCAGCGAACAGCGCATCCGCCGTCAACTTTGAAGAGGAAGAGAAGCGGCCTCCGGTACGTTGAGCTGGTCATGAAGCGCATTGGGTTTTTGTCGTTCGGGCACTGGTCGCCTTCGCCGCACTCGGAGGCCCGCTCGGCCTCCGATGTCCTGCTGCAGTCCATCGACCTCGCGGTCGCCGCCGAGGAGGTCGGCGCGGACGGGGCGTACTTCCGGGTGCACCACTTCGCCAATCAGCTTTCCTCGCCGTTCCCGTTGCTTGCGGCCGTCGGTGCTCGGACCAGCACGATCGAGATCGGGACCGCCGTGATCGATATGCGCTACGAGAACCCGCTCTACATGGCCGAGGATGCAGGCTCCGCCGATATCATCTCGGGCGGGCGCCTGCAGCTCGGCATAAGCCGTGGGTCACCTGAGCAGGTCATCGATGGCTACCGGTACTTCGGCTACGTTCCGGCCGAGGGCACTAGTTCGGCCGACATGGCTCGCGAGCATACGCGGGCCTTTCTCGAGGTCCTCAGCGGCGATGGGTTTGCCGAGCCGAACCCGCGACCGATGTTCCCGAACCCACATGGCCTGCTTCGGGTCGAGCCGCACTCCGAAGGTCTGCGCGAGCGGATCTGGTGGGGTGCTGGCACCCGGCAGACCGCCGAGTGGGCCGGCGAGCAGGGGATGAACCTGATGAGCTCGACTCTTCTCACCGAGGACACCGGCGTGCCGTTCCATCAGCTTCAGGCCGAGCAGATCGAGCGGTTCCGCAAGGCTTGGGCCGGCGCCGGCCATGCCCGCGAGCCTCGTGTTTCGGTCAGCCGCAGCATTTTCCCGATCGTCAACGACCTCGATCGCGCGTACTTTGGCCGCGAAAGTAATTCGCAAGACCAGGTCGGGTTCCTCGACGGCGGCAAGGCCCGGTTCGGCAAGACGTACGCCGGGGAAACCGACAAGCTAATCGAGCAACTAGCGAAGGATGAAGCAATCGCTGCCGCCGACACCTTGCTGCTGACTATCCCTAATCAGCTCGGCGTCGACTACTGCGCCCACGTCCTCGATTCTGTCGTGAGGTACATCGCGCCGGAGCTTGGTTGGCGATGAGCTGCGACACGCCGGTGACCTGGGCTGTGAAGCACGCTGTGCCATCATCTCGGTGTGCGGCCCGGCTCGCCACCAGGTGAGCGGTATTTCGCGACGTATGATCGAAGGTGAGCATGCTGGCTCTGGTCACCCCACAAGGCGGCGAGGGGCAGGACACCCTAGGAGACGGACATGGCAGAAACCCCAAAGCTGGACGCGCATCATCAGGCCACTGTGCAAAGAATTCTTGGCCATCCGGTTAGCCATAATATTGAATGGCACGATGTTCTTTCCCTTTTGGGACAGGTGGGCTCGGTCGTCGAGGAGCCCGATGGGCTCTATAAGGTGACAATCGGTTCGGAGACCGAAACGTTCCGTGCGCCGAGGTCTGGCGATATAGACGATCAGCAGGTAGTCGACCTGCGGCGAATGCTCAAGGGCGCGGGGATCACTGCGGGAGAGGGATGAGGAACACCGTTGGATATCGCAGCCTTTGCGGGAAGTTTGCGGGTGACCTCTTACAACAGAGGCCTTTTGCGCGCCGCCGCCGAGCTGGCACCAGTTGACGTCGCCATAGAGATCCTGGACCTCGCCGCAATCCCTCTGTTCAACCAAGACCTGGAACGGACCGGCCTTCCTGAAACGGTAGCGAACCTACGAAAGCGCGTAAGAGACGCCGATGGTTTGCTTATCGCCACGCCTGAGTACAACCATACGATTCCTGGAGTGCTCGGCAACACAATTGACTGGCTCTCACGACGGACCCCGACCAGTCCGCTCCGCGACAAGCCAATTGCGATCATGGGTGCGGCGCGCGGCGGTGGCTCGGTCCGCGCGCAGGCGGCACTGCGCGTCCCCTTGGCCCATGCGCACGCGGTTGTCGTAGATGGCCCCGTGGTTGCGCTTTATAACATCGACGAACTTGCTACCGAAAGCGGGGACCTTGTCGACCCAGTGGCCCGACAAGGCGTGGCGAACTTGGTTTGCGCTCTCGCCAGCGTGGTCCGGGCGGCACCTTCCTGAGCACTATGCGGAGCTAGCATCGCGCGGGAGCTGAGGCGCATTGTTGTCCGGCAAGAGTCAATGGGACAACCGATGCTGCGGTCCGGTTAGCGCCCCTGATGACGCCTCGTTATCATAGTGCCCATGGCAGTCAAGCTCACCATCATCGTCGACAATCCGAACGATCCCAGCGCCTTTGAGGTCCTCTACAACTCGCTGGCCAACAAGGAACTGCTCGGCAAGATCCCCGACATCCAGCGGGTCGAATCGGCCAAGGTCTTCCCGAAAGAGGACGGCTCCCCAACCCCCGCCTACCGGACCATCGACCTATATTTCTCCGACTACCCGACCGCGTGCGCCGCCCTCGGGTCACCTGAGGCAGGAGCGCTGGCCGGCGGTCTGGCCCAAGCGGCCACGGGCGGGATCCGTTTCCTCCTCTCCGACATCGAGGACTGATCTTCTTCAGCTGCTGCTCGGCCACGTCCCTAGTGCGGGACCGGGTCGCTACCTGAGACGATGCTGCCTAGCAATTAGCGCACGGGTGTCGGCGCGACGATGTGCACGGCACATTGGGCATCACGCAGCAGTTCCTCGGTCAAGAAGGCCTCGAATATCTCTGCGATTTCGCTGTCCCCGGGGGCGCCGATGACGATCATTCCCGCGTGGTGTTTATTAGCGAAGGCGGCAATACGACGGCCGGTGCCACCATGACCGCTCACGACCCAAAGTAAGTGCCCCGCACCGTCAATTCCAGCAGCACGGAGCCGGTCGAGGGATTCGGCGACGATTTCGTGGGCTGCGTCGGGAGTCTCCCGGTCGACGGCAAGCTCTTCTATGACGTCGGTCTCCACGACGTGGAGGACTTCGACGGACATATCAAACAGGCGAGCGAACTCGATGACGGCATCCATGACCGGGGCCGATTTCGGGTTGCCGTCGACGGCGGCGACGATGGGCGGATGTCGGTCTGTACCGCCCGTTCGTGTCGCGAGGGCGGCAAGGCTGAAGGGGCCCAGATCGCGCTCGGGTGGGCTCGGTCCCTCGAGCGGCTCTGGACGGTCCGTTCATCGGTTCCCTCTTCGGCGCGCGTCAACAGCGAGTGGCCGGTGGCGAGCACGGCAATGGCGACCGCCCACACGGCCCTCGGTTGTCGGAATGGGCTGACCGCGACTTCGTGGGAGCTCACCGTGGAACCCCCGACTGGCATGCCAGGTGACCGGGACGGCGGCTCTCGCTCTTGGCCGTCGAGTTCCCGAAGATGCTCGAGAGCCGGGATAGCCGCGATCAGCGCGGCGACCTCGTCGTCGGTGAGCTTGCCGATCAGCTGCACGAACGCGTCGGCGCCCGCCCGCCGCCGGGACGCGACGTAGGACGTACCGGTCTCGGTCACCGCGACGAGCGCGGCCCGCTTGTCGGTCGGGTCTGCCCTCCGCTCGACCATGCCGGATACCTCCAAGACGCGGATCAGGACCGTCATTGCCAGCTGGGTTACCCCCTCGATCGCGGCCAGATCGGTGATCCGCCGAGGGCCGGTCCTCTCCAGGGTGGACAAGGTGGAGGCAGAGGTGAGGCTCAGTTCGCGTGGAATACGCCGCATCGCCCCGGTTGCCAACCTCTACCCTCGAGAGCATGCCCGCGCCTTCTACGAGGGCATGGCGGCGAGGGGGGAGGACGAGGTACTTCTCTTCTGCCGCTCAGCCTGGGCGGGCAGCCAGCGCTACGGATCGGCGGTGTGGTCGGGCGACATCCCTTCCACCTTCGAGTCCTTCGGCGTCCAAGTACGAGCCGGCCTCAACATGGCCATGAGCGGCATCCCGTGGTGGACGACCGACATAGGGGGTTTCTCCGGCGGGGACCCTGACGACCCGGCCTTCCGGGAACTATTGGTCCGCTGGTTCCAGTACGGCGTCTTCTGCCCGTTGACCCGGCAGCACGGCGACCGCTTGCCCGTCTCGGCGATGGGCGTCGCCATGACCGGCGGCCCGAACGAGGTCTGGTCTTTTGGCGACGACGTATACGAGATATTGACCGAGTACCTGCACATGCGCGAGCGCCTGCGCCCCTACGTCCACGCGCAAGCTAGGCACGCGAGCCTGACTGGCACTCCCATGATGCGCCCGCTCCTAGTCGAGTTCCCGGCGGACCCTGGCTCGTGGGAAGTCGACGACCAGTTCATGTTTGGGCCCGACATTCTCGTCGCCCCTGTGCTCGAGCAAGGGGCCATACAGAGGGCCGTGTACCTCCCGGCCGGGGCGCGTTGGTCCAACGCATGGACAGGCGAGGTCGTCGAGTCGGGTACGAAGGTCGACGTTCCGGCTCCCTTGCACCAAATCCCGCTCTTCCTTCGCGACGGTGCCGAGCTCGCAGTCGGGAGGACTTGAGGTAGGTGCAGCTGGAGCTCGCGAACCGCGCGGCGAAGGCTCTGCGTCTATGCCGTCAGGGCTGGGAAGACCTCCTGCTGGAGCAGGCGTAACGGCGCCAAGTCGAAGGGATGCCCGGCGGCGAACACGAAGTGGTTGACACCAATCGCTATGTAGCCCCGGAGGCCCTCCACCACGTCGGCGGGTGTCCCGATCAGCCAGTTGTCACGTTGGGTGTCAAGGTCCTGGGAGTTGGTGGCGGCGGCCCTGCGGGCCTGGGTCTCTGCTTGCTCAGCGGTCGGGGCGACGGCGATGTTGGGGTGGGCCGATAGCTCGATGTCGTCGAAGTTGCGTCCGCCATCGGCACACAACTCTTCCAGCTTGGTTATCCGTTCCGCGCACTTCGAAGCCGGCCCGACGAGGTTCAGCCGGTTGGCATGAGCGGCAGCGATCCTGAGCGACCCGAGACCTGCGCCACCGATGGTTATGGGCGGGTGAGGTGACTGCACCGGCTTTGGATCGCAAGGGGCCTCCTCCAGTTGGTAGAAGCGCCCTCGGAAGGTGGTCCGGTCCTGGGCCCAAAGAAGCTTGACCAGCTGCAACGCCTCGTCCAAGCGTGCATACCGCTCGGCCAGCGGGGGAAAGTCCAGACCGTAGGCCTTGAACTCCCGCTCCGCCCAGGCAGCGCCGAGAGAGAAATCGAGCCTGCCACCGCTCATCTCGTCGATCTGGGCGGCCGCCTTGGCCAGGACGGCCGGGTGCCGGTAGAGCACCCCATTGACCAGCACCCCTATCCTGGCCTTCGAGGTGAGGACGGCCATGGCCGCCAGCGTCGTGAGCGTCTCGAAGCAAGGGCGGTCGTCCGGCCCGACAAAGGGCAGGAGGTGGTCGAAGGTCCACACGGACCCGAACCCCAGGTCCTCCACGGCCTGGACACCGCGGGCATATTCTGCCCATGTCGTGCCTTGGGCCTGTAGCTGTACACCGAAATGCAGCGGGCGTCCTCGTACGTGCATCACTCTTCTCCCTTTTGAGCCGGGCCAAGCATAGCCCGACCGCGAAACCGGCGCGAACCTGATGTGCTCGTTGACAGGAATATAGGCAGGCGCCGGCAACGCTTTCTCAAGCCGCGTAATACCGCAACGGTAACGTATTAACTCATATATTGCCGACGCGGAGAAGGGTGTTCGACACTCTTCTCCGCGTCGGAGTTGTTTAAGCTTTAGCTCAACGACCTATTCTTCGGCTGAAGGCGGCAGAGCGCTGTCTTGGCCGGTGCGGATGCGCAGGAGGTCGGAGACGGCCCCGAGGTGCTGGAGCTTGTCGGGGTTCACGATGCCTCGGACGGTCTGCACCACGCCGTCGAGGACTTCGAGGGAAAGAACGCTCACAACCTTGCCTTGACCGTCGTGGGTAATGATGCCGGGCCCACCGTTAACAAGGACCGGTTCGAGCGTTATCCCCATTCTCTTTGCTCGTTCGAACAGGCGGACGACGATGGTTGCGACCTGGTCACGCCCGAAGTACGGTTGGGGCGCACTGGTGGCCTTGCCGCCTCCGTCGCCGTAGAAGGCGGCGTCCGCTGCCAGCAGGTCGACAAGTTGGTCCAGGTCGCCGCCGCGGGCGGCGGCGAGGAACGACCGGAGCAGCGCTGCGGTTTGTTCGGGCGATGCCTCGTAACGGGTTTGCTGAGCACCAATGTGCTGGCGCGCGCGCGCGAAGATCTGCCGGCAGTTGGCCTCGTTCTTGTCGACGACCTGGGCGATCTCGTCGTAGGGGTAGTCGAACACCTCGCGTAGCAGGAAAACGGCTCGTTCTACCGGCGAAAGGCTTTCGAGCATCAACAGGAAAGCCATCGAGAGCGAGTCGGAAAGCTCAGCCATCTGTTCGGGGTTGTCGTGCAGGTCGGTGACGACGGGCTCGGGCAGCCAGGTACCCACATAGGACTCCCGGCGAACCCGGGCCGAACGTAGGTGGTTGATTGCCAGTCGGGTTGTGGTCGTAGTCAGGTAGGCCTTCGGCGATTCGACTATCACCCCGCTCTGCCGGGCGCGCCCCATCCTGAAGAACGCCTCTTGGACGAGGTCTTCGGCCTCGGCCACGCTCCCGGTCATCCGGTAGGCGATTGAGAACATGAGCGGCCGAAGGTCGTTTTCGTCGTTCAGCAGAGGCGCGTCCATCGCTCACAAACGTCCCCTGGGGCGGACAACTCTGTCTGGTTGGACGTTGTGCATTTCGCTACGAAAACCTTTCTTCGCTTCCCGCACAGGCGCCCCAGAGGTCCAGCTGACGGTAGGCGCCCAGCCACTGGTTACGGTATACGGCGCGGACGGGCTCGGGGAGGAGGGTGAGGATGTGCGCGGCCTTGGCCTCGTCCAAGCCGTCCATCATCCAGGGGAACACGCGCGGCGCTTCGGGGCCGATCCGCTTGGCGTTCTCCTGGCCGAACTCCTGCCACTGCTCGTCAGTGATGGTCGCGTCGATAAGCGCCAGGCCCTCGCCCTCCTCATGGCGCAGGTGGGCGTGGAGCGTGGTGGCCAAGGCGTCGGTCAGGTCGCCAAGGCGCTCGGGCCCGCTGGCCGGGTTGGCGAGGGTGGCGTCGATAGCATTGATGAGTGGGTCGATGGCGGCGTGCTCAGCCTCCAGGGCTGCCAGTAGGGCAAGGTCGTCGGCCCGGTCAGCCAGCGTCTTTGCCATGACCGGCCAGAGCAGGTCGTCCTCGCAGCCGTGGTGCACCTGCAGGTAGGCCTTGAACATTTGCCAGCCCGCCGCAGTGGCCATTACGTGGCGGGGGTCGTCGCTCCTGGCGGCGGCCACCCGGGCGATGTGGCCTAGCTCACGGCGCAGGGCATCGTGGAAGGCCAACATCATGGTCATGTCGTGCTGGTAATCCTTACTGCTGTTCATCGTCTTGTTGCCCCTTTCAGTCGTTTGGGCTTCCTCGGGGTCGTCGCGGTCCTAACGCCCCATCAGACAAGACGGGAGGTCCCGCTGTGACAGAGGCACGCTTTCGGCTCCGAAGGGCGGGATAGTCACCATCAAAGGGTCCTGGGCCGGCTGCGCCAGAGTAAGCATCTGATCCGCGCCGTCCAACTTGGGCCCGCGTGACCAGTCTTTATCCGCCCTATAACGAACCCACACGGCTTGGCGGCCACATCCGGACAAAAGCCACGCCCACTAAATAACTCGCCGGCACCGGCCCCCAGTACCTTGAGTCGTCGGAGTCTTTCCGGTTGTCGCCCATTACGAAGTAGTGGCCTGCAGGGACCGTGTAGGGGTCGGGCAGGTTGAGCATGCCCGGCGCGTCCCAGACCGTGCAGTACTCGGAGCTTGGGCTCTCCCAACCCTCGGGAAGGTAGGGCTGGATGAGCTCCTTTCCGTTGACGTAGACCTTGCAGTTCGCCACATAGATCGATTGGCCGGGCCCGCCTATTACCCGCTTAATAAGGTCGTTGACCGCCGACGTGTCGGCTGGAGGGCGGCGGAAGACGACGATGTCGCCCGTGCGCACAGGGCTGAAGTCGGAGGCTAATTTGTCCACCAGCACTCGGTCACCGGGCATCAGCGTCGGCTCCATCGACTGGCTAGGGATAGAAAAGGCTTGCACTGCAAAGGTCTTGATGAGCAGAGCGGCGACCAGAGCGACGACAACTATTACGACCCACTCGACGAGCGCGCGCCTGCGACCGTCGCTCGTCCCGGGGCGCTTCTCTGGCGCCCGGTTGCCTTCTCCTGCCTGGTCGCCGGCCGAGCCTGGCTCGTCAGGGCCCGTGGTGGCGACCGTGTTGGCGGTAGCGGCCACATCGACGGGGCGGTCCACTTAGCCCCGCGGCCCTGTCGCAGGCGGCGCCGACGGTGCGACTTCTAAGCAGATGGAGACGGCAGAGATGGCGAAGCCCCCGGCCAGGTGGTACCAACCGTCGGGGGTAATGGCGGAACAGTGCTTGTCGCCGTCCACCTTCCACATGACGCCCAGGTCGAGGTGGCCGAGCACCGGAACCGCCGCCGCGACCGTCCTGCCGAGGACGGAACTGCCAGCGAGCAGCTCGCCGGGCCGAAAAACCTCAGCGGACTCCGCGTACTTCTCGCCGGGCTTGGCGCCCCGTCCGACCATGACCAGCATGTGCCCGGAGAAATGCGACGCCAGCAGTAGCCCTTGGGTGCACACTCCTGCGCCACCAGCACAGGTCCCGGTGATGCGGCCGAGGATGCCGTCGTTTCCGGTCGAGTGCCCTATTGTCTTGGTAGCCAGGATCGAACCGACCAGGCTCGGCGATACCGGCAACTGTTCCACGCCGATGTCGAAGTGGTGAGACTTGAACACGGCCGCTAGCTGGCCCGCCGCCTCGGGGCGGCTCGTGATTTCCGCGCGGACTACGCCCGCTGCACCCGCCGGGGCCGGTGACATTGAGACCAGCACTGACACGGCCGCAAGCGAGGTGGCCGCAACTAAAGCGGCTGCGCCCGTTCGCAAGCGACGGGTCGTTTTCATCTCTGTCACTCGCTCCCTCGCCGCCCCTTTGAAGCAGTCCCAGGCCATTGACCGCGCCGACAAGCCATCTTGGGCAAGCAAGGCAGCGAGCTCACGCGCCTCGTCGCCATGGCGAGCATGCCACCGGGGGGGATAGCAGCGAAGTGCAAGAACTAGCAGGCGTCCTTGGCCGTTACCAGGCATCAGGCCCCTCCGAAGCCGAGCCGAAGACGCCCGACGCTGCTGATGCGCTCGAGTGCATCGAGGTGTTCGCCCAGCGCCACCGCACCCGCTGAGGTGATGCGGTACGGCTGGCGCCGGGCATCGACCGGGAGTGCTTCGATCATGCCGAGAAGCTCCAATCGGTCAAGCGCTCCGTACAGGGTCCCCGGCCCCAGCTGCACGCCCGAGAACCTCTTGACGTCCTGGATAAGCGCATAGCCGTGCTTAGGGCCCTCCGCCAAACTTGTCAGGATCAGGACAGACGCGTCGCCCGCCCGCCGCAGGACATCGTGGCCGACCCCGCCCGGTTCTAGTTTTCGAAGTGCCACTCGCTCCTCCTAGTACGACCACCACTATATCAGTCAACGTACTAAAAGAGGCAAGCTCAGCTCGCACAATGGGGATATGGGGCTGCGTTGTGCCCATCGGGCCCTGCGGTGTAACACTCCGCGTTGTCTCAGCGTGTTGGCTCGGAGACCTCGGGTAACGACGAGGTTGTCAGCAGGATGGTCCCACCGAGCGGTCCCCCCTCGGGCACCTTGGCGGGGAATATCCGTATGACCACTATGGCAATATCGTCCCTGGTTTGGTCAAGAGCCTTGCCGACCAGCACGGCTTCGCACAGCTCGTCAGCCGATATCCCAGGGGGCAGGTGCTCGATAGAGGACCGGAGTTCGACTATCGAGTCGGTTAGCGAAGTGCCTGGCCGCTCGACCAACCCGTCGGTGTACAGGACCAAGGAGGAGCCCCGCGACAGGAGCGCCTGACCCTGGCCCCGTGGCTCGGTCGCAGGCGCGCCGATGACACCCGAGCGACCGTCGCCAAGTTCGTGGACTTGGCCGTCGGCCACCCTTACCAAAGGCGGTAAATGCCCGGCGTTAGCCCAGCGGAACTGGCGGGCGCCCTCGCTGTGGGGTGGGCCGAGCACTCCATATATAACGGTCACCAGCCCGGTGACATCGAAGGCGTCGACAAGGTGGGCCAAGCGTTCAAGCACTTGTGCGGGCTCGTCGTTCTCTAACGCGTAGGCCCGCAGAGCGGCCCGGATTTGGGCCATGGCGGCCGCCGCCTCAATGTCGTGGCCCATGACGTCGCCGATAACGACTGCGGTCCGCCCGTCGCCGAGGTCGAACACATCGAACCAGTCCCCACCGACCTGCTGGCTATCGGAGGCCGCGACGTAACGCGACGCGATATCCAGGCCAGGCACGGTGGCGAGCGTCGGCAGCAGCCTGTGCTGGAGGGTCTCGGCGACGCGGTGCTCGCTACGGTACAGAGCCACCGCAGAATTGCGGCGGCGAACGGCCTGCTCGAGGGTTGCTGCGATCAGCGCTGAGGCGGCGAGGCCCACGGTCAGTGCAATCCATGGCGCCCAGGCTGCGACCGTTCCCACCAGGGGCTGGGCCGACGACACGGCCAGGAGCCAGTGGCTGGCGCCAACCGGGAACGTCAGAGAGCGCACACGGCCAGCCAGCGGAAGGTGTTTGGTCGTGGTCGCGACCACCTGTGCCTGGACCGGCCGCGAGGCGTCGTAAAGCACGACGTTCAGTTCGTCGAACGGCGCCGTGCCCGCCTCTCGAGGCGCGTTCACCGGACCGAGCGCGCTCTGTCGGTACAGGACCATTCCTGCCGGCACAGAAGGCCCTCCAAGCGCAAACCCCAGCACCCGGTTAGCGCCCGAGCCGAGTACAGGCGTGGCCACCAGGTCCCCGCCCTTCTGGGCGGCAGCCAAGACCGTCGCGACCGGCCCCGGTACTATCTCGTCGACCGACAGCCCATGGCCGGCTTCGACTGTCACGACATAAGAACGGTGGCTCCGGCGGAGCAGGGCAAAGGTCAGGTTCCCAGGGCCGGCAGCGACGTCATCCGCCGCTTCTTTGATGAACAGGGCCGTACCGCCGTCGCGGGCGACATGGCCTAAGGCCGTTAGGGTCGACCCGAGCGAGCTGATGGAGGTCCCCAGTACGAGGCTGACCTCGTTAGCCCGCTGTACGAGCAGGCGGTTGTCCTGGTCCCTTTCGGCGGCGCGCGTCCCGAGCGCCACGACGACGCTTAGCAACAAGAGCGCGACTAAAACACCGACCGGCAATCGGTGCAGGGATGCGAAGCGCCGAGGTTCATCTTCATGGGCCCGGTGCGGCCGATATGTCGTCGCCTTGCGGTCAAACGGCGTCACCCGGTTGGTTGCCTGTGCGGACGGTCTTGCTCCCCGAGGTCGTTAGGGCTGGTGACAATCGAAGCTTTCCTCTGCAAGCCCGTTCCTCCCTGATCATCCGACTCGGCGGCCCACCGTGCGCTTGACGGCCCCCTTGGCGGGCAATCGTAGAGCTATTGCGGCAGGGTGCGCCTCCCTCGAGGGCGGCGGCAATGACGGCCATCGCCACATCCACGCTCTTAGCGGTGCTATCGCCTCGGTGAGTGCTTCGGTCCGGTCGCGATCTCCATTTCCACCTCGCAGCGTGTACGGCCCAGACTTGCCGGGTAAATGCTTGTCAACCGGAGTTGGAAGGAGCAGATCGATGCCGCCGGGTCAGTGGAGCGCGAAGCGCGAACGCCAATACGACCACATCAAGCAGGGACTGCTCGAGCGGGGAGACTCAGAAGAGTTGGCCGAGGAGATCGCCGCCCGGACGGTGAACAAGGAACGGGCCCGGGCCGGCGAGGCACGCACCGCGAGTCGGACCTCTACGAACGATATCTCCTCGGGACGACGCGGTGGCCTCCGCTCGCACAAGGGCCCAGGCGGCCGCACCCGGGACCAGCTCTACGAAGAAGCCCGGCGCCGGGGCATTAGGGGACGGTCCCGCATGACCAAAGAGCAATTGGAGCGCGCCGTCGACCGCTAAGGACGGCCAACGGCTCTACCCTGCGAAGGGGCCGTCTGCGGAGGGGCGGGATCCATCGGCTTCGCGGACGTTCATTCCGTTCTGAGACCCGGTTTCGATATGATTCCGGGGGTTTGTTGGCGTGGTCCCTCGGTTCTCGGTGCGAGCGGATGGACGTTTGGGCTCGTGGCACGCCGGAAAACGTCGACCCGCATCGAGGTACTCCAACCACGCCCGGTTAGCTGCGCCGGACGTCCCGGCGGCGCCGCCCACTCTCGCGATATAGGCCTTCACTAAACCGCCCTTGCGCTAATTCCCACCGCGGTCCGCGACTACGAGGATCTTTACCTCGCGACCAGACGTTATGGCAGCAAAGGCCTGTGCCGCTTCGGGGAGGGGGAACGTGGCGGTTATGAGTTGGTCTGCATCTAAAGCGCCACTCGCGAGAATGTCGACGGCTCTGTCGAAATCCTCCCACCGGTACGTGGCAGAGCCCTGCAGGCGCACTTGGTACTCCTGGACCACCGGTAGGTCGACGGTCACCGGCTTGCGCCCCCCCTACGACCACCACGGTGCCTCCTTTCACGGCCATCTTGATCGCTGACTCAACGGTGGCCTGGTTGGCCACGCAGTCAAAAACAACGTCGGCGCTTTCGCCCAGCTCGCCCCGCACTACCCGGGCTAGGTCGTCGGCTCGGGCGTCGACAGCGGCGGCAGCACCCAGCGCCAGAGCGAGGTCTCGCTTGGCCGCCAGTGTGTCGGTGCTCACGATCTTTCCCGCCCCTGCGTGGCGCGCCGCGACCAGTGTAAGCAGCCCGATGGTGCCGGCACCCAGGACGGCGACCGTTTTGCCGACCAGGTCCCCCGCAAGACGGACGGCGTGCACCGGCGTGGCCAAGGGTTCGACGAGCGCAGCCTGGTAGTCGCTGAAAGTCGTGGGTATCTTGTGCAGCCGGCGCGCTGGGACCGAAAAAACGTCCGCCATACCACCTTCTCGGTAGCCGCAGCCGAAGAACTCCAGGTTTTCACACAGGTTCTCGGCGTCGTGCCGACAGGGCTTGCAGTGGCCGCATACAAGGGTCGGCTCTACCGTAACCCGCTCACCGGCCACGACCTCGTCCACACCGTCGGCGACGGCCACCACCACGCCTACCACTTCATGGCCGGGGTAGTAAGGGGGCTTGAAAAAAGCGTGCTCGCCATGGGCGCCGGCCTTGTCCGAGCCGCACACTCCCGACACCAACATCTCGACGAGGGCTTCGCCAGGCTCGAGGTCCGGCACCGCCTCTCCTACCAACTCGACAATGTCGGGGGCGCTGACAAGGACTCGTCGACGGTCAAATTGACTGGGCATGGCCTCTCCATTGGGTGCGATGGCGCTTGTCACGCCGGTTCAATCGGTAGGCTTTCCTCGAAGGCGCTCAGCATACTCAGTGATGGTGCGGACCGCCCGCAACCGGGCGCCCGGAGGGCCCGAGAGACGGGGAAAGTACCGCTTTATGTTGGTACTCTTCGCCGGGATCGGGATTGGGATCGTCCATCCCGGATGCGACGTCGTAGGGGAGCACGGCATGTTCTTTGCCGTGCTCGGCCCAAGGAGGGCCCGGAAGCCACATCCCGCGCGTGGCTTGAGGCTACCAGGCAAAAACGTCTCGGCCCTGCTGAAGACATCGGTCACACCAGGCTCCTTCGCTGCTGTTGACAGGACGTCGGTACGAGCATAGAGTCACAGCCGAAGTCTGGTACAGACTCACAATGTGAGTGACACACACCGGGGGTGATTCAGACTAAGGATGAGTTCTCCAGTCGTGCACAGATCGCTCGACTCCGTCTCTCGTGAGGGCCTCACCCAGCGAGCAGCAGCCGCTCTACGCGGCTACATAGTCGCCAATCGGCTTGCTCCGGGGACTCGTCTCCCCGCGGGGCCAGTCCTGGCGGCCTCACTAGGTGTCAGCGACAATGTCCTGCGCCAGGCGGTCGCATCACTTGTGGGCCTTGGCATGCTGCGTGTCGTCCATGGCAGCGGGACCTACGTCGCAGACATTTCCGACTCGGAGGTGTTCAAGCAGATCGCGGCCTGGATCGGGCCGGAGAGCGTCAGCGAGCATAACTATTTGGAAGTCCGTGCCATCTGGGAGAGAGGCATCTACGAGCTCGTCCTGAAACGTGCACAGCCTGCCGACCTCGACAACCTGGAGGCGTTGGCGTCTGCGATGGTCAGCGCGAACGACCCCAAGGACGTCGGTGCTTACCACCAAGCTTTCCACGAAGCGTTGTGGCGCACGACCGGGAACCCGTTCCTGGTCACGCTTGGCAACCTAATGCAACGCTTTTTCTGGGAGTTCGCATACAGGGACGGGTTGGACTTTGGGCCGCCGCTTGGCCGTTTTCTTTCCGGTCACCGTTCCATCGTGCAGTTACTTCGCTCAGGTGACCCAGCGGTCGTCGAACAGATCATCGACTTGCACCTGGCGCCCCACCTGGGCGACGAAGAGGCGCCGCACCATCATTCTCACGGCGGGCACGCGACGGCAGCCAATCAGCGACCTAGAGAAAAAGGCAAGACGTCGCAGGCCCCAAGACAACCGAAGCCTTAGGAGGCACAGATATAGGTAACTAGACACAGCCCGACCAAGCGCCCGATGGCGCCGAGCGTTCTTCCCCAGCAGTCCGAGGGGTTTGTTCGCCTATGGCGTCAATGTGGCCTCACATCGGTCGTCGTAACAATAATATATCGTTGTACACTCCCTTGAAGCGCTATGTCTTGCGCCATAGGTAGTTCATAGGACGTGTTCGTTGTGAGTGCGGCCCAACCGGGCTAGCCTCACGCCCATGCGCGGAAGCATTGAAGGGCGTGCCACCAGTACGTCGCGGGAGGAGGAGTTGGAGCTCCTCGATGCGATCCAGCGCCGGGTCCTTTGGCTGGCGGTCAGCATGATCCATCACGCGAACAAGGTGCGCGTCGCTGGCGATGGCGTGAAGGTCGGCGGGCACCAGGCGTCGTCGGCATCGATGGTGAGCATCATGACAGCTCTATATTTCGAGCACCTCAAAGCCGGCGACCGAGTTTCGGTCAAGCCACACGCGTCGCCCGTCCTGCACGCCATCAACTACCTCTTGGGCCAACTAGATGAGCGCTACCTCACTGAGCTTCGTGCGTTCGGCGGCCTCCAAAGCTACCCGAGCCGGACGAAGGACCCCGACCCAGTTGATTTCTCAACGGGTTCGGTAGGAATTGGCGCCACGGCAACAATCTGGAGCGCGATCGCGCGACGGTATGTCACGACGCACTTTGACGACACCGCGGGAGGACGTCACATTGCCCTAGTCGGTGACGCCGAGCTCGATGAAGGACCAGTGTGGGAAGCGCTCGTCGACCCGATGGTGCCCGGGCTCGGAGAAGTCCTTTGGATCGTCGACCTTAACAGGCAGTCACTGGACAGGGTCGTGCCTGGGATCGCTGCCAACCGGATTCGGGACATGTTTACGGCCGCCGGATGGAACACGATCACTCTGAAGTACGGTTCACGGCTGCGCGAGCTGTTCGCGTCACAAGGTGGCGAGCTGTTGGAGCGCCGGATCGACGCGATGAGCAACGAGGAATACCAACACCTCTTGCGCTTACCGGCGAGTGAGCTCCGCCAAGCAGTGGCAGGTGAGGGCCGAGAACACAAGAGTATTGCTCGGCTTCTCGCTGATCTTGATGACGAGGCGATTGCCAGGGCAGTACGGAACCTTGGGGGCCATGACCTCGGCGACCTGTTAGACGCCTTCTCTGAAGCTGACCGTGTAACGGACCGGCCGTCGATCGTGCTCGCCTACACCATAAAAGCCTGGCGCCTGCCGACCGAGGGCCATCCGGGGAACCATTCGGCTCTGCTGACCGTAGACGAATGGCGCCGGCTCGGCGCCGAGTTGGGGGCCGACCCGGACATGCCATGGTCGAAGCTCCCGCCCGGCAGCCCGGAGGCCATGGTGTGCGCGGCGGCCGCCGAACGCCTTGCTCGCCCGGAACTGAAACGTACCACTCTCGCGAAACCACCTGCCGAAATCAGCAATGCAGGGGGTGGCCTCGAGTCCACCCAGCAGGCGCTGGGCCGGTTCCTGCTCGACCTGGCGAGAGTGGCGCCAGAAGTGGCGGCTCGTGTCGTGACCGTCAGCCCTGATGTGGCGTCCTCCACCAACCTGGGTGGCTGGATCAACCGTGTGGGCATTTGGCATCTAGACGACCGCCCAGATTGGTTTGCCCAAGACCGGTCCACGTTGGTCCGCTGGAAGCAATCCCAAAAGGGTCAGCACATCGAACTTGGCATCGCCGAGGTCAATCTCGTGGGCCTTCTCTCGGAGCTTGGCCTGACCTGGTCACGGGACGGCGAGCCGTTGCTACCGATTGGCACCGTCTACGACCCCTTCGTTGCGCGTTGCCTGGAGCCCTGGTCCTTCGGTATCTATTCCGGCGGGCAGTCCATCTTGGTGGGAACGCCGTCGGGTGTCACCCTTGCACCCGAAGGTGGCGCCCACCAGTCCGTCATTACTCCTTCGATCGGCCTCGAACAGCCTCGCTGCACGGCTTGGGAGCCGGCGTTTGTTCAGGACTTTGAGTGGGCCATGTTGCACGCATTAGGAAGCCTCGGCTCTCCCGAAGGCACCTCGTCATATTTCCGGTTGAGCACGCGGCCGATAGACCAGGAGCTCTGTGCGGTGCCCGAAGATAGTGAGGACAGGGAACTTCGCCGACGGTCGGTGCTGGCAGGCGGGTTCCACCTCCGACAGTCCAACAAGATGCCGATGGTTTGCCTGGTTGGGATGGGTGCTGTCATGCCCGAGGTCCTCACCGCGGCTTCCGAGCTCGAACAGCATGGAACGGCCTGCGATGTGATCTGTTTGACTTCGGCTGACCTGGTTTTTCGGGCCGTCCAAGCGCGTAGAGGCCTGGCTAATGGGCCAACCGACGTCCTGGAGGCGCTTTTCCCGCCCGGGCGTGCAGCCCCGATAGTTGCTGTCCTTGACGGTCACCCGCACACGTTGTCGTTCCTCGGGAGCATCAATTCGGTCCCGATAGCTTGTCTCGGGGTGAACGACTTCGGCCAGGTGGGAGAGGTCGAAGACTTGTACCGGTACTTCGGCATTGATGCCCCGACCATCGTTGGCGCCGCTTGGGACCTCCTCGACGAGGGACCTGGAGCAACTTTGCGATAACAACCAGCGAGTTCGACGGCTGGCGTCCGGTACGTCGAGCGAAGATCATGGAGGTTGAAATGGGAACAACTATCCCGGACATAAAGCGAGGGCTCGCCGGGGTGATCGCCGACACTACAGCCGTCTCCATGGTGAACCCGGAATCGAATTCGTTGCTCTACCGCGGCTATCCCGTCCAAGAACTCGCTGCCTCGTGCAGCTTCGAGGAGGTCGCCTACCTCCTCTGGTACGGAGACCTACCGAACTCCTCGGAACTGTCCTCGTTCGAGAAGGCGGAGCGTTCCCGTCGCCATGTCCCGCCGTCGCTGGTCACCGGTCTCTCCGCACTACCGACGAGCTGCCACCCGATGGACGTGCTTCGCACTGCTGTAAGCATCCTTGGTGCCAATGACAGCCGAGAGGATGACGCGTCGGTTGAGGCCAACCTGGAGAAATCACTCGATCTGATGGCCAAGCTCCCCGCGATTGTGGCCGCCGAGCAACGCCGCCGCCGGGGGGAAAGGCCTATCGGCGCCGACCCAGATCTTTCGGTTTCCGAGAACTTCTTCCACATGTGCTTTGGTTCTGTGCCAAAGCCCGAGGTCGTGCGCTCCTTCGAGATCTCATTGATCCTTTACGCGGAACACAGCTTTAATGCCTCTACCTTCGCTGCACGAGTCATCACCTCGACGCTCTCAGACCTCTACTCGTCAGTGGTCGGAGCGATCGGAGCTCTGAAGGGCCCGCTCCACGGCGGCGCCAACGAGGCCGTGATGGCGATGCTTGCGGAGATCGGCGATCCCGAGAGGGCCGAAGTTTGGCTCGCCGACGCACTGGCATCGAAGCGGAAGATAATGGGTTTCGGGCACCGGGTGTACAAGCAAGGTGATTCCCGGGTACCAACGATGGAATCCGCCCTCGTGGCGTTGGCGTCTGGCCTCGACGCCTCGCAGCTCATGGAATTGTATGAGCGCCTTGCCCGGGCGATGCTGGAGACGAAGGGGATTCACCCGAACCTGGATTATCCGACCGGGCCCGCCTACCACCTGATGGGTTTCGACATACCTACCTTCACGCCGATCTTCGTGATGAGCCGAATAACCGGTTGGACGGCGCACGTTATGGAGCAGCTGGCTCAGAATGCACTTATCCGGCCACTGAGCCTGTACGTGGGCCCAGGGCAACGTTCGGTGCCATCAAAAGCGGGCCCTATGTAGCCCTGCCTAGGAGGCCCCAGAGATCATCGCCGTGGACATCTATGGCGCGGGTCTATCATCGCAACGCGAGGCCAGCGCTCGACGCCTTCAGCGGTCTCGTGGAGGTCACAACATGGCAGACCTGGTGCTGATCGTTCGGGTAGCGCTGGCGCTGGTCTTTACGGTGGCTGCCGCCGGGAAGCTGACAACGCGAGCGGGTTCGCGGCTCCTGATCGAGAGCTTCGACCTCGACCGGAGATTCGCTCCGGCTGCCGTTGCGCTGCCATGGACAGAGCTCGGGCTCGCCGCTGCGCTGCTGGTGCCGGTGACTGCCCGATGGGCGGCATCTGCATCTTGGGCCCTTTTGGCCGTGTTTTCGTCGTTGCTGTTGCGGAACCGGCGCAACGGTAATGCTGGCGGTTGCAATTGCTTCGGGGCGTTCGGCAGGACGACACTCGGTCGTTGGCCGCTGGTCCGCAACGGCCTGCTGCTGTTGTTGGCTTCGTTGGTGGCGGCGGGGGGCGTTCAGCTGCCGGTTAGTGCCATCTGGCGTGGATATGGCAGCGGGCCGCTGACGATCTTGTCGGTTGCGTGCGGGGCGACTGTCTTGTTCATGGGTGTTGCCCGGAGGCGCCACTCCCTGGCACAGCGCCGTGCGTCCAGGGATGTGCTCGCGTCCCCTGTGACGACATTGGGCTCGGCAACCATGAAGCTCGGTTCCCTGGCCGACGACGCCGGACGCATCACGCTTGTTTTCGTCGACCCGGGCTGCGGTCCCTGCCGCTTGGTGCTGCCTGCGCTCCGGGCTCATCTGAGCGAAACCGGTTCCGAGGCCGTCAACGGGCCGTTGTTGGTCGTCATGCGAAACGGGGAGCACAGCCGGGAGCTGGTTGCGGGCATCACCGAGACCCGGGTGCTCATCGACGACGGCTCACTGGCGGCTGCATGCCGTGTGAGCGCGACTCCGTCGGCCGTGTTGATTACCGGCGGCCGGGCCGAGGCCGTTGCGGTCGGGTTGGGGCCGGTCATCTCATTGCTGCAACTGGCTGCGGGCGGCGACCGGCTGGAGTTTGCTCCGTTCACGGTCCCTGGGGCTGAGGCGGTCGGCCGATCGCCGGCGGCCCCGGCATGGACTCGGCGAGAGGCCCTGACCGCTGCGATGACCTCCGTAGGCGCGGTGGTCGTAGCCCCAGCTCTCGGCCCTTTCGCCCGGTTGACGGCAAAGATCGCCTCCAAACCTGTTGGTGTGCAATGCCCGTCGTGCGGGCCGTGCACGGTATGCGAGGTCCCCGGGCCGTCGACGACCAACTTCGATTGCCAACCGTGCGCGAAGAAGTGCTCTGCCCACATGCTGTGCACGGGCTATGCCAACCAATTAGCTGCCTACAAATCCCTAGCCGCATACCTGGCTGACCAGGGCTATGTTCAGGTCGGCGAGCCCGCTGCGGGGGGGCTTAACCGGAATGGGTCGCTGGCTTATATGTCACTCGTGACCACTTTCGCCAGCCGGTCGGCCAAGGGACAGACGGCGGCTTTGATCTATGGCCTTACAAATAACGGCGAGAACGCCTCGTTGGCTTTTCTTGACCCGAACGGCAAGATCAGCTCCGTCGTCACGACTGGACCAAACGGCGGGTTGATCAGCGCCGACGTGCCGGTCGCGCCCCTGGCACCGATTTCGTCCGCAACAGGCCGGACCTCGTCCGCCGATATAGAGCTCGACGTCGCCAGCTGCGGCGACACCTGCAAGATGGTGTGGGACGTGATCCTGTTGGCTACCACACCACTTTTGACGGGCGAGCTGCTAACGCCGGCCGGGTGGGGGCTCGCTCTAGGCAGCTTCTTGATCGACCAGTTGGTACTTGGCCCCCTCCAGTCTCAAATCGCCAACCTTGGGATCGCCGGGAGACTGGTGAACACCGCCATCGACAAGTTCGCCGGCAAGACCTCTCTGGACAAGCTCGAGGACCAGGTCGGTCAGATGCTTTGCAACGACTTCGTGTGCAAGCTGAAGCTGACGGCGTGCTGCAACTACACGGGGGCCTGTTATGACAGCGACGCGTTGTGCGAATCCAAATGCCCCGGTGGCCTGGCCCACCCGCTGGCGCACTGCGACGTCTACCTCGATGGGATAAAGATCTCCACGTTGATCCCCTGAACTTTTGGCCCGCGACCGGGGTCGCTGGCGTGCTCCAGCCGATCGCACTGTCACCAGGGGTCGAGCTCGATGTCTTTGGGCACCGTGCCGCGTCCAGCCAGCCAGACGACCAGCTCTATTGAGTCCTCCAGGCGGTGCACCCGCTCAGGGACGGAGGCGAGGAGCATCGGCAGTTCCCAGGCGACGTACGCTGCCGGCCAGTCCGATGGCGTGTACCCCAGCCCGAGGTCGACATGGTGCATCTCTACCTCGCGTAACCTCCGCACCGGGCTAGCGGTCGCAGGCCACAAGTCGTTGCCGCGGAACTCCGGGTGCGGCCAGTTCGCTGAAGCACTCTTGTCCCAGGCAAGCTCCACCTTCAACTGGGCGACGCGCGTGTCTTCCAAGAGTTCGCCCGGTAGGCGCGCCGCTCCGTCGGATATGTCCGTCTCCCTCTGCGCGGAGCCTCCCGGGTAGCGTGGCACGTCCTCACCTCGCAACGCTCCCTCGAGGCGTCTGGTGTGCCCGTCGGCGTTGCGAGCGAGGTGGGTCAGGACGTGGCCGATCGTCCAACCGGGCAAACGGCTCGGCGCGCTTACTTGCTCGCCTGTGATCGTTGCGACCGTGTTGAGCAGTCGGCCGTGGGCGGCCTTGCATAATTCGGTTGCTTCTGAAGGGTCCTCGTCGAGAGCTGGCATGAGCGAAAGCATTCCACATGAGCGGCGGCGCGCGCCCTTTGTTTGTCTTCAGC
>Ga0182024_10007373_pt1 | contig 23718 bp, 20 predicted proteins | sample P32metaG_FD_120480 | JGI IMG/M metagenome (GOLD analysis project Ga0182024, IMG submission 120480) | Permafrost microbial communities from Stordalen Mire, Sweden - P3-2 metaG (Illumina Assembly) | ecosystem: Environmental > Terrestrial > Soil > Wetlands > Permafrost | place: Sweden: Stordalen... | reverse complement strand
CCTCCTTGCTCGATAGGGGCTCTCAAAACGTCTTGCGAATCTCCTAGGCCATCTCATCAACATCCAAATCCAACAGAACACTCAGGCATCGGTCTTCGCAGCCTCTCGGTTGCGGAATCGCTGTCCTGCCCTGTTCCTCCTTGACAAAAGTCTCCTACCTGCATAAAGTGCGGACAAGTTGCTGTATTGCAACGGATTTCGGACAGGTGCCCAAGCATGAAGAACGTTTACGAAGTTTTGCGGCAAAAAGAGCTCGAATTAGCCCGGCTGGAAAAGGAAGTAGAGGCACTGCGAGTGGCGGCGCCATTGTTGTCTGAAGACAAAGAGTCAGCCGCGGATGGAGTGAACAATAAGCCAGCTCTGGCCAACCCGACCCTGGGGCAACAGCCAATCCGCATTCCCCAGCCAGCCGTCGCAGGGGCACCACAGCAGCAGGCGCGTGTTGCGGGATGGGAAGACACGGCGAAGCGTTGGCCGTAATTTAGCCTGGCGATCGAAGCGGCGTTGATCGTGTTGCGTTGCCGCGAGGCCTTTTATCGAGCCGTGGCAATGCAAAAAACCGGATCCATTTTCTTCTGCTTTAGAGTTTTCAGGCCGCACCAAAGGTCCTATCGAGGGATCCAGCGAAAATCTTGGGGTTATACTGCATGCAATAATCCTCAGCTAGCCATTCGTCGCACTCCGGCCGCATTCGCGGCGGAGTTGTTTCGTGCATGCGGAAGGTGACACGTGAGTTCAGCCGCAGGGCAATCACCAGCTCGTGATCGGACATCTCGCCCCAGAGCTCCCCGTTTTCCTGCGGCGATTCCCGTGGACATCACCGTATTGCGGTCGGGTATCCCCTACACCATTCCAGGACGTTCGATCAATTTCGGCGAGGGCGGCATGGGTGCCATGCTGGCGGGAGAACTTGCCCCAGGAGACTTAGTCGGAGTTGCGTTCCGTGTCCCTGAAGTTGAAGCTCCAATCCGGGCAAGAGCATTGGTGCGTCACCAGGCACGGCTGCAATGCGGACTTTCCTTTGTTGGCTTGCTACCTGAGCAGCAAATGATCATTGAGCGATGGTCCCGCCGCATGGCGGGAATCAGGCCGGCAAGTCGATTCCAAGAAATCGCCGGAACGGAACCTCGGGAAACAGCCCCTATTCCGCTGAAACCGCAGCGAAGCGGGCAGCGATATCGAATTCTTTTGTTAGGGCTTGCAATCTTGTTAGTGATTGGCGTTGGAGGGTGGTGGCGCTGGCACCAGGCGTGGCAAGACCTGGAATCGCGAGTTCAGAAGGAATCCGTTTCCCAGGAACAGCCCGTCAAAGTATCGGCCAACTTGATGGAACAGCGTTTAATCCATAAGGTCGAGCCGGTGCTCCCGGAAACGGACCAGCCGGCTCCCGTCCAAGGTGTGGTTGTGCTGGACGTTGTCATTGGCCAGGATGGCGCCGTGATAAAAGTGCGCCCACTGAGCGGCCCGGATGTATTGGCATCTGCCGCAACCGACGCAGTAAAGTGGTGGCGATATCAGCCTTATCGTATGAATGACCAAGCGGTGGGAGTCGAAACTACGGTGACTGTGGAGTTCCAGGGAACCAATCCCTGAGCCTGCTTCCTCACTCCACCTTGCTGTATTCAGCTTTTGCTTCTTTCAGCAACGGAATGTCCGCATCCGCGTCCTTCCATTGCGCGAGAAAATCCTGATAAGCAACGCGACTGCGTGCCTTGTCACCTTCCAGGGCATAAGCACGGGCCAGCCCGAGCTGAGACAAAGGGATCAACGGATCTGCCCATGCGACTGCCTTGAGGTCAAGCGCATGCTGAAAAGCCTGGGCAGCGTCTCCTCCCTGTCCTGCTTTCACGTAGGCAACTCCTCGAAGATAGAGCACGGCGGTGTTGGCTCGGGCATACACCATGGCCCCATCCAGCAAGTCGATGGCTTTTGCAGGATTGCCGTGGTTAAGCTCGATCTCGGCTCGAATAAACGGAACCTGGACGGATTGCACATTGGTGTCGTAGGGGCGCTGGCGGGCTACGTCTTCGGCCATTTTCAAAGCCCTACTCTCTTCCCCGGCAATCGCGAGCACAGCTGCGGCATTGAGAACCATATTTGGCGAATTGGACATCTTTAATGCTTGCGTTAGGTCCTCCAGCGCCTTGGATTTCTCCCCGTAAATTGCTTCCGTGATCGCCTCCTGCTGCAATTCCGCGGCAGCTGGTTCTTTCAGCGACAACCGCCCTGCAGCGTCCCTGCCTTTCTTCCCGAAATCCCTGAATTGTTTGAGTTGGCCGCGGCATCCGACGTCATATGCCCGGAACCACAAAACCTGCATTTCGCCATCTTGGCCGGATTTCGCCAGCTCCAGTTCCTGATCCATGGCTGTACGATCATTTTCGGCCCAAGCCAACCCAGCCAGTTGCAAATGGATTGAATTGCCTCCCAACTTGCGCTGTGCAAGTTGATTCAGGGTGGCTTTTGCCTCATCAAGACGGTTCAGTCCAGCGTATGCAGCCGCTTCAGTGGTATAGGAACTCAAGTTGTCAGGGGCTATCTGGATCGATTCCCGGGCATTCTCCAATGCATTCTCAAACTGCCCCAGCTGGTTATAGATGTTGGACAAATTGTTGGTCGGAATTGAGTCGTGCGGATAGGTTTGCTTATAAAGCTCCCATGCAGTGATTCCTTTGTCCAATTGACCAGAATCCGAATAGTAGTGCCCCATAATGTACAGTTTTTCGTGTTCACTGGCCCGATCGCGCAATTCAAACGCTTTCTGCCGGTTCTGCTCTGACAGCTCAGTCTGTCCCAGATTGCCATAGACGGTACCGATGCGCGCGAAGGCCATGGCAAAATTCGGGTCCAGCTCACTCGCACGCTGGTAGAGTGGCAAGGCGCCCAGCTCATCGCCCATCAGGTGTTTTGAGTCTCCCAAACTAAACGCCTTGAGCGCCTCCAGCGAGGAGGTAGTCGCCTCCGAAAGGGGTTTGTCGTACTTCTGTATGGATCCAAGGGACTCGCCCATCTTTCCGCGCAAATCCGATCCCGCGCGATGAAGCGCGTCGAGCACGTCCTCTTTCTTGCTGGCCTGCACCTCTTCTCGCGCCAATGATTCGCCGCTGGCAGCGTTTATCGCCTCCAGCGTGATCACGAACTGACTGCCAAGGTTTGCGATGGATCCATTGAGCATCGCCTTGATTCCGTCGCGCAGACAGATTTCGCGTCCCACGTCCGTGGTAATTCGCTCGTCCTGCGACCGGCCCATGAACTGAAGAGTCTGCCTCACTTTCTGTTCGGGGAGGACATTCAAGTACGGGGACTGTTCCAGATCAACCGCCAAGGCCTTTTTCAAAGTGCCATCAAAGACAGGATCGGCTGTGGTGTTCACGAAATCCGTGACCAGGATTGCATCTTTCTCGGTCATCAGCGCGCGACCCCGTCGCGCGAAAAAGACCACTCCTGCTACCACCAACGCAACCGCGACAACTCCCGCAATCACATAGCCCCGCAACTGAGGCCAATTCCTCGATTGCGAAAACTCAGAACGCACTATGCCAGAAGAGCTCTTGGCTGTTGCCACAGTCCCCGACTCGGTGTCGCGCTTCAGGCGCTTTAAATCGGCGCGGACTTCCGCCGCACCCTGGTAGCGCAGATCACGGTCTTTCTCCAGCAGCTTGTTGATAATTTCCTCAAGGGGCAGCGGCACATCCGGATTCAGCCGCACCAGTGCAACCGGAGGCCGGTTCAGGATTGCTTCGAAAATAACCGCGGAAGTATCGCCGCGAAAGGGCAGCGCGCCGGTTGCCATTTCGTAGAGCACCGCGCCAAACGAAAACAGATCAGTACGGATATCCAGATCCTTGCCTCGCGCCTGCTCGGGAGACATATAGGCCACCGTGCCTACCGTGGATCCCGGGCTGGTGAGGAAGTTCTCATCCGACGTTGCTTCTAAACCAGCCGTAGCACTGCCAAGCGGCGTACTCGCAGCTTGCTTGGCCAGGCCGAAATCGAGGATTTTGGCCTGGTTTCGGGTGGTTACGAAGATGTTGGCCGGTTTTATGTCACGATGAATAATGCCTTTGGCGTGCGCCGATTCCAGAGCATCCGCAATCTGAATGCCCAGGTCTAGTAAGGCGTCCATCTCGATGGGATGGCCACCAATACGCTGCTTCAGGGTCTGCCCTTCCAATAGCTCCATGGCGATGAAGTAGCGTCCATCCACTTGCCCGATTTCATAGATCGTGCAGATATTTGGATGGTTCAAGGCCGACGCCGCCCGGGCCTCACGCTGGAAGCGCTCCAGCGCCGCCGGGTCCCGTTCCAGTTCGCTGGGCAGAAACTTCAGGGCGACATGCCGCCCGAGGTTGAGGTCTTCCGCCTCGTACACCACGCCCATTCCACCACCGCCTAGCTGGCGCTGGATGCGATAGTGCGAAATGGTTTGACCGATCATGGTTTGGTTCAAGGGTGGCTGGGCCGATCCGTGACGCAGGCCGTCCACAGAATCCTCCGATGTTAGGCTCCGCCTCCCATCAAGTCAACGAGCTGCATAGAGCGGGCAATTAGCTGCAGTCGCTGCCAACTCCCATCAATCGGAACTGCGCTCCCAAGTGCCTCTTACCTGCTCAACAATTACAACCTGGGTTACAATGGCGATGGAAATCTGGCTAGCCAGTACTCGGCTTTCACGATTCCTCCCACGTCCCAAAAACACATCGGAGACTCTTTAACAGCAGCCGGCCTCTCTTACACTTACTTCGGCAAACTCCACTCTCTGGGCCAGCACAGCGGTGTTTATCACCTTCGACGAGGGCGGCGGCTATTATGATTCAGGCTACGTGCAGCCGGTTGATTTCTTCGGCGATGGCACGCGTATTCCGCTGCTGATCATATCGCCCTACTCAACGGGCGGTATCATGAGTCACGGCTATGGCGACCACGTTTCGCTCATCAAGTTCATTGAGAGAAACTGGGGACTGAGCCCAATCACCAACCGCAGCTGTGACAACTTCCCGAATCCCGTCACGACCGCCAGCAACCCCTATGTGTCGACGAACCGCCCGGCATTAGACGACTTGTTTGACGCCTTCAACTTCAACTAGGAAAAGCAGTCTCTTTGCGAGCTCGCTGGATCACTTTGCCGGTCAAGGGAGGCAAACCTTGACGGGCATTGTTTGTGCAAAACGCTTTGGAAATCCCGGAAAAACTAGCACTTTTTAATGCAATTTTCACCTGCAAGCCATCCAATTTTTAGTTCAATGAAAAGGATTATGTTTCCTTCGCTGTCACGGAGGTTTTACGAATAAGAATCTTTTACGTATTTCTTTGCTGATGTTTGTGTTCATGGTTTGCATGGCGGTTTGCTTCGCAGCTGCAGTCGAAAATCAGCCATCGTCAGGCTCGATCATCAGTGTGGCCGGCAAATGGCAACTCTCTTGGAGGCCCGAATGGGCAAGGAGCAAGGAGTTCTGCAGCTTCAACAAACCGGTGCGCAGCTTAAAGGGGTTTTCAGAGCCAGCTAGGCTCCCCGACAGTTTCTGGCACGATCCCAGGCCAGAACATCTCGTTCAAACTGCAATTCGGGGGCAATCCTCCGTTTACCATCGCCTTTACCGGAAAAAGGGCTCGACCCGACGTTACTCGCGAATCTCGCACAGGGGCCCCGCATCCTTTATGCTATAAGCGCACTCTTATGGCCATTCGACAAAACCAGCCCAACGGCGGGTCCGCTGGGACTGCACTCGCCGAAGCACCTAACACCGAACGTGAACGCGTGTTCGACGCTTTTCGTCACTGGGGATATCTGGACGCTGACCTCGATCCGCTCGGAGCTCTACAACCAATCCCGTATCCAGAGCTGCAGATCGAAGGCGATTTCGCTCAACAATCCCGCCGTTCGTACTGTGGCACGGTTGGAGCGGAGTTCATGCACATCAGCGATCCGGAGCGGCGCCGCTGGATCCAGGAACGGATGGAAGGCCCACAGGCGAACGGCGATCAGGACCACGCCCTCGATCAGCTTATCCGCGCCGATCTATTCGAGCAGGTTCTGCAGCAGCGTTATCTCGGCACCAAACGTTTTTCGCTGGAAGGCGTGACTGCGCTCATTCCGTTGATCGATGAAATTCTCGACGCTGCGGGTCAGCAAGGCGCAACGGAACTGGTCATGGGGATGAGTCATCGCGGCCGCTTGAACGTCATCGTGCACGTTGCCCGGCGTCCGCCTGAAGAAGTTTTTGCCGGCTTCGAAGATGTTGATCCGCGCAGTGTTTTGGGCAGTGGCGACGTGAAATACCACATGGGGGCCACGGGCGAATATACGACTCGGTCCGGAGCAAACATCCACATCCACCTGGTTTCGAATCCTAGCCATCTGGAAGCCGTCGACCCGGTCACCATTGGCCGGACTCGCGCCAAGCAGGACCGCGCCGGTGCAGGCGGCTCGCGGCAATATCTTCCTCTCCTGGTGCATGGCGATGGCGCTTTCGCCGGCCAGGGCATTTTCGCGGAGACGCTGAATTATGCTGATCTCCCGGGTTACACCGTGGGTGGCACTGTCCACGTAATCGTCAATAATCTGATTGGCTTCACGACTCTGCCCAGCGAATTGCACTCTGCGCGCTTTGCAGCACAGATCGCCCGCCGCCAGAACATTCCTATCTTCCATGTGAATGCCGAAGATGTGGATGCCGTCGTCCGTGTGGGCCGCATGGCGCTCGAATACCGCTACAAGTTCGGCAGTGACGTCGTGGTAGACATGATTGGCTATCGCCGCCACGGTCACAGTGAAGTCGATGATCCGACGATCACGCAGCCCCTTCTCTATAAGGCCATCAAAGACCATCCGCCGCTGTGGGAAATTTATGCCGAAGACATCGGCGCGGACGACATTGAGGCCCGCGTGCAGAGAATCAAAACCGAGCTCGAAGCCGCGCAACAAAAGGCCGGATCCATCAAGAAGAAGCCGCTGCTGCGCGATCTGCCTAAGTATTGGAACAACTACACAGGTGGACGCTACAAGTCCCAATACGATGTGGAAACCAGCTTGTCTGCGGACGAGCTGCGTGAGATTACCGAGCGCCTCACCACCTATCCCGATGGATTCCATATTCACCCCAAGGTGAAGAAGCTGCTAGAACAACGCGCGGAAATGGGTGCGGGGAAACGCCCCGTGGATTACGGCATGGCCGAAGCTTTGGCCTTCGCCAGCCTGGTGAAATCCGGCGTGCCCGTCCGGCTCACGGGACAAGACAGCCGCCGCGGAACCTTCAACCAGCGCCACTCCGTATTACTCGACATCGAAAACGAGCAGGAATATGTGCCGCTGCGGCGCATCTCTTCGGGCCAGGCAGCGTGCGATATTTTCAATTCCACGTTGTCCGAAGCTGCGGTTCTCGGCTTTGAGTATGGATACAGTCGCGACTATCCTGAAGCGCTGATACTGTGGGAGGCGCAGTTCGGAGACTTTGTTAACGTTGCCCAGGCCGTCATCGACCAATTCATCAGCGCGGGCGAAGCCAAATGGAACCTGCTTTCAGGCATCGTGATGCTGCTGCCTCATGGCTACGAGGGCCAGGGGCCGGAACACTCCAGTGCCCGCATCGAGCGCTTCCTGCAACTCGCCGCGAAAGACAACATGCAGGTTTGCCAGCCTTCGAATGCAACCCAGTATTTTCATCTGCTTCGCCGACAGGCGCTGCGGACGTGGCGCAAGCCGCTCGTGGTCTTCACTCCCAAAAGCATGCTCCGGCATCCGGACGCTTCCTCGTCCATTGAAGACTTCACGCAGAAGCAGTTCCAGCGTGTGATCCCAGATGCGGGAATCCAGGACGCCAGCCGCATTCTCCTTTGCACGGGCAAGATCGGGCATGAGCTGCGGCAGGAACGTAAGAAAAGAAACGAAACCTCCACCGCGATCGTCTTCATGGAGCAACTTTATCCCTTCCCCGAACCCGATTTGATTGCGGAAATCGAACGCCACAGCGGTGCCCGCGAAATCGTTTGGGTCCAGGAAGAGCCCGCTAACATGGGCGCTCTGAACTATATGCTGCCTCGCTTGCGCCACCTTGCCGGTGATCGTGCCGTGCTTTCTGTGAAGCGTTCTTCCAGCCCCAGCCCAGCCACCGGATCTGCCAAAGCTCATGAAGTGGAGCAAAAGACGCTACTCACATTGGCCTTCCCCAGTGGCTAAAACCTTAAAGACCTTCGCCGGAACTAGGTACACTGCGGGGTCGGCTACAATAACCCTGTGAAGGCAAGCATCTTCGTCATCGAGGACGATCCCGACATCTCCCGCCTCGTGCGCCACCACCTGGAGAGCGCTGGATTCGCGGTCAAAGTGTTCGCCACTGGCACCACTGTGATCGCGGAATCCGAGCGGCAGCGCCCCTCACTTTTTATTCTCGACATCATGGTTCCGGGCAAGGACGGCCTCGAACTCTGCCGGATGATTCGGCAGACCCAGCCTCTGGCCGCGACTCCCGTCATTTTCCTGACCGCAAAAAGCGGAGAGGCAGACCGCGTCCTGGGCTTTGAACTCGGCGCCGATGATTACATTGCCAAGCCTTTCAGCCCGAGGGAGCTGGTGGCGCGCGTGAAAGCGGTGTTGCGTCGGTTCGAGCGTCCACTTTCGCAATCCCCCGTTCGCGTGGGCGAAATCGAAATTGACCCCAGTTCCATGACCCTGCTGGTTGGAAAGAAAATCACCACCACCACTGCAACGGAGTTTCGCCTGCTTGACTTCTTCGTCCGTCACCTCGGCCGCGTTTTCACCCGCGACCAGCTTCTTGACTCGGTGTGGCGTGACACTTCCTACGTGACGCCGCGCTCGGTCGACGTCTATGTGCGCCGCATCCGCGAAAAAATTGAGCCTGACCCCGAGAACCCACGTTATCTCAAGACCGTCCGCGGCGCGGGGTACCGCTTCGAGGAGCCCAAGTGAGAAAGCGGATCTTCCTCAAACTGCTGGCCGCCTTTGTTGTGGTGATCGCGGCCACTGCAGTGACCGTGGATTTCTCCATTCGCCACGCCTGGGAAATTTCTCTTCGCCAGGAAATTGAGCGCGATCTGCGGCAGAAAACCATGATGTTCGCCAATCGGGTCAACACCGATCGCAAGGACAATCTTTCAGACCTCGTTTCTCAGGAGGGTCAGGCCGCAGGCGCCCGTGCTACGGTTGTTGATCTCACTGGCAGGGTACTCGCTGATTCTGAAGTTGCGCCTTCGTCTTTGGACAATCAGGCCCTGCAGCCAGAGTTTGCCGTAGCCTTGAAGGGCGAAGTCGGCACGGACACACGCCACAGCCCTATCGTGGGTATTCCATTCCTCTATGTTGCCGCTCCCGTGTCGGGAGGCGCGGTGCGGTTGGCGTATTCGCTCTCGGATATAGGATCTGCCACTTCGCACGGGCGCATCGCGCTGCTGTTAGGTTCTGCGCTAGCTTTTGTCGTGGCTCTGGTTCTGGCTGGAATTGTAGCCCAAATAACCACCCGTCGTTTGCAACGCATTGTGGAGTTTGCCAGCCGCATCGCGGCCGGCGACCTCACTACGCGCATCGCGGATTCACGGGGCGATGATTTCGGACAAGTAGCCGCAGCGCTCGACACAGCCGCGCGTCGTGTGGAACAACGCTTCTCGACCCTGCAGAACAGCCAGCGCCAGCTCGAGACCCTGCTCAACAGCATGCAGGACGCCGTCATCGCAGTCGATGCCGACCAACGAGTGCAATGGGCCAACCAGAACATGGACAGGCTAGTTCCTCAGCACACTCGTCTGAATGCGCCCGTCGTGGAAACCGTGCGCGATCCCGATTTTCTTCATGCCGTGCGCGGTGCCATTGAATCCCGCACCGTGCTTACTGCCCGCGCCACTTCCATTCTCGCTGCCCGTACTTTCGAAGTGACCGCTGCTCCCATGCCGGGCGGCGGCGCGGTGGCTGTGCTGCGTGATCTCACGGAGACCGAGCGCGTGGAAAAAACTCGCCGCGATTTTATCGCCAACGTTTCGCATGAATTGCGCACTCCGCTGACTTCCATTCAGGGCTATACGGAAACTTTGCTCGACAGCGCGACCGGAAATGACGCCGAGCGCGATTTCCTGGAGATCATCCGCAAGAACGCCACCCGCATGTCCCGCTTGACCGAAGATCTGTTGACTCTGGCAAGAGTGGAATCTGGCGAACAACGCTTTGACATCCAGCCGGTCACGCCGGGAGAACTTTTACAGGAAGCGGTGCAGAACTTCCGCGAAGTCGCCCGCGCCCAGAAGATTGAACTGCAGATTGAGGACACTTCGACCAGCGATGTGAGCGCCGACCGCGATGCCATCCATCAAGTCTTCTCCAACCTCATCGACAATGCTCTTAAGTATGCGGCTGCGAGTGGTCCCATCGTTCTGGGAGCACGGCCAGCACAGCAAGGGGTTGAGTTCTACGTCCGTGATTTCGGTCCCGGTATTCCTTCCGAGCATTTACCCCGGCTCTTCGAACGCTTTTACCGGGTGGATAAAGCCCGCTCCCGCGAATCTGGCGGGACCGGCCTGGGATTGGCCATCGCTAAACACATCATGCTCGCGCACGGAGGCGCCATCCGCGCGGAAAGCGAATTGAACCACGGCTCGACTTTCCTATTCACCCTGCCCTCAGCACCTAAAACCCAGTAGAAACAGACCATCCCGAAGCTTGGCAATCGTTTGTACATGTCCCAAATTCATGGGTCCGAAGACCGCGTTACCTTTCTGTGAGGGACGGGCATCGGTGACAATAAGTCAGCACCTCTCACCATGGGAAAACGATCTTTTCAGCTTGCCACGCTCCTGCTAAGCGTCGTGCCACCGCTGTTACTGGCTGGCTGCGGCGGATCATTATCGGGTCAAAAGTCCGAGTCTGGCGGTGGTGGCGGCGGACAAAACACTCCCTGCAACGTCATAACCACCGGCCAGGGCACGAGCCTGAATGGCTTCCGGCCCTTCCCCGCCGACAATGCCTGGAATCAGGACATTTCCAGTGCGTCCGTCGATCCGAATTCGACGGCCATTATCAACTTTATCGGGCCGAGTGTCGGCTTACATCCAGATTTCGGCTCGGGTGAATATCAGGGATCGACTATTGGCATTCCTTATCTTGTGGTGGACGGATCGCAGGGTATGGCGGGAATTAACTTCACCGCCTATGGTGACGAGAGCGATCCTGGCCCCATGCCGATTCCCGCGTATGCCCCGATTGAGGGCTACCCCAATCCGGGTACCGGTGACCGGCACGCGCTGGTGATCGACAACAGCAACTGCTTCCTCTATGAACTCGCCAGTTCCTATCCTAATAGTGATGGCAGCTGGAACGCGGACTCGGCAGCGGTCTGGGACCTCGAGAATGGCGAACAGCGGCCGTGGACGTGGACTTCTGCCGATGCTGCCGGGCTGCCAATCTTTCCCGGCCTGATTCGCTATGACGAAGTGGCCGCCGGCCAGATCCAGCACGCTGTCCGCTTCACGCTGCATGATAGTCAGGCTGCCATGGTGCCTCCAGCTTCCCACTGGGCAGCGAACTCATCGAACGCTTCGGCTGCGCCCATGGGCATGCGGCTGCGTCTGAAGGCAAATTACGACATCACACCGTTCTCAGCCAACGTTCAGGTCATCCTGACTGCGCTCAAGAAATACGGGATGTTCATGGCCGACAACGGCAGCTCCATGTATCTCAGCGGCGCTCCCGACGACCACTGGGACAACGATGACCTGCACAACCTTGGCCAAGTGCCGGCTTCCGCTTTTGAAGTGGTACAGATGGACCCGATTTATATGGCAGGCAACGTGCCGCAAGGTTCCGCGCCCAGCATAAGCAGTTTTACCGGAAGCTCGACTAGCGTGAGTTCTGGTTCAAGCGTGGCCCTAAGCTGGCAAGCCGCTGGCGCGGCTTATTACGTAATATCCCCGCAGATCGGAGCAGTGCGCGGCAGCAGGGTGAGCGTAACTCCCACCCAAACGACCACCTATACGCTTTACGCAACCAACCAGTACGGGCGAAGCACTGCTTCAGTCACGGTAACCGTTCAATAACGTTCGATTGCCGAATCGTATTCTCCGACAGTCTAAGATTCTAGAGGCAAGATCAGTGGCTCCGCACGATCTCAAGTTGTACAAAGGTGCGCTAGAGCGCCGCTCGGAGGATATAGGTTGGCATGGGGGATTTCGTTCGCAATCACAATCTGAGTAAGCGGGCGATTCTCAGTGTTGTTCTGGCTTAGCTAGGCCTGTCTTTTCCGTTAGCTCTGTTCCAGTTCGCCGACCGCTCCTACCTTGCTAGTCCGTGGGAGGAGGCGCCGGCCCATTTTCTCGCAGCCATGGTGCTCGTTCCAATCGCAGCGATAGTTTTCGGTCACATAGTCGTATCGCAAAGCAGGACCGTGTTGGCGCTAGCGGTCGGCGCATGGCAAGAGCAGGTTTAGTCCTCGGCTACTTGGGAATCGCAGCACTTCCGGTGGTCGCTTTCCTCAATCATCCCGCCTGCCCATCGTACGAATCGTTCGTCGTCGCCTCTTTGCGAACACTGAGTGTCAGCCTGAAGGCTTACGCAGATGGGCACCCGCAGCCGGGTTTCCCCGCGAGACTGGCTGATCTCACGTCTGCGATTGTGCACGGCCCTCTACCGGCATGGTGGATTGATGGGGTGTTAGCAGGCGGCATCAAGAGCAGCTATCGTTTCACCCATGTCCCCCGAAGTTCAAAAGGTCGTGGCGAGTTATACTGCCACGGGATTTTCGCCGACCCGCTGCGGCCACCTAGCCCATATACATTGCGCCACTTTTTCGTCGACGAAACAGGGGTGATTCGTTTGAGGAAAGGCGAAAAAGCTGACGCTCAAAGCGAAGTTCTGCAATAACGGGAATCCCTTGAAAAATAGACCACACCTTCAACAATCAGGAGCCACGGTGTAGTCGACACACTGCGATGTCTGATTGCCCAGCTGCCAAATTGCCGATGTGTTCGGTTGGTCCGGAAAGTCGGTGAACCAGAAAGTGTATGAGAGTCCGACACCGAGCGTCAACGATTGTCCGAACCCGAATTGGTCCGCCCATTGCTTCGGGTTGCAGGTCGCGCCGAAGTACAAAATCGCATTGAAATCCACCGTGGCAGCCTCGTTCATGGTGAACTCCACGGCCTGATACTTGTGCCCGTTCATCTTAAGCGAACAGCCGATTATCGGGCCCACCGGACCTGACGAAGAGCCGCCGCCCACCGTCAACCTTAGCGTCGCGGCACGCGTGATGCTGCCATCGCTGGCGGTAATCTTGATCGAGTATTTGCCTGCGGCTACAGTGTTGTCCACGCTGACGCTCACCTGCGACGTTCCAGAACCGGGCGCTGCAATCATACTGGGGGTAAAGCTCACCGTTACCCCCTCCGGTGGATTGGAAGCATCGAGCGTGAGTGAATTGTCGAAACCTGCACCCGCCGTGGTCACCACCTGGTCCGATCCGGAGCTGCCCGGGTCGATGCTCAGCGACACGGGCTGGAGCTTCACGGTAAACGGAGCCGCCGTCGATGGATTGACCGTCAGACTGGCTCCGGCGGTTGAATTGTTGTAGCTGGCGGTCAAGGCTACGGACGTCGAGGCGGTCACCGCCACCGTCGCAAGTTCTACGCTGGCTTCCGTGTGTCCTTTCGCAATAGTCACGCTGGCAGGCGCAGTTACCATGGCGTGATTGGCACTGGTGAGCGTTACCTGTACGCCGCCCGCGGGAGCGGCTTGAGTGAGTGTGACTTTCAGCCTAGACGCGTTTCCACCAACTAAAGTGGCCGGATAGAGCGTAATGCCGGAAATGCTAGGGGTTGTCTCCGGCTCCAATGTGTCCGTTGCCTGGGTTGTAGCGCGGCCCGCAAAGCCACCGTTTGGGCTCTTCTGTTGCGCGTTTCCGCCGCCTTCAAGGAGCAACAAAATGCCCGCAATCAGCAGGAAACGCGACCATCCGAAACGAGTGTTTGTTGAGAGAGACAAGTGTCGTAAACTTCGACTTCACAAATTAAGGTCCGACGAAGGGTTGGCAATTCCACCTTCTCACGCGTGGGCAGGCAGGGAAAGGGGTCTTAAGTACATCTCGAAAGGACAGGAATGGGAATGCGCACGGTAACCCCGCCGACACCTTCCCAAGCCGTTTTCGCCCGTAAATTTACAACCTTTTAACGAAAACCCCTTGAAAAAAAAGGCTATCCTGATACCTTGGCAATTGTTCCAAAGAGGCGTACGGCATCGGTAGATGGAGAACGCGCGGCGCTGAACGTCCGCGGGAGGGACGTGCCTATGAGTACCGCCATCCTGAAGACTCCGCAACCCGAGCCTTCGTATGCCCATTTGGTCCGGCGCACCATCGAAGCCTGTCAAGTCGCCCAGGAAGCTGCCGCCGCTGCCGCCGAAGGCATCGCCACTGGATCGTCTCCCCTGCTGAACACAATCCGCGAGCGCGAAAAAGAACTCGACAAGCTGGACATGGAGATTGACGCGGGTGTGACCATGGCAATCACCCAAGTCACCGAACCCGAAGCTCGCGAGCTTTTGGCCTGCATGAAGTTCATGATTGGCCTGGAGCGCATCGGCGACCTGCTGCTGAGTTTTGCCACCAGTGCCCAGGCCGCCGGGGGCCGTCTTGATCCTCAGGACACGCGCGACCTGACTCAAATGGCCTCGGTTCTGGAGAAGATGCTGGCGGACGTGGGCGGGGCCTTTTCCCTGCGCGATGTAAAGAAGGCCATCGACGTGTTGCGCGCCGACGCCGGCATGGACCGGCTGCGCAACCTGATCTTTATGCGCCACATCGAAAATCCGGAAAACCTCCATCGCCAAGCCAGCTTGCAAGTTATCTTCATGACCCAGTCGCTCGAGCGCGCTGGCGATCACGCCAAGAACCTGGCTGAAGAAGTCTGCCACTTCGTCAGCGGACACACCGTCCGCCACGTCATGATGACGTACGACAAGCCCATCGAGCAGATGTTCCTCGACTGGCTCCGCCAGCGCGAAGACCACTGATCTCGCCTGCTGATCCCTACACAAACCTTTACAAAGCTTGACCGACTCTTTACGTAACCTGGCGGCGAAGAGATGTTTAGATAGTTGCGACCGCAAATCCCGGTTCATCGTGCGCTGCGCAGCCATAAAGCGACCCACAACACCATTTTCACTTCGATGCCGCTTTGGCCGGGCAACCCCGGTGCATCAAACGCATTCATAAGCTAGATAAAGTCCTCATTCGCAAGGAGAATCGGATGACTAGCCGTTTAGCAAAGTTCTGTGGCGGATTCTTCGCCTTAGTCCTCATTTTCTTGATGCTTGGCTGTGGCGGGAGCGGAAGTTCTACCCAGCTCAGGGTATTGGCGGCATCGCCCGATCAATCAACCGTGCAAGCCCTGGTCGATGGCGCCGCATTCGGGGGCACCCTGGCTTACGAGGCGAATACTGGCTATCAGTCCGTAAATTCCGGCTCCCGGCAATTTGCGATTGAGGCTGTGGGCACAACGACCAACCTGGTTCCCAACAACACGACACTCACCCTGGGCAGTGGCACCGAAACGACTTTCATTCTGGCGGGGTTTTCGTCCAGTCTGCAAGGTATGGTCTTGACCGATGACAATACTGCGCCCGCCTCAAACACGGTAAACATTCGCCTCGTGAATGCCATGCCCAGCTTGGGAGCTGTGGATGTTTATGTGGTCACACCGGGAACCAGTCTCAGCAACTCCACTCCCACGGTCTCGAATCTGGGCTTTGCGCAACCACCTTCGCAATATTACAACTTCCCCGTCAGCAGCAGCACCACTTATGAAATCTATTACACCCAGGTCGGAACCACGTTTACTTACCTGGACACCGGCCCGATTGGCTTCACCAACGGACAAAACCGGACCATCGTCGGACTCAATAACACCTCCGGCGGCTCCTACACCTTCGTGACCCTCAAAGACCTGAACTGAGCAAAGCGGGTCACAGCCAAGCGGATACGCCATACTCCCGTAACTTCTGGAGTAGCGATCTTGCTCCAGGGTTTATGATTGACTCTGTGTCGATTAGAGTGCGACACGGTGTCACATCCTAAACGTTAGATGGATCACTACTCCATTCTGGACCAGGGTTCTTCCAATCCCGCCCCGGAACTTGGTTCCGCGGAACGCGGTCGCGATGAATCGCGTGCCAACCTGCCTCCACGTACGGTCTCGCCTTTGCGCTTCCCTGGAGAAGACGGCGGCAAGTCGTTGTCGGAAATGGCGCAACGCGACCTGAATGTCGCATTGCAGTTGCTGGCGGAACGGGCACAATACATCACCGGAGCCTCAGGTGCGGCCATCGCGTTGCGTGAGGGCGAAGAGTTGATCTGCCGCGCCCGTGCGGGCCCGTCAGCACCCGAAGTGGGTGCGCAACTGCAGGTGAGCTCGGGACTGACAGGTGAGAGCGTCCGAACGCGCGAGATTCTGCGATGCAACGACGCGAGAACGGACCCGCGAGTAAACCGTGAGAATTGCCAGGCGCTGGGAATCGCGTCCGTGATGGTGATGCCGCTGCTTCGGGAACAGAAAGTAACCGGCGTGTTCGAGTTGTTATCAGATAGAACCCATGCCTTCGAAGAACGCGACGTTGTGGCGTTGCAGCGCCTGGGAGAGATGATAAGCACTGCGGTAGAACACGCCGATGCTGTGAAGCGTGGCATCCAGGCAGTTTCCGCATCACCGGAAAATCCCGCTCACGGCGGCACGCTTCAGCCGGAAGTGAAGTCGTTCCAGTCCGAAGCGCCGCCCACGGTGAAGGATCCGGCCCCCGCCAGTGCTACGCCGGAGACGGATTTATCGTTTCTTCCTCAAGAGACTGGGGCCGAAATGGTTCGAGCTCGGTTGGCAAATATCCGCAAGTGCCAGATCTGTGGGTTCCCGGTTTCCGGGAGCCGGACGCTTTGTCTGGATTGCGAAGCCGCCCAGAACTCCGAAGAACAATCGCCCGGATCAAGGTCGGCGGCCCCGGCATTTCTAGCAGAGTTTGGAGCCGCCAAAAAAGAAAGCTGGCTGCGGGAACACGTTTACACCATCGGAATAGTTTTGATGGTGGTTCTCACCGCGGTGATACTGCTCTGGCTGCGGCCGATCTGAGGTCGCAACTGCAATCCGTTGAGTTTAGTGGCGTGTATTCATTGGCAATTACCTTTTCGCGACTCGCTTCCCGAATCTGCATTGTCCTGAATTGACTCCGACCCCGCCTTTCTTTGACTAGCGATACTTCCACCCGGCATGCTTTCTGGCCCGCTCCGATGTACTAACTAGCCCAGTGCTGGAAAGAAGTGTGAGAAATGGCAAGAAAGGAGGCGCCGGAGACCGACCTCTACTGCCAGGAGCGGCAGCGGCAAAAGCCGGAGGACATGCTGCGTCAACTGTGGCGAGCGGTGGAGCAATCGGCTGATCTTGTAGTCATCACCGACCGGTCGGGGAGCGTGGAATACGTAAATCCGGCTTTCGAAATTCTCACCGGTTATCCGCAGGCCGAAGGGAGTGGAAAGACTCTTCGAATTCTCAAGTCGGAAGAACAAGAGCCTGCGATCTGCAAGGAAATGTGGCAAACCATCCTTGCCGGCAAGGTGTTTCGTGGAATCGTGGTGAACCGGAAGAAAAATGGGGAAACGTTCATCGTCGAGAAATCTATCACCCCGCTGCGAGACGGCGTAGGACAAATCACGCATTTCATTTCCACGGACCGGGACATTACAGAAAAGGCGCCGGCTCGAAACCCAACTGCAACAGGCGGGGAAAATGGATGCCATCGGCAGCCTGGTGGGGGCGTGGCCCACGACTTTAACAACTTGCTCAAGGTTGCTCAAGGTGATTAGCGCTTATGCGGAGTTGATGCTGGATTCAGTGGCGCCCGAACACCCGTTGCAGCATAACAGCGGACCCGGGCTGGGAACGACATTCAAAATCTATTTGCCACGGGTGCTGCAGGAGAGCAGTGAAGCCTCGGCCTCCAAACCAGTAGGAAAACTGTATGCCAACGGTTGCGAGACTCTGTTGCTCGTGGAGGACGAGGCAACCGTCCGCCAAGCCACGCTGGAATTCCTGAATCTCAAGGGATATATCGTGCTCCAGGCGAAAAATGGGGAAGACGCCATGAATGTGTCGGCCAACTACAGCGAGAGAATCGACTTGATGATCACAGCCGTGATCATGCCCCGCATGGGAGGGGCGAAGCTGGCGGAGCGTCTGGCCGTGGATCGGCCGTTTATGAAAGTATTATTTGTATCTGGATACAAGGAAAATGCCGCCTTGCGGCAGGGAGCCATTGATGGAACTACACGCTGCCTGCAAAAACCCTTTTCGCTGAAGACGCTGGCCGGCAAAATCCGTGAGACCGCTGGAAGCGGAACCACTTGCCGTTGCCTCTTCGGCTTCCGCGGGATAATTCCAAGCTGTGCGGCTCCCGTATAATGGGGCTGGAAGAATGCATGAGCCTGTCCCCCTCGCCGCCAAGCCTTGACTCCGCACGTCTTTCTTCCACATCTCCCACCACTTCGAAGCTTCGGATCGCTTCGCTGCTTACCATCTCCCTGCTCTGGGCCGCAATCTATCTGGTGGGAATGTTTACTCCTGCCCTCCTGGATGATGTAGACACTATCCATGCCGAGGCCGCGCGTGAGATGGTGCTACGCCACGACTGGGTGACCTTGTACACGGACGGCATCCGCTACCTAGAAAAGGCCCCACTCATGTATTGGGGCGTGGCCGCCAGTTACAAACTTTTCGGCGTAAGCGATTGGAGCACGCGCTTGCCGCTTATGCTCGGCGTGCTGGCCTTGCTTTTGGCCACCTACGGGCTGGGAAAGCGTGCGTACGGCGAAACGGGTGGGTTCTATTCAGCCGTGGTGCTGGCAACCTGTGTGGGGCCGTATATTTTCACCCGTTTTGAGATCCCCGATGTCATCGTTGGATTGTGGCTGACTCTGGGTTTCTACTTTTTCCTGCGAGCTTTGGAAGAAGAGGCCCCGTCGCGTTTGAGCTGCTGGGGATTTGCAGCGACCTGCGCCCTAAACATCCTCACCAAGGGGCTGATCGGGCTCGTGTTTCCCTTCGCAGCGATTGGCTTGTATTTGTTTCTCACTAGGAAATTGCGCTACATATTCAAGCTGCGATTGGTTTCGAGCACACTGGTATTCGTGGCAATTGCGGCGCCGTGGCACATTCTGGCGGCGCTGCGAAATCCCAGCCAGGGTGCGGTGCGGGGATTCCTGTGGTTTTACTTCGTGAACGAACAATTCCTCCGCTTTGTGAATAAACGCGTGCCGGCCGGTTATGACACGGTGCCTCTGTTCATTTTTTGGGGATTGCTTCTGGTGTGGCTGGTGCCGTGGGCGGTGTTTCTTCCGCACGCGTTGCTCGAGATTCCGAGGCGGTGGCGCGAATTGCGCTCCACCCTCAGTACCCGTCAGAAGGCGAATCTGCTTTTCGCCTTGTGGGTGCTGGGGATCGTCGGGTTCTTCAGCTTCTCGACGCGGCAGGAGTACTACACTATCCCCGCGGTGCCGGGGATGGCGCTGCTGGTGGGCGGATGGCTGGCGAAGGAAGCTGATCCTGGGGCCGACCCTGTGTATCGGCGTGCCGGAAACATTTCCTCGGCTGTTCTTTTTGTGATTGTTGTTCTTGATTCAGTGGTCGGGATTGCGTTATTGCTTTCCTCCCGCACTCCGGCACCGGGGACAGACTTGGCGGATTTGCTGCAAAAGAACCCCGCGGACTACGACCTCGCGCTGGGACATTTCCTTGATCTCACGCCGCAAGCGCTGGGTGCATTTCGCGGGCCGCTTCTGGGGGCCGTGGCGTCCTGCCTACTGGGTGCGGGATTGAATTGGTTCCTGCGATGGCAAGGACGCCCCAAGTTCGGCAACGCGGCGCTGGCATTGATGATGGTGGGGTTGCTGGCTTGTGTGCACTCTGCATTTGTCACGTTCTCCCCAATCTTGTCTTCGCAGCAATTCGCCGTGGCAATCCAGCACCACTATCAGCCGGGAGACATCATCGTAGTGGACGGTCAGTACCACGAAGCTTCGACCCTGCATTTTTACACCGGCATCCCCTTGCGCGTGTTGCACGAGCCGAGCGGAAACCTTTGGTATGGATCGAAATTCCCGGATGCACCCCACGTATTTGAAACCGCGGAATCGTTTGCTGCCTTGTGGTCGGGGCCCACGACGGTGTTTTTGTGGACAGACCAGGATGATCCGAGAGAGCTGCATGGCGCGACCCGATTTCTATTGGCACGCCGGGGAGGAAAGTCTATTCTCACAAACCGGAACCTGGGTAACTGACGTGACCACTGCTGCAGCCATGGTGCTGCTCACCCTGCTCGCTTGCGCTGTCGTTTATTCGCTGCTGTCGATGGTGGCCGCGTTTCACTATCTTTCCGTTCGTCCGCCAGTGCTGGCATCTCCTGAGCCGATCAGTATTCTCAAACCGCTGGCTGGCCTTGATCTCGATCTTGAATCCAATCTGCGGACATTCTTCGAGCAGGATTATTCCTCTTTCGAGATTTTGTTGGCCGTGAAAGATATGAGTGATCCGGCGGCCGAGGTAGTGGAAAAGTTGCGGCAGGAATACCCGCATGTTCCTTCGCGATTGCTGGTAACCGGCGAACCGCCGTATCCCAATGCAAAGGTCTTCAGCCTGGATCGTATGTCCGCCGCCGCAGCTAATGATCTCCTGGTAATGAGTGACAGCGACATTCGAGTCACGCCCAATTTGCTGCACACGGTAGCGGCGGAATTTCAGGAAACAAGTTTGGGCGTGGCTACATGTCCATATCGAGCGGTGGCGGGGCCAAGTTTTTGGTCACGCCTCGAGGCGACAGGCATGAACACAGATTTCATGGCCGGCATTCTGGTAGCAAGGATGCTGGCGGGAATGCAGTTCGCGGTGGGCCCGACGATTGTCGCGCGAAGAAAAGTGCTGACATCCCTTGGAGGCTTCGACCGCTTAAAGGACTACCTCGCGGAAGACTTCGTGATGGGCAAGTTTGCCGCCGAAGCTGGCCACGGCGTGATTCTTTCTTCTTACGTGATCGAACACCATATTGGCAGCACGAATTGGCGCCAGAATGCGGCGCACCGTCTGCGTTGGACCCGCAGTACGCGGCGTTCGCGGCCCCTGGGATACATCGGGCAGTTGTTCACCATGCCGGTGCCACTGGCTTTGCTGGCCTGCATTATCCATTGTGCGTGGTGGCCGGTGCTACCGTTGTCGTTTCTGCTGCGCGGACTGGCGGCGTATGTTGTTTCGGCCCGGGTACTGAAAGCGAAATTGAATTGGTTGCTTCTGCCGATCGAGGACTTGGCAGGCTTCTGCTTCTGGGTTGCAGGATTCTTTGGCAACACCATCACGTGGCGGGGGCGACGCTATCGTCTACAAGCAGACGGACGATTCGAGCGGATTTCAGGAAGCAACGCGTGACAGCCTGCCGTCCTTCAAATTGAAACGATCGCCGCGCCAGATCACGGTGTGACCCGCAAAACTGGCAATCCATACAAACAGCGCCGCGAAGTCGCGCAGCGGAATCAACCAGAGTCGGCGAATCACTTGATGGTCTTGGAGAACGTCCCTTCCGACCACGACGGCCATTGCCAGGCGAACGCCAGCCGTCAGGCCGAGTAGAAGACACGCCCACGCCGCACCCTTCGCGGCAATCAACGCAAGAACGGCCCAAGGCACGCCGAACGTCAGTAGCAGTCCCAAGTAGCCCCAACGGCGGGAGTCGCGGATGCAGCGCGCCCAACGCAATTGATGATCGAAAAATGCGCGCAACGTGTAGGCGGGCAGGAAAGTCTCCACCACATCTCCGGACAATTTTACCTCGAGACCTAGCGCGGAGATGCGTTTGCCAATTTCGTAATCGTCGGAAAGATAGTCGACGAGGGACTCGAACCCACCAACGGCTTGCAGGTCGCTGGCGCGAAAAGCAAGAGTGGAACCGAGTCCAAACCGGATGCCGCCTTCCAAACTGCGTGCTGTGAGCACGCCCGCGCAAAAATCCGTGCTGATGCCCAATGATTCCACGCGCGATCCCAAGGTTGGGCTGGCTATGCCGCGGTACAGGCATGTAACGAGGCCAACTTTAGGATTACTAAGCGGCGGTACAACTCGCTGCAGATAATCCGGATTGACTCGAATGTCGCTGTCATTGACCAGAAGATATTCGTAGCGGGCTTCGACCCGCATCTGCGCCAGATTGCTAACTTTTGTGTTCGTCCCCAGACTCTTGCCGCAAACCACCAGCTTGATTCCTTGCTTAGGAAATTCGCTTCTTAGCCGCTCGACGACTTCGACCGCAGGATCATTCGGACCGCTGACGCCGAAGATGATTTCGTACTCGGAATAGTCCTGCAAACAATGGCTGCGCAGGCTTTCGTACATCCCGGGGTCGGTGCCCTTCAGCGGCTTCAGAATCGAAACCGGCGAAATGGCTCGTGTGGGGTGGACACTCTTGTCCGCCGCTTTTTGCTCTTGCAGGAAGTTCGCAGCACTCCACAAACAAATGAGGTAGTACCCGATGCTGGAAAGCGTGCCCAGCAAGGCAACCACCTCGATGAGGTTAGAGATGTGGTGAATCATGCGTGGAAAATTAGCAAAGTAAGTCTAGCAGGACGGCCAGTCCGAGAGTCCGGCAAGACTTACTTTGCCGGATGGAGCTCAGCGGAAGAGCGCGGGCCTGAAAGGCCCGCTCTTCCACGACAGCATCAATCGGAGCCAACGACTAAGGACCAACGACCGGTTCCGCCCTCTCGCATATAATGTCTAAGTTGGCAGCCGGACCGGACGGTCGCTCCTGTTCCGTCAAGGAATGGGGGAGGAAAGTCCGAACTCCGCAGAGCAGTGTGCCGGATAACGTCCGGGAGGCCGGGTTCAAGCCCGTCCGACGGAAAGGGCCACAGAGAAGATACCGCCCCGGCGGCAACGCCAGGGTAAGGGTGAAAAGGTGCGGTAAGAGCGCACCGCCGCGACAGTAATGTCGCGGGCATGGCAAACCCCACACGGAGCAAGACCAAATAGGGAGGAACCCCGGGTTCGCTCGGGGACGTGCCGGCTCGGTGCGTCAAACCTCCGGGTAGGTCGCTTGAGCCCCGCAGTAATGTTGGGCCCAGAGGAATGACCGTCCTGCAGGAGCAATCCCGCAGACAAAATTCGGCTTATAGGTCCGGCTGCCACAAGTTCTTATTTTCAATCACGTACAGAACGCCGGATCCCGCATTTCCATCACGCGTGGCCGCGAGCACGGAGAGCACTATCTGATGGTGAAAGACGATGGCGACGGCGTCCCCCGCGATCCGCAGGGGCTGCCCGACTTCAAGTACGTCGCGACTCATATCTGCGACTCGATCAAGCGACGCTTGAAGGCAGACGGCTCTCGAGGCGATTTGCAAGGGGAATTTGGCATCGGACTGTTGAGCTTTTGGACCGTGGGCGAGAGGCTCACGATGACTTCTGGCGGTGCCGATCAACGCCTCTATCAGATGGCCATGAACAAAGGGGATCCGCGCTACACCGTGAACCTACGGCGCGTGCTCTTTGCCGACCCCGGCACCGAGCTCAAGATCTGCCCCTGCTCAACGGCATCCGCAGTTTGAGCGGTGAGAAGATCCAGTGGTATCTGGCCTCGGAGCTGCGCGACCGGATCCGTGCTACATCTCGTTACTTGCAGGGTCTGATCGACGTGCCCTACCTGAATCT
>Ga0182024_10007372_pt1 | contig 23719 bp, 24 predicted proteins | sample P32metaG_FD_120480 | JGI IMG/M metagenome (GOLD analysis project Ga0182024, IMG submission 120480) | Permafrost microbial communities from Stordalen Mire, Sweden - P3-2 metaG (Illumina Assembly) | ecosystem: Environmental > Terrestrial > Soil > Wetlands > Permafrost | place: Sweden: Stordalen... | reverse complement strand
CAGGAACGCCGGCAGCGCCAGGAGCACGAACCCATCGAGCAGCACGGCGATCGTCGAGGCCCCCTCCCAGAGCGCCGCCGCCGCGATCAGGAAGAAGGTGAACCAGCCGTGGCGTCGTCGCGCCATGGCGAGCAGCCCCCAGGCCGTGAAGGCCAGGATCAGGAAGAGGACGATCATCTGCCCCACCGAGACGTCGGGCCGGCCGTGGAGCTGCTGGCCGGCTCCCAGCACCGCAAAGGCGACCAGAGCGGTGATGCCGAGCGCGCGGCCCACGCGCTCGTCGAGCTCGCTGCGGCGCAGCCGCAAGGCCGCCGCCACGCAGGCCAGTGCGACCAGAATCGGCCACAACCAGACGATCGACGGGTCAGGGGCGTAGAAGAGCCCGCCGGAGATCGCGGTCGCCGTCCCGTTGACCTGGAGCGGGATCCTCCAGGTGCCGGCGTACCGGGATCCGGGAGCCAGGACAGTGGTCGCCAGGGCGTGGAGACGGCCGTCGTGCCAGCCGTAGGAATCGCCGCCGGAGACCCGATCCCAGCGCGGCCGGGTCTGGGGGCCCAGATTGGTCGGCGGTATCTCGGCCGGAACCTGATTCAGGTAGTACATCGACGAGTTCTCGTTGACCGCCACCCCCCTGGGCGAGAATCGCAGGTAGGGAGCGCCCCGGTAATCGAGCACGATGACCGTGCGGTCCGAGTCCGAGCGCAACCACATGCGCTGGTCCCCGTCGACCACCTTGGCCTCGAGCCCCGCGGGCAGCTGGCTGACGCGCGCCAGATACTTCGAGGCCGGGGGATCGATCGGGCCGTGCGCACTGGCCGCGTCCGGCGCGGCGAGCAGGGTGAGCAGGACCAGCGCGGCCACCAGGACGGGTGCCGCGGCGAGTCGAGCCGCGGCCCGGCGTGGACGGCGCTTCTCCTCAGCGCCGCACTTAGACTTGACGGCCGAGCCCATTCCTGTGCCGGACTCTACGCACACTTTCGCGCCGAGACGGCGCCTGGTCATCGCCCGCCTCGGCATCGCGGCGCTGGCGGCCACGCTGCTGCTGGGCATCGCGCCGGCGGGCGCGCTGGCCGACGGCGATCCGGCCAGCGACGTGCTCGCCGCCCAGACCGTGTTCATCCCCCAGGACGGGGGAATCGGAGCCGTCCAACAGGCCCGGATCGCCGCCGTGCTCGCTGTCGCCCAGCGACAAGGCTTCCCCGTCCGGGTGGCGCTGATCGCCACTCCCTCGGATCTCGGCTCGATCACGCAGCTGTGGCGGATGCCGGCCAGCTACGCGAGCTTTCTCGGCGAGGAACTGTCGCTGGTCTTTCACGGCACCCTGCTGGTGGTGATGCCCAATGGACTCGGCGTGTACCGGACGAGCGGCGTTCCGGCTGCCGTGCGGTCGTCAGTGGCGGGACTGGCCGCACCGGGCACCGGAAGCTCGATGGGCGCGGCCGCGGTCACCGCCGTCGAGCGGCTGGCGGCCGCCTCCGGTCACCCGCTCGCGCTCGGCGAGGTGAAGGCGCCGCGGCCTACGAGCCCGGGCGCAGCCAGCGGTGGCCTGGTCGCCTGGTTGGCCTTCGCCGCGGGCGCGGCGCTGATCGTACTGGCTTGGACGGCCAGCTTGCGAGCCCGTCCGGCCCGGCTTGGCCGGCGCGCCGAAACGTCCGGGTGACCGGGCGCAGGTGGATTGCGCCGACGTTCGATCCGGGCGCGCAGTACGCTGACGGCATGGAAGAGGCAAGGGCTCGAGAGCTGCTGGCCCGCGAGCGAGAGCGGATCGAGCACGCGCTGGGGATCGGCATCGGTGAGGGGGCGTTGGAGTCCGACCAGAACGTCGAGCCGGGCGATGAGGATTCCGAGAGCCTGTACCAGGACGAATACGACTCCGGACGCGCCGAGGATCTTCGCGCGGAGCTGGCGGCGGTCGAACGCGCCGAGAGCCGGCTGGAGGCCGGGACCTACGGTCTCTCGATCCAGAGCGGCGAGCCGATACCCGATGGCCGGCTGGAGGCACGCCCCACCGCCGAGCTCACGATCGAGGAGCAGGAGCGCCTCGAGCGATCCTGAGGGCGGACGGGTCCGCCCGGTCGCGACCCGCCGGGCGCTGTCGTCGTGACCATCACCCACGTGTTCGCGCGCATCGACGTCGCCGAGCGCGACGCGGCTGTCGCCTGGTATGAGCGCCTCCTGGGCCGGCCTCCCGACCTGATCCCCAACGAGATCGAGGCTGCCTGGGAGCTCACGGCGGGAGGCTGGCTCTACATCATCGCCGACGAGGAGAGCGGCCCCCATGCCTCATCGGTGACGCTGCTGGTCGACGATCTCGATGAGCGCATGCGAGCGCTCGCCGACCGCGGCGTGGAGGGCGGCCCCGTGGAGACGATCTCAGGCGGCGCACGCAAGCTGACGGTCACCGACCCCGACGGCAACCAGATCGTCTTCGCCCAACCCGGTCCCTGATCGTCAGGGCCAGCCAGCCGCCGACGCCGGGGCCGGGACGGTCAGGACCTGGCCGGAGCGAGATCCGTCGCTGGTGCTCTCGCGCCCCCTCCACTCCCGGGCGATGATGAACAGGGTCTGGCCGTCCGGACCGCCGAGCATGCACGCGAAGGCGCCTCGATCGAGCTCCACCGTCTGCAGGACCTCCCCTCCCTCGGCGACGCGGACGCAGTGCTTGTTGGGGACGTCGGCGTACCAGACAGCTCCTTCGGCGTCGCTGCAGATGCCGTCGGGCGCGCTTCCGGGCATCGCCGCCCATACCCGTCGATTCGCCAGCCCTCCGTCGGAGCCGATGTCGAATGCCGTCAGTCGACCGCCGTAGGACTCCGCGACGATCAGCGTCGAGTTGTCCGGGGTCACCGTCATGCCGTTGGCGAACTCGATCCCGTCGGCGACCTCGCGCGCCGAGCCGTCGGGGCCGATCAGCGCGATCATGCCCGGCGCGAACTTCTCGCCGGCCATCATGTCGAACCCTCCCCCGTTGACGTACACGCCGCCCCGGCCGTCGACGACGATCTCGTTGTTCGGCGGCCGATCCGAGAGCACGCTCAGGTCGGCGTGGGTCACCAGCGATCCGTCTGGCTCTCGGCGCAGGAGCTTCTGCTCGCGGGCCGAGACGATCAGCAGCCGCCCGTCGGGCAGCCAGTCGATGCAGAACGGAAACGAGTGGACCTCGCAGATGACCTCGTGGTTGCCGTCCATATCGACGGCGATCAGCTGCTCGGCGCTCCAGTCAGCGAACCAGAGGCGACCCTCGTGCCAGCGCGGCGACTCCCCGAACAGGATGTCGCCCATCAGGACCTGTGGTGCATCCATCGGCATCTCCTCAGTGGCGGAAAACCGGCTCTTCAAACACGTAGACCGACTGGGGTGCGCTGACTCATCGGCGAGGCCCTCCAAACGGGCGGGCTCAGCGGCCAGAGTCGTCGGAGATCGTCTCCCCGGTGAGGCGCTCGCAAACCTCCAGCAGGCCGTCCTGGAGCCCGGGGTCGGCGGCCGCGGGGTCGGATTGTCGCGGCCGGCGGTGGTAGAAGTAGCCGCCGCTGACCGTGGCCTCGGGATCGTCGCTGGTGGCCAGCCAGACCTGGGTCTCGGCTCCCTGGGCGAGGTCGTCGGGAGCGCCCGGGCCCCCCATCTTGGTCGCCACCGACCCAGGTTCCAGAGCGTTTGAGAGCACGCCGGCCCAGCGCCGCGCGACCGTGAAGGCGAGGACGACATCGAAGAGCTTTGAATCCGAGTACGCCTGCGAGCCGTTCCAGGGCCGGCGCTCCCACTGCAGGTCGTCCAGGCTCGGGCTGCCCCTGCGATGAAGCCCCGAGCTCAGGTAGACCAGCCGGCGAGGTCGGGCGATCAGGGCCGTGAGCAGGTATGGGGCAAGGACGTTGGTGGCGAACACGTGCTCGAGCCCGTCCTCGGTTTCGATCCGGCGAGGTTCTCGATAACCGATCCCGGCGTTGTGAATGACCGCGTCGAACTCTCCTGACGCGTTGGCCTGCTCGGCCACCTCGCGCGTCTGGCCGATGCTCGAGAGGTCCCCGACGAGAACATCGTCGGCTTCCGGGACACCGGCACGGGCGTCCTGCGCCCGTCGGCGATCCCGGGCGTGAAGGACCGCCTCGTGTCCTTCGGCCACGAGCTTCCGGGCCGCCATCAGGCCCAATCCGTCCGCCGATCCGGTGATCAGAACCTTGCTCATCTCATGGCCTCGCGCCCCACGGAGCACCGGGCTGCATCGAGCCTGCCGCGGGTATCGTAGCCCCCACTCTGGGTCTCATCTTCGACATCTCCGGGCTCCCGGCGTGAGCCCGGTCGCCGAGCATCACCTGGGACGTCTCGCGGAGCGGTCCTACGAGCGTAAGGGCGATTATCCGTCGCTGCTGTTCGAGGGACGCTGGCACGAGTCGGGCGAGCTGTTCGCCAGAGCCCGGCGGCTGGCCGCCGGGCTTGGCGAGTCGGGCGTGAGCGAGGGAGAGCGGGTCGTGGTCACGATGGCCGGTGTCGTGGGCAGGCCCAGCCCCGTGCACGGCGAGGAGGTGGTGCTCGTCGACGCCGTCCCGCTGACCGCGGTCGGCAAGATCGACCGAAAGGTCCTGCGCACCCGGGCTCGCGAGCTCATGCCCGACCCGGCGTCTTTCAGCTCACCGAGCAGCTCGGCCTGAAAAGAGCACACCGTCACAACCGGACTGCCCGGGAAGAAATCCATGTCTCCGGCGTCCCGGAAGGTGTGAATAAAGATGCCTTGCGGGCCGGCTTCAGACGAGTGACTCAGTTCGGATGGCCCCAACGGTTCCCGATCGTTCAGTTCCCCAACGGACCGCTGATCACAGCCTTCGTCAGCGGCCTGATCGCGTCCACGCTCCAGGGCGCGGGTCACGCCGACGCCCGCGCTGTCTCATACCTGGCGATGACGATCTGGGCCTATGAGGAACTGGTCCACGGGGTCAACTGGTTTCGCAACCTGCTCGGCCTGGCCTACGTGATCAGCACCGGGGTGCATCTCGCTCTGGCGCTTGGGCATTGATCGAGCACCGAGGCGTGATTCGCTGGGACGCGATCGCGCGTGAGGGGCCGCTCACGCGGAGGGGCTCGACGCTGCCCCTCCGGGCGGCTCTGTCTGTTGCGCGCGGGTCTGCCGTTCCCGTCTGAGCACGCTGAGCAGCTCCTCGTAGGGCCCGGCCAGGTAGGCGTCGTCGCCGGCGGTGAGGCGGGTTCCCCGCCGGGGGGGATGCTCGAGCTCCTCACGGGCCTGGCGCCCGATCGCGATCACTCGGATGTCGGCGGACAGCTCGCTCATGGCGAGCCCCACCAATCCGCCATCGGGCTCGATTCGCAGCCGAGCGATCAGGAACGGATGACTGCCCACGTAGAAGCTGAACACCACCTCCAGGCCGAGGGCGGCTCCCACGAACCACGGCGCGGCGATCGCCACCGTCGACCAGACGTGCCGGAAGGCGAAGCTCTCCTCCAGCCGGCTTCCCAGCTCTCGCTCGAAGACCCGCAGGACCACGGGAACCTCGGCCCAGCGCTCACCGAGCCGGTCGCGTACGGCGAGCCCGGTCTCGATGTTGGTCATGTCGTCTGAGGTCACGATCGCCACCGACGCCGCCCTGGCGAGGTTCACCGAGTCCAGGGTCTGCGCCAGTGTGGAGTCGCCCAGCACCAGCGGAACCCCGAGTTGCCTGACCTGATTGAGGTACCGGTTGGACTCGTCGCGCTCGACGACGACCACCTCTCGTCCCCGGGAGAGCAGCCCTTCCAGGACCTTCATGCCCACCGAACCCAGCCCCACCATCACCACGTGGCCACGCATGCCCGGGATCTGGGCCTGCCCCAGGGACTGGGCGATGCGACGGGTGACCAGGGTGTTGGTCAGCAGTGCGAGGATCGTCGTGACCAGCGTCGTCCCCGCCAGGATCAGGCATATCCCGAAGATCTCGATCGGCACCGGTTGGGTCGCGAACGAGAAGTCGCCGAAGCCGACCGTCGCAACCGTCTCCACCGTGAAATACATGGCGTCGATGACGCTGAGCTGTCCGCGACCATGCCCGGTCCGGTAGCCGAAGTGCAGCGTCAGGGTCGAGATCGCCAGCAGCAGCAGACCGAGGCCCGCGGCGATCCTCAGCGATCGGTCGCTGTCGCTCATCAGCTGCCCGAAGATCCGGTTGATCGTGCTGAGCACCCGCCGGCCGGCGGTGCGCACGTCCTGGGCCGCCGCGGGGCGGGTACGCAGGCCAACCGCGTCGAACTCGTCGCGAGTCCCCAGCAGCGTGACCCGATCCCCGCCCCTGACGACCAGGTCGCGTCCCGGACAGACGATCGGATCCTGGTCGCTGTCACTGGTCACCCCGAGTGGAACCAGGCTGCCATAAAGCTCGCGAAGCGTCCCATCGCGAGCGGCCACCACCTCCGTGGTCACGAAATGGGTCGTGCCGAGCTCGATGTCGTGGGCTCGGCGCATGACGCACGCCTCGATCACCGACGGCGCGAACAGCGACGCGACGTCGAGAACGGTCGCGACCCCGCTGATCTCCTCCACGGCCCGGGCTACTGCCGGGTTGTCCAGGTGCGCCACCAGCCGCACGTCGGAGCGCAGATCGTGCACGAGCAGGACCGTCTCGAGCGTTCGCAGGTCCGTCGCTTCAATGACGATGACCGCCTCCGCGCCCGCCACCCCAGCCTCGAACAGCGACTCGGTCAGGTTCATCCCCCGGACCACGATCGGAATCCCCCAGTCTCGGATGACGCGCACGTGGCGTTCGCTCACGGCGTCGTCGTCGACCACGACCACCCGGGCGCCGGCGAGATGCAGCTGCTCAACCGTCCTCACCCCCACCGTCTGCAACCCGCAGACGATCACATGACCGGTCCAATCCGTCCAATCGTCAGCCCCCGTCGCGAGCTCCGGGGCCTCGGAGCCACTTTGATCGGCCGCGATGCGGTCGCGCTCGAAGATCTCCGACATGGCCCGATCGTGCCGAGGTCCCGCGCGACCCGATATGGCCGCATGGCGCAGATCTCAGCGCCGCAAAACGCCAGGTTGGATCAGGCCGAGCTCGGCGGGTGGCTGAGGCGATTGCCCCAGTAGAGAACGCCGGGTCCGCCGGCGTCGGGTGAGCGTTCCAGCAGCGACCGGGGGTCGGGAACAGCGTTGCCTCGGGCGCGAAGCACGGCCTCTGCTCTTCGATGGGCGCCTTGTTCTGCAGCAGCCAAAACCAACGTTCGTAGCTGGACGTATGCGCTCCGACCGGCCGACATCACCGCTCTTTCCTCGCGCCGCGGGTAGGTTCTGGGCAGGAACTGAATCTGTCCGCACTTAAGGAGGAGAACCTTGTCCGAAACCAATGAGGCCGCTCTGCGGGCGGCTGTGGAGGCGTTCAACGACTCCAGTCGCCGCGATGACTACCTGAAGCTCTACGCGCCCGACGTGGTCCTGCACGGATATCCGCGGGGTCTGGCAGGGCTCGAGGGGGCCCGCAGCTTCTACTCCCAGCTGTGGGCCGCCTTTCCCGATGCCCGCCTGACGGTGGAGTCGGTGATCGAGCACGAGGATCAGCTGGCCGCGCGGTACACGCTGTCCGGAGCGCACGCCGAGGACTTCTACGGCGTGGCGGCAACCAGAGCGGAAACCATTTTCGAGGGGGTCGCGTGGCTGCGTTTCAAAGACGGCCTCGCGGTTGAGGTGTGGCAGGCGTCGCGGACGCTGGACACGCTGACCCGGCTCACCGCCCGCGCGGCCCAGGGACCGACCCGGCCCTCGGCCAGCGCCGAGGCGGCGGCGCTGCGCTTCGCCGAGGGTCACCCGGACGAGTGAGCCCCAGGCCCTGGTGGCGGAGGCCGCGGCGAACCTGATCATCACCGTCCGGCGATGATCAGGTCGGCATCGTCCGATGTTCTGCTAGCGGCCGAGTTGCGGATCGCTGGTCAGCGAGGCGCCGGACTCCAGGCGACCCGCGAGCTGGTAGCGGAAGCTGGCGTCGCTCGGTGTCGTCAACGCGATGTCGTACCAGCCGCCGGCGTGGTCGGTGTCGATTGTGATCTCCCTTGGGCCGCGAAGCTCGATGTGCCGCTTGGCGCCGTATGCGTCGGCGACCTCGACGACGACCGGGCGCCGATAGTTGCCGTGGATGATCCGGAGCTTGAGCTTGCCGAGGTCGTGGTCGCCCTGCTCCTCGACCCGCAGGCTCCTCGCGCGAGAGTCGGCGAAGTGGCGGAAGAAGCCGTTCGGTCCGTGGAGGCTCAGGTCGTAGGTGCCCGGGTTGGCCAGAGTGACTGCGGGGTCGCCGCCACAGGCCGGCACGAGCGAAGACTGTCTCAATTTGGAGGTTCAAGAACCGGCCGGCGCTCGAGCCGGAGAGAAGCTGCCGGTGATGTTTGAAATCCACGGCGGCGGATTCCTCGGCGAAGCCCTCGACGACAACGGAGCGAATTTTGTGGGCGCCGGGCCGGTCGTCTACGTCTACGTCCGATACCGGCTTGGAATCCTTGGGTTCTTGGCAGACAAGGCGCTCGGCCCTCATTCGGGTGACTACGGTTTGCAGGATCAGCAGGCCGCACTGCGCTGGGTCAAGCAGAACATCGCCCGTTTCGGCGGCAACCCGCAGAATGTGACGATCTTCGGTGAGTCCGGGGGTGGGGCCAGCGTATGTGACCAGGTCGCCTCGCCGACGGCAAACGGCTTGTTCCAGCAAGGCATCAGCATCAGCGGCTTTTACAACTTCAACGTCAACAAGATCTGGTGGCCGGCGGACTGCAAGTCAAAGCTGCAGACCGAGGCTCAGGCCCAGCGGGTCGGAGCACAGTTCGCGGCAAAGGTCGGCTGCGCGAACGCCGCCGACGTCGCGGCCTGCCTGCGGGCGGTGCCGGCGAGCACGTTGGTCGAGGACGGGGGCCAGTTCTTGGACCCGACCGCCGGCGGTTCGATTGGGCCGATCGTCAACGGCACGACCCTGCCCATGTCCGCGGCCGAGGCGTTCAAACTCGGCCGGATCAATAAGGTCAAACTCATGATCGGTGTGGGCCGAGACGAGTTCAACGGCGGGATATACACGAACTGCCCGGATCATACGATTGTCGCGAATACCCCCGCCCAGTATCAAAGTCTGGTGGATCAGCAATTCGGGTCGCTCGCGCCGACCGTGATGCGGCTCTACCCGCTGCAGCGGTTCCCATCTCCGTCGCCGTTCATCGCGTACCGCACCATCATGGCCGACGCCTTCAGCGTCTGCCCGGCTCTGGTCAGTGATGCCCAGCTGGCCAAGCGCATTCCGGTGTACGCCTACCAAGACGACGACTCCGATTCCCCCGGGGAGACCCAACCACTAGGGGCCAACCACAGCGCGATCAACCGCCTCGCCCACGATCCTCCCGCTTCGCTGGATGCCAACCAGGCCGCACTCCAGAGCCAGGTGCTGGCCGAGTGGACCGGGTTTGCTCGCACCGGCGACCCGAACGTGGACGGCGCGCCACCGTGGACGCGCTACACGACTCCTGGTCGGCCGGTGATGTCGCTCGTGCCCGCCGGGGACAGCGCCCTCACCCCGACCAGCGCCATCATGATGCAGCACAACTGTGGCTTCTGGGATGCGGTCAACCGAACGGCACCGTGGGCGCCTTGAGCGACACGGGCGACTACCGCCTCCACCAAGGCGTTCCGGCGCTCAGCGGACGTCCACCGACCCATGCTTCAGCCGCCGTCACCACCGCCACATAGCCGTCGGAACCCACTGCCGCCACCCAGGTGTCCGGATCACTCCAGAGGTGCGCGGCGCGCAACACGGTCTGCAGAGTCGGGCCGGTTTCAGTGTGGGTCTGAGGAGCGGTTCCGGCCTGGAAGCTCACCTGAAGTGTTCGTGCCGGCAAGGACGCAAGCTCGCTCGCGCTCAGAACGCGTGTATGGCCACCATCCTCGACGGTGAGATCTCCCGCCTCCGACGGCGTCGTCGGCGCCGGGCTCTGAACGCTAACCGTGATGTGGCGCGCAGCCCTCACCGTCCGTGCGCCGTTGGTGTCTCCGGGAACGACGAGCTCGGGGGCCGGGAGCGGGCGCCCGTTCTATGTCAGCGCGAGATAGGCAGGATGGTCGCCAAAGGCCGCGTCGAGCTCCCCGAGCGCGAAGGTGACCGCCCGGTCGCGTCCAGCTACCGTGACCGTGACCCGCAAGAGCGCATTCTTCGCGTTCGGCAGCGTCGGCTGCGCCGACTCGACGAGGCTCTCGAGTGCCACCCCGGTGTCGGTCGCCGCGTGCGATCCGGCCCGGAACCTCTCCGAGACCGTGACGGTCGCCTGCGGCAACGCCTAGAGCTGGCGCAGCGAAAAGGTAGCCGGTGCGGCGACGGCTCCGCCGACCCTCAGATCCCCCCGCGAGGAGGCTGTCGCCGGCGCGGCATTCAACGCGCCCAACCCTGCTGCGAGAGCGATCATTGTGCGCCACCTGCGCGCCATAAGCATCTCGTCCCCCTTGGTCGATCGCGACTTGCCCAGGCAAAGCATAGGCGAGGCGGCCACGTGTCTGGCGGTCAGCCATCCCCCGAGACCGTCGGTCCGATCAGCCGATCGCAGAGATCCTTTGTCCTCCGGGGCCGTCGTCTCGGTGTAGGCTGCCGGCAGTCCCTGCGATCTTGGAGGAGAGCGATGGCACGAACCCCACAGGAAGTATTCGAGCATCACGGCGAGGCGCTGGTGGCCGGCGATCTTGATGGCATCGTCAGCGACTACGCCGAGGACGCCGTGTTCATCACGCCCAACGGTGTGCTCCGCGGAAAAGACGGGGTCCGGCAGGGCTTCGTAAAGCTGCTGGACGACCTCCCCAGCGCCGAGTGGGAGCTACCCACCACGCTGTTCGAGGAGGACGTCCTGCTGCTGGAGTGGAAGGCCGAGTCTGCGAAGACCAAGGCCGACGATGGGATCGATACGTTCGTCTTCCGCGACGGTCTGATCCGGGTTCAGACGGTCCGCTACACCCTGGTGACCAAGGACTGAGCGAACGCGATCCCGGCGGCCTCGGCACGAGGCAGTTCGCGACCCGGGCGGTGGCGCCGCGTAAGCTGGTGATGATGGTCAAGGATCCGCTGCAACTTCCGGACGACCTGCCCGTCCCGGAGGACGACGGCGCTGCCGACCACCTCGCCGGCATGGCGCTTCCAGCGGTCGCGCTGCCAGCCACCGACGGCACCAGTGTGCGCCTCGATGTGCTCGAGGGCCGGACGGTCGTGTTCGCTTACCCGCGCACGGGCCGCCCCGGCGAGTCCTCACCCGGCGGCGACGACCAGTGGGATGCGATCCCCGGCGCCCGCGGCTGCACCCCGCAGGCGTGCTCGTTCCGAGACGAGCACACCCGATTTGAGGCGGCCGACACGCGGGTGCTCGGCCTCTCCACGCAGGACACGGCGTACCAGCAGGAAGCCGCCGAGCGGCTGCACCTGCCCTACCCGTTGCTTTCCGACGAGCAGCTCGAGCTCGCGACCGCGCTCCGCCTCCCGACCTTCGAGGTCGACGGCATCACGCTGCTTAAGCGCCTCACGCTGTTCCTGCGTGACGGCGCGATCGAGACGGTCATCTATCCCGTCTTCCCACCGAACCGTAGCGCCGAGCAGGCACTCGCCCGCTTGGCGGCCTGACCAGGCCGCACACCCCGTTGGAGGCCCAGCGGCGCTGAGAAGGCGCCTATCCCCCGCTCACTCGACTACACGAGCTGAACGGGAACAATCTCCTCGGGTAACAGAAGTGGTACACGGGCCACGGTCTCAACGCGCCCCACCAGCTGTGCGCTCCAGAATTACCTGCTAATCGGCGCTTTTCACGAGAGGTGAGCGAGGTGACTCGAACCCCCGACCGCCTGGACCACAACCGAAGTTGCAGGGTTTTTCCTAGTCGTCTCCACCCCTATTTGCAGGGGTTTCTTGTTCTGAGTTGCCCGTGGTTTTGCTCAGATTGATGGACAAATTGATGGACGCGCCGCGTGCGAAGGCGGCGTTCACGAGCTCGGCCTCGTTCGCGGCCGGCGCGTAGTCGGCGTAGATCAGCGTCGTCTTGAAGTCGCGGTGGCCCATCCACTCCTGCAGGGTCCGCATCGGGACGCCCGCGGCCGCCATCCGCGTGCCGAACGTGTGCCTCAGATCGTGGAACCTGATCTCGCGCACGCCGGCCCGTCGCAGCGCCGCCTTGAACCGCTTGAGCAGCAGCGAGCGGTCGATCGGCCTACCGCTGTGCGGATGCGCGAAGACGAGGTCCTCGTCGGCCTGGTAGCTCGAGGCCTGGAAGTGCAGCTCGAGCTCGCGGGCGACGTCGTCGGCCAGCGGGATGCTCCGCGACGAGCGCTTCGACTTGGGCGTCCCGAACCTGCCGCGCACGAAGTTGCGTCGCACCCGCACCCGCTGCGCCGTCCAGTCGACGTCGATCCAGCGAAGCGCCAGCAGTTCGCCCTGGCGCATGTCCGTCATCGCCGCGGTGAGGTACATCACCCGCTCGACCAAGCTGAGCGGGTCGGCGGGGCCCTTCTCGTCGAGGTCGAGGCCGTAGAGGTAGATCGCCGTTGACTCGGCGATCCCGAGCTCCGCTGCGATCCGCTTCCACGGCAGCTTCTCGCCGTCGCGCAGGCGCCGCACCTGCCTCGCCCGCTCCGCCGTCCCGGCCTTCCGGCGGGTGCGGGGACCTGCCGTTGCTGCCAGCAGAGCATCAAGCTCCGTTTGATCGAGGAAGCGGATGTCCTGGTCCTCGTCGGCGGCCTCGGGCTTCTCCACCGCTTTGCACGGGTTCGCGACGACCCACCCCTTGCGAAGCGCGAAGTCGAAGACGCTGTGCAGGAACCCGAGGTAGTTGCGCGTGCTCTTGATCGACTGGTCGTTGTCGAGGCAGACCGCGACGAATTCCTCGATGTCCTCCTTCGTGACCTCGGCGATCTGCTTCTCGGCGAAGAACGGCCCCACGTGCACGCGCAGGTAGCTCTGGTAGCCGATCGTGGTGGACGCCTTCCGGCCCCTCGTAACGAGATGCTGGATCAGCCGCTCTCCGACCTCCTCGACAGTCATCCGCTCATACAGCGGCGTCACCGTGACCTCCGACATCAGCTTCCGCAGCCGGGCCTCGGCCATTTTCCGGGTCAGGCCGTCGCGGCCGCCCGGCGTGCGGATCGGCCCGAGCTTGCGGGTGATCGTCCGGTTCCGGACCCGCGACTGTCCATACCAGGCGTTGCGCTTCTCGAAGATGCTGCCGGTGCCGTACCGGCGCTTCGCGGCATTGTTTGGGGTGCGGGAAGGCAGGTCCTCCGGGGGCATCGCCCCTTTATACGCCCACGCAGGCGGCCGGCGCAGATTCGCGCCTCCGTTCTGCCGAGGCTGCCCGCGTGCACTGCGAATTGGCGATGCCCTGCCCGCCCAGCCCCGCCGGGACGTCATGCTCGGCCCGCGACGAGGCGGCCACGCGACTCCGAGACCCGCCGGGCCTCAACCCGATCCACATGAGCTGCGGCCTCCGCGCGGGCCGCCAGCCAGTTCCCGAACACACGCGTCACGACCCTCGCTGGGGGCCAGTCGCCTCCGCTCAGTCGCTCGAGCGCCTCTCCCCCACGCCGGCTCGCGTGCGTGCGTGACCAGTCGTAGGACGATGGCAGCCGGCCGTACTGCGCGCGCCACGCGCGCATGGCGTCCAGCACCCGGTCGTAAGTCCAGCGGCGCTCGATCGCGCCGGGGTGGCACGCCTTGCAGTACGCGTACGCGTCGCCCTTGCCGTTGCGCGGCTGCGTGTAGGCGCCACAGCCGCGGCACACCCCCTGGTAGCGGGCCTTGACCGTACGCGCCTTCTCCCGGTGGGGTCGTAGAAGTACGCCTTGATCGTCGCTGGAGAGCGCCCCAGGCGATCGGCGATCTCCGCGATCGAAAGACCCTCGGCCTCTCGATAGTGACGAGCCAGCGCAACGGCACGGCGACGCTCAACCACTCGATCTGCCACCGCCGTGTAAGCGTTCGGCGCCATCCTCGCGACGGTACCGCCGCCGGGTGGTGTTCTCGCCGAGCTGGCGCGGGTCGTCGATCATGTAGCTTGCGAGCACTCAGGAATTCGCTGGCTGCGGCATTCGCTGGCGGACTCGTGTTCCGCTCAAACGGCAGGCAACGCACTTCCGCCGCTGGACCCTCAACGCCATTGAGATGACCGCCCCAGAAGCCGCTGATGCCGCGCTACGCGCCAAGACCTACGTAGAAGCGCTGGGCGAATCGTGACCCGGCAACCGACCGTCGCTTAGCCGTTCAGCGCGCTCACAGCGGCCAGCGAAAGCTGGTCTCAGCTCACGGGTAGAAAAGGCTGAGTTCCTCGTAGCCGCCAGCTGTCGCTTTGATGAAGAGGAAAGCGACTGGACCTCCTCGCTCCTGAGCAATGGGAGGTCAGCCGACGTCGACATGCCTAAGATCCCGTTGCGGCTGCTCGTTGGACGCCTGCTTTTCCCGGGCGCGCCGCGTCGCGGCCGACGCTCGGTTTGCGGTGTGAAGCCGGCGCTCGCTCGCACCTGAGCGGAAGGCCGGGAAGCGAGTGCTCGCGGGGTATTACGCCGCGGCGGGGCGAAGCCGATCACACGTCGCGCTGGAGCCAGCGGGCGGCCGTCGACGTGCGCATAGAGCTCAGCCAGCGAGGCTGACTGCAGGTCGAGCGGTGCTACGCCGCGCCCACACCATCCGGCGATGTGCCGGCGATCGAAACGTTCGAAGTCGATCTCTGCGAGACAGCGACCGGGGCGGGCAAGCGCCGGATGAAGCTAGCCGAGCGGCTCATTCGTCGTGACCAGCACCAACGCGCGCATCGCCTGTCCGAGGACGCCATCGCAGACGTTCAGCAAGCGGCTCAGCGCTTGGCCTTTGAGGTGCTTGGCGTCGGACGCGAGGAACTCCCCGGCGTCCTCGAGCACCACGATCTTCCATCGATCCGCGGGCCCGAGCTGGCGGTGACGCTGCGGTCCTCCGATCGTTGCCAGCAGATACCCGGGGTTGCTGAGGAAGGCTTCCGGGTCGGTGACGAATTGGAACTCGGCCCAAGAGCGCCACTCGCCGAGGAGCGCGCGGATCGCGTTTGTCTTGCCGGTGCCGGGGTCGCCGTGCCACAACAGCAGTCGGCCGCCGCTCGGCGGCTGCCGGTCCCAACGGCAGAGGGCTGCCAGCCGCTGGCGGGTCGCCTCAACGTAGTTCCCCTCGATCTCAGTCCGTTGCGGTGAAGGCAGCATCCGAGCGAGCTCGGCCGGACCGTGCTGGGCCCACCACAAGAAGCGGGCCGAAACCTCTCGGTCGGTCGAATCGACCTCCGGCAGGGCAGCTCCGACGGCCCCCAACGCCTGTTCGGCGTGGTCGACCGACGTCGCCGCCACACGACCGACGAGCGATCGCTCATGGAGGATCAGGTGGCAGATCGCTCGGTCGACGCGCACCAGCGGTCACCCTCCTCGATCTAAGTTGGTCTCCGAAGTACGCCACCAGGTCGGCGGTGACCTGCAAAGCTTCGGGACCCGGAAGATTGAGGACCGCTCGGTGAGCGTCCTGGGTGGCGCGTCGGGTGCTGGAAGCTGGCACGAGGGCCTGATCCGGTTCCCCGGCGCTCTTCCTGCCTCAGCCGCGCGCCCGGCCGTGGGCCCGGCTTAGAACCCGACGGCTTCTTCTTGTTCGAGGGCGCGTCGAAGTGCGTCGGCGATCGGCGCCCGAAGCGGACGCGCGAGTGCCTGCTTGGCGATCCACGCTGCCGCGTGCTGATGCTCGTCGATGACTTCTTCGGCGACCGCGACATCTGTGGCGGATGCCAGGCTTGCGAGCAGAACGACGGTGACGTCGCCGACGTACCAGCGGTTGTGGCTGATCCCGACTTCCAGAAGGCGGGCGACGATCAACCGTTTGAGCGCCAGATCGTCGGTGACCTTGTAGACCCTGGCGAGGAAGTTGGCCACCGTGTCGCAGTATGCAAACGCCAGGCCGCCCTTGACCGAAATGTGCTCGTCGTAGGTAGTGAGCGCCTGCTTAAAGCCGTGTGGCTGCGCCTCGGCCCATCGTCCGAGCAGATCTGCAGGGATTCGCGGGACAACCTGCTGGTCGACGGATTGGTCTCCGCTGTGGGCGCGAAGCTCCGCGTCGAACGCCTCCAACGCCTCGGTCTCGCCGGGAAGGCCGAGCTGCGCCGCTGCTGCTTCTGAGAGCTTGGTGAGCCGCTCGACGGGCGGGAGGACGACTTCTGGTTCGCTCATGAGCTGGTTGGGCTTGTCCAGCGCCACGCCCCCGTCTGCGAACCGCTGAGCAGGGTCGTCGCGGCAGCACTTGTCGATGAACCATTGGTAGCGTTCCGGCACGTCGGCAAGGCTGACGACCAGCGGCTCAGGCTCGATGCCGGTGAGCATGTGACCGAAGATCTTGCCCAGCGCGTAGACGTCGGCCTGCGGGCCGACGGTCTTGACATCGGAAGACTGCTCAGGAGCCATGTAGCGCAGCGTTCCCATCTGCTGGGCGGTGCGCGTCAGTGTGGTGCCGTCGACGTCGATCTGCTTGGCGATCCCGAAGTCAGCGACCAGCGGAGTGTTGCCTTTGAGCAGCAGGTTGGACGGTTTGAGATCTCGGTGCAGGATGTTGTTGTCGTGAGCGTGCGCGACGCCGGCCAGGACGCCGCGGAACGTCTCGACGACCCAGTCCGCGGACACGCCGAACGGGTTGTTGATCGCGTCCTTGATGCTCTCCTCGGCGCGCGGCATCACGAACCATGGGATGCCCTTGGGGGTCTCGCCCTGTGAGATGAGCGGCATCACATTGGGGTGGTCAAGACGTTCGAGGATCGCCGCCTCATTTTCGAAGCGGCGCCGGACCTCTGTGACCTGAGCGAGGTCTGACTGGAGCATCTTGATGGCGTATATCTCCTAACCTTCGTCGTCGCGCGAGCAGGCCCATACGACGCCGAATCGCCCCCATCCGAGCTTCTGCCCCTTGACCCACTTCATCAGACCTCACAGGCTAAATCCCCTGCACAGCATGAGCAAGGCGGCGAGACCAGCAGCCTGCGCTGTGAGTGTCAGGCTGCAGCGGCGACGTGAGTGCGGAAGCGGTGGTGGGCGCGCACTCACCGAGAGGTCGGCCTAGAGGATGATCCGCTCGGATCCCGCGTACGCATTACCAGGAGATGACGAGGACGTCCTCCCGCTCCCCGCTCGCGTCTTCCTCGGTCCACCGCCACCTGCTGCGCGGCGCGGTCGGGCTGCTCGCCGCGCTCGGCGCGATCATTCTGCTCGGCGTGCTGGGCCCGGTCTCGCTGGTACTTCTGCCTGTTGCAGTTGTTGCGTGGCGCGGCTGCCCAACGTGCTGGGCGGTCGGGTTGATGGGCACGCTGTCGGACCGCCGCACCACCGCACCAGCCTGCACCCGCCGCTGAGATCCAATGGGCAACATCCGTCGGTCGCCGCGCGCGATGAGAGCGCAGGCGCGTGAGGCGCGAGGGCGTGTTCGACACCTCCATCGTCGCCGGAGCGGGACTCTCGACCAGACTTCCAGCAGCTCTGGTGGATGAGTGCTGACGTCGCAGAGCGAGCGTCAGGAAGGACACGCTCAGAATGCGAAAGTAGAAGTCCACGAGACAGTCGAACGTGTTGTAAACGGGGCTGCTCCTTTTGAATGTGGAAGCGAGAGAATCGCTACCGTGCTTCGGGACCGCTCGCAGCGCGGCTGGCGACAGGACGATCACGGGATCCTCCCCCGCCTTCGGTAAAGCAGATGCGCTGGCCGTTGATGTCGGCGAACGGCATGTGACTCTCTTCGGGCCAGGCCCTCGGTTCGGGCGCGAATCTAACAGCGCGAGAGCTCGGCTGTCGGTTTTCGTCGTTGCGTAGGATGAGCCGATGATGCTGCCGCCCGGGCCGCGGGCTCCTGCCGTCTGGCAGACGCTCGCCTGGATGAGCCGGCCCGGCGCATTCCTGCAGGCCGTCCACCGTCGGTTCGGCGATCCGGCGACGATCCGCACATACTGGACCGAGGAGCCGATGGTGCTTGTGTCAAGCCCGGACGCCGTGCACGACGTGTTCGCGCTGCCGGCGGAGATCGCGCCCGCCGGCCAGAGCTGGGAATTCCTGCGCCCATTCGCCGGACCGGACTCGATCCTGCTTCTAGACGGGGATGACCATCTCCGCGAGCGCCGGCTGCTGCAGAAGCCGTTTCACGGCGAGCGGATGCGCGCGCTCGGCCCACTGGTCGCCGATCTGGCGCAGCGCGAGCTGGACGGCTGGAGCGGTCCGGTGAACACCCTGGAGCGGATGCGACAGCTCACGCTGGAGATCATCCTCCGGGTCGTGTTCGGCGCTCGCGATGACCGCGAATTCACGCAACTGCGCGACGCCGTTGAGGAAACGCTGTCCGGGGTGCGCTCCCTCCCCCGGCTTTTGGCGATGGTGGTGGTGATGCGCGACCTCGGACCGCGGAGCCCGTGGGGCCGGTTTCGGATCGCCGTCGAGCGCTTTGACGGCTTGCTCTATAGATTGCTGGCGCGACGGCGGGCCGAGCCGGCCGGGCAGCACGACGGTGAGTCGGTGCTGGGCCTGCTGCTCGAGGCGCGCGACGAGAACGGCTCGCCGCCCACCGATCAGCATCTGCGCGATCAACTGGTCGCTCTGCTGATGGGCGGACACGACAGCACGGCCGCCTCGCTGGCGTGGGCGTTTGAGCGCCTCGCCCGCCACCCCGAGGTGCAGACGCGCCTGCGGGACGGCGATCCGGCCTACGTCACCGCGGTCGTCAAGGAGGTGCTGCGAGTGCGCCCGACGCTCACGATCGCTCCCCGGTTGTTGCTCGCGCCGGCACGGATCGGCGGCCGGACGATCCCGGCGGGCGTCCAGATCGCCGCCTGCCTATGGCTGGCGATGCGCCGCGAGGATCTGTGGCCCGACGCCGCCGCGTTCCGGCCCGAGCGGTGGCTCGACGATCCGGCGCCCGATTCCCTGTCTTGGATCCCGTACGGCGGGGGAGTACGTCGCTGTGCCGGCGCGCCGTTCGCCGAGATGGAGATGCGAGAGGTGCTGCGAGCGGCCGCGCCACTGCGATTGCGTCCCGCCCACCGGCAATCCGAACGCGCCCGGCGCAGCCTGCTCGTCGTCGTCCCCGACCGTGGTGGCAAGGTCATCGTCGGCTAAGTCTCAGCGGACGAGCCGGCAGCCCGGCGCGCCTGCGCCTCATATGGGTTGGCGGCGTAGCCCAGCCGTAGGTAGGACCGGGGCATGCGGATCGGGTGGTGCTGCATCTGCCAGACGTGGCAGAGCTCGTGACAAACCAAATCGCCGTCAGCGACGAGTCCGGGACGGCGAAGCACGATCAGGTTCCACATCGTGTAACCGTCAAAGCGCCGGAACCACGGCAGCGCGAACAGCTACCCGGCCGACACGATCCGGACGTGGTCGAGCTTCACCGGTTGCTCGTAGAGCTCGAGCGGGTCCAGGCGCGCCTTCGCCTCGATGAGCGCGCCGCCGATTTTTCCGGATCTCATAAGACCGCGGTGAGCGCCAGCGGTATCCCCCCTAGCGTCGCGCGAGCTGGCAGCACAAGCCGTCGTCGGTCGTGTCGCTCGTCGTCCTGGCCGCGCCACTGCCAAAACAGCAGACCGATGGCAAAGACGACGACATGCCGGCGTTCTGTGAATGTCTCAAACAAAGATCCAGCATCCCACCCACGAGCAATGCTGACAACACAGATCGACTGCGCACATTGGGGTGCCCGGTCAGAATCTTTCGGAACCACGCCTTTGCCCATCTCGACAAGCGGGGGCGCGGTAGCCCGTCCGGACTTCTGGTTCGCCACTGCGGCACTCTCGACGAGATTGCCGCTCTCGGCGAGCACCGAAACTGAAGCGAGCGCTGCTGTCGTCGCAAAGCGAGCACCAGGAAGGACGCCCTCAGAATGTGAAAGCAGAAGTCCGGGAGACCGGCGAACGCGTTGCCAACGTGGCTGCTCCTTCGTGAAACGAGAAGCGGCGTTTTCCTCCCATCTGACGCTCGCTTCTCGCGCAAAGCGCTAGCGGTACTGCCTGGCGTGCCGGCCGTCGCCAGGATGGCCGTGCCTATGCAAGTTGCCGGCATCGCGAGCACGGTCGGGCTCATGCTTCTCGTCCAACTCGGAGCTACGCGAGCGCCGGGGGTAGACGCTCCTCCCGCGCCGGAGCGGTAGTCAGCGCGTTTGCTGAGGACTGGCTTTAAGCTCACCGAGCACGCAGGAGGCGCAGTGCTGCCTCGCACCAAGACGAGGCGCCCGCGCCGCCGGAGCTGGTGGCCGTATTCAGCTGACGGCAGCGCTCGGCGGGTCGATGGTGTCCCGCAGACTGCCACGCCTTCGTGAGACCGGAAGCGAGCTAACGCCTAGCCGTTTACGGCTGCCGAGCTAGCGGCTCCGAGGGTCGGAGCTCACGCGAGCTCACGTTCGATCTGTTGGAGGCTCTCGCCCTTGGTCTCGGGAACCCTCATGACGCAGTAGAAGATGGCGAAGACCGACAGGGCGGAGAAGAGGAAGAAAGTTCCGGAGCCGTGAATCGCGCCTAGGAGGGTCAGGAAGGAGATGGTGACGATGAAGTTCGCCCCCCAGTTCGTCATCGTTGCCAGGCTCATCGCCTGCCCGCGTACGTCCACTGGGTAGATCTCGCTGATGAGCAGCCAGAAGACGGGTCCAAGGCCGATGGCAAAGGAGGCCGTGTAGAAGAAGAGCGCGGCCACTGCCACGATTGAGCCCGTGCCGTGCAAGGTGCTGCCGCCGATGACGAAGTCGACGGCGACGACGAGCAGCCCCACCGTCATGCCGCACAGACCACCGATCAGCAACGGTCGCCGGCCGACGCGATCGACCAGCCGGATGGCCACGATGGTGAGAGCCACGTTCACGATCCCGTTGCCGACGTTGGCGAGCAACGCGGCGCTTGATCCGAAGCCTGCGCCGTTCAGCAGCGTCGGCAGGTAGTAGATGATGGTGTTGATCCCCGTTATTTGTTGGAGCGCGGCCAGGATCACCCCGACGAGGATCACCTTGCGAAGAGACGGCTTCAATAGGTCACGCAGGCGGCTCTTGGAGACGTCGAGGCTCTCGACATCGTGGATCTCCTGTTCGACGGCGTCGGCCGGCCGCACCTTGGCGAGCACGCGACGGGCGTCCTCGACGCGGCCCTTGCGGATCAGCCACTGCGGGCTCTCGTCCTGGAAGACCATGCCGATGAACAGCAACGCGGCCGGGATCACGGCCAGTCCGAACATGAGCCGCCAATTCTCGGAACCCGCGAGCGCGTAGTCGACGAGGAACGAAACGAGGATGCCGATCGTGATCGCCAACTGGTTAAAGCTCACCAGCCCGCCCCGCAACTTGGGGGGTGCCGCCTCGCCGATGAACAGCGGCACAATCTCAGAGGCCGACCCGACGGCAAGACCGATGACGAAGCGCATCGCGATCAGCACCTCGAGGCTAGGCGAGAATGCCGCCCCGAGCACCCCGACGATGAACACCACCGCGGTTAGGAGCAGGGTCGGTCGTCGGCCGAACTTGTCGGCGACTCGTCCCGCCCCGAATGCCCCGACGACGGCTCCGACGAGCAAGAGGCTGACGACCAGCTCCTTGTCGAACGAGCTGACCGGCCCGAAGGCACGGTGGATAAAGAGCAATGCCCCGGAGACGACCCCGGTGTCGTAGCCGAACAGCAGCCCTCCGAGCGCGGTGACCGCGGCGACCAGGACCACGCGACGTCTCATCGCCTTGGTGACCACGCCTCCCGCGTTGACCTTGCGTGGTCCCTTGTCCTGCGTCCCTGACGTAGCGCCGTCAGCCATCGGCTCGGCAAGGTCGGCGCTCTCCGCGCGGGGGGTGTGTCCTTGACGCTACGGCAGTCATCTAGCCTTCCTTTCGCCGCCCCCCGCTCTACTACCCTTCCCGATCATGGGCAAAACGGTTCGATTTCATACATCGAATCCTCCGACCAGTCGCCCGAAGCATGGCGATCACTCCCCGCCGAGACTCGGGGTCTGATCCACGTTCGAGCTCCCCGTTATCGGAGTTGTGGCGCAGGGCGTCGTGGGGAGCGTCGATCAGGTCAATGCTCTCCGGATGCCCGAGACATTCGATTGCCTGGTTGATCAGCAGCCAACGATCGCGGCGCTTGCGCGTAGGGAGTCCCGCCCGCGTCAAGCGCTCCAACGTGCGGCACCGCGAGTCAGTCCTCGACCTGCGAGCGTCGCTTCTCCACGGGCGAGCGGGACTCGGCGAGGCGCTTGCGAGTCGCTCGATCCGCGCGGGTCCAGCCAGCACGCCGCGCTACGGTTCTCGTGTCCGAGCAGCCCTCAGCACCGGCCGCCTCATCTCTTCCCAGTTGGACGAATGGCAGCAGTAAGCCACGCCGCTCGGCCTATCGCGTCTGCATAGGCAGCGCTGTGGCATGAGGACACCTCGACGGCTATGACGCTCGCGGTCGCAATCGTGTGGACGCACGCGTCCGGCGGCGTCGTACGCGTACTGCTATGGAGCCGCCCGCCGCTGACAGATTCGCCCGCGCCGCGGTCGCGCCTGTCGCCGGATGCAGGGCGGACGCGACGGCGTGCAGAATCGGGCGATGCATAGGCGCGCGGCGGCGGCCGCGGTCTCGAGATTGGCGACGAGCAGGGAGGGCGTTGCTGCGCCCGACCGGTTTTGCTTCCCCACTGACGCGAGCGTCGGTGGCCTTTGCTGACCGCGGTGCTCAGCCGTTTTTCCCGTCGCCGGCACGGGTTCGGATAGCGTGACCTGGCCTGTCCGGCCGGGCGGGAACGACAAAGCGAGGGACCAGTGAGTGTGATCGTCATTGCGCGGTTTGGAGTGCCTGACGTGGACGCGGCAGTGGAGTGGGCGAAGACCAACGCGTCGATACCTGAGGAGATAACGGCGTACGGGAAGACGTTGGGTCAACTCGGGCACCGAATGATCACCGCTGATGGTGAGCTCGTCGTGATCGACGAGTGGGGAGACGAGGAGCAGTTCCGCAAGTTCTTCGACAGCGCCCCGAGGATGGGGGAATTCCTGGAAGGGGCCGGTATCACAGGCCCGCCGGAAGTCTCGGTGTTCAACTCGGTGGACGTGCCCGGCACCTTTTAGCCTTCGGCCCGCGCGCGCTGCTTTCGTTTCGACGAGGCGACGTGGGCGGCGACGCGTCCAACATCGACCCAACGAAAGGATTGCAGTGTCATATCTGCTGACTCACTTTTGGCCAGGTGGCACCGAAGAGCAGTATCAGGCGACCCTCGCGGCTGCGACCGAGGCGGCCGGAGGCTCGATCCCTGAAAGCTTCCACGCTGCCTGCGCGACCGACGGTGGCGTTCTGATCGTCGCGACGTACGAGTCTCAAGAGGTAGCCGAGCGGTTCGTTCAGGAGACGCTGATGCCGCTGATGCCGATCCAGGGTGGCCTGGTCGGCCCTCCTGAGCAGCGCGCCGGTCAGAACCTCCACTGAGCGAGGTTCTCGCGAGCGGCCGGTGCGGCAGTCGGGTCTTTGCCGCACCGGCCCAGAACGTGGCGAGGGCAGCCGGAGCCGACGCTCACGCCCCGCCGCGTTCCCGGTGGCCCGCACGAGGTCCTGCTTCCGGGTCGGGACGGGCCACCGTTCCTACTCGTGGCCTGTCTCGCTTTGCGCGGAGGCTGTCGCGCAAAGTCGTGGGGATCGGCGGTGCAGCGGTGGGCTGCCTCGGGGGCGGTCGCGCCGGGCTGGGTCGGGGCTGGGCTTGGCTGGGCTGGATCGTTCGGTT
>Ga0182024_10007371_pt1 | contig 23726 bp, 20 predicted proteins | sample P32metaG_FD_120480 | JGI IMG/M metagenome (GOLD analysis project Ga0182024, IMG submission 120480) | Permafrost microbial communities from Stordalen Mire, Sweden - P3-2 metaG (Illumina Assembly) | ecosystem: Environmental > Terrestrial > Soil > Wetlands > Permafrost | place: Sweden: Stordalen... | reverse complement strand
TCGAGAGCGCCGTGTAGCGCACGCGCGTCGGGAACACCTGGGAGAAGGCCGCCGGCAACGGACCCGCATAGAAGGAGAGAAAAACGATCATCGTGAGCTGCGCCGCGAGCGCCAGCATCAAGCTCCCCGACGACGCCATCATGAAGAGTGGATAAGCGAGCACGACGAAGCCGCCGGCGGAGAGCAGCATCAACGGCTTGCGCCCGACCTTGTCCGAGAGCGCGCCCCAGACCGGGGTAAGGGCGACGTAGACGACCAGACACGTGACGTTGATCCACAGCGCCGACGAAGGCGCCAGCTTCGCCACCGAGACGACATAGCTCGTCATGAAGACGATCGGGATGTAATAGGCGACGGTGAAGTGCAAGGACATGCCAAACACCGTCAGCGTCTCGCGCCAGTATTTCGTCAGCGACTCGAGGAGGGGCGACTTCGACACCTCGCCATGCGCCTTGACCTCGTTGAATTTCGGCGTGTCGTTGTAGCGCCAGCGCACATAGCCGCCGAACAATCCGACGACGAGGCCGAGCAGGAATGGGATGCGCCAACCCCAGACGACCATCGCGTCGTGCGGGACGATCTGGGTGACGAGGGCGGCCGAGAGCGAGCCGAGCAAAAATCCCCCGCCGACGGTCGCTTGCTGCCAGGAGCCGGTAAAACCGCGGCGTCCTTCGGCCGCGTATTCGACGATATACGACGTCGAGCCGCCGCCCTCGCCGCCGGCGGAGAGGCCCTGCAGCAGGCGCGCGATGACGAGGAGGATCGGCGCGAGCACGCCGACCTGCTTATATGTCGGCAGCAAGCCGATCGCGAACGTCGATAACGCCATCACGAAGATGACGGCGCTCAGTGCCTTGCGCCGGCCGGCGCGGTCGCCGTAGATGCCGAAGACGATCGAGCCGACGGGCCGCATCACGAAGCCGACGCCGAAGACCGCGAAGGTTAGCAGCCGCGAGACGAGCGGATCGCCGACCGGGAAGAACAGCAACGAGATCGTCGAGACGAGATAGCCGTAGACGCCGAAGTCATACCATTCGAGGGCGTTGCCGATGACGCCGGCGACCACCGCCTTGCGGCGTTCGCCCGAACTTATCGTCACCGTTGCTAGGTCTGCTACCATCTTTTTTCTCCCCGCATTGTTACAGCCAAATCGGACGTGTGATCGCGACCGAATTACCGACGCTCGGGCAATATGTGACGTGATACGGCTCCGGGCCGCCGGCCACGATGACGAGGATGTCTTCGGGCTTCTGCACCGCGCAGACTTTGCCGTCGATCACGACTCGAATCGACATCGGCTTGCTCGGCACGATCTCGCGAGGCGGGAAGCGATCCATCGGGATGCGCGCGTGTTCGAAGAGAAACTCCTGGACCGAACGCCGCGTCGTGAAACCCTGTTCGACCAGTTGGCGCGAGTGGCCCGGAGAAAAAATGACGGTCGGCGTGCCGCTGCCGGCGATGACGGTATTGTTTCCCATGGTCATCATCATGTCTGCGGTGAGGAGCAAGGCGTCCTCGCCGTTCCCGTTGAGGATGAGAGCATTGTTCGTGCCTTGCGCTCCGACCACCGTGACCGTGCTGTCACCACGCTCGTATCCGCGCGTCGTATGAAAAGGCTCCCAAGCGCTCTCTTCTTCGTACTCTCCAAGGCAGAACGTGTATTTGCCCGGCATTCCCAAGGTCGCTTTATCGACCTCGCCGGGTATGGCGCCTCCGATATTGAGCAAGCACAGACGCAACGCTCGGCCGATCGTTGCATTCGCTCGATTACCGGGGCCAAGCGCGTTACGGCCGCAGTTCATACCGATCTGGTTGCGGATAGGACCGTTCACGATGACAAGTGGGCTGACCGGATTCGTCGTGGTCTGAATGCCCACGAGATTAAAAGCCGGATGCGCGACGGCTTCGACGGCGGCGAGCACCACGGGGAGGTACGCCGGCGCGCAGCCGGCCATCACGGCGTTGATCGCGACGCGTTCTACGGTCGCTTCACCCTGCCTCGGCGCGAGCCGTGCGGCGACCTCATCCGGTTTGCGGGAAGTCCCCGTCAGCATGCGAGCGACTCGCTCGGGCGTCGGCGGTATCGCAGGAAGACCGTCCGACCAGCCTTGTTCCAGCAGATATTCGAAGACGGCTTCGGGATCTTCGCCGACTTCGCGTAGAGGCGTATCTAAGCGACTCGTACTGCACTCCCCGATGCGAGCAACGCAGCAGCGCCGCGCAAGGCAGTCTCCGCGATCTCGTCCATCACGTCCTCTGCACCGTATTCGGTCGCTTCCGTGATCGGCAGGACGACCGAGGGGGCGTCGACCATGCCGCGACCGGCGTAAATCGCGTCCGCCAGTTTTTTGTAACGCTCCGTTACGAGGAGCACCGAATGCACGCCCCGGCGCAGGAGCTCCACTTGATTCTGCACGCTCCACGAGGTGCAGCCGCCGCAGTTGGCGAGACCGACGACCGCAAGATCGGCGTCTCGAGCGATCGACGCGAGCACTTCTTCCGTGGCGCCGCCGTTGGGTTCGACGACGTGCACGCGGACGCTCGCCACGCCGTAATCGGCGGGGAGGCGCTCAGCGAGTTTCTTCGCGATGAGCGTCATGCTCATCCACCCGTTGTTGACGACGGCGACGCGCGCGCCGGCGAGCTCCGGCCCAGGACCAGGGCCCGTCGCGGTCGCAGCGGGCGCGGGCGCTGTGGGATTGCAAATAAGAATTGAGGCCAAAGCGACCCCCTTTCGTAGGTGCGGTAGTAATGTATACTACTACTAAACCGAGTTCGCTGTCAAAGAACCCGAGGGGTCGCGTCGGGATCGGGTACTACATCGCATGCAGCATCGGAAAAGCCTCGCCCGATGAAGCGATGACTCGAACCTGGCCAAATATGGCTCCGATCGTGCTCGCCCTGATATGCGTGGCCGCGATACCGTGGCTGACGCTGGGCTTTCTCCCAAAGGTCCATTAGCCGGCCGCATCACAGCCAGGTCATGTCGCGGCGATACTCCTTTTCGAACGCGGCAACGGCATCGCCAAGTTCGAGCGTGAAACCGATGTCGTCCAGTCCGCTCAGAAGACAGTGCTTGCGGAATGAATCGATTTCAAAGTCGATTGCAACGCCGTCGGGGCCGACGATCCTTTGTGCCTTCAGATCTACGGACATGTGAGTCCCCGGCGCCCCGTCGAGTTGACGGCGCCACTCCGCTGCCTGAACGGGCGATACGACGACGGGCAGGAACCCGTTTTGGTAGCAGTTGTTCGAGAAAATATCGCTGAAGCTCGGTGCGATCGCCACGCGAAAGCCATAATCCCAGAGAGCCCACACGGCGTGTTCTCGGGATGAACCACAGCCGAAATTCCTATCGGCAACGATGATTCGAGCGTCGCGGTAAGACGCACGATTCAAGAGAAACGTAGGGTTTTCCGATCCGTCGCCATTGAAGCGCAGATCGTGAAACAGATAGGCTGCGAGCCCGTCCGTTCGAGATTTTCGCAAGAAACGAGCCGGTATGATCTGGTCGGTGTCGACGTTGCTGAGGCCGAGCGGTAACGCGACGGCGTCAAGCGACGTGAACTTCTGCATTTGACTACGGTTAAGCAAATGCTGCCTTCACTCCCTCGGCCACCTCTCCGCGCTACTTTGAGCAACACCGCTCCCGACGCCCTTGCTACCCCTCGCTGCCATCTCTATCGCTTACTCGTCCCACCCTTTAGGAGGCTCATTTCCGAAGAGCTGCGGGCGGTCGCAGGAATACGAACGCGCGTGATGCTGGCATTTTTCTAACCGCCGCGGCGATATCGGCGTGCCATTCTCGCGCAACTGTTCAAGTACGATTGCGGTTTCGCAGTTTAGAAGCCGCTCCCATGAATCGATGCCTACAGCACGGAGAGCTCGTGATCGCTTGGGACCGATCTCCCAGAGAAGCCGGATATCCTTACGATCCCTGGCCCCTTCAAAAACCTCCGGCCGGGTGACGCAGACTTCGCACGAACACATCTCGGGAATAACCCCATCTCGCCGCGCCCCGCGCACGGCATCCACAAGTTCTCGGACCCGATCGAGATCGAAGGGACTGACTGCAGCGTCGACAGCGACTGGTAGACCGTCGCGTCGTACGAGAACCTGTCCCGCCGGTTCCGAAGCAATCGTGCGATATGGCTCAAGGAGAAGCCAATAAAAGGCGAGTTCCAATCGATCAAGTCGCGAGACGTCGCGATGGGACTTGATCTCAATCGGTTTGAGGACTCCGCCTTTCATGTCGATCCCGTCAGGACGTCCGAGCAGACCGAGTTCAGGGTTCCTGAGAGTAGGCACGTTCAGCACGTGTTCCTCGGTTACGAGCAAGTCTTCAAATCGTTCAACTTCAATCGGCTCAGCCTCCTCAAAAACCGCAGCTTCGAAGGCGAGCCCATCGATCATCAATTGGCGCACCGGACGCGTTTCTTTCGGCCTCCTTTGGCGACGCTTCCAGCGCGAGCATCTGCGCCGCCATCAAATACCACTTTCCTATTCAGCTTCCAATCCATGGTTGAAGTCACGCCTCCGCACAAGAGCCCGCAGCTTCGGCAGGAGCGGAATTAGCATAGAATTTGTCGTAAAGTGGTAGCATGTCCAAGAAAAGCTGGACCCTCTCAGACAGATCGGGAGCACTGTGGTCTGGACTGCGAATGCGCTTACGGCTCCCGACCTCAGGTATGTTCGGCGTCGGTCGCCACCGTGATCCGCTTGAGGAGCGCTTAGCTGGTACAAAATCGGCGAATACGCCATTAACTGCAGACGAGCTCGCAGATATCGAGGGCGCTCGCGCCGAGATCCGCCGAGGCGATTTTGTCGTTGACGAGCGGACCGCGAAGGACTAGGTCTGCGCACTGTCCTGGACTGTACTCTACGCACGTCGAGCCGCGAGGGCTCTCGACCGTCTTCCTGAGCGAGACGCAATGGCGATTCGCGATGACTTTATGATGCTGGCCCAAGATCCGTTCTCGCGCGCCGTAGACGTACGCAAGCTTGAGCCGAAAGGGAAGGGAATCTACCGACTACGCGTTCGTAACTGGCGCGCGATATTCGAACTTGATAAGCGCGGAAAGTATATTCGAGTGCTGCGGATCGACGATCGGCGCGATGCTTATTAGCCGTGCTCAGGAATCTGTCCAAGCGCGCGGCATAGCTAATTGAGTTCAGCAAGCCGGCGAACGTCGACGAGTTTTCCGCTGACGGCGACCGCGGCCGCCATCGCAGGACTCATCAAATGGGTTCGCGCACCGGGGCCCTGCCGGCCGACAAAATTGCGATTCGAGGTGGAGGCGCAGCGCTCTCCCGGGGCGACGAGATCGCCGTTCATGGCGACGCACATCGAACACCCGGCCTCGCGCCATTCAAAACCGGCATCCTTGAAAATGCGATCGAGACCTTCGGACTCAGCCTGGTGTTTCACAAGACTCGAGCCCGGGACGACGATCGACGGGATGACGGCGTGCCGGTTCAAAACGATCTTCGAAGCCGCCCGCAAATCCTCGATTCGACCGTTGGTGCACGACCCGATGAAAACGCGATCGAAAGCGAGCCCGGCGAGCGGCATCCCGGGGGTAAGCCCCATGTAGTCGAGCGCGCGCATTACGTTCGATCGACGTTCGGCATCGCCGACGCTCGACGGATCCGGGACCGACCCGCTGATCGGCACCGCATCTTCCGGGCTCGTGCCCCACGTTACCATCGGCTCGACGTCGGCAGCATCGAGCTTGACCTCGCGATCGAACACCGCCTCGGCATCGGTGCGCAGGCCGCGCCAATATGCCGTTGCCTTCTCCCAATCCACACCACGCGGAGCAAACGGCCGGTCTTTGAGATAGGCGTAGATCATCTCGTCCGGCGCGATCATGCCGAACTTCGCGCCTGCCTCGATCGACATGTTGCAGATCGTGAGCCTCCCTTCGATCGAAAGGCCACGGATCGCCGATCCTGCGTACTCGACGGCGTAACCGCTCGCGCCTGACGCCGTGATCTTGGCGATGATCGCAAGGATGATGTCCTTGGCCGCCACGCCCGCGCCAAGCCGGCCATCGACGGTGACGCGCATCGTTTTCGGCTTGCGTTGCCACAGCGTCTGCGTTGCGAGAACGTGACTGCCTTCCGAAGCTCCGATGCCGAAAGCGAGCGCCCCAAAGGCACCGTGCGTGGCCGTGTGGCTATCACCGCAGACCAGAGTGATGCCGGGCAGCGTGATGCCCTGCTCGGGTCCGATGACGTGGACGATGCCTTGTCGCGGATCGTCCAGGGCGAACAGAGTGAAGCCTTCGGTGTGCGCGTTTGCGGATAGGCTTTCAACCATGGCGCGCCGCTCGGGCTCTTCGATATCTGCGACGTCCCGCGTCGTCGTCGGCGCGTAGTGATCGGGCGTTCCGAATACGCAATCGGGGCGCCTGACTCTGAGGCCCCTCTCGTGCAGAACCTCGAACGCGCGACGCGACCCCTCGTGAACGAGGAGGCGGTCGATGAAGAGCAAGGTCGCGCCGTCTTCGCGTTCGAGGATCGCGTGACGCGACCAAATCTTGTCGAATAACGTCGTGGGTTCCACCACGCACAAGCCTTTCTAGGCCGAGCTGAGCGCGTTACCACCGGCGCTTTGAATGAGTTCGCGCAAGATTTTTGGAGCGTTTCGAAGCATGACCGAACATGTAGAACGCCGCGCCGAAATCTCCTCGCGCGTGCCACCGCGCCGGTGATTGGCGGTCAGTCCTAAGCGGCGAAGCCGGCTTGTACGTATCGACGCATAAAGGAGATCTCCGGCAAGGTCCGGGGGTCCCGTGAACCATGACGAATGCGTGCGATTTCGACTTCGTTTCCAATTTCGCGGTAGTAGGCCATGTAGCGGCCGATCGGCCACGATCGTATTCCTGGACCCGCCTCCACGCGCAAGGCGCCAGCGCGAACGGCGATTCCGTCGAGCGTCTCGAGCTTCTCGACGATAGCGTCCATGATACGTCTCGCTCGCGTATGGCCGATTTGCGCGATAAAATAATCCTCGATTTCCTCAAGATCGCGCTGAGCGCTCGGCGCAAGTTTCACCTCGCGCGCTTCTTTTGGCGTCGCTTCTTGTCGATTGCTCTCCGCCGCGCAATGAGGTGTGCCTTTACTTCGTCGAGCGAATAACTCTCGCCGCGGTCAAGCTCGTCAATACCAACCTGGATTTCCTTGCGAAGGGCGTCGAGTGCGGCGTTGCGTTGCTGCAACAGCCGAAGCCCTTCCCGCACGACCTCGCTCGCCGAGGTGTAAGTTCCGCCGCTAATGAGCTCCTGTACGTAGTCGTTCAAAGGGTCGGGTAGTGAAACGTTCATGGTTCGCATGATAGGCATTATAGCCCAGATGGCAAAGATTGCCAATTGGTTGCCCGAGCGTCACCGGCTTGATCACGCTTTAGGACCAAGCGCCACACCTGCGCCGAGCGCGTCGCCACCGCCAACTCGCGGGCTCTAGGGCTTGCGCCGTTATTTCCAGGTATAGATGTGCAGCGCTATGTACATAGCGAGCATCCCAAGCCCGAAGCCTGCACACACCAAGGCAAACGTATGAAAACTTGCGGTGTGTCCCAAGAACCACATGAGACCGAGGATAACTGCCCATATAACAGCGACTCCGATTACATATACGTACAGCGGGCGCTTGTGCATGAACCCATTCTACCTTAAACACCGTGATAAAGGTTGTTATGAACGTTTACCGAGTTCTTCGCCGCCTGCTCGTCGTCGCGGCGAGCATCTGTGCCTTCGTCTGGGTCAGCCATAGCGTCGCCCAAGCGGCGATCACCATGAGTTGTAACGCGCCAGCTGTCGGCGACGTCACCGCGCATGGAGCGACGATCAACCACATACAGCTCCGGGATTTCACGGTGGGAAACCCGACGACGATCGGGTCGAGCAGCGGCGGCGCGGGCGCAGGCAAAGTCCAGTTTGGGGAATTCACGATCACCAAGACCGTGGATACGGCCAGCCCCAGCTTCTTTAAGAACGCCGCCAACTCGCACGCGAACCTTGGAACCTGCATGATCGAAGGGGACCCAGACAGACCGCTCGTCATTGGGGCCGTCTATAACGCGCTGACGCTCAGCAACACTCTGATCTCAGGCTATAAGCTATTGAGCGGTGGCACGACCGAGACGTTCACCTTGAACTCCACGAAGATCATCCAATCGAACCTCTTCAAAGCCACGACCACGAACCCGACGCCGACGCCGACGCCCGCGCCTACAGCCCCGGCTCTGAAACGGAAATAGACGCCGAAATTAGAGAACGTCTAAATTGGTGTCCCTACTACTTACGGAGCGAGGCGGGAGATCTGCCAGACGGCGTCGTCGCGCTCGTAGAGAATCCGGTCGTGCATCCGGTTGAGGCGGCCTTGCCAGAACTCGAAGCGTCGCGGCACTAAACGATAGCCGCCCCAGTGCGGCGGGCGCTCGACGTCGCGATCGGCGAAGCGTTCCTCGACGGCCTGTAACGCGCTCTCGAGGGTCGCGCGATCGGCGACGGGGCGGCTCTGCGGCGATGCCCACGCGCTCAAGCGATGGCCGCGCGGGCGACTCGCGAAATATGCATCGGATTCCGCCGGTGCGATGCGCGCGACGGTCCCTTCGACGCGAACCTGGCGGTGCAACGCGCCCCAATAGAAGACGACCGCCGCATCCGCGTTCGCCTCGAGGTCGCCGGCTTTGCGGCTTTCGTAATTCGTGAAGAACGTCAGCCCGCGTTCATCCAGGCCGCGCAGCAAGACCACGCGCGCCGCGGGCTTGCACCCCGCGTCGACTGTTGCCAGCGTCATGGCGTTCGGCTCAACGATTTCGTCTCGCGACAGCGCCTCCTCGAGCCACGCGGCGAGCTGAGCAAACGGGTCGGTCGACATTCCGCTTTCGACGAGCGCAGTCGCTGCGTATTCGCGGCGCACGTGCTCGATCGATTTCCGAGTCGCCGGGTCGCCGGACTTCGGGGTCGCCGGATCGCCGGCTATGGGATTTTTCCCGTGCCGAGGCCGGCGAGAAAGGTCGCGACGATCAGCAAACCGCCGCCGAGTGCAAACGGGAAGCTGCCGTCGATCCTACGCTTCTCCCAGACCGTCTCGAGCGCGATCTTCTGGAAGATCGCCGCCAAGCTCGCGGCATCTTGCGCCTGCGCGTAGATCCCCGAACCGTTCGAAGCGATCGTGCGAAGCGACTGTTCGTCGAATTCGGCCGACTCGCTCGTCCCCGGGATCACCGCACCGCTGTTGGTGCCGATCCCGACCGTCGAGATCACGATGCCTTGCGCACCGATTTGGCGCGACGCTTCGAGCGGATCGCTCCCGCGATTGTTGACGCCGTCGGTCAGGAGCACGATCGCGCGTTTCCCGCTCGCCGGCATCTGCGCGGCGGCGGTTTCAAGCGCGTCGCCGATCGCGGTCGCACCGTTCGGCCCCGGAATGCGATCGAGCGCGTCGCGCGCGGCGTCGAGGTCGTCGCTCGGAGCCCCGATGACGTTCGCGCCCGACGAGAAGCTGACGATTCCGACGCGCGTCCCCGACGGAACCGCGTCGATGAAACCGCGCGCGGCGACACGCGCCGCATCCCAGCGCGTCGGCGCGATGTCTTGTGCGCTCATCGAGCCGGACGTGTCGATGCAAAGCATCACGGTCACGTCCTTCGCCGGAACGCGCGCGGTGAAACGCGGGCCTGCGAGCGCAAGGGCGAGCGTTGCGACGCCGACGAGCCAGAGCGCCATCATCGCGATCCCCGAGAGACGCGACGGCTGCATCGCGCCGAGCGCAAAGGGTAGACTGGAATAGGTCAGCGCCTGCGCCTCGCGCCGACGTTCGAAGAGCCGGTAGAACCACGCGAACGCTGCGACGGCGATCGCCGCGCCGACGAGCCAAAACGGGTGCGCGAAACTCACCCTCCGACGCTTCCGTTATGCAATCCCGAACGCCTCGAAGAACGCGATCTCGGGGCCGCCTTCGTCGAGAATGGCCGCGCGAACGCCGAATCGCATAAGCCGACCGAGGACGCGCCGTTCGCGCGTTTCGACCGCTGTGAGGTAGCGCGCGCGCTCGCGTGCACCGATGAAGTAGCGGCCCTGTTCGCCGCTCTCCGAGTCGCGCAGCCGAACGAAGCCGGCGAGCGGCAAACCGCTGCGCCACGGGTCGGAGACGAGCAACGCCGTGAGGTCGAAGCGCGCGGCGCAGGCGCGCAAGAGCGGATCGAGCGCGTCGATTTCAAAGAAATCCGATATCAGCAAGAGATTCGCCGAGCGCGGAAGCGCGGCGAGCGCGATCTCGAGCGACGCCGCAAACGACGCGCCGGGCGGTTCGCGTTGCTCGCCGCACAACCGGGCTGCGACGCGGCCGCGCAAGTCGCGCGCGAACACGAGGCCTTCGGCGGTGACGCGAGCGCAGCGGTCGTCGTCGATCGCCGCGCCGTACCAAAACGCGGTAGCGTCGGCGGCGAGGTCGTAGTTGCTGCGCGCGCGTCCGACGAACATCGAGCCGCTGGCGTCCAGGGCCGCGGCGAACGTCAGCGCGTGGTCTTCGAAAACGACGCGCGTCTGCAACGCGCCTGCGCGCGCCGTCGCAGCCCAGTCGATGCGCCGCGGGTCGTCGCCGGCGACGTAGCCGCGCAATTCGGCAAATTCGTAACCGTCGGAACGGCGCTTCACGGGCGCGCCGGCCCCGCGAACTCCGGGCCTTCGCCGGCCGGTGAGCATCGCGGTCCGCAGGCGCGCGGCGAGCGGGTTCAGCGTCTTTCGCCGCTCGCGAGAGCGGGCTCGGCAGCGGCGGGCGGCGGCGTCTTCGGATCGTACCGCACGACCAAGAGCGCGAGGTCGTCTTCGATCGTCGGACTCCGCTTGTGGAGGCGGTTCACGATCGTATCGGCGGTCGCTTGCGCGCTTGCCTCAACCTCCTCGAGCCAGCGGCGCACGCCTTCGGCGTCGAGCATGCGATCGCGGGCGTCCCGCGATTCGGTCAGGCCGTCGGTGCTTATGACGAGCGTGTCGCCGGGATCGAGCTGCAGGGTGCGCGACTCGTACATCGACTCCGGCATCACGCCGATCAGCGGCCCGGTCGGCGGCAGAGTTTCAACGTGCCCGTTCTTGCGCAGCCAGGCCGGCTCGTGACCTGCCGAGGCGTATCGCACTTGGCCGCTCCGCGTGTCGATGACGCCGAGGAAGAGAACGACGAACGAATCGTTGCGTTGGGCGTTGCGCTCGTAGAGCGCGGAGAATCGATTCAGGACTTCTCCGGGATCGAGGTCGTCGCCGAGCAACGCGCGGATCGCATACTTGATGAAGGCGGTGTCGACGGCGGCCGCGAGGCCCTTTCCGCTGACGTCGGCGACGAGGAACGAGCCGTGCCGTCCGTCGACGTCGTAGACATCGAAGATGTCGCCGCCGATTTGAGCACCTTCCGCGGAGACCAAGTGCTTGCCGATGTCGACGTTCGCCAATTCTTTGTAGGAGACGAGCGAGCTCTGGAGTTTCTCGACGGTGTCGCGCTCTTGCTCGATCTTCCGGCGAAGCCGGTGCTGCAGGAACGTGAACGAAAGCGCGACGATCGCGAAGAGCGCATTCGAGAGATTGCGCGTGTTGACGTTGCTATCGACCGCGGCGCTGAAGCGCTGTTGCCCAAAATCCTCGCGCGTACGGAGTTCTTCGTCGAGTTGCTGATAGGCGAGTCGCGTTGCGGGGAAGCCGAAGGGGGGAGGTTTCTCGGCGGGATTCTCGGCGAATTGATCGATCAGCGCGAGGTCGCTGTCGAGCAGTTTCTCTTGTATTCGCAGTTGCGTTTGGGGTAGCGCGCGGTCGTACTGTTCGACGGAGAGTAAATCGGCATCGCGCTGAGCCGCCACGACCGCCGATTGGTAACTGAACGCGTTGTTCACGTCCATGCCGCCCCAATACGAAAGGTACGTCGCGTAGCCGAACGCCGCGACGACGGCGGCGGCAAGCCCGACGGTGAAAAACGTTCCGGCCGTGATCGCGCGAAGGCGGTCGAACACGGGTGTCAGGGACGTAGCTCGAGCGTTTCGACGCTGGCTTTCGCGACCGCCGCGTCGTCGAACGGCAACGGGACGAGCGTTTGCTCGAGCCACACCGGCGCGCCGTCGCGATAGTGAGGGGAGCCGGGCTCGCCGGACTCGCCTTGCGGGATGACGATACCGCCCGCTTCCCAGTTGCCGACATCCCATACCGAGCGCAAGCTCTGCGTGTTCGAGTTCCCTTGCACGTGCGGCGAGAAACCGTCGCCGTTGCCGGGAAAGCGCACGCCGTTCCAGATGCTGATGCCGAGCGAGGCGAGAGGATGCTGCGCGACGCGCGCGCCGACGTCGGCCCATGCCTTCCCGTCGCGATGGCGCTCGTGCGCGAAGGCGACCGCGTCGCGTGCCGCTTGGAGCAGGAATGCTTCGTAATCGTCGTTCGGAACCCAGCCGCGCGGCCGTTCGCGCAGCGCGCGCATCACGACCATCAGCGGGTCGCCGGCCGCGCCGTTGAGGTAGCGCTGGCCGAGCGACGGACCGAGGTGCATGCGCACGAGCCGGGCACCGGCGACGATGCGCAGCGCCGAAGCATAGACCGCGCCTTTCGAAGCCCCGACGTAATGGCCGTCGAAATCGCGCAGCGCATCGGTGAGCGGCCGGAGCTGCGCGTCGTTAGCGGCGTTCTTCTTCTGCAATGCGGCGAGCGTCGCGCGCGCGATGTCGCGCTCGGAGAGCGAGAGCACGTCGGCTTGAACGCGCGAGAACGCGGCGACGTCGAGCCGCCGATTGCCGCGCAAGAGTTGTGCAATCCGAGCGGCGCGATAGGGCGCTTCGAAGGTCGTCGTCAGGCGCAGCGGATAGCCGGCGCCGTAGGTGCGATTGTTCGCGCTGAAGACGAGCGCATCGCGCGATGGTTTGATCTGCGGCATCTGCGCGAACGGAACGACCGGCCGCCGATCGGCGCTCGTCGGACCGTCGATTGCATCGAAGCCCCAATGTGGATCGAGCCAGACGTCGCCGGCCATCGCGTAGCCGGTGGCGCCATGGTCGTCGGCCAGGACGAAGTTCTGCGTCGGCCCGGGGTAGTCGGCGAGCGCGCGATAGGCGCCGGCGACGTCGGAAGCGCGCCACAACGCGGCAAAGGTCCCAAAAGACGTACGGCGATCGCGTTCGCCGGTCCAGGCGACGGCGTAGCGCGTCAGGCCGCTTCCGATGACGAAGCCGTGGCGCGTCGCGAAGTAGTCGCGCGCCTGCGTCTTGCCGAAACGCACGGCGAAGATTTCATGCCGATGAGTCGCCCTCAGCCAGCGCTTTCCGGCGAGGTAGCGATCGGAGTCGTTCGAAGCGAAGCGCTCGCGATAGAGCAGCGTCGACGTGATCGTGCCGTTGGTAGCGCCCCACGCGAGATGCGCGTTGTGGCCGATGATGACGCCCGGCGTTCCGGCGAGCGAAGCGCCGGCGATGTGGAATCCGGGCGCTGCGAGGTCGACGAGATACCAAATTCCCGGCATCACGAGCTCGAGATGCGGATCGTTCGCGAGCAGTGCGCGGTGCGTCGCGCTGAGATCCGCGCCGGCCGCGAAGTTGTTGCTCCCGAGCCCGGCGCGGTCTTTCTCGGGCACGAGCATCGAAGCTGCCTGGAACGGGATGTTCGGAAGCGCAGGCAACGGCGGGACGGGTGCGGGCTTTCCATCGATCGGCGCATCGTACGCGGGATCGGTGATCGGATAGAACGCGTCGCGAACGGTCGGACCGAAGCTCGTCCCGACGTCGATGCGCGTCTGCACGTCGGTCCAATAGTCGGCGAGGTCCAGAACCGTCGCCGTCCCGGCCAGAAGCGAATCGCGCGGCGTCCATGGTTCGGGCCGGTATCCCAAGATGCGGAATTCGGGTGGCAAGGGCCGCGTGCGGATCGCAAAGTTCACGCCGTCGCCGAACGCTTGCAGATCGGTGCGAATCTGCGCCGGCATCGCGCGCTCCTCGTCGGTCACGAGGCCGATCGGATCGTAAACGCGCGAATTCTCATCGGTCGCAATCGCCGAGTTTCCGAAAATCTCGGCGAGCCGGCCCGCGACGAGCCGCCGGTAGATGTCCATCTGGAAGAGGCGGTCGCTGCCCTCGAGGTAGCCTTGCGCGAAGAATGCATCGCGTTCGCTCTGCGCGCGCACGTGCGGAATCCCGCGCGCGTCGCGGTCGATGCGAACCGGTGCGGCGAGGCCAGGCGCGTGCAGGACGCCGGTCGCGTCGCGACCACCGTCGGCTACGCCGGCCCACACGTAGACGAGCACCCCGATAAGGATCAGAAGCACGGGTACGAGCGCGAGCCCGAGCAGTACGGCGGTTCGGCGGACGAACGTCATAGCAGTTTCTCGAAGGTTTCCTTAGGAACGTCCTGCGGAAAATGGTAGTCGACGAAGTCGATCTCCATCGCGTCGATCAAGACCTCTAATCCGAAGCCGAAGTGCATGCCGTCGCCGCGGAGCTGCTGAACGTACCAGCGCCCGTCGATGGGGACGTAGCGCACGGTCCACTGAATGGCGTCGTACGGTTTGCCGTTATAGATCCCGGCGACGACGAGCTGCGCGGTCGCGTCGCTCGCCTTGTCGACCCAGAGGTCGCGTAAACGGAACTGACGCGGATCGCGCAACGGTATCATCTTGAGGTGGACGGCCTCGCCCGTGCGCAAGGTCTCGTCGCCGACGATGCGGACGTCGTAGTCGCGGGTCGCGACTTCGACGCGACCGATCTCGTGGAGCTGGCTCGCGCGCGGCGAGGGATTGTTGAGCGGGTTCTCGGTCGGCTCGGAGGTGACGATGACGCGCGATTGATAGCGCGTCAGCAAACCGAAACTCGAATTCGGTTCGATGTCGGGCTCTTGTACGTTGATCGGCTCGGCATCGGGATTCGTGTCGGCGATCTTGATGCCGAAAATGCTGATCGGAAAGCCGCGCAAGCGTTTCGCGTCGTCTTCGGGCACGGCGATGTACGCCAGATGCAGCGCCCCGTCGTTCGTGCGAAAGGTCGCATCCCACCACGTGTCGATGATGTGGCCGGCGTGGCGATAGCGAATCAACGCGCCGTATTGCAAGTACGGCAGGTCCTTGCGTTTCTGCCACCACGCCTTCGCGCGCGCGAAGATGCGTTCGGCGTCGGGATCCGGCGACGGAAACGGCGTCGGCGTCGGACGCGGGCGCGCGCCGACCGAGACGGCACCTGCGGCGAGCGCCAGGCCCGCTGCGAACGCGCTGCGCTTCACGGCGCCGGGACGGAGGCGATGAGGGCGGCGACGATCGATTCGGGATCGACGCGGTCGGTCAAGGTGCGATAGTTGAAGGCGAGCCGGTGTCGCAATGCCGCCGGCGCTTCGGCTCGAATGTCGTCGGGGAGCGCGTAGTCGCGGCCGTCGACGAGCGCCCGTGCACGCGCGAGCGCCACGATCGCGAGGGTAGCGCGCGGGCTCGCGCCACGCTCGACGTAGTCGTGTTTCTTCCGTGTCGCCGCAACGAGGTCGACGATGTAGCGCTTGAGTTTCGGTTCGACGTGAACCGCGCGCGCTTCGTGCCGCCAGCGCACGACGTCGGCGATCGAAACGACGTCGCGCGGCATCTCCGGCGGTTCGCCGCCGAACCGCTCGAGGATGCGCGCTTCTTCTTCTTTCGACGGATAGTCGACCAAGGCTTTGATGAGGAAGCGATCCATCTGCGCGAGCGGCAACGCATAGGTCCCTTCGGCGTCGAGCGGATTCATCGTCGCGGTGACGACGAACGGGTCGGGGAGCGGAAACGTTTCGAGCCCGATCGTCACTTGGCGCTCTTGCATCCCTTCGAGCAACGCCGATTGCACCTTGGCGGGCGCCCGGTTGATTTCGTCGGCGAGGACGATGTTCGCGAAGATCGGCCCGAGCGCGGTCGTGAATTCGCCTTCCCGCTGATCGAAGATGCGCGTGCCGACGATGTCGCTCGGAAGCAGATCGGGGGTGAACTGCACGCGCTTGAAGGAACCGCCAACCGCGCTTGCGAGCGCGCGACACGAGAGCGTCTTCGCCAATCCCGGCGGCCCTTCGAGGAGAACGTGACCGCCGGCGATGAGCGCGTGCAGCAGCGATTCGAGCGTCGAGCGCTGGCCGACGACCGTCGCTTCGAGCGCGTCGAGGAGTTGCTTCGGCTGGGCTTGGTTGCGTTGCGTGATCATGCTCCGGTCGTTGGCGGTGTGGTTCGTGCGGTCAGGCGGTCGAGGATCGGCAATGCGTCGTCGATCGCGGCTTCAAGATCGGCGTCGTCGACGAATGCGGCGCGTTCGATCGCGCGCAGCGCATCGGCGAGGTTTGGGTTGTCGCCGGCGGCGCGACGGGCTAATAGGTCCGCGAGCGTCTCCTCTTCCTTCGCGCCGACGCGGCGCCGCAACTCGTCGCGGATCGCGTTGACGCGCGCGCGCGCGCGGTCTGCGCGGAGCGCGGCGATCATGCCGGGGAGGGGATCCTGCGGCGGCGCGGGCCCGCGCGGAGTTTCGGGCTGCGGCCGGGCGATCGGCATCGAGCGTCGCGAGCGCCGTCCGAAGTTCCAGAGGAGCGCGTACGCGGCAGCGCCGACGAGAACGAGGATCAGGATCGGCTTCACGAGGTTCCGGAAAAGCGGCTGGGCGAGCGCGCCGGGGAGCGCCGCGACGTGAATCATCACCGCGTTCGTCGCGAAGCGGCTCGGCTTGTTGGTGCGCGCGTCGATCGCGTCGAGCGTCGTCGGCCCGATCGTGCGATCGCCGGGGACCGTCGGAGAAAGCGTCATCGTCTCGAGACACTGCGTCCCGTGGCCGGCGCTCGCGCATTGGCGCTCGTCGCCGAGCGAATCGAAGCCGCTCAGATCGGGGAGCGTCACGTTGCTGAGTTGCAGCACGTTTTCGTCGACGCGGATCGCGATGCGCAGTTTCAACGTGTCGCCGACGCGCAGCGATTGCGGCTCGGCGGTCAGCGTGAACGACCGCACGTGGAGCCGCATGAGCGCCTGCGCCGCGGCCGGCGCTACGATCGGAGCGAGGAAATCCACTCGGCGAACAGGTAGCGCGCGTCGAACGGACCGGGCGACGCTTCGGGGTGGAATTGAACCGCTTCGATCGGGAGTTTCTTGTGGCGGAAGCCTTCGTTCGTTCCGTCGTTGAGGTTGATCATCGTCGGTTCGAGATCGTCGGGGAGCGACTCGCCGTCGACGGCGTAACCGTGATTGTGCGCGGTGACGATGACGGCGTCGCTGCGCAGCGACTTCACCGGTTGGTTTCCGCCGCGATGCCCGTAGGGAAGTTTGTAGGTCTTCGCGCCGCAGGCGAGTGCGAGCAACTGATGGCCGAGGCAGACGCCGAACATCGGCACCTCGCCGAGCAGACCGCGCAGGGTCGCGATCGTCTCCGGCAGGTCGGCCGGATCGCCTGGTCCGGGCGAAATGACGATCGCGTCGGGTTTGCGCTCGACGATCTCGCCGCGCGAGGCGTTATAGGGAACGACCGTCAGGCGCACGCCGAGCGCGCTCAAGTCGCGGACGATCGCGCGCTTCACGCCGCAGTCGATCAGGACGACGTGCGGACCTTTCGCGTCGGCGCCGATCGTTCGAATCTGCCGCGTCGCGACGTCGGCGACGAGCCCGGCGGTACTCGTTTCGCGCGCGTACGGAACGAGCGCCGCTTCCATCTTCGCGATCGCGCTCTCGCCGACGGCGAGCGCGGCGCGAATCGTACCGTGCTCGCGAAGCGCGATCGTGAGCGCGCGCGTGTCGACGCCGACGAGCGCCGGCACGCGCTGCTCGGCAAGCCACGTCGCGAGGTCCATCTTCGAAGCATGATGCGAGGGATGACGGGCGATGCGTTTGATGATCGTCCCAGCGACGCAAGCGCGCTGATGTTGCGCGGCGCTTCCGGAGATGCCGTAGTTGCCGATCATCGGATAGGTGAAGGTCAAGAGTTGTCCGGCATACGACGGATCGGTCAGCGCCTCTTCGTAGCCGGTCATGCCGGTATAGAAAACGGCTTCGCCGAGCGCGAGCGCCTCGTGCCCGAGGCCTTCTCCGTCGAACCGCATTCCGTCCGCAAGCAGCAACGCCGCCTTCTTCGTCATTGAGTTTGAGATTAGGCGCGCGAGCGGATGGTTCCGTTTTGCATGACGACGACGCCGGCGACGATCGTCGCGAGCGCTTGGCGCGGGAACGTCACACCGTCGAACGGCGTGTTCTTGCCGAGCGAGCGAAAACGCGCCGCTTGGACGCGCCAGGGCCGATCGGCGAAGATCGTGACGTCCGCTTGCGCGCCGATCCGCAGCGTGCCGCCGGCGACGCCGAGGATGCGCGCGGGGTTGGTTGAGACCAACTCGACGAACCGTGCGAGCGGCAGGTCGGGCAGCGCTTGCGCGTACGCGCCGAGCGCCGTCTCGAGCCCCGAGAATCCGACGGCCGCGTCGCCGAGCAACTGCGCTTTCTCGTCGCGCGCGTGCGGTGCGTGGTCGCTCGCAAGCACATCGATCTTCCCGTCGCGTACCGCTTGGCGCAGCGCGGCGGCTTCGTTCGCTCCTCGCAGCGGCGGGTTCACCTTCGCATCGGCGCGGAAGTTTTCAAACGATTCGTCGTCGAGCAGCAGGTGATGCGGCGAAACTTCGCAGGTCACCGGGAAGCTTTGCGCACGCGCGAACTCGATCAGCGCGACGCCGAGGCTCGTCGAGAGATGCGCGATGTGAAACCGTTTGCCGGTTTCTCCGGCGATCAAGACGTCGCGCGCGACGACGATTTCTTCGGCGAGGCCGGGCGAGCCCGGGAGCCCGAGACGCGCCGACGCTCGGCCTTCGTTCATGACGCCATCGGCTTTGAGGTCCTCGTCTTCGCAATGCGAGATGAAAACGCCGGGGACGTCGCGCGCATAGAGTGCGGCTTGGCGAAGAACGCGCGCGTTCGAAACCGTCGCGCCGTCGTCACTGAACGCGACGGCTCCGGCATCGTGAAGCGACCAGAACGGCGCGAGCTCGACGCCGTTGCGTCCGCGCGTGATCGCGCCGACCGGATAGACGCGCGCGAGTCCGGCTTCGCCGGCCTTTCGCAGGACCTCCGCGATCAGCGCCGCCGAATCGAGCGCAGGTTCCGTGTTCGGCATGCAGGCAACCGCGGTAAAGCCGCCGGCGACGGCGGCGGCGGCGCCGGTCGCGATCGTCTCCTTGTGCGCCTGGCCGGGCTCGCGCAGGTGCACGTGCATGTCGATGAAGCCCGGCGCGACGATTGCGTTGGTCGCGTCGAAGATTTCCGCGTCGCCCTCCGCTTCGATGTGCTCTTGGATTGCTGCAATCGTTCCGTTCCGGATGAGCACGTCGCGAATCGCGTCGAGTTCCTGCGACGGATCGACGACGCGGCCGCCGCGCACGAGCAGCGTTTTCACTTCGCCTTCCCGTTTATCAGTTTCAATCCGGCACCGACGCTGGGCGTCGATGAGACCGTCAGGGTTGTTGCTAATCGCAACGCGGTGATTCAGGCTCAATCCACATTAACCTGCGACGCCGATGTCTGGATCCAGCATCGTCAGTTTCATCCGTATCGATCAAGCGCCAGTTGCGCCGTGCTTTGGTTTCAATTCGCCTCGGCCAGCCGAGGTCGATCGTGCGCGGCACTGGACGTCTTAAATGCGCGTCGACCGCGCGCACCAAGTTCGGCGCGGCGAAGGAAGTCTTAATCCGCGTCGGATACCTGGCGTTAACGAGAGCTTCCGCACTGCCCAACGGGCCGTTTGGGGCCTGTAAGTTCAATCCGCACCGACGCCTGGGCTGGCGCAGACGAATTAGCAAGAAGGCATGAGTCGATCCGGCGATGCGCGCGTTTCAATCCGCATCGGCGCCACAAGCGTCGATGAGACGCAATTCGTCCATCCGAGTCTATCCCGGCGTGGCTCCAAGCCCATTCGACGCCTGCCGGCGGCGTCGAAGCACCATTAGATCCGGTGTTTCGATCCGCATCGCCGACACACGGCGTCGCTTGGATTGGGATAAACCCCTTCACGCCCTCCTTCGAGCCGGCATTTCAATCCGCAACGACGCCGGGGCGTCGTTGAGACCGGCAACTTACGCGGACCTACAAGGTCGCGCTTCAGTGTTTCAATCCGCAACGACGATATTCCCGGGCGTATCGTACTCGGTGTGTCAATCCGCAACAACGCCCGGGCGTCGTTGAGACTGACCGCGCGCCTTCGGTGATTGCGTTGGGCTGAGTCCTCGCATTGTTTCAATCCGCAACGACGCCCGGGCGTCGTTGAGACGCCGGCTTCGTCGGCGAGGCGGTCGACGCGTCGAGGTTTCAATCCGCAACGACGACGGATGATTTTGAACCATCCGGGTTCGTTGTTTCAATCCGCAACGACGCCCGATGTTGCTCGCTGCATCGGCGCTCTCGGTGTTTCAATCCGCAACGACGCCCACGAACGCCGCGATGAAGGACGTCACGAAGTTTCAATCCGCAACGACGCCCGGGCGTCGTTGAGACCGTGACGGCCGTCGTTCTCTTGCTCGTTGCAATGGGGTTTCAATCCGCAACGACGCCCGGGCGTCGTTGAGACCTGGATACCTCGGGCGTGCTGTACCTCTCGCAATTTGTTTCAATCCGCAACGACGCCCGGGCGTCGTTGAGACCACGAATGGAATACATATCTTCGTGACGCGCAAAGTTTCAATCCGCAACGACGCCCGGGCGTCGTTGAGACCGGATCGGTTCTTCACAGGGTGTATTCCGAATAGGGTTTCAATCCGCAACGACGCCCGGGCGTCGTTGAGACCATCGGCTCGATATTGAATAGCGCGAGCTGGTCATCAGTTTCAATCCGCAACGACGCCCGGGCGTCGTTGAGACTTCGACGCGCCCGCGTCCTTGGTGCTCGGCTCGGTGTTTCAATCCGCAACGACGCCCGGGCGTCGTTGAGACCGAGGGAAACGACGGCATCAAGTACCCCCGATCGGGTTTCAATCCGCAACGACGCCCGGGCGTCGTTGAGACGGTCTTCGCGATCGCGTGGGTCGCTTTATGAGCCGTGTTTCAATCCGCAACGACGCCCGGGCGTCGTTGAGACACGGGGAGAATCGGCGCCGCGACCTGCGTCACGTAGTTTCAATCCGCAACGACGCCCGGGCGTCGTTGAGACCAGACGCGCGTCGACGGCCTCGCCGTGGTTCGCTTTGTTTCAATCCGCAACGACGCCCGGGCGTCGTTGAGACCGGCGGATCGATGAACCTCTTGATCGCCGGCATGGCGTTTCAATCCGCAACGACGCCCGGGCGTCGTTGAGACGATCGAGCGCGCTTCGGCGTCGGCCAAGGACCAGAGTTTCAATCCGCAACGACGCCCGGGCGTCGTTGAGACCGGCGACCCGAAGGGTCGCCGCACGTATAGAGAGCGTGTTTCAATCCGCAACGACGCCCGGGCGTCGTTGAGACGCGGCCGCGAGCGTGATCGTCGCCGTCGTTCCGCTGTTTCAATCCGCAACGACGCCCGGGCGTCGTTGAGACAGGTTGAACGTGAAGACGGAGGCGGTCGTATTGTTGTTTCAATCCGCAACGACGCCCGGGCGTCGTTGAGACTCCGTTGCGAGGCATCCCGCGCTCAGGTTGTAGGGGTTTCAATCCGCAACGACGCCCGGGCGTCGTTGAGACAGAAAAGGCGTTGAGAGGAAGGCGTCCAGCTCGTCTGTGTTTCAATCCGCAACGACGCCCGGGCGTCGTTGAGACCCCCCGTTTCGCCGCCGGTCACGGGGCACTAATATGTTTCAATCCGCAACGACGCCCGGGCGTCGTTGAGACTCGGAGGTAGGGTAAATCAAGCGTCGTCCTATGAAGGTTTCAATCCGCAACGACGCCCGGGCGTCGTTGAGACAACCTTTTCGATCCTCGCGCTTGCGTGGGTCCTCGTGTTTCAATCCGCAACGACGCCCGGGCGTCGTTGAGACCAGGCCGATGGCCGGATCATCATCGTGGACGCGATGTTTCAATCCGCAACGACGCCCGGGCGTCGTTGAGACCGTCTGGGGACCTGACAATAATCTTTGGTTCATCGAGTTTCAATCCGCAACGACGCCCGGGCGTCGTTGAGACTCAAGTCGGCGACGAAGGACGGTCGGGTGACGCGGTTTCAATCCGCAACGACGCCCGGGCGTCGTTGAGACTTGTGGCCCTGACCTGACGTGTCCTCTCGGGTCAAGTTTCAATCCGCAACGACGCCCGGGCGTCGTTGAGACCGTTACGGCCGTTGTCCTCTTGCTCGTTGCGATGGGGTTTCAATCCGCAACGACGCCCGGGCGTCGTTGAGACAATCTATCGTGAACGTGTCGGGCACGAGCGTAACGGGTTTCAATCCGCAACGACGCCCGGGCGTCGTTGAGACGAGCCAGCGTGACATCGGTGCCGTTCACGCCAAAGAGGTTTCAATCCGCAACGACGCCCGGGCGTCGTTGAGACTGCGCGTTCTCGCTGGCAAGCCCGTAACCCAGAATGGTTTCAATCCGCAACGACGCCCGGGCGTCGTTGAGACGAGCCCGAGGACCCAGAACTAGAGGACAACAAAGACGTTTCAATCCGCAACGACGCCCGGGCGTCGTTGAGACGATCAAGAAACTCGCACCGCTCGCTCCGGAATTCACGGTTTCAATCCGCAACGACGCCCGGGCGTCGTTGAGACCAACCGGCTTTAAGATTCAAAGCGCGCTTGCGGGGTTTCAATCCGCAACGACGCCCGGGCGTCGTTGAGACCCGTCGAGCGCGGTGATTCCATCGCGAATAGTCTTGGCGTTTCAATCCGCAACGACGCCCGGGCGTCGTTGAGACCGCCGGGGCGTTCCGCTAGTGGCCGCCCTCTCGAAGTTTCAATCCGCAACGACGCCCGGGCGTCGTTGAGACCGGTTGCAGTGTCGAGTTCATCAGCTTCGCGCCGTTGTTTCAATCCGCAACGACGCCCGGGCGTCGTTGAGACTCCTGGCGGGCGACAAGTTCGCGAGTCGACATCTAGTTTCAATCCGCAACGACGCCCGGGCGTCGTTGAGACCCAGAAGGAGCCGGATATCGAGCAGCAATTCGAGTAGTTTCAATCCGCAACGACGCCCGGGCGTCGTTGAGACCCTTAACCGTCATCCTCATTACTTCTCCCCTTCTGGTTTCAATCCGCAACGACGCCCGGGCGTCGTTGAGACCCGAGGAACTTCCGCCGCTTCGCATCCGCCTCGGCCAGTTTCAATCCGCAACGACGCCCGGGCGTCGTTGAGACAATGATAACACCGCGCTCACGCAGACTGGGCAGGTTGTTTCAATCCGCAACGACGCCCGGGCGTCGTTGAGACCTAGCGCATCCGTGCGCGTCGGTCACGCTGACGGGTGTTTCAATCCGCAACGACGCCCGGGCGTCGTTGAGACAACGACTGCTTGCACCCACGCGATCCACTCAGAATGTTTCAATCCGCAACGACGCCCGGGCGTCGTTGAGACATGCAGCTCGTGCTGCTTAAGCAGTCCGCGAAGGGGTTTCAATCCGCAACGACGCCCGGGCGTCGTTGAGACCCTGTTTCCCTTCCCATCCTCCCTCTTGGCAAAGTTTCAATCCGCAACGACGCCCGGGCGTCGTTGAGACGTACGCGAGCGAGATGGCAGCGAACATCCACCGGACGTTTCAATCCGCAACGACGCCCGGGCGTCGTTGAGACTCCACGCCGGGGCTCCTAAATTCCCGAAAGGAAGTTTCAATCCGCAACGACG
>Ga0182024_10007370_pt1 | contig 23730 bp, 29 predicted proteins | sample P32metaG_FD_120480 | JGI IMG/M metagenome (GOLD analysis project Ga0182024, IMG submission 120480) | Permafrost microbial communities from Stordalen Mire, Sweden - P3-2 metaG (Illumina Assembly) | ecosystem: Environmental > Terrestrial > Soil > Wetlands > Permafrost | place: Sweden: Stordalen... | reverse complement strand
GACACAGGCCACCGACATCAAAGGAGAGGAACCGAGGTCGTGGACATGAAGCTCGAGGTAGTGCTGGTGCCGGTCGCCGACGTGGACCGGGCCAAGGACTTCTACAAGGCGCTTGGCTGGCGGGAGGATGCCGACTTCGCCGCCCGTGCGGACTTCCGGGTAGTGCAGCTGACACCGCCGGGCTCGGCATGCTCGATCATCTTCGGCACCGGCGTCACCTCGGCCGCGCCGGGCTCCGCCCAGGGCCTGCAGCTTACCGTCGCCGACATCGGGGCGGCCCGGGCCGAGCTCGCCGCCCGCGGGGCCGAGATGAGCGAGGTATTCCATGACGCCGGAGGGGTGTTCCACCACGCCGGGACCGCGGGACGGGTGGCTGGACCGGCTCCGGATCATAAAAGCTACGGCTCGTTTGCCTCGTTCAGCGACCCGGACGGCAACGGCTGGCTGCTTCAGGAGATCACCACCCGCCTTCCGGGCCGGTGACCCTCGCCTTCCGGGCCGGTGACCCCGGCCCGGACCTGGTGATTGCCGGGCCGGCAGTTTCTTGACAAGGAGGAGGACCCCGATGCAAGTTGCCTTTGATTCCGCGGCTGATCTGGCCGAGGCCCTGCGCCGTGCGGCGGCCGCGCACGGCCGGCACGAGGAGCAGACCGGGCACGCGGACCCAGAGTGGCCGGACTGGTACGCGCAGTACATGGTGCGAGAGCAGGCCGGGCGCCCCCGCCCGGCCGGGCCGGGAGCGGGCACATGAACGCCGGTTACGACGTCATCGTCCTAGGCGGCGGCTCACCGGGCGAGCACTGCGCCGGCGAGCTGGCCGACGGCGGGCTGCGGGTTGCCCTGGTCGAGCGTGAGCTGGTCGGGGGTGAGTGCTCGTACTGGGCGTGCATCCCGTCCAAGACGCTGCTGCGCCCCGGCGAGGCGGTGCAGGCCGCGCGCGATGCGGCGGCCAGCGCGCAGGTCGACGCCGAGGCGGCGCTGGCCTGGCGTGACTTCATGGTGTCGGGCTACTCCGACGCCGGCCAGGAACGCTGGCTGGCGGGCAAGGGCATCGACTTGCTGCGCGGCACCGGCCGGCTCGCCGGGACAGGCGTGGTCGAGGTCGAGGGCGTGCGTCACACCGCCAGGCATGTCGTGGTTGCGACCGGCTCGGATCCAGTCGTGCCGCCGGTCCCGGGCCTACGTGACCTGGCGGGCGTGTGGACCAACCGCGGGGTGACTGGCATGAAGGCCATCCCGCGCCGCCTGCTGATACTGGGCGGCGGGCCGGTCGGTGCCGAGATGGCGCAGGCCGTGCGCCGCCTGGGCGGCGAAGTGGCCCTCGTTGAGGCCGCGGGGCACGTGCTTGCCCGCGAGCCCGCACCACTCGGCGAAAAACTCGGCGAGGTCCTGCGAGCCGACGGCATCGAGCTTGTCCTGGGCGTGCACGCGACCGCCGCACGGCGCGACGGCGAAGACTACGTCCTGGTCCTCGGCGACGGTCGGACGCTGCGCGGCGACCGCCTGCTTCTGGCCACCGGCCGGCGCCCCCGCGTGGACGGGATCGGCCTGGAAACAGTCGGCGTCAAAGCCGACGGGCACGGCATCGCGGTCGACTCGCACCTGCGCGCCGGCGAGCGGTTGTGGGCCATCGGCGACGTCACCGGCGTACGGCTGCTGACCCACGTGGGCAAGTACCAGGGCGAGGTCGTCGCCGCGAATATTCTCGGCGAGCCCCGAGAGGCCAACTACGAGGCCGTGCCGGACGTCGTCTACACCGACCCGCAGGCGGCTGCGGTGGGCGCCGCCGAGGCCCGGTTCAGTGTCACCATCCCACTGTCCGAGGTGGCCAAGACGGCCACCTACACCCGCGCCTACGCCGAGTCCAACGGCTTCCTGACCCTGCTCAGCGACGGCGAGCGGCTGACCGGCGCCTACGCGCTCGGCCCCGAGGCCGGAGAATGGCTGCAGCAGGCCACGCTGGCCATCCGCGCCCGCGTGCCGCTGCAGGTGCTGCGCGACACCATCCAGCCCTTCCCCACCTTCTCCGAGATCTACGTCGCGGCCCTCAAAGCACTCCACAGCCAGATCATCGCCGCCCGGCCGCCGGCCGGGCGGGAGAACCCTGGCCTGGCGCGTCATCCGGCCGCGAACGGAGGATCCCGTGAATGACCTGCTGAAGCTGGCCATCAATGCCCACGGCGGCATGCGGCGCTGGGAGCAGATCTCCCGGTTCCGCGCCGCAGCCTTGATCACCGGCGCGATCTGGGCACTGAAGGGCAAGCCAACCAGCAGACGTCCCGCCATGTTCTAGTTCGTGGTTGCGCTCCGTGACCGAGCATCGGGTCACTGCGCACTAGATCCGCCTGCGTCCAGCCGTCGACTGGCTGGCGCGCGTTCGGTGTGCACGTTCTGGCTCTGTGACTAGCCTGGAACGTTCCCGCGCGGCGCATCGGATCGGGAACCTGGCCTAGCAGCCCGCCGAGCCAACCTGTCATTGCGAGTTGAGTGCGGGTGACGACCGGCAACAGGTGCGCCGGTGGCTCCCGGGTTGCCGCCGTTGGGCGCTCAGTTTGGCAGGTGGGCCTGGACCTCGCCGAGCCGTCCGGTGAGGAAGGCGCGTTCGACGTCGTTGCCGGTGAGGGCCAGAGCCTCCTCGTATGCCTCGGCCGCCTGCGTCCACTGGTGCAGCTGGCGTAGGAAATCGGCACGGGCGGCACTGAGGTAGCCATAGGTGGCCAGCGCCGGATCGGCGAGCAGCGGCGTCAGCGCATCTAGGCCGGCCCGCGGGCCGTCGCGTAGGCCGATCGCGACAGCACGGTTGAGCTCGACTACCGGCGAGGGCCAGAGCCGGAGCAGGACGCCGTATAGCGCGACGATCTCCGGCCAGTCGGTGTCCTGCCACGTCGGCGCCTCGGCACGCACGGCGGCGATCGCAGCCTCGACGGCGTACCTCGTCGGCGGCCGCCTGCGCAGAGCGTCCGTCAGCAGGCCGACACCCTCGCCGATCAGCCCGGTGTCCCAGCGCGTGCGGTCCTGCTGTGAAAGCAACAGTAGCTGCCCGCTGGCGGACAGGCGGGTATCTGCACGCGCGTCGATGAGCAGCACCAGCGCGAGCAGGGCGCTGATCTCGGCGTCGTTCGGCATCAGCAGGTGCAGCATGCGGGCGAGGCTGATCGCGTTATCCACTAGGTCCCGGCGGGCAAGATGCGCGCCCGCAGGCGCCGTATGGCCGGTGGCGAAGATCAGATGTACGACCTCGAGGACGGCGCTGACGCGCTCGGCGAGGTGGTCTGGCGACGGTACGCGGTACGGAATACGGGCGGCGAGGATCTTCTTCTTGGCACGCGTGATGAGGTCATCTTCGGGCCCCGGCACCGACGCGGCGGACACCAGTAGCGGCAGAGCGCGGCGCAGCACCGACTCTCGGCGCAGCACATCCCGGGCCCGGTTCCGCGCGATAGTCGTGAGCCAGGCGCCGGGCCTATCGGGGATGCCAGTCTGCGTCCAAGTCTGCAGTGCCTGCGCGTACGCGTCCTGGGTGCACTCCTCCGCAAGATCGAGGTCTCGGGTCAGGTGCACGGTAGTGGCCGGCACCCGGGCCCAGTCGCGGCGGTGCGCCTGCGCGACCGCCGCGACGACCTCAGCACTCATCCGTGATCCACGACCGGACGGATCTCCACGCCACTGTGGCTGGCACGCACTTCGGGCAGCCGGGTAACGAGAGCGGTTACCTCGTCCAGGTCAGCGGCTTCGAGTAGGTAATAGCCGCCGAGCGCCTCCTTGGTCTCCAGGAACGGCCCGTCTGTGGTGACAACCCGGCCGCTGGGATCCATACGCAGGCTCGTCGCCATCGGCGCAAGCTCCAGCTCGTCGCCGCCGATGATCTTCGAGCCGGCCGTGACCCCGAACTCGGCGTGGGCGGCGTCATGTGCCTGCTGTTGCCGTGGGGTCATCGCGTCCCACTGCTGCGGGTCGCCATAAATGAGGATCATGTACTTCGCCATGTCTTACGTCCAATCGGTGATGTGGCCGGTGCCGACAAGGCTCCGAGGTCGCGGGCGCGCGTGCTTGTTTCGTCGAGGGAAACTTCTAAAGAAGAGTCTCGCTTCCGGCGCTTTCGGGTTCTGGCGTTGGCGTGCTGGCATGGGCGATCACGTCGCGTAGCTGGTGGCGGCCGGCTACCCCGAGCTTGGGATAGGACCGGTACAGGTGCGAGCTGACCGTGCGCGGTGAGAGGAAGAGCCGGTCGCCGATCTGGCGGTTGGTCAGGCCGTCGCCGGCCAGGCGGACGATCTGGCGCTGCTGGGGGGTTAGCTCCCCTAGGGCATCGCGTTCGGCGGGCGCGTCAGTGACGGCCACCCCGCACGCTCTCAGCTCTGCCTCCGCGCGCTGCACCCATGACCGGGCCCTTAGTCGCCGGAAGGTTCCCAGGGCCTGCGTCAGTACGGGCTTGGCGTCGTTGATCCGGCGGCGCCGCCGCAGCCATTCGGCGTGGTCGAGACGAAGCTGCGCCCGCTCGAATGGCCACTGGTCCCCGGCGGGGTCGGCGAGCGCCTTGTCGAAATAGGCTTCTGACTTGGCTGGGTCGGCGAGGATGCCGCGGGCCCGGGCGATGAGCTGCTCGAGTCGGGGAGAGGCCATTCCGTGTAGCTGGCTGAGTGCGCGGGAGATGACGTCACTTCCTTCTATCCGCCGGTCGGCGCGGACCGCGGCGGCGGCGAGATCTGCCACTCCTAGGTAGGAGGCGTAGTTGTGGAGGGGCGTGCCATCCTCGCTGAACAGCCCACGAAGCTGGGTGAACGCGAGGAGGTAGCTGCCGTCGGCGAGAGCCGCGACGCCGAGGGCACGCCGGGCCCGGGCGGCGACCAGCCCGCATTCCGCTGGATCGGCGGTGGCGAGCGCCCTGGCCGCATGCCTGCGCGCCGCGCCGGAGTTGGCGCGCAGGGCGAGGACGGTGGCGGTGATCACGTCAGCGGACGCGGCCACGATGTCCATATGGTTCGCCTCAGCCATGCCGGCGGCCTCGGCGGCAACTTCCAGCGCCTCGTCCCAGCGCCCCGTGTCGATATATGCCCACCCCAGCACGGTCAGGCCTCCGCCGCTGGTGCCTCGCACGCCGGGGGCCCGGAGCCGGTGCATGGCGTCTTGCAGCAAGCGGATCGCCAGGTCGGATTCGTCCAGGAGGAACGCAGCGGAACCTGTTCCCCACAAAGCCGGCTCTTCAAGGGACGAGCCGGCGATCTTGCGCAGGTACGGGACGAGCCGGCTTCTGCTGCCGATCGGATCGATGCTGGCGCGTATCCACAATTTCAGCGCGTTGACATCAATGCGCGGGCCCCGGCCGGGGGGCGGCGGGCCTTGGCGTTCCAGCAGGTCGAGGGTACGGCTGACGGCCTCGCGGCTGGCGGGCGTGCCGGACTGGTAGGCGACGGTGGCTGCGCTCCCGAGCGCGTCCCAGGCGAGGGGCCGGCAGGTCACGCGATGCCTCTTCGGCGACGGAGATGAGCGCTGACAGCGCGGCGGTGCGCCGCCCCGACCAGGCCAGCGCCCACCCGGCGTCGTGGCGGGCTGTCAGCCGCAGTTCCGGGTCCGCCGTGACCGCCAGGGCGCGGGCGGCGAGATCCTGCACCCAGTCCCCCTGGCCGGTGGGAACGGCGACCGACGCGGCGGCTACCAGCCTGCGGGCCTGGTCTTTGCGGTCGGGGCTGAGTTCGGCCGCACGTTCCATCGCCAGCGCGGCGGCGGCCGCGCCGCCGCGGTGTTGCGCCTGGGTCGCGGTGGCCTCGAGCAGCGAAGCCACGTGCTCGTCCGGTTGCAGCGCCGCGGCGGCCAGGTGCCAAGCTCGCCGGTCTGGCTGGTCGTGCAGGGCCTCGGCGAGCTGGCGGTGCGCAGCGGCCCGCTGCGCGAAGGGCGCGGAGTGGTAGATGGCGGAACGGACCAGGGGGTGGGAGAACTGCAGGCCGGTTCTGTCTACCTTGACCAGGCCCAGCTGCTCGGCCGACACGAGGGCCCGCGCATCTGGCCCCGCACCGCGGCTGGCTGCTGCGCTCAGGTCCGGGCCGTCGGCCACCGCGGCCTGCAGCAGCGCGGCTTGCGCCTGCTCTGGCAGGGCGGCGAACCTGGAGGTGATGACGGCGCTCAGCCGGTCAGTCAGGGGCAGCGGCTCGGCGGCCCACCGCCGGCTGGCGGCGGGATCCGCGGCGATCACCTTCGCCAGCTCAATCAGCGCCATGGGATTACCCCCGGCCTGAGCGAGCACCTGCGCCCGGGCCCGTCCGCGGGGCGGGCGCGGCTGCCCGTCCAGCAGGCGGCCGGCGTCGGCCGCTGATAGCGGCTCCAGATGCAGCTCCGGGAATCCCCGGTCAAAGCCGACCGGCGGCGCCTGCCCCCGGGCGCCCACAAGCAGCACGACCCGCTCGGCGTCCAGGCGGCTGCCGGTGAAGGCCAGGGCGTCAAGCGAGCTGCGGTCGAGCCAGTGGGCGTCGTCGGCGACCACCAGGACCGGGGACCGTTCGGACAGATCCGACAGCAAGGTAAGTACGGCAACCCCGGTCAGGAGCGGGTCGGGAGCAACGGGGTCCGCAGCTAGGCCAAGAGCCCCCAGCAGGGCCTGGGCCTGCCGGCCGGGAAGGCCGGCGGCGCTGGACAGCACCGGCCGCAGGAGCTGATGCAGCCCGGCGAACGCGAGTTTCGACTCCGATTCCCGGCCGGTGACCGACAGTACCCGGATGCCCGCCGACCGTGCCCGTTCGGCTGCGTCGGCGAGGAGCTCGGTCTTGCCCATGCCTGCCTCGCCGATGACGAGCAGGACCTGGCTTGCCTGCGGGACCGGATCCACGAGTCCGCGCAGCGTGGCCAGCCCGGCTTCCCGGCCAATGATGCGTGCGGGCTGCTGTGACGGGAGTTCACCAGGGCCTGGCATGGGCCTGTCCTCTCGGCCAGTCCGTTTCATCAACGCCGTCTCCAGGCTAATCACCGTGATCGTGGCCTGAACATGCGGGCAGCGCGCGCAAGGTGCAGTCCCTCCATCGGAAGCGCCCGAGGCCTGCCGGTTGCAGTCAGCTTACGGATACCCCATCTCGAGCTTGCCGGGCACAGTGGTGCGGGGTGCCGGAGAACTTCGGAGGGCGTGATGTCTTTCCTAACTGTCGGCCATGAGAATTCCGAGGCTATCCGGATTTACTACGAGGATCACGGCTGCGGCGCTCCCGTCGTCCTGGTTCACGGTTACCTGCTTGACGGCCATTCGTGGGAGAAACAGGAAGCGGCCCTGCTGGACGCCGGATACCGGGTCATCACCTACGACCGGCGCGGCTTCGGTAACTCGAGCAGGCCCAGTGTCGGGTATGACTACGACACCCTGTCCGCTGACCTCAACGTGCTGCTCACCGAGCTCGACCTGCACGACGTGACGCTGGCGGGCTTCTCGATGGGGACCGGCGAGGTGACCCGTTACCTGGCCGTCTATGGCTCCCGGCGCATCCGGGCCGCGGCCCTGCTGGCACCCCTGCCGCCATTCCTGCTCAGAACCGGCGACAACCCGGACGGGATTGACCGCAGCGTTTTCGATGAGTTTATGGCCGATATCTGCGATGACCGGCCAGCCGCGGCGAAGACCTTCCTCGACAACTTTTACAACATCGACATTCTCGGCGGGAGCCATGTCAGCGACCAGGCCTGGCAGAACAGCTTCCACGTCGCCATCCGGGCCTCGGCGAGGGCCACCCTCGGCTGCGCAGCCGCATGGCTGGAGGATTTCCGCGGCGACCTGCCCTGGATCGACGTCCCGGTCCTGGTCATGCAGGGCAGCCAGGATCGCATCCTGCCCCCCGAGGCGACCGGAGACCGGCTGCCTGCCCTGATCAGGGACGTCCACCGCGTCGTCATAGAAGGCGGGCCGCACGCGATCATCTGGACCCACGCCGGCCAGGTCAACCAGGCGCTGCTCGATTTCATCGCGCTTCCCGGCACGCCCTAGCGCCGATCCTGCTCGACCACCAATCACCCCGAGCGCCGGCCTGCCGTCCGTGCGCGCTTGCCCTGCTGAGCACCCCCGCACCGGCCTGCGCGCCAGGTGCAGTCATCTTGCGGATACCCCGGCCGCGGCCTCGCTCCGCAAGATGGCCACGAGACACGACCACGAAGGGACCACCGAGATGAACGCCCGACCGAACATCGTCCTCATCCACGGCGCATGGGCCGACGGCTCCTCCTGGAGCGCCGTCATCGAGCGCCTGCAGGCCGACGGCTACCACGTCACCGCGCCGCAGTTCCCGCTGACCGCGCTGGCCGACGACGTCGCCCGGCTGCGCCAGGTGCTGGAGTTCCAGGACGGCCCGGTGATCGTCGCCGGACACTCCTACGGCGGCCAGATCATGACCGCCCTGGGCACGGACGCGCCGAACGTGGTCGGCCTGGTCTACATCGCCGCGTTCGGCCTTGATCAGGGCGAATCGCTCGGCGCGCTGTTGTCGCAGGGACCGGTGACCCCGGCGCTGGCGCACCTGTTCACCGACAAGCAGGGCTTCGGCTGGCTGTCCGAGGACGACTTCGTCAACCACTTCGCCGCCGACGTCGACCCGGTCAAGGCAAGGGTGATGTACGCCGTGCAGCAGGCCCTGGCCGCGTCTGCCTTCGGGGACGTCATGGGCGTCCCGGCGTGGAAAACGCTGCCGTCCTGGTACCTGGTCGCCGCCGACGACCAGGCGATCCCGCCTGACGCCGAGCGCCTGTTTGCCAGTCGCATGGGTGCCACCACCGTCGAGATCCCCTCCAGCCACGTCGCGATGGTGTCTCACCCCGGCGACGTGGCGCAGCTCATCGAGACGGCTGCCGAAGCCACAACGGCTACGAGCTAGGCCGGCTCACCGGCTCCCGGCATGACGGTTGCGTCGATCTGAAGGGACAGGGTATGAACGAGCACGGAGACCTCGAAGGCCTGAGCGCACTGGTCACCGGTGCAACCTCAGGCATCGGCCGGGCGGTGGCCGAGCACCTGGCCCGGAACGGCGCCGAGTTGATTGTGCACGGACGGGACGCCGCCCGCGGCTCGGCGGTGGTCGACACGATCACCGCGGAGGGCGGAAAGGCCCGCTTCGTGGCTGCCGACCTCAGCGACCCCGCCGAGCCGGACAATCTGGCCGAGCAGGCCGGCCCGGTCGACGTCCTAGTCAACAACGCCGGGTTCTCCTGGTTCGGGCCAACGGCAGAACTCGACGTGGCGACCTTCGACCGGCTCTTCGCCGCCAACGTCCGGTCGGCGTACTTCCTGGTCGCTGCGCTGGCCCCGAAGATGGCCGCCCGGGGAAGCGGCAGCATCATCAGCCTCGGGAGCATGGCCGGCCAGATTGGCCTGGCCGGTAGCGCCGCCTACGGCGCCACCAAGGCGACCCTGGTGGCGATGACCCGTTCCTGGGCGGCCGAGTTCAGTCCCGCAGGGGTCCGCGTCAATGCCATCGCTCCCGGGCCAGTCCTGACCGGCGGGGCCGCGCCCGAACGCATCGAGGCCCTCGGCGCCACCACCCTGCTAGCCCGGCCCGCCCAGCCCAGCGAGATCGCCGAGGTCATCGCCTTCCTCGCCTCCCCGAGGGCCAGCTACGTCACCGGCGCCGTCTTCGCCGCCGACGGCGGCCGCACCGCCGTCTAGCCCGGGCCGCCTCCAGCCCCACTGGTGACGCAGGCGCGGCTCTTTCTCGACGCCTAGCAAGATTCCGGCCATTCGCAAACCACTGGAGACACCATGCCTCTCGCACTGCTCGCCCTCAGCATCGACTGTCGCGACGCTGGCAAGCTGGCGGCGTTCTGGGCCACCGCACTCGGCCGGCCAGTCGATCCCGGTGCCACGCCCGAATCGGCTGCCATCGCGCCCGCCGGCTCGGGCGCCACCGGCCCGCGGATGTTGTTTCATCAGGTTCCCGAGCCGAAGTCTGTGAAGAACCGACTGCACCTCGACCTCATCAGCAACACCTTCGAGGCCGAGTCGCAGCGGCTGGTCGCGCTCGGCGCGTCCCGGATCCGCGATGTCACCCAGGGCTCCGCCCGCTGGACGACGTTTGCCGACCCCGAAGGCAACGAGTTCGACCTCATCGTCGGCTGAGCTCTGGATCCCAGCGAAAGGCAGAGGTAGAACAGATGCCCGAGCAGACCAGCGCCGCCGCCCCGGCCACCGCCGCAGACGTGATGCGGCCACTGCTGACAACGGTAGAACAGCAAGGTCGCGTGGCTGCGGCCGCCTATCTGATGAAGCACGCGGGCGCGACCGCTCTGATGGTCCTGGACGCCCAGACCGATCAGCCGATAGGCATCATCACGGAGGCAAACATTGCCCGCCGGGCGTGCCACGTGACGGGCCCCCAGCTCGCCGACACGGCGCAGGGCACCGACCGCCCGCGAAGGCGCGGCCTGACCCTGCTGCTCCTGGCCTCGATCATCGTTTCGTTCCTCGCCGCCTCGAGCGTCCCGACCCCGCTGTACGCGCTTTACGCCGCGCAGTGGGGCTTCTCGCCGCTCGCGACGACGGTCGTGTTCGGCGTCTACGCGCTCGCGGTGCTTGCCAGCCTGCTGACGTTCGGGAAGCTGTCCGACCACGTCGGCCGGCGCCCGGTTCTGCTCACTGTGTTCGTCCTGCAGGCAGTGGCCATGGTGCTATTTGCGACCGCAGGAGGACTCGGGATGCTGCTGGGCGCCAGGATCGTGCAGGGCGTTGCGACCGGATTGTTGCTAGGAGCGGCCGGCGCCGCGATGCTCGACCTGGACCGGCGGCGCGGAGCGCTGGCCAACTCGTCCGCGCCCGGCGCCGACACGGCAGCGGGCGCGCTTATCTCGGCCCTCGCGGTCCGGTACCTCCCCGCGCCGACGCACCTCATTTACCTGGTCCTGCTGGGCGCGCTCGCGGCTCAGGCGGCCGGCGTCCTGGGCATGGGGGAGACGGCGCCGTCCAGACCAGGCGCCCTGCGGAGCAGCGCCGCTGATCTCATGTGCGCGGCCCGCGCGTGGCTTTCCGCTAGTCCCGAACCAAGACTGTGCAGTCCCGACTCTAGCGGCACATCAAGACTGGAAGGATTCTCCCCATGCCCATGATTGACGCCTACGCCGCGGCCGGCACCTTCGCCGACAAGCACCAGCTGGCCGTGGATCTCGCTACCGCCGTCATGACGATCGAGCAGGTCCCGGACATCCCGATGTTCCGCAAGAACACCGCAGCGTTCGTTCACGACCTCGATGCCGACTCTCTGGCCAACGTCGACGGCGACGGCAACCATGTCCGCGTTCAGGTCCTGACCAACTCCGGAGCGCTGGACCGCGACAAGCAACTCGCGGTCGTCCGCCAGCTCACCGACATCATCGCGGCAGCCGCCGACGACCCCACCCTTGCCGACCGGACCTGGGTGCTGCTGACCGAGGCGCCCGAGGGCGGATGGGGCCTGGGCGGGCATGCGAACACCAACGAGGAACTCGTCAGCGCCGCACGCGCCCAGATCGCAGAACTGAGCAAGAACTCGCCCGGCACATAGCCGTCATCCTGCCCACCTCGCCCGGCGTGACGGCGATCGGACGCACGGAGTCCGGAATGTCAGGCCGCCGCCCTTCTTAGCGTGGCGCACCGCAGGCTCGCCCGGTCGGCCGGGGCGATCTGCCCGCACTTCACCTCCCCCGTCCGGGGGTGGTAGCCGGGCGGGGCACTCGCGGTCAGGAGCTATCGACCCTTCGTGGCTGGCTGCCTCGCCGGCCTTGTCTCAGCTGGCCGCCCGGAAGGCGACCGGGTTCCAGGTGCGGCCGGCGTCCGATGGCCCGGGCCCACGCGTCCTTGCCAGCCGAGCTGCGGTACAGCTCCTCGCGCCCGCCTCCGTGCGGCGAGACGACGGCGTACACCGTCCCCGCGGACGCGGCCATGGCGTCGATGCCCCCGCCGAGGGACAGCCGGTGCCAGCGCGCGCCGCCATCGCGGGTTGACCACAGCCCCGGGCCGTACAGCCAGCCGTCCCGCCGGCTGGCGAACACGACGCTGCTGACCCTCGATACCTGGCCGCGGCTGGCGCCTGCGTCATTGAAGAAACGGACGGCGGGAGCCTTGCGGAAGTGCCAGCGCGCGCCCATCGGCCGTAGCCACCAGCCGCGCCGTGCACGCCCGGCCGATCCGGCAGCCCACGCCGCCCAGCACAAAGCCCGTGCCGGCGGACAGGAAGCTCGCCGCGGCCGGCTGGAAGCCGGCGGACACCGCAGCCGACCTCCCGGGCCCGGCCGCCGTCCCGTGCCCGGCCGTCAGCAAGCTAGCTGGCCTCGCGTGGCCGGCCGGGCCGCCGGCATCAGCCGGACCGCCGCACGCCGCCGCCAGCAGTGCCGCAAGAGCCAGGACGGGGCCGGCCCGCCGCAAAGTCGGCTTGGACGGCGGCGGCGAACGCGGCCATTGAGGGGAATTCCGCATCGGGGCTGACGTCGGCCGGGGGTGCTGGCGTCGCGCCCCAGCCGGGGCGGTCGTGTCGGCGGTTGATCCACACGGTCGGAAGGCCGGCCTGTTTTGCGGGGACGTGATCGTGGAACAGGCTCTGCGCGACGTGCAGGAGTTTGCCGTCGCCAATGCCGAGCCGTCGGGCCTCTTGGATCAGCGCGGTGAAGTTGCGCGGTGATGGCTTGTAGGAGCCGATGTCCTGGGCGGTGAGGATGCTGGTGAATTCCACGCCGAGCTTGGTATTGGAGGCGGCGAAGGAGGCCTGGTCGACGTTGGACAAGATGATGAGCTTGAAGTGCTGGCCGAGTGCTTCCAGCGCGTCGTGGGAGTCCGCGAATGCGGGCCAGTCCGGCACCGATGTCGCCAGAGCCGCGGCATCCTGGTCGCTGACCGCGGCGTCTAGCTCGCTACCGAGGGCCCGGAGGCTGCGCGCGAGGATGCCGGGGTAGGGGTCGGTGGGATGCTCGGCCTCGGCTGTTGCCTCGTGGGTGGAGTATGCGGTCAGCAGCTGCTCGTCGTTGAGGGTGAGTCCGCGGCTTTTCGCCCAGGGGCTGAGCACGGCGGCGATGCCGGCCTCCCAGTTGATGAGGGTGCCGTAGCAGTCGAAGCTCAGCACTTGGTAGTCGGTGAATCTCACAGGCCGCGCTCCTTGATGAGGCCGAGAAAGAATCGTTCAGCGGCGCCGAGGTGTGCTTGCCACGCCTCCAGGGCGGGGCGGATCTTGCCTGCGCGCAGGGCGTGGAGCAAGGCCGTATGTTCGGCGGCTAGCTCGTTCGCGCCGCGGTAGGCGGGGCGGAGCTGGGCGATAAGCAGCCGTAGTTCCGCGCCTACGCTGTTGAAGGTGCGCAGCAGCCGCGGCGATGCTGCTGCGGCCAGCACCGAGCGGTGGAAGGAGATGTCATGGTCGGCCACCACGTCCCACGTCACCGCGTCGGGCAGGGCCACGAACGCGTCGGCGGCCTTCTCGATCCCGGTGAGCGGGCGGTTGCCCTCGATGATCAGCCGCACCGCGGCGAGTTCGATGGGGCGGCGCAGGCGGTAGAGATCGACCGCGTCGAACGCGGTGAAGGACCGCACCCGGGCGCTGCGTCCCCGGCCCCGCTCGAGCAGGCCGTCGGCGACAAGCATCTGGACCGCGGCCCGGATGGTGGGACGAGCAGCGCCGAACTCTTCGGTCAGCTCGGTGTCGCGAAGCTCCTTCCCGCCCGGATACTCCCCGGCGAGAAGGCGGTGCCGCAATTCGTTGGCGACTGCGTCGGCGACTGACACCGTCTCGATTATCATGGATGACTGCATAACAGGTTGTCAGGTTCTCGGCAACTGCCGGACGGCCGCTGCGGGAGCCGGGCCTGGCCGGGTTTGCGTGACGGCAAGGACGAGCCCGGCCAGGATCAGAACGCACCCTGCCGCCATGGTCGCTGTGAGATGTTCGGACAGGAAGACGACCCCGAGCAGCGCGGCGGTCAGCGGCTCAAGCAGGGAGATGCTCACGGCCGTGGGCGATCCGAGGGTGGAGACTCCGCGGGCGAACAGGGCGTATGCCAGCGCGAGCGTGGCGATCCCGGCATAGACGGCGCCGAGCAGCAAGGGGGCCTGGCTGAGCCAGTTCAGGTGCTGCCAGTAAAGCGCCGGCAACATCATGACCGTCCCGGTGGTGAAGATGGCGGCGACCGAACGCGCCGAGCCATGACGCTGCGACAACCAGCCGATGGTGCTGGCCTGCAGGGAGTAGCAGCCGCCGGCGGCGACAGCTAGCAGTACGCCGGGAAAAGAGACCGAAACCTGCCCGCCGCCAAGACTGAGGAAACCGACCCCGGCGGAGGCGACCGCCGTTGCCAGCCACCACCTTGCCGCCGGCTGCTGGCCGCTTACCAGCCACCGGGTCAGCCCGGTGAACACCGGAGCCACGCCGATGGACAGGAACGTCGCCACAGCAACACCCGTACGTGACACCGAGGCGAAGTACAGCGGCTGATAGGCGGCAACACCAACACCGCCGATGAGCACCACCCCCAGGTCGCGGTGGGTCCACCGGGCGGTCTTGCGGGCTCTGGCCGCAAGCAGGACAAGCACCGGCGCGCCAACAGCCAGGCGCGCGAACGCGAAGCCGGTGCCCGCGCCCGCCGGGTAGAAGGTGAAGAGAGGACCGACCGTTCCCCACAGAACGCCAGCAAGAGCAGTGCCGCCGATGGCGGCCAGCCAGGACACGCTGAGCCGGCCCGACCGGTGAGCCCCGGACCCGGGCAGGGCCGTCGTGCTCGCCAGCACGGGCGCCACCCCCTTCAACGATGCGAACGGACGCCGCCGAAGGAGTCCTTGCTGGCTAACTGTATACCAGATAGTCAGGTAGAGCATAGGTCAGGGAGCCACCCAGCCAGGTACAGAGGCCGGACTAGCCGACCGGGGGGCCTGGATGCGCGCAAGACTGTCTACGCCGAGATCGCCGGTGGAACCGAGGGGGACACTGTCACGCGGGTGAAGCTGGCCGACTGCGGCACGTCGCCGCCTGCGGCGTTGCTGGAGGGCCTGGCGAGCACGATCTCCTTGACCGCACGGCCGAGGCGGAGGGCATCGCGAGTATGGGGTGCCCGTCTCTGCCGGCTGACACGCGGTGCAATGACAGCCCTCTCGGCGGCTCACCGCCCATCGCAGAACCAGCTCGGGCCGAGCGTCCCTTGGGCTGGAAGCCGGAGTGCCGGCTAGGGATCACACAGACGCGAACGTGCCCGTCCCAGGCGGAAGGTTCTTGCGTAGGCGATCCGCCTGCACCCCCGGACACGGGATCACCCGCCTGTCTGGCACCGATGACCCGGAGGCTGTGATGAAGTTCCTGTTCGACGATGAGTCGTTCTCCTTCGAGACGCTGCGCGCGGCGGGGTTCGCGCTGTACGGCGGGGCTGACCTAGGCGAGGTCCTGGTCACTGCGGGGGCGATCACTGGCGGGGACGAGGCCAGCTGGCACCGGGCGTGGAGGGCGACCGCGGAGCGCTACAGGAGATCGGCGAGGAGGCGCGGGCTGCCGGACACCGGGTCAGCGCCCGTGAGACCCTGCTGCGCGCATCGAACTACTATCGCGCCGCGGAGTTCTTCCTGCGCGACAACCCGGCCACGGATCCCGAGGTCACGGCGCTGTCGGCTCGGTCACGGGAGACCTTCACGGCAGCGGCCGGCCTCCTTGACACGCCGGCGGAGACCGTCGCGATCCCCTACGAGGGCACCACGCTGCCCGGGTACCTGTTCCTGGCCGACGACTCCGGCTCGCCACGGCCAACGGTGATCTACACCAACGGGTACGACTCCACCGCGGAGGAATCCTGGTTCGTGATCGCCGCGGCCGCGCTGCGCCGCGGGTACAACGTCCTGGCCTACGACGGTCCCGGCCAGGGCGCCGTGCTGCGCCAGCAGCAACTGGTCTTCCGTCCCGACTGGGAGGCGGTCATCACGCCAGTCATCGACTACGCCGCGGCCCGTCCCGAGATCGACGCCGGCCAGATCGTGCTGTTCGGCTACAGCATGGGCAGCTACCTCGTCGCCCGGGCCGCAGCCTTCGACCACCGCGTCGCCGCCCTGATCCTCGACGACGGCATCTACGATCTCCACACCGCCTTCACCCGGCCGCTGCCGCCGTTCCTGGCGTCGTGGATCGCCGACGGCCGCGACGATCAGGCCATACCGGTCCTGTCCCTGCTCATGACCGTCAGTACCTCAGTCCGGTGGGAAATGAACAACGGCGTATGGGCCTTCGGCGCCAGCTCCTTCGCCGACCTGATCCGCAAAGCCGGGGACTACACCCTGGACGGCTACACCAGCCAGATCACGATACCCACCCTGATCATGGAGGGGGAGAACGACCAGTTCCTCAAGGGCGAGCCGCAAGTGCTCCACAAGGCCCTCGTGAAGGCTGATGCCACGCTGGTCACCCTCACCATCGCTGAGGGCGCCGGGGAGCACACCCACGCCGGTGCCCTGGGCCGGGCCCACCAGGTCATGTTCGACTGGCTCGACACCACGCTGACCGGCTGACCGGCCGCAGAACCCGAAAAGGGGGTCTTCTCCCGTGCGCGGATATGTCCTGGACCGTTACGGTGACGCCACCGCGATGGCCCTGCGTGAAGTCCCTGCCCCGGCCGGCGGGGCGGGCTCGGTCCTCATCCGCGTCCATGCCGCGGGCCTGAACCCGGTGGACTACTAGGCCCGGCAGGGCAAGATGCGGCTGCTCAACCGCCTGGACCTGCCGCTGGTCGCCGGCAGCGAGCTGGCCGGCGTCGTGGAGGCGGCGGGCCCGGGAGTCACCCGCTTCGCCGCAGGGGACCGGGTGTTCGCCCGGGTGGACAAGTCGAAGCTGGGGGCCTTCGCGGACTACGCGGCCGTGAACCAGGGCCTGGTCGCGAAGATGCCCGCCGGGCTGGACTTCGTCCAGGCCGCCGGGCTGCCGCTGACTGGCCTGACCGCGCTTCAGGCCCTGCGCGATGAACTCGGGGTGGCCAGGGGAGACCGGCTGTACATCTCCGGCGGCGCCGGCGGCGTGGGCACGATGGCGATCCCGATCGCGAAACGGATGGGCGCGGAGGTGGCCACGACCGCCTCGGGAAGCGGCGAAGCCCTCGTTAGCCGTCTGGGCGCCGACCGTGTCATCGACTACACGCGGGAAAAGGTCCAGGACGTCCTGCACGACTACGACGCCGCGTTCGACCTGATCGGCGACGATCTGGCTGGCACGTTCGCCATACTGAAGCCCGGCGGCAAAGTCGTCTCCATCGCCGGCGTCCCCGAGCCGGACACGGCCCGCCAGGATCTCGATGCCGGGCCGATGGTGACGGCACTGTTCTGGCTGGCCAGCACCAAACTAAGGCGTCAGGCGCGCCAGCATCACGTCAGCTACCGCTACATGTTCATGCATCCCTCTGGCGATGATCTCGCGTTCCTGGCCCAACTGGCCGACGAACGGGCGCTCGAAGTCATCACCGACCGCATCTTCCCGTTCGACCGGATCGCTGACGCCTTCGCCTACCTCGAGCAGGGCCGCGCCCACGGCAAAGTCATCGTCCAGATGGTGTGACAGCTGTCCCAGTACCCGACGCCCAGGGCAGTAGCGCGTACGCCCCGGCAGGAGACGCCGTGGGAACACCCGCAGCAAACAGCGAGGCAGGGACCGCGCTGGCCAGCCGGGCACCTTCGCCACCTAGCCCGGCAACGGCACGGGCGATGGGACGCCGTAACGTCTGCTGTGGCCGTGCGGTCAGTAAATTTGGTTATGGGGTTTGCTGCGGTCCTTCGTTTCCCTGGCTGGCCAGGACGCCGTGCAGCTGGTTGCGGGAGCTGATGGCGAGCTTGGCGAAGACCTTGTGCAGGTGGTATTCGACGGTGCGGGGGCTCATGAAGAGCTGGGCAGCGATCTCGGGGTTGGACAGGCCCTCGCCGGCGCAGGCGGAGCATCCGGCACGGTCGGCAGCGTGTCCGCGACGAGCTTCACCATGACGACATCAGCGGGTCAGAAGGTGACCGTCGACGAGGCGTCCGCCACGACCTACCAGAACGGGACGAGCCCGGCCTCGGCGAGTGCCATCACCACCGCAAACCCGTCCTCGTACTCGGGACGACCAGCGGAACGACCATCACGGCCACGCAGGTCACCGTGCAGCCGGCCGGCGGCGGATCCGCGGCATCCGCGGCGGCGAAGGTGATCCCCTTCCAGCGCGGCGCGCCGGCCACGTCCAAGCAGGCCGGCCAGATCCCGGCGGACTACCGTCAGGGGTCAGGGACGATCGTCAGCGGAACGGCAGCGGATAAGGCGACGGAAGCCGCGCTGGCCGCCTACCCGGGAGGCATCGTCGACCGTGTCGTGGAGCTGAGCAACGGCGAGTACGAAGTCCACTACATCGGCGTCAACTGGCCGCACCACGTCTTCGTCAACCAGGACTTCAAGGTCATCGGCGCCAACTAGGGCGCCCTGGCCGCTTCTGTCCCTGCTCCCGACAGCCCCCCGCTCGTGCGTCCCTGCCATCGATCTCCCCTTTGCCGGTGTGTGCTAGTTGCGGGTCCCGCCAGCATCGCGCCCGAATTGGCGCTCTGCCGCGGTGGCAGGCCGCGGCGCTCGAGATCACTGACTTGGGTTGCCTGTGTACGACGCCCGCCTGTGTGTGGCGGCTGGTTTGGCCGGGGGGCGGGGTTGCCCCGGTCATGGCCGGGGTAGCGTGGCCGGGGGTGGGCGAGACCCGTCCCGCCCGCGCGGTGTGACTGTTGAGGCACCGGCGGCAGCGCCCGGGCCAGCCTTCGGAGTGCTCGCCTGCGCGGTGTATCCAGCTCAGCTGCGGTGCCGCCGTGCGGGGCTGTGGTAACTGCGCGGAGGGAGGCTCAGATGGCTGCTACGGATGGCCGTGGCGAGAATGTGCGGGTGGCGGTGCTGGGGACCGGCATCATGGGCTCGGCGATGGCGCGCAATCTGGTCTCGGCCGGGCTGCGCACTACGGTCTGGGATCGGTCGCCTGTGGCGACCGCGTCGCTGTCGGATGCCGGGGCGCTGGTGTCTGCGTCGCCGGCGGAGGCGGTCCAGGATGCGCATGTCGTGATCACGATGCTGCCGACCGCTGAGGTCGTTAACGCGGTGATCTTCGCTGGCGGTGTCGTGGAGGCGCTGGCTGAGGGCGCGGTGTGGGCGCAAATGGGGACGATTGGCCTTACCGCAACGGGCGAGATCGGCAGCCGGCTCGGTCGGCTGCGGCCCGATGTGATGTTCGTGGACGCGCCGGTATCGGGCAGCAAGGGGCCCGCCGAGGCCGGCCAGCTGCTCATTCTGGCGTCCGGGCCACCCGCGGCGGCCGCGGCCGTGCGCCCGGTGTTTGCGGCGATCGGCCGCAAGACCGTGTGGCTGGGCGAGGCCGGCCAGGGCAGCCGGATGAAGCTGGTCGTCAACGCCTACATGTCCATCTTGATCGAGGGCGTGGCCGAGGCCCTGGAACTGGCTGGCCGGCTGGGCATCGATGACTCCGAGCTGGCCGAGGTCATCGAGGGCGGCCCGCTGGACGCACCGATCGCGGACGCCAAGCTGCACAAGATGGAGCGAGGCGATTTCGCGCCCGAGTTCCCGCTGGAGTGGGCGCTCAAGGACGTGGACCTGGCGATCGGGGCCGCTGGCGATGACGAGCTGCCGCTGCTGGCCGCACTGTCCCGCCAGTGGCGCGCAGCCGTTGACGCCGGCCATGGCCGGGAAGATGTCAGCGCCGCCCGCCTAGCGCTCGGCGGCCACTAAAAAGTCTCTGATGGCCGAGGTCACGAACTGGAGACGGCTGGCGCATCGTGCGTTATGCCGGAAGCGTGAGATATCCCGAGGGTGGGGGGCTAGCCGCGCGCCACAGCACGTCCCTGCGGTAGACCCCGTCATACAGCGCGCGGAAGCCCGGCCGGGATCAGCGTGTCACCTCCGGTTCCGCTGGGGCGCCCGAAAGCCGTGCTAGGTCAGACGTATAGATCGAACGCTTGCACGGGCTTGTGGCCTGAAGTCGGCCTCCCACTGGGCTCCCGCGGCGCGGAGTTAAGATCGCGATTCTCTATTAAGCGCGGGGCACGTCACGGAGCAGTTCGTCCAGGAACGCGCGTGCCGCGGCTGGCATGCGGCGGTGCGCCGGGGCCGCGACCGAGATCCGCCAGATCAGCGCGGGCTCGCTGAGCTCGACGGCGGCCAGGTCGCTCGTCGGCGCCGCCTCCGAGGCCGGCAGGAATGCGATCCCGAGGCCGTTGCGGACCAGGTCCGCTGCGGCGCCGAAGCTGACGACCTCGAACGGGACTTGTCGTTCGCGGCCGGCTGCGGCGAAGGCGCGGTCCACTACAGCGCGGTTGCCCCAGCCGGGAGGGAAGTCGATGAACGGCTCCTCGGCGAGGCGCCCCAGGGTCACCGGATGCCGCGACGCGAGCGGGTGGCCGGGCTGGCAGACCACGAGCAGCGGCTCCTCGGTGACCGGCCAGGCGGTCAGCCCGGCGGGCGGCGGGGCGGTAAGCGAGAGGACGGCGAGGTCCAGCACGCCGGACAGCACCTCCCGGGCCATTCCGGCGGATCCCGCGGCCGCCTGCCTCAGCCTCACCTGGACCGCCGGGTGGGTGGCGTGGAACCGCCCGAGCCGCCCGGGCAGGTCAAGGGCGCCGGTGGACTGCATTGTCCCGACCGTCACCGTGCCGCGCAGCCCGGCGCGCGCCTGGCCGACCACGTCGCGGGCGGCCTGGGCGGCGGCGAGCGTCGTCCGCGCCTCGGGTAGCAGCGCCTGGCCCGCGTCGGTCAGGGCCACCCGGTGCCGGTCCCGCTCTACGTCTTGTATCAGGCGCGCGACCACTTCGGTGCGCTGCTGGTGACCGTGATCTTCGCCGCCTACGCGGTGGGCGTCATGGCGAGCCCGTTCCTGGCCGGGCACATCTCCGACTGGCTCGGGCGGCGGCGCATGGTCGCCACCGCGGTCGGCGTCAACATGCTGTCCGGCGTCGCGTTCCTGGCCTGGCCGGCGGTGCCCGGGCTGATCGCCGGGCGGGTGATCTCCGGCATCGGCATCGGGATGCTGACCGCGACCGCGACCGCTTACCTCGGCGAGCTGCATGCCGCGGCACGGCCGGGGCAGCCCGGCCGCCGCGCCGAGGTCGTGGCGACAGCCGCTAACCTCGGCGGCCTCGGCCTCGGTGCGCTGCTGGCCGGCCTGCTCGCCCAGTACGCCGGGCACGGACTGCAACTGCCGTTCCTGGTGTCCGAGGCGCTGATGGCCGGCGGTGCGCTCGCGCTGGCCGCCACGCCCGAGACCGTCGCGCGCCCGCGGCCCAGGCCTCGCTACCACCCGCAGCGGGTGTCGGTTCCTGCCGCGGACCGCTCGGCGTTCGCCACCGCGGGACTGGCCACGGTGGCCGCGTTCGCGCTGTTCGGGCTGTTCACCTCGCTCGCACCGGGCTTCATCGCGGGAACCCTCGGTGACGGCTCGCACGCGCTCGCGGGCCTCGCGACGTTCGCCGTGTTCGGTGCTGCCGCGCTGGCCCAGATCGCGGTGAGCCGCGCCGCGACGAGCCGCCAGCTCCGCATCGGCCTCACCGCGCTGATCCTGGGCCTGGCACTGGCGACGATCGCGGTGTGGCTGCCCAGCCTCACGCTCTTCCTGCTTGGCGGCGCGCTGGCCGGCGCCGGCGCGGGCGCGGCGTTCAAGGGCAGCGTCTCCACGGTGATCGCGATTGCGTCCCCCGCCCGCCGGGGAGAGACACTGGCCGGGCTGTTCCTCGCCGCCTACTTCGGCATCGCGGTGCCGGTCCTCGTCCTCGGCCTGGCCACCCAGTTCGTCAGCGCCCAGATCGCAGTGCTCGGCTTCGCCGCGGTCCTGGTGGCCGTCGCCGCGATGGCCAGCAGCAGGCTGGCAGTCGGCCCGGGCCACGGCGGACCGCCGCCCGGGCCGGCGGAATCCCCGCCGAGCGGGGGCAAGCCCTGGCGATCGCCACAGCGGGGAATGGCTGCGGACACCCACGGCGCCCTATACGAAACTAGCAGTTCAGTTCTGACCGGAAGGAGCCTGCCGTGAGCATGCTCGCCATGGCACGGGTGCACGGTCAGCGCGATGAGCGGTCGTTCCTGCTGCAGCGGGCGCAGCCGGCGATGACCGGCCTGATCGACGGCTCACTGTCCACGCTCGCGCCGATCTTCGCCGTGGCGTTCGCCACGCACCAGCCACATGTCGCTTTCTTCGCCGGGCTGGCGACCGCAATCGGCGCCGGGGTCAGCATGGCCTTCTCCGAAGGGCTTTCCGACACCGGGGACTTGACCGGGCGCGGCAGCCCCTGCCGGCGCGGCGCGATCACCGGCGCCGGCACGTTCGCCGGCGGCGTCCTGCACACGCTGCCGTTCCTCATCCCGCAGTACCGCGCCGCGCTGCTGCTGGCCCTCGCGGTGATCGCGTTCGAGCTGGTCACCCTGGCCTGGATCCGCTGGCGCTTCTTTGCCACCGGCTTCATGCGCTCATTCATCTCCATCACCCTCGGCGGGGCAATCATCGCCACCGTCAGCGCTGCCCTGGGCGCTCTCAGCTGACCCCGGACACGTCACCAGAAACGAGAAGGCGGCCTAATGCTAGACACCGGATTCCCCCGCGCAGACGCCGAGAACGACTTCCTGCGGGCCAGGCGCCACCAGGTCCTGGCCACGCTGACGCACCGCCTGCGCCGCCAGCCCTATGACAGCGACCGCCTCCTGCCGCTCGGCGAGGTGACCGGCGCGCTCGGCTGGCGCGGCGAGCGGCACCTGGGCCTGCAGACGATACCGCTGGACACGATCGTCGGCACGGCCGGCGCGCGGCGCGACTTCGACCGGCACTTCCGGCCCACCTCCAACCGGGTCCGGACCCGCTGGGAGCAGCTGGCACTAGCCCAGCGGCGCGGCGCGGCGATCCCACCGATCGAGGTCTACCGCATAGACGGCCTGCACTTCGTCAACGACGGCCATCACCGGGTATCCATCGCCGCCGCGACCGGCCAGCAGACGATCGACGCCTACGTGACCGAGATACTCACCACCAAGCCACCCAACGGCACAACGCAGCCGCTGGCGGCCTGATCCGCCAGCTGAAACCCTGAACGGCCCCTCCGCAGCCGCCGGAGGCCCGCCGGACGGCCTGATCGAGGCCCGCGGCAAGAGGGGCGCATGCCCTGGCACCCGCCACCGAAGACCTTTCAATCCCACTGACGAGCGAGCCGCCGGCCGCACCGGACATCCTGACCGGGACGCCACCTTATCGAGCGGGCACCGGACCCTGACCATCACCCGCAAGAGCGGCAAGATCGTCACCACCCCGCTCACCCCGGACCGTGGCATAGTGAGGCCAGACGACGCCAGAAGGAGCAGTTTATGGCGGGCAAACTGGCGGTGCTGGCAAGCTCACCCGCGGACTACGAGCGTCTCGGGCTATCGCCTACCTCGATCGAGGCGTGGGAGGATGGCGCGCGGACCGACGACTCGGCAGGTACCTACGAATGGTGGTACTTCGACGCGCACCTGGCCGACGGGGCGAAGCTGGTCGTGTCGTTCATGAACAAGGACATCGCCGAGCCGAAGGCGTTGTCACCGCTGATTCGGCTTGACCTCGATCTTCCTGACGGGCGGCACTTCGAGAAGATCGTGCACTATCCGCCGGGCGAATGGTCGGCGGCCACGGACCATGCCGATGTGCGTATCAGCCCCAGATACCGCTCGCGTGGCGCCGTACCGGCGTGAAAATAGGGGGTGGTACCGCCCGTGACGTCGTTTTACCTCTGGTGCGGTGGAGGCCGCGTATCAGCCTGACGCCGGG
>Ga0182024_10007368_pt1 | contig 23735 bp, 22 predicted proteins | sample P32metaG_FD_120480 | JGI IMG/M metagenome (GOLD analysis project Ga0182024, IMG submission 120480) | Permafrost microbial communities from Stordalen Mire, Sweden - P3-2 metaG (Illumina Assembly) | ecosystem: Environmental > Terrestrial > Soil > Wetlands > Permafrost | place: Sweden: Stordalen... | reverse complement strand
CACGCAAATCAGGAATAGGCCCGCGAATTTCGCGGTCTCGCTCATCTTAGAACCGCTCGGCCCTGATCAAGGCGTAGAGGAGGTAGCCGAAAAGGCACAGGGCGAGCAAGCCGCCCAACAGGTAACTCGTGTTCACTATTCGTCCCCCATCCTATCGATGGCCGAGGCCAGACCCCAGGTCGCCGCAAGCAGCAGCACGATGATGGCGATGTAGAGAAAATCCATGGCGGCGGGAGTCTAGGCGGCTCCTTTGGGCGCCGATAGACGCAACAGTGTTAAAAAATGTCCCCTGCGAACATACCCGTGCTGACAAGGCCGAAACTCAAGGGCGCAGCTCACCGTCCGGGTCAATGACCAGCCGGTAGCCGAGCCCAAGTTCGGTAAGGATGTGCTTGGGGCGATTGGGTTCGGCCTCGAGCTTATGGCGCAGACTGCCGATGTAAACGCGCAGAGCGCGAGAATCGTCGCGGTTTGGCCCCCACACCTCCTTGATCAGCGATGCGTGCGTGACGATGCGTCCGGCATGCCGGGCGAGCGTCTCCAAAATGCGGTGTTCCAGCGGAGTCAAGCGCACCTCCTGACCGTCGGTGCGATGTGCGATGCGGCGGCTCAGGTCGACGGACACCTCGCCGAGACGTAATACAGCCGTCGGCAGCTCGCCGCGCACATGGCGACGCAGGATGGCCCTGACGCGCGCCAAGAGTTCCGGTGCACTGAACGGCTTGATGACGTAGTCGTCGGCACCGCTGTCGAAGGCCGCGAGGCGCTGCGGCTCGGCGGTACGCGCCGTGAGCACCACGATCGGCACGGGCGACCACGACCTGATTGCCGAAATCACGCCCAGACCATCGCGATCGGGCAGACCCAGATCGACGATGACGATATCCGGCCGATGCAGCCTGGCGTCTTGTTCGCCCCGGGCCGCGGTGGCGGCCACCACCACGCGGAACCCGTTTGCTTCGAACAACAGCGTCAGGAACTTTTGCAGCGCCGGATCATCCTCGACGATCAGCACCACATGCATGGCCTCAGTCATCAGTTCTTTACGGGTGGCGTTTGCCCCGGCGCCGCATCGGGCAAGAGATATGCATCTATGACCCTGCGCGCGATCGGAGCCGCCGCGGTCGCACCGAACCCCGCATTTTCGACCAATACGGAAATGGCGATCTTCGGATCATCGACGGGCGCAAAGGCAATGAACCACGCGTGTTCGCGCTTGCGTTCGTCTTCGTTCTTGTGCTTGGTACTTTCGGTCTGTTTGACCGTCACGACCTGGGCCGTGCCGGTCTTGCCGCCCCATTTATATTTGGCGCCCGCACCCGCGACGTGTGCCGTGCCACTCGGTCCCACCGCACCTTCCATCCCGTCGAAGATCACACTCCACTGTTCGTCGGTCGCGATATCGACAGGTTTCCCGAGTACCGGCGCGCGCTGAACGACGTTGACCGCGCCGGGCGCTCGGGTGGCCGCCACCAACCGCGGCACGGCAACAATCTTCCCTCGTTCGGAAATTTCACCGGCGAAATGTGCCTGCTGCAGGGGCGTTACCGTAATCGGCCCCTGGCCAATACCCATGCTGACCGTTTCGCCCGGGAACCATACTTGGTCAGCCTTGCGCTTGAAAACGCGCCGCTTCCATTCGGGCGAAGCGTACAGTCCGGCCTTCTCGCCGGGAATATCGATGCCGGTCAGCTCGCCGTAGCCGAAGGCGCTCATGAACTCATGCATGTGTTCGATACCCATCTTCTCCGCGACTCTATAAAAATAGACATCGCAGGATCGGGAGATCGCGCTGCGCATGTCCACGTTGCGGTGAACCTCGTCATCCCGATACTTGTTGGCGCTGCCCGGCAATGTAAAGAAGCCAGGGCAATATTGAGTCTGCAGCGGCGTTATGATGTTGTACTTTTGCGCGGCCAAGGCGTACAGCGGCTTGACCGTCGAGCCCGGCGGATATGCGCCGCGCAGCGCGCGATTCAACAAAGGCACGTCGATATTGTTCGAAAGTGCGCTGTACTGCGCCACCGACAGGCCGCGCACGAAATCGTTGGGATCGAATCCGGGCGTGCTCGCCAGTGCGATCACATCGCCGGTTTTCGGATCGAGCGCAACCACGGAACCGCGCTTGCCGGAGAGCGCCTCCTCGGCGACCTTCTGCACTTTCATGTCGATACCGAGGAACAGATCTTCGCCCGCCACCGGGGGACGGCTGATGAGCTGCGGGGCAAAATCACCCTGCCGCTCCACCGGTCGCCCGGCGGCGTTCACCATGATCTCGCGAAAGCCTGGCTTGCCGTGCAGCTCGGCTTCGTAGGCACCCTCGACCCCAAGCTTGCCGATCAGGCTCGTGCCCGCGTATTCGGCGCTGTCGATCTGCTTCATGTCCTGTTCATTGATGGCGCTGACATAGCCGATGGCATGAACCGCCATATCCTTGAACGGATAGTGCCGCGCCAGGCGCGTGCGTATGTCGACTCCGGCGAACTGATAGCGGTGAATGGCGAATATCGCCATCTCCTCTTCATTCAGCTGCAGCTTGACCGGCACACTCTCGTAAACCTTGTGCAGAAGAATGGTGCGTTTGATGCTGCCGACCTCTTCGCTGCGCAGCAGACCGATGCTCACCAGCTGGGCGAGCGTGGCGTCCAGTGCCTTGTTGTCCCCCACCTGCTCGCGTATCAATTCGACATTGAACGCCGGCAGGTTGTCGGCAAGGACAACGCCGTGCCGGTCGAGAATCAGGCCGCGGCTCGGGGGTATGGGCTCGTTGCGGATGTTGTTACCGAGCGACAGCGTCGAGTAGTACTCGTACTTGAGCACCTGCAGGTAGAAGAGGCGTCCGGCTACCGACAGCAGCAACACGCCGGCGACAACGCCGGCCACGATGCTGCGGATCGTGAACAGACGGTTCTCGGCAAAGGTGTTTTTGATCCGCGTCTGGCGGCTGCTCATCCCGCAATTGTAAGCCCCCGCGGACCGGATAACCGTGACACAGGTAAATTAACGAACCGTGCTCTGGACCTGATATTGAATCTGATAGCGCAGGGTCGCCGTCCCTTCAGCCGGTACGGCCAAAGTAAACGTCGGCCTGCCGTTTTTCGAGCCCAGCGGGTGATCGGCCCGGACCAGACGAGCGCCGTCGTAAAGCGCCACGCGCAGTTCCATCTGAATCGGTTCCGAACGCGCATTGCCGATCTGAACGCGCTCCACCTGCTCGCGCGCGGCAGTGCGCAACGTCACGCCCGGCAGCAGCGGCAACAGCTTTGCCGGCGCGGAGCCGACGCTGACCTGTTCGTGCACGACCTCGACGTGCACATCGGGGCTCAAGCCGAGCCCGATCTCGACTTCCTCGTTCACGGTCAAATCACGAATTGTCGATTCGTGCAGCAGCAGGCGCTGGCCGTCGTGAAGCGAGAACACCGCGACGCTGCCTGAGGGTAGCGGCAGTCCCAGATTATTGGCCTTGTCGTTAACGGTGCGCAGCAGGCGCTCGGCCGCAAATGAAGTTCGTGGGTCATCGGTGGTCATCTCCGCGCGATACAAGGTGGTCACGGGAATCGCGGCGCGATCCAACAGGCGCACTTGCTTCGATTGCCGGCTGGCCACGGTGGTGCGCTCCGGGACACGGTAGAGTTTAAGGTCGCCCAGCTGTTCCTCGACGACCTTCTGCTGCGCGGACGCGGTCGCCCGTTCCAGACGGGGCGCCGCCATCATCATTGCCGCCGGCATCATGCTGCTGCCTGCCGAGACTTGCGCCAGGCGCAGTTCGCGCGATGGCGGCGAGTCGCTGGTGGAACCTCGCGGCCAGCAGAGTGCCAGTATCGGGCCGCCCAGATCGATGGGCTCCACGGCATCGTGCTCGCGGTTGACCCTGCCTGCGACAACTTGGGTGTTGGCGGATGGGAATCCCGTCCCGTTTGAATTCGCCAGCGTCACCCAGGCGCCCAGATCCATCGAGCGTTCATCGGGCGAGAGCGTGGCGCTGTAATCGGCGGCCCAATCGAAACCGCGGCTCAGGTAGGACAGAGTGACTTTGCCCGCCACCGCCGTTGGCGTGCGTACCAGCACGGATAGCGACGGCTGTGCCGACGGCACGCCGTCGAGTTCGAAGGCAAAGCTCTCCGGCAAGCCGGAGCAACGCAATGCTTCAACGCCGTCCACCGTGCGGAAAACCACGCCCCCCTCCGCGTCGGACAGAATCGTGCCCGGCACTCGGTCGGTCCTGCCGGTCTTGCGATTGGTGCGCAACAATTCCACGGACTTACCGGCCGTCGCGGCCAGCAACGCCGACGGGCTCAACACTTTCGCGTCTCGATTTTTCTCCATGATGCCTTCAGGCAGCCCGGTGATGATGGCGCTCTGCGCTTCGATGCCGTCCGCGACGCCGTCGAAACGCAGCCGGCTCACCCCCGCCGGCAATCGCACCATGCGCGTTTCACTAATCAGGGCAAAACCGTTGAGATCATCGAGTCTGATGGACCCGCTCGACCGAGCGGGTGCGCGATACACCGTCACCGCAAGTTCGACGGGCGATTCGGCGGTGATATCCGCGGCAAATGCCGCGGATGCGGACGCACAGGCGCCGCTGCAGGCGCAGATCGACAACGCCATCGCGCGACGCGGGCGCATTGTCAATACCGCGATTCGAAGCTGGCGGTGAGGCTCGCCGTGCCGTTGGCCGGCACCGTGACGGCCCACTGCGCGGTGTCCGCGCTGCGCCGCACGCTTTTTTGACTCTCGGCCGTGATGCGCGTGTCGCCCCACAGGCCGTTCTGCAGCACCTTGACGACGACATCGCGCGGCAACGCGTTGGAGAGCTCGTAGCGCATGTCGGTTTGCCAATCGAAAGTGGATATGCGCGTGCGCTTCGCGACGATGGGCTTGACCTTGACGTCGAAGGCGTCTCCCGTCGCAAGCGACAGCGTCGAGCCCATCGGCGTGTGATCGATGCGGCTTTCTCCTATGAACTGCGGATCGCCGCGCTTGTCGCGCATATAGAAGCGCAGGATGCCGGCCGGCAGCTGGTCTCCGAGCCCCGCGTGCGCACTGCTCGAGAAGCTGTAGACGCTGCGCGCACTCAAGGCGGTGTCGGAAGTGGCGAGCCAGCGATTCTGAAACTCATAGCCATGTTCGGCGGGAATGCCGTGTACATCCAAGAAACTGACCTGCTTGGTCTGCAAATCGGCGATCGTGGTGCGCTCCGCCAATGGATACAAGTAGTAGTCGCCCAACCGTTCGCGGCTGCCGCTTTCGGTGCCGGGGTTTTGCAAGGTGGGGCGCGCCCGAACGGGTCGATAATTGCCTTGTCCCGAATCGCCGGCCTCATCGGGGGAGCCAGCGACGAGCAGGGTCTGGGCGTTCTCGTAGGTGGTGCCGCTCGAATTGGTGAGCGTCACCCAGCCTTGTACGTCGATCTTGCCGCTGCCTTCATCGAACAACGCGACGTAGTCGGCCTTCCAGCCCAAACCCGGGGTAAGGTAGCTCAAGGTTGCGTGGCGCTGCCCCGCATGCGCTCCCGTGACGGTCACCGAGAGGGTCGGCCGCGCACGCAGATTGTCGGGAACCTTGTCGAAGATCACGCGCACCGGCAGCCCATCGTCGCGCAGCACTTCGATGCGCTGGCCAATCTTCAGCACGACGCCGCCGTTCGTCGCCAAGACCTGGGCTTGTTCGCGGGTTTCGGCGCCGGTGGCCGGGTTGACTCTGACGATGGTCACTTCATGGCCGACGGCTTTTTCCATCAGCTTTGCGGGGGTCAATAAATCGAAGTCGAAGTTCTGTTCGACAATGGCGATGTCGGCGGCGGTCAGCGTGACGGTCTCCGGGCGGATTTGCGCCGATACGTCCTGGAATTCGAGCCGCTGGCGGCCCTCTTTCACATCGATGTCGCGCCGGTCCTGAACCAGCGCCAGGTTGCCGTTGTAGATCGTCACCGCGAGCGACCGATCGGCCGCCGCCGCGTTCGCCGCCAAGTAGAACGAGCATACCGCGCAAAATAGAGCCAGCCGCATTTTCCGCTCCTTGGGCGCAACACAAAAAATACAGTTCCGCCGCGCGCCGTGTTAGGAATGTGTCTTCCGACGTGACTAAAGTACTGGATGAGCGTAACACCCGTTGAAATCATCGGCGAGAGGGCGCTGCCGCGCCTGCGCTCAGGCGCCTTGTCGTTGATGGATGCCGTCGGACAGTCACTGGCGGCGGTAGGTCCCACCCTGACCCCCGCCTTGAACATGGCGGTGGTCGCGGGCCTGGCCGGCGTCGGCTGCTGGTTGTCCTACTTCCTCGGCACCCTCGGCGTGGTGGTCGTTGCGGCGAGCGTCGGGGTGTTGGCGGCGCGCCATCCCGAGGCGGGCTCTTATTTCGTCTATGTGGGCCGAACCTTCGGGCCGTTCACCGGAGCGCTGGCGGGCTGGGCGATGATCAGCGCTTACATGTTTACCGCAATATCCACCACGTTTTCCTTCGTGATCTTCCTCGGCGATCTTCTTGCGGCCTTTCATTTATCCTTGGCGGCGCCGGCCAAGATCCTGTTGATGCTGGTGTACGTCGGCACGGTTACCTTCGGCGCGTATCGCGATATAAGGCTGTCATCGCGCGCCGGCCTCGTCATGGAAATCATCTCTCTCAGCATCATCATCACCATAACGGCGCTGTTCGTGCACGTACAAGGCACCGTGGTGGACCGGGTTCAGCTCGATGTTTCCTCCCTGAAATGGGGAGGAGTTTTCTCCTCCCTGCCCTTCGTGATCTTCAGTTTCGTCGGCTTCGAGAGTTCAGCCACGTTGGCGAAGGAATCCGCGAATCCGAGGCGCAATATCCCCCGCTCGGTGATCGGTTGCGCGGCGTTTTCCGGGATTTTTTTCACGCTGATGGCCTATTTCATGGTGCTCGGGATGGGGGACGACAGCGTCACGCTCGGCAAGAGCACGGCTCCATTCACCGATGTCGCGGCCAGGGCCGGTCTGGGTTGGGCATCGACGATCGTCTACGGCGGCGCCGTCATCAGCGTGTTCGCCTGCACGCTCGCCAGCGTCAACGCAGCATCCAGATTGCTTTTCTCCATGGGCAAGTATCGATTCTTGCACCGTTCGATGGGCGTCGTGCACGACACGCATCGGACCCCGCATCGCGCGATCCTGGTCTGCGGATTCCTGCTTGCGGCCGTATCCCTGTTGATGCTGCCCGTGGGTTATTTGGACGCGTTCGGCTATGCGGGCACGATCGCCAGTTTCGGATTCGTGGTGGTTTATCTGGCGCTGTGCATCGTTGCGCCGCTGGATCTGAAGAAAAGCGCGGAAATGCGCCCGCGGCACGTCATCAATGGCGCCTTCGGCTCCGTGCTGATGCTGTTCGTCATCGTCGGCAGCGTCTACCCGCAGCCCGAATATCCTTACAACGTACTGCCGTATTTGTTCTTCGTTTATATGGCCGTGGGCGCCGTCTGGTTTGCGCTGCTCAAATCGAGGTCGCCGCAGATCCTGGCCACCATTCAACACGACATGGAAGAGTAGTCCTCAGCGCATCGATACGCGCACGCCGTGCGCGCTGGTCGTTTCCATCCACGTCTTGATGCGCTTCGCGTCGGCGACGCGCGTGTACCTGCCGAACGAGTCCAGCAGCACGATGATCACGGAACGGCTGTCGATCACCGCTGCCATCACCAGGCATTTGCCGGCCTCGTTGATGAAGCCGGTCTTCTGCACGATGATGTTCCAGGTCGGATTCTTCACCAGATTGTCCGTGTTGTGAAACTCCACCAGCCGTCGATGGACGCGCACCGTGTAACTCGGGTCGGTCGAATACTCGCGGATCGTCGGATTCTTGGAGGCGGCGATCACCAGCCTGGATAAGTCCTCGGGGCTGGCCACGTTCAGGCTCGACAAGCCGGTGGGATCGACGAAATGGGAACTGGTCATGCCCAATGCGGCGGCTTTCGCGTTCATCGCGGCCACCATGGCCGGCATGCCCCCCGGATAGTTTCCTCCCAGGGCATGGGCAGCGCGGTTCTCAGAAGCCATGAGCGCCAGATGCATGAGGTCGCCGCGCGTCAACGTGGTACCCACCGCGAGTCGTGAAAACGACGCCTTGGGCAGGTCCCGATCATCCGCCGTGATCTGGAGCGGTTCGTTCAAAGGCTGTTTGGCGTCCAGCACCACCAGAGCGGTCATCAGCTTGGTAATGGAAGCAATCGGGGCGACTACGTCGGAGTTGCGGGAATAAAGTACGGAGGCGTTATCTTGGTCGATGATGAGCACCGAGCCCGATTTTAGTTTCGGATCGGCGGAGCCTTTAGCCTGCGAGGAAAAACCCACGAAAACCAGGAAAATGCCCGTCAGTGCCCGCAATGCGAGCTTTCGATGTGTTCGCGCCATCAACTTTCTCTTGGAGTTCCGACTCTTGACTACACCACATGTCATTCACGCCCTGGCGTGATGCAGCGCTAACTTTGCCATTAATCGCGCGAAAGTCCAGAAGATTCAGACATTTGCCGCCGTACCGGGGGCGCGCCGCAGTTCCTTGTCCCGATACATCATGCGATCGGCCACGCTGAGGAGCTCGCGGACGTCGCGGCCATCCTTCGGATAGTTCGCAACCCCGATGCTCACGCTGCAGCGAATCATGCGTGAGCGCAGATCCAAGGTGGTCTTATAGACGTTGTGGCGCACGCGTTTAACCACGGCATCGGCAACCTCCACGGAGGCGCCCGGCAGCAGCACCGCAAACTCATCGCCCGCGAAGCGGGCTGCATGATCGGTATTGCGGATGCTTCGCTGCAGACATTGGGCCACCAGCGTCAGCGCGCTGTTGCCCGCCTCGTGACCGAAGGTGTCATTGATATCGCTTAACTTATCCATGTCGATCATCAGAACGGCGTACACGCCGTGCTCGCCCGCGCACTTGGCATGTTCGCGCTGCCATACCTCATTGAACATGCGCTGATTGAAAAGGCCCGTCAGCGAGTCGATTTGCGCCAAATTCTCGATGCGCTCACGAGCTTCGGTGATATCCGCCGACAGGGTCGAGGTCAAGTACGCGACCAGCAGCATGGGGGCAAGCTGGCCCACCGCCTGGCTGGCGTACTGCAAGGACGCCACCTCGACGCCGGGCATGGCGAGCGACAGCAGCACGTGGCACAGGATGATGGCGGCAACCTGCAGCAAAGTGACCAGCCTGCCCAGCGTCAAGGCGCTCAAGACGACCGGCAACAGATAGAGATTGAGCAGCGGGCTGCCCGCTTTTCCTGAAAACCATAGAACCCCCGTGATGAAAGCCACCATCGTCCAAGATTCGATCACCAGTCGGACACGGCTTCTGCGGGGGGCAAACACACGCGTGCGAAACAGGACTATACCTACGGCAAACGCACCCATCAGCGCGGATAGCGGCCAAGGGTCGAGCGCAAACGCGCGCGACCAAAGCACGACCAGGGCCGCAAGGACCAGGCAGAGGATCTCGATGGAACGCGTGCTGCCCATGGGCGTTTAGAATCGTGCTGCCGTAGTTACAGTTCCAGTGCGGGTATTCGGCGATACTTTCAATTCCTGAACCGCGCGCTGCACCTCGACATCGCGTTGCTCCAGCGTTGCGTTGTCCGGCGGCGGGGTTGCGGGCTTGGCGTCGCGCGGCAATTCGATGTCGGGGGCGATGCCGCGGTGATTGATCGACACACCCGACGGCGTGTAGTAAAGCGAGGTCGTCAATTTGATGGCGCGATCTTCGGACAACGGCATGATGGTCTGTACCGAGCCCTTGCCGAAGGTGGTGCGGCCCATGAGCTTGGCCCGATGCTGATCCTTGAGAGCGCCGGCGACGATCTCCGCGGCGGACGCTGAGCCGCCATTGACCAGCACGACGATCGGAGCCCCGTTCAACGCGTCGCCCGGCGTCGCGTCCATCTCGAATTTCGAATCGGGCGTACGGCCCTTCGCCGTCACGATCACGCCGCTGTCGAGAAAAGCGTCGGCAACCGCCACGGCGGCCTCCAAGACACCGCCTGGGTTATCGCGCATGTCGAGCACCAAGCCCTTGAGGGGCGCGTTGTTGTGCTTGCGAAGTTCCTTGAGCGCGGCGTTCAGTTCGTCGCCCGTGGTCTCGCTGAACTGGGAGATGCGCGCGTAGCCGATGCCCGGCTCCAGCAACTGGGCTTTGACGCTGTGCAATTCCACCTTTGAGCGCTTCAATGTGAACATCAGGGGCTCGACGCTGCCCTCGCGCATGATGCCGATCTTGACCTGCGTGCCTTCGGCACCGCGCATGCGGCCGATGGTATCGTCCAAGGTGGTTGAATTGACCGGGACCCCGTCGATGCTCACGATGATGTCGCCGGAACGGATTCCGGCGCGCGACGCCGGGGAATCCTCGAATGGCGCGATGACGACCACCTCATCGTCCTGCATCGAGACTTCGATGCCGACGCCGGAATACTGACCGGAGCTGCTGATCTTGACTTCATCGTATTCCTCACCGTCAAGATAGGCTGAATACGGATCCAAGGAAGAGACCATGCCGCGAACCGCCGCCTGCAGCAGCTGATGGTCGTCGACGGGATTCACATAATCCTGCTTGACTCTTTGCAGCACCTCCGCCAGGACCTGGGCGTCTTGCCACGGCAGATCGGCACCGAGCACCGCAGGCTTGCCCGCCCATACTTCATGGCCCAGCCCCAGAGTCAGCCCGATGAGGATGCCGAGCGCCAAGATCAATGTATTACGCGATTTGGTAGTCATTTCGCGAGCATACGTGCGGCGCCGGCCTGCCGCCAGCCGATCAGGGGTTAATCTTCAGCCACGCCTTCGGGTCGACGGTTTTGCGGCCCTCGCGAATCTCGAAATAGAGCTCCTGATCGCCGGAAGCATCGTTCATGGCCGCGATGACGTCGCCCGGCACAACCCAGTCACCCACCGATTTGTACAAAACCTCGGCGTGCCCATACAACGTCATGTAGCCGCCGCTGTGAGCGATGATCAGCAACAGTCCCAGGCCCTGCAGCCAATCGGCGTACACCACTCGTCCGAAATACGGCGCACGCACTTTTGTGCCGTGCGGCGTGACGATCATCACGCCGTTCCAGCGCAAGCTCCCCGCGGAATCGGCGCGCGGCGTCTGATAACGCGCACTGACGTGTCCGGGCACGGGCCATGGCAGCTTGCCGCGCATCTGATCGAACTTTAGCGACGGGTCGGTGGGAAAGTCCTGTAAAACACGCGCCAAATCCGCGACCAGCGATTCGACCGCCTGCTCTTCCTGCTTCAGCTTGGCGAGCTCTTGATTGCCGCTCGCCAATTGCTTGCTGAGCGCGGCCACGGAATCGGCGCGATCGGCGCGCGCGCTCTGCAAGGCCGATACCTCGCGCGCGGCGGCATCTTCGAGCGACTTGAGCTTGTCGCTCTGTTCGTCGATCTGCGCGACCAACTGTTGCAAGCGGGCTACCTCGCCCTCGATATCGGCGATGGTGCTGCTGCGCTGCTCTGCGAAGTATTCGTAGTACGCGAGCGTCCGGCCGAGCGCCGCCGGATCATTTTGATTCAACAAAAGCTTGAGCTGCTCCTGGTGCCCGATCATGTATGCAGCGCGCACCTGCGCCGCCAGCGTCTCGCGCTCGGCGGCAAGCGCTTCCTGATCGTGGTTCTGCTCCGCGCGCAATTGCGTCCGGCGCCGCTCAGCGGCAGCCTCCGATACACGCAGGTCTTCGAGGCGGCGGCGCTTCTCGGTTATCTCGAGTTCGGCTTCACGCAACCGCGAACTCAGCGCGTCGCGCTCCTTCAATTCCTTGCCGAGGCGTCCGGTGAGCTCGCTGATGCGTGAGCGCACCGCGGCGAGTTTGGCCTTGGCCCCCGCTGAGTCCGCGGACTGCGCGGATCCAGGGGGATCCGCGGCGCCCCAGCCGGCGGCGCCAAGCAAAGCGGTCAGCGCAGCTGCGCAACAAAACCCTGAACGGCGGTGGGTGAGGGCATTCATCTTCTGGAGCGCAAGCATACAAGCCTTGGGCTCGCTGCTATACTTGCGCGCCCGAAATTCCTAAGTTATGGGCAGCATGCAACGTCTGATCGAGTACATTTCCCTGCATTATTTCCTCGCGAGTGGCGCGGCGGCGGCGGCGCTTGCCGTGGCCATCTATGAGGTGCGAGAGCGTGCCCAGGCGTTTGCCGGACTGAGCGCCCCGCAGGCGGTGCGGCTGATGAATCAAGGGGCCATCGTGCTCGACCTTCGCGCCAAGGCGGCTTATGACGCGGGTCATATCGGCGAGGCCCGCAACGTGCCGGCCGCGGAGCTGGAATCGCAAGCCGAGTCGCTGAAGAGGTGGCGCGACAAGAGCGTGATCACTTACTGCGACAGCGGCGTCAGCGGCGCGAGTTCGGCGCGCACCCTTGCCAAGATGGGCTTCACGAAGGTATTCAACCTCCAGGGCGGAATCAACGCGTGGGTCAAGGATAACTTGCCCTTGGTGAAGACGACCGGAGGCAAGGGCGGCGGCAAGTGAGCCAGCCCGCCGTCACCGTGTATGTCGCCGACTGGTGCCCATATTGCAGCCGCGCCAAGAATCTGCTGGGCCAGAAGAACGTGGCGTTCAACGAGATCAACGTGGACGATGAGCCGAAATTTCGCGAGGAGATGATCGCGCGCAGCAATCGGCGTACGGTACCGCAGATTTTCATCGGCGAGAAGCATGTCGGTGGGTGCGACGACCTTTTCGCGCTCGAAGAGAGCGGCGAATTGGACCGACTTATACAGGGGGCAGGATGAGCGAGGTGAGAACCACAGGACAGGACAGCAACATCGGCGGTGTTCAAGTTTCCTTGCAGACCGTATACCTCAAGGACTGCTCCTACGAATCGCCCAATGGTCCGCGTCTGCCCAGCAATCAAGCATGGGAACCGAAATTCCAGCTCAATATGAATACGGCTGCCGAAGAGATCGCCGCGGATGTGCGCGAGGTGTGTCTCACCATCACGCTGGAGGCCAAGCAGGGTGATGCGACCATGTACTTGGTCGAGGTCAAGCAAGCGGGAGTCTTCTCCATGAGCGGAGCGTCGGTGGAGGATCTGAAGCGGTTGATCGGCAGTTTTTGCCCCAGCGTCCTGTTTCCCTATGCGCGCGAGGTGGTATCGGATCTAATTACGAAGGGCGGCTTTCCAAGTTTTCTGCTGCCGCTGGTGAATTTCGAAGCGCTGTACGCGCAGGCTGCCGACTCGCCGCAGCCGGCAATGGTCAATTAGGATCCAAGATCATCGAACCGATGGCCGTCATAGGCGCCGGTTCCTGGGGAACCGCACTGGCCATCCAGCTGGCGCGCGCCGGGCACCCCGTGCAGCTCTGGGGTCGGGACTCCGCACAAGTCGACTCGATGCGTGCAGCGCGCCGCAACGCACGCTACTTGCCCGACGCGGTGTTCCCGAAGAATCTCGAGGTCACCTCCAGCCTGGGTGAGGCTTTGAATGCCGCGCGGGACGCGCTGATCGCGGTTCCATCGCATGCATTCCGCTCCATGCTGCAGGACCTCGCGCCGCGGCTGCAGCCGACCACGAGAATAGCCTGGGCCACGAAGGGTTTCGAGATCTCCAGCGGTTGGCTGCCGCATCAAGTGGTGGGCGAGATGCTGCCGGCCCGGTCCGGCGCGGTACTGTCGGGTCCAACCTTTGCGAAAGAGGTCGGCGCCGGATTGCCCACCGCGTTGACGGTGGCATCGAAAGACGTACATTTCGCCAAGCAGCTGGCGTTGAGCCTGTCGGGTCCGAATTTCCGCGCTTACACGCAGACCGACATCCTGGGCGTCGAGGTCGGCGGCGCGGTCAAGAACGTCATCGCCATCGGGTCCGGCATCGCCGACGGCGCCGGATTCGGTGCCAACACGCGCGTTGCCCTGATCACGCGCGGTTTGGCTGAAATGATGCGTCTCGGCGTGAAATTGGGGGCCGCGCGCGACACGTTCATGGGACTCGCCGGCTTGGGCGATCTGGTGCTTACGTGTACGGACGATCAATCGCGCAACCGCCGCTTCGGAATGGCGCTCGGGCGCGGTGAATCGACCGCGCAGGCGCACGGCGCCATCGATCAAGTGATCGAAGGCATCGGCGCGGCGCAAGCCGTGCACGCGGTCACGCAACGCCTGGCGGTGGACATGCCGATCTGCCGGGAGGTCTACGAAATCATACATGCTGGAAAACCCGTGCGAGCGGCGGTACAGGCCTTGATGACCCGCGAGGTTCGTTCGGAAAGCGAATGAATGGCTCGGGCTGCTCATGCGCCCAGGACCTATGCTAGTGTTTCGCCATGCGCACCATCTCATCCTTCACCCTCGGCGGATTTCTTCTCATCGCAGCCAGCGGCGCCGCGTACGCGGCGCCCGCCAACACGGAGTCGAAATCCGTGCAAGCGCGGCTCGACGAGCAGAATGCCTTGTTCGAAGACCAGTACCAAACCGATCTTGTTACGCATCCTGAGCGCGCCACTGCCATCGGCGACTTTCGCTACAACGACCGGCTCGATGAGTATTCGCTCGCAAGCGTGCAGAAGCAGCATGCCGTCGATGAGGGGTTTCGCGCGCGTTTGAGCGCGATTTCCACCGGCGGCTTCGGCGAACAGGACACTCTCTCGCACGATCTGCTGCTGAGATTGCTCAAGCAGCGCAGCGACAATTACTCGTTGAAAGAATACGAGATGCCGGTCAACCAGATGGATGGCCCGCATTTGCGGCTCGCGGATCTGCCTTTGTCCATGCCCTTCGATTCGGTCAAGCATTACGAGGATTACGTTGCGCGATTACGGCAGATTCCGCGAGTTTTCGCCCAGACCGAGGCGGTATTGCGGGCGGGCGCCAAGGACAATCTGATGCCGGTGCGATTCTTGCTCGAGAAAATTCCGGCGCAATGCGCCGGCGTCATCGACGCCGACCCGTTTTTGCTGCCCACGAAGAAATTTCCGGCGGGGATATCCGACGAGGACCGGCGGCGGCTGACCGAGGAGATCACCCAGGCGGTCAACAACGAAGTGCTGCCGGCCTATCGCGCATTCGCCGCCTTTGTCTCGAGCGAGTACAGCCCGCACGGGCGCGCAGTCTTGAGCGTGGAATCACTGCCCGGCGGCGAGCGGCGCTACATCAACGATATCCGCAGCCGGACGACGGTGAGCGATATGACTCCGCAGCAGATTCACGATTTGGGCCTGCAGGAGATCGAGCGGATACAGGCGGACATGCTCAACATCGCGCGGACCTTGGGATTCGCGGACCTGCAGGCGCTGCGCCAGTCCCTGAAGACCGATCCGAAGTACATCCCGACCTCCTCGGCGCAGATTCTCGACGACTTCCGCAATTACATCGCACAGATGCAGCCAAAGTTGCCGGAACTGTTCGGCTATATCCCCGGCTCGCCGGTGACTGTCGAGGCCATTCCTGAATTTCAAGCGGCCGCGGCGACCCACTATCAAACAGGCACACCGGACGGCAAGCGCCCGGGCCGGGTGGTGGTGGCTACATCCAATTTCGCGCAGCGCTCGCTCATCGACGATGAGGCCATCGCGTACCACGAGGGCATACCTGGCCATCATATGCAGCTGTCGGTGGCGCAGCAGATGACGGGCCTGCCGAAGTTTCGCCAGCACAGCGGCAACTCGGGCTATAACGAGGGCTGGGCGCTTTACGCCGAGCAGTTGGGCAAGGAAGTCGGGTTCTACCGTGATCCGGTCAGCGATTACGGCAGGTTGACCAGCGATCTGTTCCGCGCCATTCGTCTGGTCGTCGATACCGGCATCCATGCGCAGGGCTGGAGCCGCGATCAGGTGGTGGATTTCTTTCGCAAGTACCAGGCCGTCGATGAGCCGACGATCCAGTCGGAGACCGACCGCTACATCGCGTGGCCGGCCCAGGCTCTGGCTTACAAGCTAGGGCAGCTGAAATTCCGCGAGTTGCGTGCACGCGCGCAGCACGAACTTGGCGCGAAATTCGACATCCGTGCCTTCCACGACGAGATGCTGAACGGCGGCGCGCTGCCGCTCGACCTTCTGGATGCTCGCACCGACGCGTGGATCCGCGCGCAGAAAGGCGGCGCCAAGGCTGCGGCGAACTAAGCGCGAATCGACTCAGGCTGACGACAGTACAAACTGATTGCCGTCGGGATCCTTGAATATCGCGAACTCGCCCCAGGGTTGACGCTGCGGGGCTGAGACGAATTCGACGCCGCGCGCGCTCAACTGTCGATGAGTAGCCGCCACGTCGTCGCAGGCAAAGCTGCCGTTGAAGCGCGTGCCGATGCGGTCTTCGTGACCTTCGGGGGTGAACAACACCACGCGGGTGGGCGAGTTGGCGATTCTCAGCTCGATCCAACGCTGCTTGTCATCGAATTTCTGATCGGTCGATACTGCAAAGCCCATTTGCTCAGTGTAGAACTTGAGAGCGCGGGTCTGGTCGCGCGTCGGTATGCCGACGAATTTGAGATGGGTGATCATCGATTGCTCCGAATGCAAGGTACCGCGCGCCATTATCCGCTAAGATTTCGCGGCCCCGTACCGACAATCAATATAGTGATTATTACTATGCAGCGCTGGACTGTGGACGCTTACGTCGTCGATGTGCTCATGCCCGACCTGGTGGGGCATGACCGTCGGCCCGCTGCGTTTTTGGTGTATCTGTTCCTGTTGAGGCAGTCGGCAGCAGTCAAGCGCGACGCTGTCGCGGTGAGTTTACAGACGATCGCGACCAAGACCGGCCTGTCGAAATCCACGGCGCAGGCGGCGGTCAAGCATCTATGCCGGCGCGGATTGCTGGATCCGCAATGCGCCGCCACGACCGGCCATCCCGTGCGGCGCGTGGTGCGTCCCTGGCGCCGAAGTTAGGTGGAGGTATACGCGATGTTGACGGAACCGCTCTTGGCCACGCCGGCATTGTCGAGGTAGCCGTAGGTGAGCGGCAGAGTGCTGTTGTCGCCGGAAGCCGCCGGCGCATACGTCAGCGTCAACCGGCAGCCGGTGCCGGTGCTGATGGCGGCGCAGGTGAACGAACTCGCCGAACTGCTCCAGACCGCGGGCAGCGAACTCAAGTCCATGCTTAGATTGGTCGCTTGAAAGCCGTCGTCGGTGGTGAATGTTACCGTCACCACTAGGGGTGATCCGACTGCCGCCGTAATCGGGCTCGCAGGGAATACGGCGCCAACGACGTTGTCGTTGGCCGTGGCGGCATACGGGATGTTGAACGACGCGGTTTTGGGAGTTCCCGAATCATCGTTGAAGGCGTAGTCGATGGTTATCGTGCCGTTCCCCGGCGCGATCGGCGTGTAGACCCACGCCAGCTGGCAGGCGGTGACAGCGCTCACGGTGGCACAGGAACTCGGCGCCGGGGCAGTCCATCCCGGCGGCAGCGCGGACGGATCGCTGCTCACGGTGAACGCGGATGCCGGATTGCCGTCGTCCGTGGTGAACGTGGCGGTGACGGTTTGGGAGCCGGAATTGACCGTGGCGTTTATCTGACCGATGGGTGCGAGCGCGGCGAGCACGTTGTCATTGGTGGTGGCTTGATAGGCCAGAGTCATGCTGCCGGTGGTCACCGGTTCCATGGAATTATCGACGTATACATAGTGCAGGTTGAGCGTCTGGCCCACCTCGTACATGGCGGGCGTGAAAGTAAGATTCAGCACGCAGCCGCTGCCGGTGCTCAAGGATGCGCAACCGAACGTGGCCGGAGCCGACCAGCCGGCCGGCAAGACTACGCCGCTGGCGTTCGAGATGCCGAAGCCGGTAATGGTCCGTCCATCGCTCGAGGTGAAAGTCACGCTGACGGTTTTGGTCGTACCCACTTCGACGGACACCAAGTTGCTCGGCGGAGTGGCGACGACGCCATCGTGAGTTCCATTGACGCTGCTGGCGTCGCTGGTGAAGCCGCCGGAGTTGGAAGTGCCGCCGGCGCCGGCCGCGGTGCTGGTGGCTACCGAGCTGGCGCCGGACTCCGAGCTGTAGGAGCTCGAGCCGCAACCGCACAAGAGTGCCGCGCATGCGGATCCAAGGCCAAGTAAACGATGAACCGCAACCATTTCGCCCGACCGTGGAAGTTTAGTTGCGGCAACGTTAGGCGCGGGGAACCCGGCACGGAATCAACTGCGTCACGCAATGGCGTGTCGTGGCGCAATTAAAAAAATCTCAGCTGTACATAATATGTACTCGCGATGATTGCTCAATTTTTATACAACTCTATGTCAAAACCGCCGCCCGTCACGCTGAGACTGTGCTGGGCGCGCTGCCCTGGAATCCGAGCTGACGCCATGCCTCGAATATCGTCACAGCCACGGCGTTCGACAAGTTCAGACTGCGGCAGTTCGGCCGCATGGGAATGCAGAGGCAACGCTGCCGCCCGATGCGTTCGAGCACCTGCGGGGGCAAGCCGCGCGTTTCGGGACCGAACAGAAACGCATCTCCGGCGCGCAGCGACACGTCGCTGTAGCGTTGCGACGCGCCGGTTTCCACGGCGAACACGCGTGCCTCCGGCAGGGCGCGCAGACAATGTTCGAGGCTCGCATGCACGCTGACGGACGCCATATCGTGATAGTCGAGTCCCGATCTTTGCAGGCTTTTGTCGTCCAAGCGAAATCCCAGCGGCTTGATCAAGTGCAGCGCGGCTCCCGTATTCGCGCACAGACGTATGACGTTGCCGGTGTTCGGCGGAATTTCAGGTTCGAACAGGATGACGTGGAACAACCCGGTCTGCATCATTCTCGAGCGGCGGAACCGGGCCGGTCCAGCACCACCAGCTGCGCCGGATACGCGAACTCGACCCCCAATCCCTTGAACTCGTCGAGAATCCGAAAATTCACCGCTTGCTGCAGATCCAGAAGCGGATTCACGCTGGGCTGGCGCACGAAATAGGACAATTCGAACAACAGCGAGCTATCGCCGAGCGTCTTCAGATGGCAGCGGTCGAAGCGCGCTTGGGGCTGCTCACGCACGATGCCCTCCAAGAGCGCAGGAATAGCCTTGAGCTTCTCGAGAGGCGTACCGTACGCCACGCGAATGGTCGCGAGCGCCCGCAGTTCCGGAGCACGCCCGCTGTTGCGGACGCGGCTCTTCAGGATGTCGGCGTTCGACAGCACGATTTGTTCGCCGCTCTCGCTGCGCAATCGCGTGGTTTTGATGCCGATGTGCTCCACTTTGCCGATGAACGCATCGATCACCAGGTTGTCGCCCACGACAAACGGCTTGTCCAGGGCGATGGACAAGGACGCGAACAAATCGCCGAGGACGTTCTGCAGCGCCAGCGCGACGGCGACGCCGCCGACGCCCAGACCGGCCAGAAGCGCTGTGATATTCACGCCAAAATTGTCGAGCGCCACCAGGATGAGCAGCGACCAGATCAGCATGCCGGTGACGAAATTGATGACGTCCAGGGAACCGGCGAAAACTTGGTCGGCGCCGCGCTCCGCTTCCTTCATGGTCAGGTAGAAGCGCACGGTGCGGCCGGCCCACAGACCCACCTGGATCAAGATGAGGATCAGTACGACGTTCGAGACGATGTGCTGAACCTTGGCCGGGAAGGTCAGGGTCTGCTGCGCGGCGTCGAGCGCGATGGCAAGAAACAGCACCTGCTTGGTATTGCCGATCAAGTAGGCGATGAGCCGGATGACGGTGGGATTGCGGGCGCTGGAATAGCCTTTGTAACGCGACGCGATCAGCTTGCGCACGATCCAGAGGCCGGTCCAAACCGCAATTCCGACGAATCCGGCGATCAGCCATTCCCAACTTGAATTGCCGAGCAGCAGTCCGTCTGCGGTCAGGCTTTTTGCGAAGGCGAGCATCGCGCAATTATAGCCGCCGCGGCGCGCAACGGCCGGGTCACCGCGATCGCAGCGGCTCTAGCTGACATCCTCCATGCCCAGCTCCTTCATCTTGCGCGTCAGCGTATTGCGGCCCCAGCCAAGAAGCTTGGCCGCATCCTGCTTCAGGCCGTCCGTCTTGCGCAAAGCCACGCGGATCAATATGCGCTCGACCTCGGGCACGGCCTGATCCAGCAGGCGTTGCGTACCGCTGTCGAGTTCCTGTTCGGCCCAATGAGAAAGCTTCGCCATCCAATCGTGATTTGCCGGCTGTCCGGCCGCGACGCCGCCAAGGTCCGGCGGGATGTCTTCCGCGCGGATCTCTCGGCCCGGCGCAGTCACGGTGAGTCGACGGCACGCGTTGACCAGCTGCCGAACGTTGCCCGGCCAGTCGAAGGTGACGAGCACGGTTTCCGCAGGCGACGTCAGCAGTTTGGGTTCGACGCCCAATTCCTGCCCGGCGATTGCCAGATAGTGCTTCAGCAATTCCGGAACGTCCTCGCGCCGTTCGCGCAACGGCGGGATTTCGATGCGAATGACATTGAGCCGATGCAGCAGATCTTCGCGAAAGTGGCCGGAATTCACCCGCGTCTCCAAATCCTGGTGAGTCGCCGCGATCACGCGCACATCGACCTTCACCGGCGTTTGGCCGCCCACGCGGTAGAACTCGCCTTCCGCCAGCACGCGCAGCAAGCGCGTCTGCAATGCGGGAGACATGTCGCCGATTTCATCGAGGAACAGCGAGCCGCCATCGGCCTGCTCGAATCGTCCCCGCCGCAAAGCATCCGCGCCCGTGAAGGCGCCCTTTTCGTGCCCGAACAATTCCGACTCGAGCAGATCAGCGGTGAACGCCGCGGTATTGAGCGCGACGAATGCCTTGCTCGATCGGGGACTGTGGCGATGTAAGGCGCGCGCGACCAGCTCCTTGCCGGTGCCCGATTCCCCGGTGATGAGCACCGTCATGCTGGAGCGCGACAACCGGCCGACTGCGCGAAATACTTGCTGCATGGCCGCGGCCTGTCCGAGCAGTTCGGGGATGCTGCGTCGGGTCGCCTCCACATCCGTCGATACGCTGGCTTGCTGCGCGGCGCGGCGCACCAGATCCACGGCTTTGTCGATGTCGAAGGGCTTCGGCAAGTACTCGAACGCCCCACCCTGATAAGCAGCCACCGCCGCATCCAGGTCCGAGTGCGCGGTCATGACGATCACCGGCAGTCCGGGCCGTGATATCTGGATTTCCTTGAGCAGATCCAAGCCGCTGCGGCCCGGCATGCGAATGTCGGTCATGAGCACATCGGGTGCATCGCCGCGCAGCGCCGACAGGACGTTATCCGCCTGATCGAAACACTTGGCGGCCATGCCGCTGCCCTTCAGGGCTTTCTCGAGTACCCAACGAATCGAGGCGTCGTCGTCGACCAACCACACCTGGAGCGGCTTCGCGATCATAGGGAGTCCATCGGCAAGGAAATGATGAAAATGGTTCTACCCGGGGCGCTATCGAATTCGATCAGGCCGCCGTGGCGGCTGACCAGATCCTGGGCAATCCCCAGCCCGAGCCCCGTGCCGTCGGAACGGCCGGATACGAGCGGATAGAAAATGGTGTCGCGGATCTCGGAGGGCACTCCGGGACCGTTGTCTTCGAATTGAATCGATGCCACCAAACGATGGCGATGCGCGCCGACGCTGGCATTGCTCGCCGCGCGTGTCCGCAAGATCAAGCGCGGCGCGTGCGCGGCGCAGCCGGCCAGGGCCTGAATGGCATTGCGGCCGAGATTCAGCATGGCCTGAATGATGTGGTTCGGGTCGACGGTCAGCGACGGCAGGCTCGGATCGTAATCGCGATCTATGATGACGCCCTCGGGGGCTTCGCTGCGCAGCAGGTGATACACGCGCTCCAGCAGTTCGTGCACGTTGATCAGCTGTTTGGCCGGCGGCCTGCCTGGCCCGAGCATCGAATCGAGCAAGTTGGTGAGCCGGTCTGCCTCGCTGATGATCACGCGCGTATATTCACGCAAGGCCGGATCCAATAATTCGCGCTCCAGCAGCTGCGCAGCTCCGCGCACGCCGCCGAGCGGATTTTTGATTTCATGCGCGAGCTGGCGGACCATGAGGCGGCTGCCGCCCAACTGCGCCAGCAGCGCGTTTTCCCGCGTCAAGCGCCGATGCTGCGTGATGTCTTCGATTTCCAGGAGCAGCCGCATGCCGCCGTCTCTGCAGATGATTTGCGTGACGGCGCAATCGAGAATGCGGTCGACCCCGCCCTGAGCCGGCCATGCAAGTTCGCGTTGCACCACACCCTCGCCGCCCTTGCGGGCGCGTTCGAACAAGGGCAACAGAGTCTCCGCGCCGCGCGTCAATTCGGTGATGCTCCGTCCCAATGCTTGATTGGGGCTCAACCCGATCAGGTTCTGCGCCGCTGCGTTCAGATATTTGACTCTGATGTCCTGATCCAGCAGAAATACGCCGGTAACCAGAGCGTCGAGCAGTTCGGTGCTGTCGAGATTCAGCGCTTCGACCTGCAGTTCAGCAGCCAAGCTGCTCCCCCGCGAACAGATGTCGGAAGCTTAAGGGTTCCTGTGCTGGGGCGAAAGCAGCGAAGGCTCGTGCACGTAGAATGTCACGCTCGGCGTGCTCTGAACCTCGCCGGTCGCTTGATTGGCGATGGTCGCCGCGATCGCGAAGGTACCCCGTCCGGGATTCGGCAATACGAATTGCGTCGCGCTGGGTGGTTGATCCGAAAGTTCCCGGCCGTTCAGGTGCCAGGTAACGGATTGATCGGGGGTGAGCACCGTCTGCGACAGACTCACGTTGATCGGTTCGTCGTTGAAAAAATTCTGCTCCGGCTGCGGTGAAGCTATCGTGATCGCCACCGGGCGCGGCGCGGCAGCGGTGCTGGCTCGCGGTCCGTTGGGAGTCGCAGCCTGAGGAGTTGAGGCAGCGGACGACCCGTTGAGTGACGATCTGCCTGCCGTTATGATCTTCTCCGCGCCGGGCACGGGTTGATCCGAGTAGTGCACCACGCCGTCCGCGTCGGTCCATTTGTAGACCACCGCGGACTGCGCTGTCAGAGCAGCCAACAGGCCAAGAACGATCCATGATCCGTGAGGGTGCATGATTGGAAAGCATAGTCCTATCGTCTCCGGACCACAAAAGGAGGTGACAGCGGCGTGACCGCCGTCACCCTAAGGCCTCAGCACCCTAAGAAAACCTCACAAGCTGTAATACATCTCGATCTCGATCGGATGCGTGGTCATGCGCATCCGCGTAACTTCCTTCATCTTCAGTTCGATGTATGCGTCGATCAAATCATCGGTGAACACTCCGCCGGCCTTGAGGAAGCCTCGATCCTTGTCGAGGTAATCGAGGGCCATATCCAGCGAGTGACAAACCGTCGGTATTTTCTTGTCCTCCTCCGGTTCCAGATCGTAAAGATCCTTGTCGGCGGGATCGCCAGGATGGATCTTGTTGAGAATGCCGTCGATTCCCGCCAGCAGCATGGCGGCAAACATGAAGTACGGATTTCCCGTGGCGTCGGGAAAGCGCACTTCGATGCGACGCCCCTTGGGATTCGCAATCCAAGGAATACGAATGGATGCCGAACGGTTGCGCGCTGAGTAGGCGAGTTTGACCGGCGCTTCGAATCCAGGCACCAGACGCTTGTAGCTGTTGGTGCTGGCATTGGTGAATGCGTTGACGGCACGTGCGTGTTTGATGATGCCGCCGATGTAGAACAGCGCGGTGTCGGACAACCCGCCGTATTTGTCTCCGGCGAACAGCGGCTTGCCGTCCTTCTGCAGAGACTGATGTACGTGCATGCCGCTGCCGTTGTCGCCCACGATCGGCTTCGGCATGAACGTCAGCGTCTTGCCGTAACCATGTGCAACGTTCTGCAGCGCGTATTTCAGAATCTGCACTTCATCGGCTTTCTTCGTCAGCGTGTTG
>Ga0182024_10007367_pt1 | contig 23738 bp, 18 predicted proteins | sample P32metaG_FD_120480 | JGI IMG/M metagenome (GOLD analysis project Ga0182024, IMG submission 120480) | Permafrost microbial communities from Stordalen Mire, Sweden - P3-2 metaG (Illumina Assembly) | ecosystem: Environmental > Terrestrial > Soil > Wetlands > Permafrost | place: Sweden: Stordalen... | reverse complement strand
TAGATCCCGAATTTGTGGCTCGCTTGAAGCAGCGCAGAGTAGCCGCGGGCAAGGCGGAGCCAGACACGGCGGGCAAAACCACCCGTCATAGCTCGGCGGGCAAAGCCTCCGCGGTCTTCGAAAAACTCCTCCCCGCCGTGATCGAGGAGCGCGTGGACGTGCTGCGCGCACACAACCGTGGAAGCTTGCCGCTGCTCGATCGCTATGTGGAGGGGGAGCACGGAGCAGTCTGGCGGGATCTCCTCGCGTTGGGCGCCGCTGTGCGAGAGGATCCTCATGCGGCGGATGCCTTGGCAGTGGCTTATGAGACGATGAGCCGCGTCGATGCCAATGTCCGGACCATTAGCGGACGCCTCACCCAATTAGGTTTTACCAAGAGCGACGGACCCTTGCACGCGCCGCCCAGCCGCAGCGCGCGCACCCAGATTCGCGAGCTTCAGAAGGTAGCTGGTACACTACCCATTTCGCTGCGGGCGTTTTATGAAATCGTAGGGTCAGTCGACTGGAATGGCCATCTCGCGGGCCTGTTGCCTTCCACCCGCCCACAGGTCGCCGATCCCTTCGTTGTGCTACCGATTGAAGCCGCGATCGAGACAGCGCGCTACTTCGCCGAAGCGAAAGAGAAATGGATTCTTATCGCCGCTGATGGACTCATGAAGGCGAATACGAGCGGCGGCGACCCCTATCAAATCGAAGTGCCTAACGCGTCGGCAGACGGTGTCCTCCGCTTCGAGTGCCACGACCTGAACTTCGTGGAGTATCTGCGGCTTGTGTTTAAATTTGGGGGATTCCCGGGATATGAGGGTATGGAATTCCCGCCACGGCAACTAGCGGAGCTGAGCGCGGATTTGCGTTCATTTTAGGCAACCCCGACGACTTCATTTTGGAGGATCGGGGCAACTCTCTTGACGCGCCATCGAGACAGTGTGTGCGAGCCGGAAGACCGGCTCTGGGAAGTTGCGAACGCTAGACTTGCGTTTTGTATGGGTGCCCCAGCTCGGACTCGAACCTGATTGCAAAAGACTTATTGATTTTGTAGGCAGAGCCTACTTAATGGAGACAACAACTTGCGAATTGGCTCCCCAAGTAGGACTCGAACTCTGACGTCAGCTCTCGCAGGCTACTGGATACCCTCCGATACCTCTCTGGGGGGCGGCAATTTCTAAGCGACGATCGGTATTTTACGTTCTAAATTCCCACGTACCGCGCGTACACGCTCCGCGCCACGCCGGCGTCGGTGGTGCCCTTGATAATCGCGCGGCCGTCGGGGAACACGGTCAGCTCATACGGATCGAGCGCGGCGCGGAGCGCGAACTCATTCACGCGCACGGACGCCAGCGCGCCCAGCCGCGAGGCCAGCTCCGCAAGATCCACCGGCCGCGAGCGTTCGTGAATCTGCACCGCGTTGCGCCCGCACAGGCTGATGGGAGCGCGATGCCTTCCGTCCAGATGCGGAAACTCGCGCCCGAAGCAGCAGGGGCAATCCGGATCGCGCGCCGGCGGAGCGGTTTGCCGGATCTGTCCGCTCCAAACATCCACGGTGGTAAGCCGCGCGGTAACCGAGTCCCGGCCGCAAGCCAGAATCTTCAGCGCGTCCCCGGATTGCAGCGACGCAATCGCCGCCGTCACCGGGCCCAGGACGCCTTCGGTCTCGCAGGTCGGTTGCGCGCCACGGGGAGGCTCGGGATACACGCAGCGGAAGCAGGCGTTGAGCCCCGGCACGATCGCCAGCTTCAGGCCGTAGCTGCCCACGGCCGCGCCGTAGATCCAGGGGATCCCTTCCCGAACCGCGAAATCGTTGATCAGGTAGCGGGTCTCGAAGTTGTCGGTGGCGTCCAGAATCAGGTCGGCGCCCTCCAGTGTCTCTTCGATGTTGCGCGGGGAGAGATCGGCGACCACAGGCTCGATCCGCACGTCTGAGTTCACGCGCGCCAGACGCCGCGCCGCGGCGACGGCCTTGGGCAGCGCTTCGGCCGCGTCCGATTCCTCATACAGCGTCTGCCGCTGGAGGTTGGAGAGCTCGACGAAATCCCGGTCGATCAGGCGCAGCGCGCCCACTCCGGCGCGCGCCAGCAGGTCCGCCTGCACCGAGCCCAAAGCGCCTAATCCGACAATGGCCACGCGGCCGGCGCGAATGCGCCGCTGTCCCTCTTCCCCCAGCCCGGCGAAGCGGCTCTGCCGGGAGTAACGGGAATCCGCGCGAGGCGTCATAACGTTTCTATTTCGATGGTACCAGCCTGGCATCCCAGGACTCGCGTCGGTCGAGGCGAAAACACCGCGATATCATTGTGGTACGTGCGTCCACTGGTGCTCCCGCTCCTGATACTCGTGTGCACCATCGCCGCTTGGGCCCAGGCCCCCGCCGATTCCGGGCAAGCCAAGCTGGAGGGCCGAACCATCGTCAACATCGTTCCGGTTCCCGAGGAACAACCGCTCTTGCAGGCGGAATTCGACAAACGGCTGGGCTTGCGCATCGGCGCGCCTCTGTCCCTGGCCGATGTGCGCGCCGCCATCGGCGCCTTATACTTAACCGGCCGTTACCACGACATCGCGGTGGAAGCGGAGGCGTCGGGCGCGGGCGTGGAACTGCGCATCGTGACCGAGTTCAACTATTTCGTCAGCGGTGTCAACATTAACGGCGCGGCCGATCCTCCCAGCCTCGAACAACTGCGTACCGCCACCAAACTCGAGCTGGGCGGTCCGTTCACGGAAAACCTGATGGAGCCCGCGGCGACCAATCTGTTGGAGCGGCTCCACGCCAACGGTTTGTATGGAGCGCAGGTCTCCTACCATGTGGATTTCAGTCCCGGCGGTCAAGAGGCAGGCATCTATTTCGAGATCAGCCCCGGCGCACGGGCGCGCTTCGACGGCGTCAACTTGTCCGGCACGCTCACCCAGTTGCCCGAAAAGGTGGGTCGAACCGCGGGCTGGCGGCGCGGCCTCTTCTTCGTGCCGTTGCCGGGGTGGCGCGAGCTGACCGAGCAGAGGCTCCAAAGCGGCATCGGCAAGGTGGAGGCGAGCGTGCAGAAGGGCAATCGTCTGGCGGCGCGAGTCACCCTGGAAAACTTGCAATATCACGAGGACACCAACCGCGTCACGCCCAACCTTCTCATCGACAGCGGACCGGAGCTGGAGGTCAATGTCAGCGGCGTCAAGATCTCCGCCGGCCGCTTGCGCCAGCTCCTTCCGATCTACGAGGAGCGCACCGTGGACAACAGCCTGCTGTTGGAGGGACAGCGGAACCTGCTTGACTTCTTCCAGAGCCAGGGCTACTTGGACGCGGAAGTGGGATTCCAACAGAGCCAGCCGGAGCCGGGCCGCTCCGTCATCGGCTACAGCGTGGCTCGCGGTCTCCGCAGCAAGTTGGTGAACATCGACATTACCGGCAACCGGTATTTCGACGCCGCCACGGTGAGAGACCGCCTGCTGATGACGCCGGCGCGCTTTCCGCGCTATCCCTTGGGCCGCTTCTCGCAACGGTTACTGGATCGGGACACCAGCGCCATCGTGGACCTGTATCGCACCAACGGCTTTCACGACGCCGCGGTGGTGGCCGCCAAGAACGACGATTACAAGGGCAAACGCGGAGAACTCTCCGTGGCGCTGGAGATCAAGGAGGGCCCCCAGTGGCTGGTCCACAAGCTGGAGATCGAGGGAGTGCTTCCCGCCGCCGACGCCTACCTGCGGTCGGTGCTGCGCTCGATTCCGGGCGAGCCCTACAGCGAAGCCGGCGTCGCGGCGGACCGCGACTCCATCCTGAATTACTATTTCAACAACGGGTATCCCAACGCGACCTTCAACTGGACCCAATCCGCCGGGCCTTTGGCCACCCAGGTGGATCTTCACTTCGTGGTCCAGCCGGGCAAGCAGGAATTCGTGCGCAACGTTTTTGTGCGCGGCCTGTATCACACCAAGACCTCCCTGGTGGCCAGCCGCATTACGCTGGCGCCCAACCAGCCCCTCTCCCAGGTCCGCATCGGCGAGAGCCAGCAGAAACTCTACGACCTGGGAGTTTTCTCCAAGGTCCAGACCGCCATCCAGAATCCCGACGGCGATGAAGACAGCAAGAACGTGCTGTTCCATCTGGACGAAGCCAGCAAGTACTCCTACAACCTGGGGTTCGGAGCGGAGCTGGCGCAAATCGGCGGCGGCGTCACCACCTTCGATGCGCCGGCTGGAACCACCGCGTTCAGCCCGCGTGTCTCGGCGGGCGTGAGCCGGTTGGATTTCCTGGGCCTGGGCCAGACGGTGAGCGTGCAGACGCTGGTGTCCACGCTGGAGCAGCGCGCGGGGCTGACGTATCAAGCGCCGCAGCTCGGGGGCAACCAGAATCTATCGCTGACCTTATCCGGTCTGTTCGACGATTCCAACGACGTGCGGACCTTCACCTCGCACCGGGTGGAGGGCTCCGTGCAACTGGCCCAGAAGGTCTCCCGCGCCAGCACGCTTCAATACCGATACACCATACGGCGCGTGACCATCCCTCAGGACACGCTCAAGATTTCGCCGGAGCTGATCCCCATCTTCTCGGCCCGGGACCGCGCCGGCATCGTCTCCATGTCCTACATTCAGGACCGGCGCGACGATCCCATCGACACCCGCCGCGGCTATCTGAATACCGTGGACGTGGGCGGGGCCTGGAAATATTTCGGCTCGGCGACGGACTACCGGCGCATCGTGCTGCGCAATACCACCTACCATCGCATCGGCCGCGACCTGGTGCTGGCGCGCAGCACGCAATTCGGCTGGATCGATGGGCTGGGCGGAACCGAGATTCCTTTCGCGGAGGAATTCTTCTCCGGCGGCGCATCCACCAACCGGGCTTTTCCCGACAATCAGGCTGGACCGCGCGATCTGAAGACCGGCTTCCCTCTGGGCGGCAACACCTTCCTGTTCAATAACACCGAGCTGCGCTTCCCCTTAATCGGCGATAATGTCGGCGGAGTGCTGTTCCACGACATCGGCAACGTGTATTCGGATATCGACAGCATGAGCTTTCGCTTCCGCCAGAACAACATCCAGGATTTCAACTACGCGGTGAACTCCTTCGGCTTCGGCATCCGCTACAAGACGCCCATCGGCCCCATTCGCGTGGATTTCAGCCTGAGTCCGGACTCGCCGCGTTTTTTTGGATTCTCCGGCACGCGCGACCAGCTTCTGGCCGGTCAGGGAAAGCTGGTCAATCAGCGCATCGACATATTTCAATTCCACTTCTCCCTGGGGCAGACATTCTGATGCAGTCGCGCGTGTTGGCCTTCCTGTGCGCCGCCTTGTGGCTGCCGGCGCCGGGTTTCGCCGCCGAAGTGCTGGACCGCATCGCGGTGACCGTGGATAAGCAGGTGATCGCGGAAAGCGACGTGATCCTGTATCTGCGCGTGGCCGCGTTCCTGGACCGCAAGCCGGTGGATTTGAGCGGTCCCGCCAAACGCTCCGCGGCTGCCGCCCTGGTGGACCGGTACCTGATCCTCCAGGAAGCCGAAGACAGCCACTTCGTGCCGCTCACGGCGGACGACGGCGGAGCGCTGCTGAAGCAGGTGAAGGCGCAGTACCCCGGCGAAGCCGCCTACCAGGCGGCCTTGAAAGAATATCGCATCGGCGAGCGGGATCTCTCGAAGGACCTGCTGGCGGGCGAGCGAGCCTTGCGTTTCACCGATCTGCGCTTTCGCCCGGAAGTCCAAATCTCGGATCAGGAGTTGAGCGCGGCCTACGACAAGTACGCCGCGGATTGGCGCGCCTCCCATCCCGGCCCTCCGCCGTCGCTCGAGGACAGCCGCTCCGATTTGGAGAAGCTGCTTACGGATCGGCGCGCCACGGAGGCTCTGGATCAATGGCTCGTAACCGCGCGGCAGGAGCGGCGCGTCGAATATAGAGAGGCGGCGTTTCAATGAGAGGCTCGCGTATGAGGAATACCGGCCGGACTGTGTGGCGGATTCTTCTCGGATGCCTAGCCGCGCTGGCGGTGCTGGCGGTCATCGCCGCGCTGGCCGGCCTGGTGGTGGTGCAGAGCGGATGGTTCCATGAATATGTACGCCAGCGAATCATCGCGGAAATTGAGCGCTCCACCGGCGGGCGCGTCGAGCTGGGCCGCTTTTCCTTTCGCGGCCCGACCCTGACCGCGCGGGTTTCGGAACTGGTGCTGCATGGGAAGGAGGCCGCCGGCGAACCGCCGCTGTTGCGGGTCGAGTCCGTGACCCTGGGCCTGCGGATTCTCTCCTTCGCCGAACGTAAGGTCGATCTGGCGTCGATCCAGGTGGACCAGCCGCGGGTGCGCATCGTGATCTACGCGGACGGCTCCAACAATCTTCCCGGCTCCCAACACAACTGGCCGCAAGACTTGTTGAACCTGGCGGTGGGACATTACCAGGTCACCGACGGCACGGTGGAGTTGGACGAGCGCAGTATCCCCATAAACCTGCGCGGCGAGGGACTGACGCTGAAGCTCTCCTACGACCCGCGCACTCCGTCCTATCTGGCCGAGCTGGGCTCGCGGCGGCTGCGCGTGGCGTTGGCGGGCCTGGCTCCCATGGAGCTGGGCTTATCGTCGCGATTCGCGCTGGAGAAGTCGCGTCTGGTGGTTTCGGCGCTGCGGCTCTCCACCCCGCAATCGCACGCGGATTTGCAGGGCGTGATCGAGAACATCCTGGAGCCGCGCGGGTCCTTCAGCGTGAAGGCCGCCGCCAGCCTGCGCGAGATGGCGGCGATGTTTCCGGTTCCCATCGCTCCCACCGGCACGGCGGACTTCACGGGCACATTGCGAGTCACCTTTGTGTCGCCCGCCGACTTCGCGATCTCCGGCCGCGTAACGGCCCGCGGCGCAGGCTACTCGGAGGGACGCGTGCATATTCAGGATGCGCTGGTTCGCGGACAGATCGACTTGGGGCCGAACGGGCTCGAAGCCAGGGACGTCGAGGCCGATGCGCTGGGGGCGCGCTTCACGGGCATGCTTTCGCTCGCCCAGTGGCGGGAATTTCACGCGGAAGGGAGCCTGGATGGATTAACCGTGGCCGAAGCCGCAGGCTTCGTGACGCCGCGTCCCTTGCCGTGGAACGGAACGCTGGCGGGGAGCTTCACGATCGATTCCACCGTGGAAGCGAAGATAGGCGCGACGGCCACGCAGGCTCACGCCAATCTCTCGATTTCGCCGGCGGCGGGAGGCACGCCCATCCAAGGGCTCCTGGACGCCTCCTACAATCAGGCCGCCAATGAGGTGTCCTTGGGATCTTCTTACGTCGCCACGCCGGCGACGCGGCTCGACCTCAGCGGGACCGTGGGCCGGAGGCTCGAGGTCCAGCTTCATTCCACCAACCTAGGGGACGTGTCGGCCGCGCTGCCTCTGTTTGGCGAAACGGCGATGGAGCTGCCCGTAAAGCTGAATGGCGGATCGGCGGCGGCGAATGGAACCGTGACCGGGCCGCTGGACAATCCGCGCTTCCGCGGCCAGGTGGAGATTGTGAAGGGCGTCGTCGAAGTGCACGGCGAAGGGCACGCCTTCGACCGCTTCACCGCCAGCGCGGATCTTGCCCAAAGCCAGATTGTGGCCTCAAGCTTCGTGCTCTCCCGCGGCGTGACTGAGGCCGCCGGCGACGCCACTTTCACGGCGCAGCCGGATGGCTTCACTAACGCCACCGTCGCCGGATCATTCTCTAACGCGGCTGTCGCCGCGCAGTTCAACGTGCGCAACGCGAATATCGAGGAGTTGCTCAAGGAAGCGGGCAGCGCTGTCTCCGCAAAGGGAACCGCTTCGGCCGGCGTGCGCGTCTCCGGATCCCTGGGTGAGCCGCAGTTCGATGTCGCCCTCGACGTCGCCAAGCCGGAGGCGCTCGGGGAAGCGCTGGATCGTGTCCGGGCGACTCTGAAGATCGCCAGGAGTTCCCTGGACGTTTCAAACGGGCAAGCCGAAGACGGGCCGGCCAGGATGACTTTCTCCGGCGCCTACCGGCCCACCGGCTCGGATTGGAAAAGCGGGAGTCTCCAGGTTCAATTGACCGCGCGCGATCTGGTGGCCACGCGCTTGCACGCGTATGCCAATTTGCAAACCGGCGTGGATGGGCGCGTCACCGCCGATGTCCAGGCGCAGGGCGGCGTGGCCAAGGGCGCCCTCTCGCTCAGCTCCGTTGCGGGAACGCTAACCGCGCAGTCCGTCAGCTTCCGCGGCCAGCCGGCGGGAGAATTCACCATCACGGCGGAGACGCGCGGCCAGGAGATCTCGGCCGAGGCCAAGGGCGAATTGGAGGCCGTCACCTTCGACGGACAAGGTTCATGGCCTCTGGATGGCGACCAGCCCGGCTCCGCGACGATTCGCTTTTCCCGCATGACCATCGACAACGTGCACCGGCTGGCCATGCTGGGGGGCGCGGCGCCGCACCAGGCTGGAGAGGACCTGCCTTTGGAGGGATTCGTCGACGGAGTCCACGCGATGGTCTCCCTGCCGCTGAGCCATCCGCGCGATTTCCAGGCATCCGTCACGCTCGACACGGTGCAATTCAATCCTAAGACGGGGCAGGCCTTGAGGCTGGGCGTGCAACCGCAGGACATTGAGCTCAAGAACACCGAGCCCGTGGTTTTCGCCGTGACGGCCAAGGAGGCTAAAATTCAATCGGCCCGGTTGACGGGGCGCGACACCAACATCGAGATGACCGGGACGATTCCGTTCGCGGCTTCGGTTTCGGGCGGGGGCGGAGCGGACCTGGCGCTGAGCGGGACGGTGAGCCTGGCCGCGCTCCAGTTGCTCAATCCCGATCTCCTTGCCAAGGGCAACGCCACGGTGGCGGCCACCTTGCGGGGCTCTCTCGGCAATCCCGCGCTGAATGGCCGCATGGATCTCAAGGGCGCCTCCTTATACATGAAAGACGTGACCAACGGCATCGATGACGCCAACGGCACGGTGCTGTTCAATCGCAATCGCGCGACCATCGACAAGATGACCGCGGAAATCAACAGCGGGACCATTTCCCTGGGCGGATTCGTCGAGTTCGGCTCGCCCCTGATTTACCGGTTGCGCGCCGGAGCGCAGCAGGTGCGTCTGCGTTTGCTGGATCTCAGCACCACGTTTAACGCCAGCCTGGAGTTGAACGGAACCTCCAGCGCCAGCACGCTGTCGGGCACGGTGACGCTGAATCGCGCCGTATTCAACCCGCACACCGATCTGGGCGAGCTGCTGGCGGCCGCGGCCAGACCGGCGCCGGAAACTTCCCCCAACGACTATCTGCGCGGCATGCAATTCGACGTGCGCGTGGCCAGCGCCGCGAGCTTCGAACTTCGGACCTCGCTGACGCGCGACGTGCAGGGCGCGGTGGATCTGCAAGTGCGGGGGACCGCCGCGCAACCGGTTTTGCAGGGCTCGATCTCCGTGGACCAGGGGCAGGTAACGATATTCGGCACTCAGTACACCATCGACCGCGGCGATATCCGCTTTGCCAACCCCGTGAGAATCGAGCCGGTGCTGGATGTGGCTCTGGAAACCAGAGTGAGCGGGGTGACGGTGAACGTCAGTCTTTCCGGCACCGTGGACAAGCTCAAAGCCAACTACAGCTCCGATCCGCCGCTGGAATCCTCCAAGATCGTGGCGCTGCTGGCGGTGGGGCGGGATCCGTCCCAGATCGGCTACGCGGCAGCGGCGCAGAGCGCCGGCCAAACCAATTTCGTGGGAGCCGGAGGCACCCTGCTGAGCGAAGCCCTCGCCGAGCAGGCCAGCAGCAAGCTGCAACGCTTTCTCGGCGCCAGCCGCGTGAAGATCGACCCCACCGACCCGATTATGAGCGGCATCGTCAACACTCCTCAGGCGCGCCTGACTTTCGAGCAACAGGTCTCCAAGGACGTGACCATGACCTACATCACCAACCTCAACTACACGGCCGAGCAGATCGTGCGCTTGCAGTGGGACCTGAACCGCAACTGGTCCGCCATCGCCGTGCGCGACGCCAACGGTTTGTTCGGGATCGATTTTCAATACCACAAGCGGTTCTAGTAACGGGGCGCGGGGCCGCGTGGAAAAACACTTCGGCTGTACGAGCGGAAAGAAAAAAGATTTCGTTGCGGCGGCCGGGGCTCTCGGACTTATCGCCGTGCGTGCCGGCCGCCAATGATTTGAATCGGAGTCTTGCCGGGATTCAGGACGCTGGATGGCGCGCATTCCCAAGCTTTTAACTCCAACTCTCTGTATATCCGAAGCAGCGGCACGTACAGGCCCGTCCTACTCCGGAGTGCTATAAGGATCGATCCTCAAATTCTCCCGTCAGGATCCCCTTGAGAAGACCCAGCATGGCTTTTCAGGGCCGCCGGAAGTTCAGCATCATCTCAAACTACAACGCTCCGTGCACGGAGTAACTTACGATTCGAGCATAGAAGCGAGGGGCGCGATACGCGGCCGGGGGAAAGCGGGAAGTGATGGACGGGAAAGGGAAAAGAAATTTTCGGGAGCGATGTGATCAAGGTTGAAGGCAGCTCCGGATCGCCGCCAAGCTGTTAATTAAGTCGCCATGCGGCACCTGATGCGTTAAGGCGCGGGAGGATACGGACTCCACGTTCGAGCCGGCGGATGCAACTCAAGCGGCTGGAGCCGGTTTCGTAAAGGATCCTTTGCGCAACGCACGCCAATACCGTCTACCAAACCTGCCACCATTTCTTTTTTTCCGGTGGCGGCTCTTCAGCGAAGATGGGCTCTCCGATGGGCGAACGCACAAAAAGCCTGCGGCCGAGCAGCCGTACTGAACCGAGTATCGAGTTGGCGGGTGTTATTGGCCAGACATCCAGGTCGGTACCCGACGGAAGCACCGCACGCAAATCGCGACAGATCGTGGCTATGGCCTCAGTGAACTCGAATGAGGTCGGAAAAACCAGCGCAAGCACCTCCGCTGGTTTGCTCATTCCATTTATGAAGCATCCGAAAAGGTAGGCTTCTTGAATATCTGGAACGGACGCTGTTAGCTCCGCGATGGATCGGGCGAGCCGAGGCTCCATCCTTTGTTTCTTGTTCAGCAATCCAACGACTATGGAGCTTCCCTCAGGAACATTCATCTCATCCGATCCTTGCTCGGGCTCTGCACTGTCACACCTGAAAAAGTGGCCGCGGCAGATTCAAACATGTAAAGCTATTCTAGCTAGCTTTAGCTAGCTCTTGTGTTGCGACGCTCGATGTCTCCGTACGCCTGATGTCTCACAAGGGGTCCTTTGCGACACATGACATTACTGCCTGATGTTGTTTGATCCTCCTCGAAGGTTAGGATGAGAAGTGCGATGCCGGACCAGAAGGTCCGACATCATGAGTTCGTCACGAGCTGGGGGCTTCATTGGAATTGAAGATGTCCAGACTGTCCGGGCCGAGGGTATGAAGCACTCGTGATTTGAGAGGGAGAACTATGCTCGACCACATAATTCTGACTGTCAGCGATGTCGAACGTTCGTTAGCCTTCTATGAGGCGGCGCTGAAGCCACTTAACATCAAATTCTTTTTGCCGTACAAGGGCGAAGACGGTCATCCCGATCTGTGGGGATTTGGCGATGGCAAAAGGGGGTTCTTCTGGATAAAGCAAGGGAAACCCGATCCAGCGGCCATTCACTGGGGCTTTATGGCCGAAGATGAGGATAAGGTCGATGAATTCTACAAGGCCGCAATCTCCGCTGGCGCCAGAGACAATATTTCGCCCCGCGCACGACTGGAATACTATCCGGGATACTATGCCGCTGATGTATTCGACCCAGACGGATATTCATTCGAGGTCGTCCATAAAAGCTAACGATGGAACAGCACATCGCTATTTAGAATGGAGTGGGGAATTTGTTATGACCGTGATCGAGCTTCCCGATGAACAGGCGGCGGCGCTGAAAGCGAAGGCGGCGGCCGCGGGCCTTACTCTCGAAGCCTGGCTTGGCAAGCTGGCTGGTAACAAGCCGGCTGACGCGGAACCCGTCGAGCATCCCCTGCAAACCGCAGCGGAGATCGTTCAGCCGCATGCGCAACGTCTCTCCTGAGATCATGGCGGCGATGCCCAAGGACGGCGCGAGCCGGCACGATCGCTACATCTACGGGTGGCCCAAGAAAGAGACATGACCGCTGTCTTCGCCGACAGGGCTCACCAGCGGGCCTTGGCGCATACATCCGAGCGGGCTTCGTCGAGCATCGTCACTACCGACGAAGTGTTGACCGAGTACCTCACGTTTTTTCAGGTAGGGCGGACGCCGTCCGCGCCGGACCCCCGGTCCGGCTTGCTGGGGCGTGAAGCAGGGCCGACAGGGCGTCGGCCGCGGGTCAGGGGACCTGCCCCACCACGAACGCTGCCCTACGTTAATCACTTCCACCCCAGATGCAGCGCGACCGCGCCTCCGGTCATGCGCTCGAATTCCACGCGGGTGAAGCCGGAGCGGCGCAGGGCCGAGGCCAGATCCTCCGCGCCGGGGAATTTGCGGATAGACTCAGGCAAGTACGCATACGCATCGGGCGAGCCGGAGAGCAGACCGCCCGCCCAGGGCAGCACTCGCCCTAAAAAGAATCCGTACACCCTGGCGAAGGCGCGATTGGTGGGCTGCGAGAATTCGAGAATCGCCGCCACGCCGCCGGGCTTTAGCACGCGCAGAAGCTCCTCCAGGCCCTTCCGATAATTGGCCAGATTGCGGAAGCCGAAAGCGACGGCGACCAGGTCGAGCGAGCTATCGCGCAGAGGCAGCGCCAGCGCGTCGGCTTCAAACAAGGGGATGGCCCCGCGGGCGATCTTGCGGCGAGCTTCAATCAGCATGGGATGGCAGAAATCGCTGCCCAGGATCGGAGACGCCTTCGCTCCCCGCCGCGCCTGAAGCGCCAGCAGCAGGTCGCCGGTGCCGCAGCACAGATCCAGAACGCGGGCGCCGGGGATTTCGAGAATCGAGCTCACGCGCTCCACCGTATGAGATCGCCAGCGCCGGTCCAGGTTGAAAGACAGCAGGTGATTCAGCAGGTCGTAGCGGCGAGCCACGCGGCCGAACATATCGCGCACCCAGCGCGACGCGGCCCGCTCCTCCGTGATTCCCGGCGGCGTGGTTCCGGTCATGGAAGAGACGCGTCTCGCGGAAGCGAGGCCTCGATACACTCGAGCACCAGGCGCTCATCGACGCCCTGCACAATCCGGGTCTCGCCGATCTTGACCGGCAGCACGAAGTGGACTCGCCCCTGCACGGTCTTCTTGTCGCTGCGTAGGCGCGCGGCCAGGTTCGCGGCGGAGATCCCATCCAGCGGCGGGATCGGCCCGTACTTGCGAACGACCTTCTGAATGGAGGAGGCCTCCGCGGGCGCGAGATGCCCGGTCCGTTCAGCCAGCAGCGTGGCGGCTTGCATGCCCCACGCGACGGCTTCTCCGTGCAGCAGGCGCTGGTATTTCGTTTCGGCTTCGAGCGCGTGGCCGAAAGTATGGCCGAAGTTCAGGATGCGGCGCAGATCGCCTTCGCGCTCATCCGCGGTGACCACTTCCGCCTTGATGCGCACGGCAGCGGCGATGATGCGGTCGAGCACCTCAGGCTCCTGGCGCAGCACGCTCTCCGCGCAACGGTCCAGCACATCGAACAGTTCCGCGTCGCGGATGACTCCGCATTTGACGATCTCGTAAAGTCCGGCGCGGTATTCGCGTGCGGGGAGCGTCTTCAGTACGTCCGGGTCGATCAGCACCGCCAGGGGCTGATGGAAACTGCCCAGCAGGTTCTTGCCGGAGACGAGATTGACGCCGGTCTTGCCTCCCACAGCCGCATCCACCTGGGCCAGCAACGTGGTGGGAATCTGGATCACCGGAATGCCGCGCATGAAGACGGCGGCGAGAAATCCGGCCAGGTCGCCCACGATGCCGCCGCCGAAGGCGACGATCAGGCTGGACCGGTCGCCGCCGGCCTCGATCATCTGTTCGGCGAGCGCCTCCACCTCCGCCAGACGTTTGCGCGGCTCGCCTCCGGGGAAGAAAAGCACGTGCGATTCGCGCGCCGCAAGCGCCGGCTGCAACGCGTCGCCATGGAGCTGCCAGACGTCCGCGGTGGTGATCACGAATATCTTTCCGCGGGACTGGCCGCTGGACTGGCCGCTGCGGGGTATGAATTCGAAAGCGCGCCGCAAACAGCCGCGCTGGACCGTCGCCTCATAGCTCCGTTGCGGCGTTTCGACGCGGAAAGCGGGCATACGTTCCTTGTACCATGCTCCCCGGTTCCCGCGCGGGAGCGATCGGAAACGGTGCTTACTTCTTCGCGGCTTGCTCTTCCCGGCGCGCGCCCACCAGGATGCCGGTCAGGCCGTAGTTGCCCTCGTGGCAGGCGGAGTCGAAGATCATCTGGCGCGCGTCGTCGGTCTTGCCCATCTCAATGACAATGGTCCACGGCCGGGTCCACGTCTTGGGATCGTCGAAGGTGATTTCGCGCCGCAGATTGTTGGCGTCGACGCGCGTGTAGCGTTCGGTCATCTTGTACGAATCGACGTTGGCTCCACGATAGCCCTGCGAGAAATTGGTGGTCTCGACGACCAGCGCGTTGCCTTCCCAGTGGCCGCGCGAATCGCCCAGATAGAGTTTGATGTTGGCGGGAAGGTGCGGGCGCCCGTCCATGTAGACGATGCGGTTGCCTCCCCCGGCGTGATCGTCTTCCATGTAGATCGCCATGGATTTGGGAGACTGCACCACCTGCATCACGGTGCCCTGGGCAAAAGCGGTGTTGAGCGGAAGGAACGGCATGGGAACGCCCAGACAACGCGGCGATTGCGCGATGGTCTCGGGGTTGTCGTTCTGACCGCCTCGACCCAGGTTGCCGCCGCCTCCGGCCCCGCCCGCCGGGGCGCCGCCTCGACCCCCGCCCCCGCCGCCGCGGCCTCCCTGCCCTTGCGCTCCCGCGACCAGCGCAGGAATTCTCCCATCCGGCGGATCGATGATCATGGATGTCCGCCTGCCGGTCTTCAAGATTGAGTTGAAGACCGCGTTATAAGCGCCTGTGACGTCCGCTTGGGTGCCCTCGGCCGCGCGGGCATTGCGCCCGGGATTCAAACCTTTCTGTTTATCCGCCGCGGCTATTTCCTCATCGGTCAGGAATTCCTTGCCGGCATTTGCCGCGGAGCGTTCCAAGGGCACGTCCGCCATCACGAACCAAACGCCTTGCAGATCCGGGTCGCCCCAGGCTGTCCGAAGTACGGCTCCCGCCTTGGCCGTTGCAGTCGATTTGGCGGGTGCGGGTGCTGGTTTGGCGGGCGCCGGTTTGGCCGGTGTCGCGGGGGTCTGAGCGCTCATGGGCAGATCAATATCTGCCATCGACACAAGTGCGACGGCGCTGGCGAGCACGGCACTCCCCACTGCCACGCGTGACACTAGATATCGACGGCGCATCGAACACCTCTTCCTGGAAGAGAATAGCACCGCCGACGCCGAGCGTCAACGCGCCAGTGGGACGCGCTCGTTACTTTGCCTCGCCCACGCCAAAATCCCAGACTTGCAGGGTCCCCTGGCTGTCCTGGAATTCGATCACCGCGTATTCGCCCGGCGGCATGGGCTGCTCCGGCCAGATCTTGAACAGCAGTTCGCCCACCTCCCTGGTAAAGCTCGGCAGCGCTTCCCGTTTAGGTTCCAGCTCATTGGTGACCGGCGCGATCAGCACCGCCTCCACGGTCCTCGCATTGCCCTTGGGCGACAGCTTGACGATGGCGAGCCCGTCCGCCGCCGCCAGGCGGAGGTAGAACTCCGGCCGATCTTCATCGACGCGGAATGCCGCGGCGGCGCCTTCCAGCTCGATGGTATTCTTTCCGGACGTCAGCGGAACCGGAGGATACGCATGTCCGAACAGGACACTCGCAATCGAAGAAGCGGTTCTCAGTATCGCCCGGCCTTTGTCCGTGACCACGATCGCGTCGGCCTGCTTCAGCGGCTCCAGCACATCGCCGTGGACGTAGTAGACGCCGGGATCGCCGGGCACGGAGGAGGCCTCCCGCTTCTGAGCGCGGATCGCCGCATCCTCCTCGGCGTCCTCCTTGGCTTCCCGGGCCAGTTGCGCCTCGTGCTCCGCCACTTCCTTAGTGGTGCGGTCGAGATCGACCAGATCGAGAGGAATCTCTTCCCAATCGCCGCTGCGTTCCGCGCTCAGGTACTTCACCCGATCCGGCAGCACCTGGTATTCGCGCACCATTTGAAAGGTTCCGTCTTTCAGATACAGGCGCAGGGTCCCGCCGAAAGCCGAAAGAGCCATGAGAAGGAGAACCGGCAGGCGCCACTTCATGCGTCTATTATGCAGTCTATCGGCTTCCATGAGGAGCCTACCTCCAAGGGGCGGAGAGCGCGAGGCGAACCGCGGGGCGGCGATCGCCATCGAGCTGTAGCTCCCACGCGATCAATGGATCGGAGTCGCTTAAATTAAATTGAAGGGAGACAGCGCCAGGCCCACGAGCAGCAGCGCGAGCTTTCCAGCCATGCTTCGCCGGCCCTCCTTATGTGAAAAGATATCATTAACTTCGGGCGCGGGAGTTTCGCCGCCGGTCAAAATGGTATTGTTGGAAACCCTGAAGCGCGGCTTGTGGCTGGTCACGCTGGCGGCGACCGCCTGGCCGCAGCCGGAGCACCGTGTCAGGGACCCTCCTCCCTGGGCAGGCGAAATTCTCCAGGCCCACAATTCCATCCGCCGCCGTTTAAATCTGCCGCCCCTGGTGTGGTCGGACAAAGTTGCGGCGGTCGCGCAACAATGGGCGGAGATTCTCTTGGAGCGGAACCAATTCGTCCATCGCCCGAAATCGATCTTTGGCGAAAACCTGTTCGAGATCGACGGAACCCGCTCGTCGCCCGCTCAGGTCGTGAGCGCATGGGCGTCGGAGGCCCGCAACTACGATTACGGCTCGAACCGCTGCACCGGCGTGTGCGGCCACTACACGCAAATCGTTTGGCGCGGCACCCACGAACTGGGATGCGGTTTGGCGCCTGGCCCCAGCCGCGAGGTTTGGGTGTGCGACTATGCACCACCCGGCAATGTGATCGGCAGGCGGCCATTCTAATCTGCCGGACGGCCTTCCGCTTCGCAGCCCATTGTGGGCGACGGCCCTCCGTTACGCGGGCGGTAAAGGCGCGCCGCTTGCAGGCCGCAACGTGGTTGCGACAGGCGATGCGATACCCATGGTCGAAGACTGGTCTTCGGCATCTCTTATGCCAGCATTTCATATGCCAGCATTTCATATGCCGGCATTTCATATGCAAAGACGCGACTTTTTGAAGTTCGCCGGGGCGGCGGCGGCAAGCAGAAGGCTGGTGTGCCAGCCCCAATCCCTTCTGGCGCCGGCCGGCTCGCAAGACGTGGCCAAGACCGATTTCACGCTGTCTCCGTGTCCATGCGGATTGCCGGACGCGCGCCTTATGTTCCTATAATTAGGCATGCCCGTCCAACACAATTTCGCCAGCAGCGAATTCGACGAAGCCGTTCGGGCCGCGGGCCGCCGGGCTTTCGATGCTACCCTTGCCGCTGGACTACCTGTGTTCTACCTGGATCGCAAGGGCTTGAACGTAATGGAGCAGCCGGACGGGCGAAGATTTGAGATTCGTTGGATTCCAGGCGCCCCATCCGGAAGTAACTACGAAGTGATTCGCGAATTAAACCCTCCGGCTGTTTGAACAGCCTGTGCCAGTACTCACGCTGATCGCGGGTCCAAACGGATCGGGCAAATCGACGCTCACCGAATGGGTCGATCTGGAAGACCGCGGAATCCTGCTTGACGCTGACGCAACAGCGCGTATGATGAACCCGTCGAATCCGCAGGGCGCGGCAATCGCGGCTGGGAAGGAGATATTGAAACGGATTGACGGGTGCCTTGGCCGTAACGAGAGTCTCGCAGTGGAGACAACTCTTTGGAGCCGGGCGAGCCTCGCCTTGATGGACAGGGCTCGCGCTCTGGGTTATGAGATCCATCTGACATTCGTCGCACTCGATAGCCCGGAAAGATGCATCGCCCGAATTCGGACCCGGGCCCTGCGCGGAGGACACTTCATTCCGGATGCCGACGTAAGGCGCCGCTACAAGCGAAGCATCGCCAACCTGCCCGAAGCGCTTCGCGCGGCGGACATCGCAAAGGTTTACGACAATTCCGGTGACGAACATCGGCTGGTGCTGACCGTGAGGAGCGGCGTCGTCATCAGCCGTTCAAAAGAACTGCCTGATTGGGCACAGCCTTAGGCCGCCGCCGGAGGGCGCTTCCGATCCGGCATGTGCTACTTGCTGCGTCGGAAACTCGCACGAGGCCGCGCGCATGGGGGTCGGCAACTGGTCCGCCGGGCCGGCGAGCCTTCGGTTGAATACCGAAGGCTGGACAGGGCGGCGGTCGTGTCAGTCGCCGCTAGGCCCACGTCTGCCGAACCCACGCAAGAAGCCGCTGCTCTCTATCTTCGATCTGAGCCAAGCCCCAGCCATGCTCTTCGATTGTGGTCGCCACCTCAGCCTAGCCGGTGGACGAATGGCGCCCGGTCTCTTGTGCTTGGATATGCTCGATCGAATGCGATGCCGATTCCTCCCAGATTTGAAGCCACTGCTCGTTCGTTAAGGTCTTGTGCGAGTTGGCTTCTTCATAACAGTACATCAGATACCGGAGTTCCTCTTCCCATCCCTCGTAGCAGTTCGTGTTCGTAATGGTCTCGACCGCCCAATCTATACTATGCTCCCGATCATCGCCGCCAATTTTTAACAAGCGAGTCTCGATTTCGCCGACCGAAATGGTTTTATTAAGATCCCACGCCAGTCTTACATACTCACCCACCTGATCGTTTGAACCGGCAACGGCAAGCAATAATTTGGCCCGAGGCGAAGGCTGCGATACCATTGGTCGAGGGCTGATTGTCGGCATCTCTCACGCCGGCGTTTCTTATGTCAGCATTTTTTATGCAACGACGCGACTTTTTGAAGTTCGCCGGGGCGGCCGCGGCAAGCAGCCAGTTGGTGGGCCAGCCACAATCCTTTCTGGCGCCGGCCGGCTCGCAAGACGTGGCCAAGACCGATTTCACGCTGCAAATCGGGCCGGTCACGGTCGAATTAGCCCCCAATCGCATTCTCAGCACCATCGGGTACAACGGCACCTCGCCGGGGCCGCGGCTGCGGATGAAGGAGGGCGTGCCGGTCACGGTGAACGTGGTCAATGACACCGACGTGCCTGAGTATGTGCATTTTCACGGATTGCTGATTCCCTCCGATGTGGACGGATCGGAGGAAGAAGGCACCCCTGTTGTGCCTCCGCACGGAAGCCGCCGCTATCGGTTCACGCCCACGCCGGCCGGCACTCGCTGGTACCACACCCACACGATGTCGATGGACGACCTGCACCGTGGCAGTTTTACCGGAATGTTCGGCTTCCTGATCGTCGAGGGAGCCGATAACCCCGGCCGCTTCGATCAGGAACACTACCTGGCGTTGCGCGATTGGGAACCCTATTTCAGCAACCAGGCGATGGATAACGACGATCTCGACTCCACCGGGCCACAGCCGGAAAGGCCGGCGGTGATGGATACGCGGCAACCGGGGCTGGAGGTGCAAGCCGATATTTTTTCCATCAACGACAAGGCGGTCGGCGCCGGCGATCCGATCCGCGTGAAGTCCGGCGAACGTGTGATGTTTCATTTTCTGAACGCCAGCGCCATCGAGAACCGCCACCTGGCGCTGCCCGGCCACAAATTCAACGTGATCGCGCTGGATGGAAATCCCGTGCCCACGCCGGCGGCCGTGGACGTTTTGATGCTGGGTCCGGGCGAGCGCATCGATGCCTGGGTGGACATGAGCCAGCCCGGGGTTTGGATCCTGGGCGCGCCCGAGGACCCGGTACGCGAAGGGGGTTTGGGTATTGTCATCGAGTACGCCAATCAACACCGCACGCCGCAGTGGGCCGCGCCGCCCAAATCAAGTTGGGACTATACCATCTTCGGCAAGCCGCCTTCGCAGCCGGAGCCTACCGAGCGATTGGACATGGTGTTTGAAAAGGTGCCGCGCGGCGCCGGCAAATTCAACAGCTTCACCGTGAACGGCAAGTCCTATCCCCACGACCAGGAGTTTCTGCTGAAGCAGGGGACGCGCTACCGGCTGACGTTTCATAACCGCACCGACGATGCGCATCCGCTGCACCTGCATCGGCACCAACTCGAGATCGCCGAGATTTATGGCAAAGCCACCTCGGGCGTGATCAAGGACACGGTCGTAGTGCCCACCTATGGGCGCGCCAGCGTGGACTTTACCGCCGACCAGCCGGGACCCACGTTGTTTCACTGCCATATCCAACACCACATGGATTACGGCTTCAAGGCATTGCTGCGCTACTCGTAGCTGGCCGGCAAATCCGCGCGCCGGCTCAGGAGTGACTGGCCATCCGAGATCCTGCGATGCGCCGAGTGCGTGACGCCGGTAGCCAAAGCGTTTTGGCGATCGACGGCTGGTTGCCGCCGCGAATGCGTGGCCCGCTTTTTCCCTCTCATTCTGTTTGTCGGCCCGGTTCTGTGCAAATGCCGCGGAGTTGGCTGGCAGAGGAGAGACAATGGAGACGAGGAAACCGCAGTAGACCCCGAGATGGTTCGGCCCCTCAATGGCCGCCGGATCGACGGCGCGTCCGGCGGCGGAGGGAGAGGATCGGAAAACACGTCCCCTCCCTTTATATCACACTCATCGTGTGTAGAACTCATAGTGTGCATGCTTGCACGATGGGGAGGTGCGAGCCTCCCCGCGAGCCCAAGATCCGCGCGTGCTCTTCGGAGCGCGCGTCCGCGAGCTCCGCGTGGAGCGCGGCCTCTCCCAGGAGCAGCTCGCCGAACTCGCCCGCCTGCACCGCAACTACATCGGCGGCGTCGAGCGCGGCGAGCGCAACCTCGGCTTGCTAAACATCGTTGCCCTCGCCAAGGCCCTCCGCGTCCGTCCCGCCGCGCTGCTGGAGCCGATTCCGTAGCGGACACCGTCGCAACGCTCGGGGTCGTCCTTGATGTCACGATTGCGTATGGGTTCCCTACTTCAATCGGTATCATTTTGCGTCTTCCACAGCATCGAGCGTGCCCTTCGCCCAGATCCATCAAAGCCCTGAGCGGATAAGCCGGCGACCTCGCAGATCTTTGAAATCCTACAACGCGCAAGGCCGATCGTGGCACCGCCGCGTCCCTACCCTACCGGTGGTGTGCCGTTTTTCACGTCCTCAGCTTTAGGAGCCTCTTCTTCAATTTAACCGCTCTGTCTCCACCAATAGGCTCGTGAGGAATGCGGGTTAGGTCGCCGGAATCCCCAACCACCCCAGGACAGCGTTCGGCCAGCGGCCATCGGCACAAGCTTCCCGTCGGCTACCACGTTCAAGGCAACAGCGGTCCCCGGCGGGGCTGCATTACGAATATCGACTGGGAAAGGAGGCAGATTAGCCTCTTGCGGACGACAGGGCGGCAAAAGGACCGAGCGCAGCCAATGGGCTTACGGCAGCGGCCTAGCCTCGCGATCTGGATCGTCCAAAAACCGTTTGGCGTCGATCTCCGACGCTCCAACATATCCAAGTTCCTCGCCCTCGGGAGAGACCAGCCAAAACAATTGGCTTATGCCTTCAGGAAGGTACTTCTTTTTCTCCACAACCAGATCACCTTTATATCGTCCGCTGTCCATCAGAAAATACTCGATGGCATTACAAATTACTTCATATTGGCCGCTCTCGATGCCGACCTTTACAATTGCGTTCTCGGTCGCCGAAAGCATAATCATGAAGTACAGATGTTGGCGGTCGGGTGCCAGCCTGGGCGTCAAGAATGTAACGTACTTGAAGTTCCAAGCGTCTACAACGCCGCCAAAAAGTAGACGGAGGTCGTCGCCATGGTCAAGATCAGCCATCCAGATCTGGGTACGCACTGGGTTGGAAAATCGCGGCTCATCGAACCCTGCAGGAGTAGACGTCTTTCTGACGAATATGACGCTGCGCCCGTCCGGTGATAGAGCAGGATCAGAGTCTACTCCGCTCGACGTGACCTTGCGAGCGTTTCCGGAGGCATCTGTATGGTAGATATCGCCTGCCCGCACCTGGACCCTCTGCCCCAGGGTAGAAACTTGAAAACAGGCAAGACACAACATTGCGGTGCTTAGGCGCCTCCACGAGACGCCTCCGGTTTTGATGCTTTCCAATGTGCTGAACGCGGCAGCCAGCGAAGCTCGTCTCATTGTAGATTGTAGTAATTTTGTAGACACGAAACCATTCCATCCACGGTATTGAGAACGCTCTGAATAGCCGTGCCGTAACCCGAACTCGGGTTCCATCCGGCGGCGGCGACGGCTTGAAACGCCTGCGCGGCGGTCTCGCCGGCCGCAAAAGCGCTAGTGAGCACGTTTCCGTACCTGCCATTAAAGGAAGTGAACGCAGCGCTTGCCGAAGAGGTGAAGGACCCGAAGCAGGCATACCCGGCGGCGGCGGTTGAGGGACACGCAACAGTGTTGTTCCAGGCACCACTGGTCTCCCCGAAGAAATTATTTTGGTTTTGCGCTTGAGAGATTGTGCCCCAGCCGAGTGCAGGATTTTGAGTGCCGGACTCCTGAGCGGCCCAAGCTAGAATCCAGTCCGCAGGCACGGCGTTGGCCGCTCCGACCTGAGCCGCGGCAGCGTAGTTGGCTACGATGAAATTCAAGTCCGTCGTCAAGACCGGATTTCCAGTGACATTGCATTTTGGAAACGGTGTCGCGGCGACAGGGAACGGGTCGGCGCCCCCTCCGATAGGAACCTGGGAAAAGATTGGACTGTTAGTTAGACCGTACCTGTACCGAAGCACCGGCTGTCCCGGAGCCTGCCAACTTCCGTCAGGCACCGGGTCGCTCGGATCTTCCGGACACGCAGCGGCGCACATGAGCTCTCCTTCTGGATCAGTAAAGTTGACCGGGTCCCCTTCTACGTAGGCGTACTTGTTCCAGCTTCCAGGGTCTGAGGGATCTCCGGGTGCGCCATTGTTGGCGTGATATGGGTCCGGCGTGAGGAATCTTCCCACCCCTGGCGACATGTATCTCTGATCGGCGTAATCGTTGCCGGTTTCGGAATCCCGGAAGTAGCCGGTGAACTTCTCCGTGCCGTTGGTGGTGGCGGACGGCCGCTCGATGCCGTAGGGATAGAATTTGCCGACGGAAGCCAGCCGGTCCGAGTACACCCACCCGTTGGCGTTCTTGATCAGCTTGCCGCCGAAGTAGTAGTTGGTCTCCGTTTGAGTCGCGTAGAACTGTGGCGAGCCTGTGCCCGAGACCGTCGTCAGGGCGTAGGCCGCCAGCTTCTGTCCGCTCACGCTCCAGAAGGTTATCTCGTCGGTGCCCCGCGTCCAGTTCCCGGCGCCCCCTGTCCAGGTCCCCCGCCACACGCGCTTGTTGCCCGGCGCGTACGCGTAGAAAATTGTGGAACTCCCGGTCGCCACCAGGCGGTTCTCCACGTCGTATGTGGCCGCATAGGATGATCCGCCGTCCGCAGGCAGACTGATGTACCCCGGATTTCCGTTGGCGTCCTCGCCTCCCGCATGATTGTTCGCGTCGTAGCTGGCCGTCAGGATCGTTGTCCCATCCTGCGTCACGTTCGTCAAGTTGCCGAATCCGCCATAGGAATAGCTCTGTGCCCACTGGGGCGTGAACGTCGACTGTGTTGCCGCCGTGGCCAGCCGGTTCAGCGCGTCGTAGGTGTAGCTCACCTGCTCACCGCTCACCAAGTCGGCTTGCGAAGCGATCTTTCCGTTGTTGCCGGTGGACGGATAGTTGTACTGGATACTGAGCCCATTCGAGCCCAACTGCGTCAATTGCTTCAGCGAATTGTAGCTGCG
>Ga0182024_10007366_pt1 | contig 23738 bp, 17 predicted proteins | sample P32metaG_FD_120480 | JGI IMG/M metagenome (GOLD analysis project Ga0182024, IMG submission 120480) | Permafrost microbial communities from Stordalen Mire, Sweden - P3-2 metaG (Illumina Assembly) | ecosystem: Environmental > Terrestrial > Soil > Wetlands > Permafrost | place: Sweden: Stordalen... | reverse complement strand
TGATCGGATTCGCGGTCGCCGCCGCGCCGGTATCGGCCCAGACGCCGGGGCAGACACAACCCGCCCAGACCACGCCGCAACCGGCCGCGCAGTCGACCGCGCGGCCCGCGATCACCCCGGCACCGACGTCGACGGCGCGATCGCAAACGCCGAGCGCGTTACCCGGCGCGGCCGGAACGCCGCCGCCCGGGACGCCGGCGGCCGGCGCGCCCGGTGCCGCCGGAAGTCCCGGACCCAGCGGCGGTTCCGCGATGACGGGCCCGAACGCGATTCCGACCTTGGCGCCCGCCGATCAGGCGGCGCCGCTCCCGTTTCCGGCCTACGGAACGCCCGCGCCGCAATCGTCGTCGGCTCCGGTCGCCGGCGTTCCGCAGGTCGTCACGCTGCCGCAGGCGATTCTGATCGCGTACGCGCGCTCGCCGGTCCTCGCCTCGGCCCGCGCCGACGTCGCGATCGCGACCGCGCCGGTCACGCTCGCGCAGAGCGCGCTCTTTCCGGCGGTCACGGGCACCGCTTCGTCGTCGCGCGATCACCGGCAGGCCTCCGCCGGGGGGAGCGTGACCACGACCGATCCCGTCACGGGTGCGACCACCACGACGACGACGTTCACGCCGAACACGACGTCGAACTCGCTCTCGATCGGTTTGCAGCAGCTGATCTTCGACGGGGGACGCGTCGCGGCGCAGATTCGCAGCGCGCGCGCGACGCAATCGTCGTCGGTCGCGACCTACCAGCGCCAGCTGCAAACCGTTGCGTTCAACGTCGCGACCGCGTATTACAACACGCTCGCCGCGGAGCGGCAAACCCAGGTCGCGCTGACGACCGTCCAACTCGACCTGGTGCAAGAAGCATTGGTCTCGGCGCAGATTCGCGCCGGCACCGAGGCGCGCACCGATCTTTCGACCGCGCAACTGCCGACGGCGCAAGCGCGCGTCGTGGTGGTGAAAGCGCAGGCCAATCAGTACGTCCAGCTGGCGACCTTCGCCAATGCGCTCGGCATCGATGCGAACACCGACGTTCAACCCAAGGACGACATCCCTGCGCTGAGCGCGACATCCGGGACGGTCAACGTCGCGCCGTCGTTCCCGACTCCGACCTACGACGTCGCGATGACGCGCGCGAGCGCGTTCCGGCCGGACCTCACCGCGCAACACTTCGCCGTGGTGTCGAGCCAAGAGAGTCTCCGGGCGGCGCGGCTCGGAAACTATCCGAACATCAACGGTGCGGCAAACTACGGAACGTCCTCGACCGACGCGAGCGGCGGAACGTTCCGCAACAGCGGCTCGATCGGACTGACGCTGACGATTCCGTTCTACGACCGCGGCGTCACGCGCGCGCAGACCGAGCAGGCCCAGGCCCAGCTCGACAAAGCGAACGCGCAGTACACGATCGCGCTGCAGGGAATCCAGCTCAATGTCCGGCAGGCGCTGGTCAACCTCATTGCCGCGTATGCCTCGCTCGACCAGACCAACGCCGAGCTCGCCAAAGCGCAGGACGTGCTGCGCGCGACACAGGCGCAGTACCGGGCCGGCGTCACCACGCTGCCGCTGCTGCTGAACGCCCAGGTCGGGATCACGCAGGCACTCACCGACGAGGTGACCGCGGTCTATACGGTCAGACAAGCTGAACAGACACTGCTGTTCGCGGAGGGCGCGAACGCCGCCGGGTGAACTCCCGCCGGAATGACGCCCACCGTTCCGGTTTGGATCGACGATCCGACCAATGCGGCGATCCTGGCCGTGAGCGAGGATCGTCTGGCCGGATTCCAGCTCGATCCATTCGGCGAGATCGCTCAGCGTAGCGCCATCGACGTCGCGACGGTCCTCGAGCGGATCGTCGCGATGCTGCGTTCGGGGACGATCCGCCGCGTGCGCCAGACGCTCATGGCGACCAACCTCGCCGCCGGCGCGCTCTGCGCGTGGCGCGTTCCGGCCGATCGTCTGAGCGATGCCTTCGATTGGCTCTTCAACGAAGACCCGTTCTCGGGGCACGTCGTGATTCGGACGACCGACGCGGCGACGCCGGGCTCGGCCTATCGCCTGTGGACGACGCTCAAGGTGCCGCAGGGCTTCGCGATCGACAAGCACGCGGCGTTCCTGGCGCGCACGATCGGCGCGGATGCGTACCGGTTGATGCCTGCACGGCGGCTGTTCGCGCTCGGCGTCGGTCACGTTCGGCGGCGGGGGCTCGAACCGGGGGCGCGCGCCGAACAGCCGGCCGACGTCATCGTCCCCGAGGTCGTCGAGTTGAGTCCGCTCGAGTGGCGCGTGCTGTCGGCGATCAAACGCGAGTTTTCCGCCGCCGAGATCGTGCGTGATCTCTGGGCCCCGCGCGCCGCCGAGGCCGGCGTGTCGCTGGAGGAGTTCGAACGGATCGGCCGCGAGCTGAACGCGCGCGGCGTGATCGGGCGCTTCTCGACGTTTCTCGAGCACGTGAAACCGAACGCGGGCGGACAAAGTGTGACGCGCTACAACGCGCTGTTTCATTGGAAGGTCGCGCCGGGGCGCGAGCTCGACGCCGGGCGCGAGGTGGGCCGGCATTACATCATGACTCACGCCTACTGGCGCGAAGGTGGCCCGGAGTTCCGCGGCGTGAACATCATGGGCGTCGCGCACGGAACCGAGAAGGAGACGATGCTGGCGCACAAAGCAGCGATCGACGAGCACCTGCGTGAAGCGGGGATCGCGTTCGACTACACCAACGTGTTCTGGGGCGGACGCAGTGAGATCAAGCCGTCCGAGATCGCGCCCGATGCGTATCGCGCCTTTTGCGCGCGCTTCGGTCTCGATCCCGAGGCGATGCAATGATCGCGCGCCGATTCCTCGCGACGTTGGCGCTCTGCGCCGTCGCGCTGTCGGGTTGCACGAAGGTCGGCGAGACCGGTTCCACCGGAACGAGCGGGGCCAGCGCGCACGCCGACCGTCTCGTCCTCTCGACGATCTCCGATCCGAAGGGCCTCAATCCGGCTTTTGCCAGCGCGACCCCGACGCTCGAGTTGTCGGCGCTGCTGTTCACGTACGCGGTGCGCTACGACGATCACGCCCACGCCGTGCCCGACGCGGTCACCGAGGTCCCGACGATCGCCAACGGCGATGTGGCCAAAGACGGTCTGACGATCAAATACAAGCTGCGGCACGGCATCAAGTGGCACGATGGTAAGGGCGAGCTGACCTGCGTCGACATGCGGTCGACTTGGAAGATGATGGTCAACCCGAAGAACATCATCGACACGACGACCGGCTGGGACGCGATCAAAGACATCGACTGCACAGATCCGTATCTCGCGGTCGTGCACATGAAGCGCGTCTACGCGTGGTATCTGCAGCAGCTCTGGGGCGTCAACGGGAATTCACCGATTCTGCCCGCCCACATCATCGACAAGTACAACGATGACAAGGGAAGCATGAATCAGGCGCCGTTCAACTCGGCGCCGGTAGGCAGCGGACCGTATCGCTTCGTTTCTTGGGACCGCGGCAGCCAGATCCGCCTCGAAGCGTTTCCGGGCTACTTTCTCGGCAAGCCGAAGATCGCCGAGATGGTCTACAAGATCATCCCCGACGGCAACACGCTCGCAACGCAGGTGCAGACGCACGAGGTCGACATTGCCTGGAATTTGCCGCCGACGCAATACGAGCGGCTCAAAGCTGCGGCCGGCGTCACGACCATTTCGCCCGTCGTGTATATCTTCGACCATCTCGACTTCAACCTGGCGCGGCCGATGTTCCAAGACGTCCGCGTGCGCCGCGCGCTGACCTACGCGATCGATCGTCCGACGATGCTCGACAAGGTTCAGCACAATCTGGGCGAGCTGTCGGATACGTTTCTCGACAAGACACTCTATCCGGACGCGTACGACCCGACGGTGATGAAGTATCCCTTCGATCCGGCGAAGGCGAACGCGCTGCTCGACCAGGCCGGCTGGATTCGCGGACCGGACGGCATCCGCGTGAAGAAGGGCCAGCGGCTAAGCTTTCAGCTCTCGACGCAGACCGAGTCGACGGCCGGCAGGCTGACCCAAACGCAGATCCAGGCCTACTGGCACTCCGTGGGCGTCGAAGCGATTATCAAGAACTATCCGACCAACATCTTCTTCGATCAGACCACGAACGGTATCATCGCCGGCGGAAAATACGACGTTGGCGAATATGCGTGGGCGGGCGCAGCAGCGGTCGACCAGAGTGCGATTTACTCAGCGCACTTCATGCCGCCGCACGGTCAAAACTACCCGCGTTGGCAGAATGCGCGCGCGACGGCCGCGATGGATGACGCGAACGGAACGGTCGACGGAGCCCGTCAAATCGCGGACTACAAGATCGTGCAGCAGGAGTTCGCCAAGGACGATTTCTCCATCATCCTCTGGTTCCGCAAATTCGTGATCAGCTCGCCGACCGACCTCAAGGGCTTCACCGCGACACCGGTGATCACGACGCCGTTTTGGAATCCGTGGGTCTATCACTTCTGACCGCAGCATGACGCGCTTGGCCGTTGCCGCGATTGCGATCTGCATGGTGGTGCTCGTGCCCGCATCGGCCGGCGTGCGCGCGGACGGCGGCCGGCATCCGTACACGATCCCGCACGTCCTGCGCTATGCGACGGGCGAGGACATCGTCGGGCTCAACCCGCATCTCAACCAGCAGCTCACGCTGCAGTTCATGTCGTCGAATACGATGGCGTGGCTGGTCAAGTACGATCGGCACAACAACCCCGTGCCGGAGCTGGCCACGGCGGTGCCGACCCGCGCGAACGGCGGGGTCTCCGCTGACGGCATGACGATCACGTACCACTTGCGCCGCGACGCGAAGTGGTCGGACGGCATGCCGTTTACGTCCGACGACGTGCGATTCTCCGTCGACACCGTGCTCAATCCGGCCAACAACGAAGCAACGCATCTCGGCTTCGACTTGATCCGCAAGCTCGATACGCCGGATCCATACACGGTCGTCTTCCACTTGCAACGGCCCTACAGTGGGTTCTATGTCAACTTTTTCAGCGACGCGGGCGGCAACCCGTGCATTCTCCCCAAGCATCTGTTGGGCCGCGAGAAGACCATCAATGAGTCACCATACAACGCGCTGCCGGTCGGCATCGGGCCCTTCAAGTACGCGTCGTGGAGGCGCGCCGACAGCGTCGAGCTGGTTCCCGATCCGCTGTATTTCGGTCGCAAGCCCAAGCTGACCAAGGTGATCTTCAAGATCGTCCCCGACCGCAACACGGTGCTGACCCAACTGGCGACGCACGAGCTGGACCTGTGGCTGCCGGTGCCGCAGGCATACTACGACCGGGCGCGCGCGTTGACCGGAATCGCGACGATTCGCCAGTTCTCGTACGCGTTCAACCATCTCGACTTTGAGATGGAACACGGCGCACTGCGCGACGCCGGCGTGCGCCGCGCGCTGCGGATGGCGATCGACCGGCCTACCATTCTGGCCAAGATCCGCCACAACGTCGGGATCCTGCAAGAGACGCCGTTCGCGCCCGGCAACCGGATGCACACCGACGTGCCGCTGATCCCGTTCGACATCGCCGGGGCGAACCGGTTGCTCGACCGCGCCGGCTGGACGCGCGGTACCGACGGGGTGCGCGCCAAAGGCGGACAGCGGCTCGAGTTCGTCATGGCGATCGGCACGGGACTCGCCGATACCGACGCAATCGTGGAGCAGATTCGTGCCTCGTGGCACGACGTCGGCGTTGCGCTCGACGTAAAGCACTATCCGTCGCCGATGTTCTTCGCGCCGGCGGCGGCCGGCGGGATCGTGCTCGCCGGGAAATTCGACGTTACGATCTTCGCCTGGTTCACCAACCCCAACGGCGATCTGACCAATCTCTACGGGTGCAAGCGGGCCCCCCCGATCGGCCAGAACGACGTCCGCTACTGCGATCCCGAGGTCGATGCGGCGATGAGACGTCAGCTCTCGACCTACGACGATGCTCGACAGCGCGCGGAGTCGCGCTTCATCCAGACGCGCCTCGTGCGCGATGCTCCGATGGTCGTGCTCGACGCGCGCGAGGACGGCTACGCCTTCAACGATGATCTGCGCGGCTTCAAACCGAACCAAGTCACCCCGTTCGACGATCTCGTCGACGTCGACATCTGAGGAGTTCTGCGGTGAAGAGAATACTCTCGATCGTAGCTGTCGCCGTAATGCTCGCCGGCTGCACCAAGAGCGGCGGCGACACGTCGTCGACGCCGGGCGGTACCGGGAAGCAGGAGAAGAACGCCTACACGCAGCCGCACGTGCTGCGCATCGGCGACACGCAAGACTTCGACAATCTCAATCCGCACTTGGCAACCGCGCTCATCTTGGGCAACCTCTCGCAACTGACCATGGCGTACCTCGTGCGCTACGGCAAGGACAACCGTCCGGTTCCCGAGCTGGCGACGGTCGTTCCGACGCAAGCGAACGGCGGCGTGAGCAAGGACGGCAAGACGATCACCTGGCATTTGCGCCACGGCGTGAAATGGTCGGACGGCGTTCCGTTCGACGGTGATGACGTCGTCTTCTCGACGAACGCGGTCAACAACATGGCCAATAACGAAGTCGGCCGCGACGGCTGGGATCTCATCACGAAGATCGACGAGCCCGACAAGTTCACCGTCGTCTACCATCTCAAGAAGCCGTACTCAGGCTACCTGCCGTCGTTTTTCGGGAGTGCCGGAGCCAATCCGTGCCTGATCCCCAAACACATTCTCGGCAGCCTTCCGAACATCAATACGGCGCCCTACAACAGCAAGCCGATCGGCATCGGGCCGTTCCGGTACGTCGAGTGGGTCCGCGGCGACCACATCACGCTCGAGGCGAATCCGTACTACTGGCGCGGCCAGCCGAAGATCAAGAAGGTCATCCAAAAGATCATTCCGGATCGCAACACGCTGCTCACGCAAATGCAGACCGGCGAGGTCGACCTATGGACGTACGTGCCGCCGGCATACTACGATCGCATCCATGCGCTGTCAAACCTGGCGACATATCGCGGTCCTAGCTACCTCTATTCGCACGTTACGTTCAACACAACGCATCCCGCGGTGCGGGAGAAAGTCGTACGTCAGGCGTTGCGGTTGGCCACCGACCGCAAGCTGCTGCGCGACAAGATCAATCACGGCATCGGCATTCTCCAAGAGAGCATGGTGACCCCAGCCAGCCCCATGGCCGTCAACGTTCCGGAGATCCCGTACGATCCGGCGAAGGCCAATGCGCTGCTCGACGCGGCGGGTTGGAAACGCGGTTCCGACGGGATCCGCGCGAAGAACGGCGTCAAGCTCAACCTCGACTACGCGGCGCCCGCCGGCAACCAAGACAATGACGCGCGCATCGAGCAGATCCGATCGATGTGGCAGCAGATCGGTGTCGCGATCACGCCGAAGCACTATAACACGGGGTTATTCTTCCAACTCACCGGCGGCGTCGTGTACAGCGGCAAGTTCGACGCGACGAACTTCTCGTGGCAGCTCACGCCCGACGGCGATATCAACCCGCAGACGTCGTGCGCGTTCTTCCCACCGAACGGACAGAACCTGTCGCGATTCTGCGACCCCAAGCTCGAGCCGCTGCTGCAGGAGGAGAAGACGGCCTATAGCGAGGCCGGTCGCAAGGCGATCATCGCGAAGGCGATGCCGATCATCGTCGACGATACGCCCTTCTTCGTGCTGTACATTCTCGAGGACATTCACGCGTACAACCGCGACCTCACCGGTTGGCACCCGAACAACACGACGCCGTTCGACGACTTCATGAACGTCGACATCTAGGCCGGCACTCGGCGCCGGCCGAGGACGATTGCTGCGCCGAGCACGATGCAGCCGGCCAGGGGAATCGCGCGTAGCGCACCCCAGGCCGGCACGCGCGCGTCGAGCCCCGCTGCGTGCTGTTCGCCGGCCCACACGGCGCTCGCGTCGGCGCTCGCCGCTGCGTGGTAGTGCGCCGGAAGTGCATCGGGCCAGATCGGTGCCGGGAACGCCTGCGCAAGCGGGATCGCTGCTGCGAACAGCACGACCAGCGCGACGACCGGTACCAGATCGGCGCGCGTCGCACGCTCGCCGCGGCCGAGTACGATGAACGCACAGACGGTGACTGCGGCGAGCGCGACGATCTGCGCGGCGGCCGACGGGCGCTGCGCGATTCCGAGCCAATCGACCGCGATCATTGCGGTCGCGACGCCGGTCCAGACGCGCACGGTGCCGCGCGCGGTGAGCGCGAGCAGCAGCAACGGGATGAGCTCGAGCACGAAGTCGTGCTCGTGGAAGAACGGCAGCGCCAGGGGCAGGGCCGCGATGGCGAGCAGCGTGCCGTCGCGCGGTGTGAGCGCAAATCGTATCGTCACGACGATCGTCAGCGCGACGGCGGCGATGGCGCAAACGAAACCGATCGCGAGCGCGACGCGATCGGCGATACCGAACGCCGCTGCAATCGCCGCCGGCGTGTACTGGATCGTGACGAACTGTTCGGCGTGCGCGTGTTGGACCAGACGCGCCGCATACGCCGACATTCCGGTCGGGCCCCCGCCGGCCCACATGGTCAGCAGAGCGAACGCGACGACGGCGAGCGCGGCGCACACGACGGCGGTGCGATCGCGCAGCCGCGCGATCAGTACCGGCGCGAGATTCGGTTGCACCGCGGCGACCAGTGTCGCGAAGGTCGCCGGCGCGATCGCGCGCCGCTCGAGCGCCGAGAGCGCCCACGCGACACCGGCCGCGCTCAGGAGCGCGACTTGACCGAGTGCGAGCGCGCTCGTTCCCGGTCCGCTCGCGACGACGAACGCGAGCGCGGCCACGACGACGGTGCCTCGCCGGAGACCAACCGGCGCGAGCGCGAGCACAGCGAGCACGAGCGCGAGCGCCGCCAACGCGAGCAGCGCGGTCCAGACACGCACCGCGACCGGATGCGGCAGCCGGGCGAGCGCGCCGAACAGCGGCAGCGCAGCGGCGGGGCCGACATATGGCAGCAGCTCGTCGCGCGCTGCATCGACGCCGCCGATGCCCCGCTCGACGCCCCACACGGCGCGCGACCACGGGTCGCCGCCGGCGTTCCAAACCGCACCGGCGGCGTAGTACGCCTCGAAGTCGCGCGCGAACGGCCCCTGCGTCGGCGCCGGACGGAAGAGCGTGTAAGCGAGCACGGCGGCGATCAGCGCACCGGCCAAGGCGAGATTACGCGGCAGCGGACGGCCCGCGTCGCTCGGGACGAATCACCCGTGGTAGGAGAGATGGTGCGGATCGAGATTCGTCGCCGCAGCGCCCGCGCCGGCGATCCCGAGCAATGCGAAGTACGCGACCGCGAGGACGACGCGCTGGCGCGTCGAGACGATTTGGATCGTCGGATCGATGATCCCGCGAAACGCCGCGATCCCGCGCGGAATCGACGAGAACAGCACGAACAGCACGATGAGCCACGTGAAGAGCGAGAACTGGTGCATATACAGCAGCGCGCCGACGAGCAGCACCGCGCCGACGAGCCAGATCCGGCCGTCGATCGCACCCGCGACGCGGCCGCCGTCGAGCGGCAGCGCGGGGATCAAATTGAAGAGGTTGATGAAGAAGCCGAAGTAGGCCGCCGCGATCCAGAAGTTCTCGTTGATCGAGAGCCCGTAGATCCAACAGATCGCCGACGCGGCAATGCCGAACACCGGCCCCATGATCGCGGCGAACGCGTTGCTCGCCGGATCGCGCGACATGGGCGAGCTGACGAACGCACCCAAGCCCGGCACGAACGTCGGGAGCGACGCCGGAATGCCGAGGTTGCGGAAGGTCAGGTAGTGACCGAGCTCGTGCACGGCGAGCAGCAAGACGAGGACGACCGCGAACTTCCACCCGAAGAACAGCGCGTAGAACCAGATCGACACAATCAGACTGCCGAAGCTGATCAGCAGCTTGGGCGCGAGTATCAGCCATTTGAGCGAGAAAAGCGCATACAGAAGGACCTTGAACTTCAACGCCGCCGCGCCGAGCGCGACCAGGATCGTCCCAATCGTCCCCATGTTGCGGCGGGACGGCGGCGGCAGCTGCCGCGGCTGCCGGAACCGCTGATCGTCGTCGTGCATTCCCCACCTGTTCTCGCCCCGGCCGCTCCGCTCCGCGATTGGCGGCCCGATTTGCCGGAAGGAGATGTCCGCTCGCTCTCGTTGCACTGGACGGGCGACGATTACGAGAGGGTCTTCCCGTCCTACCATTTCTGCATCACCGGGTTTCACGACACGTGGGTCCACCATACGCACGACTTGCGCGCCAACATGCGCGACGTACGGCTCGAGGCTGATGCTCCCTACGCGGCGCACACGCAGGGCCGGAACGCGTGGTCGCTGGGCCTCGCGGTCGCCGCGATGCGCGATGCGACCCCATCGGGCTTCGGTCCGTACCCGATCACCGAAGCCCAACTCGAGGCGCTGTGCAGCGTCGCGGCCAGGCTAGCGGCGTTCTACGCCATTCCCATCGCTGCGATTCGCACGCACGCCGAGGCCGCGCTCGATGACGGTTACTTCGGGGCCGGCGGTGACGAATCGCGCTGGGACATCGCGCGCTTTGCGCCCTCGTCGCGCCCGCTCGTTGCGGCCGACGCGACCGCGGTCGGCGACGCGTTGCGCCGCCGGATCGCCGCGCTGATCGCGACCGACGCCGAACGGACGGTTTGACGCGATGCAACGCATCGTCGTGCTGGGCGGGGGTTTCGCCGGTGTCGCGGTTGCACGCCGGCTGGAACGCAAACTGCGTCCGGATGAAGCCGAGATCGCGATCGTCAGCCGCGACAACTTCAGCCTGTTCACGCCGATGCTGCCGGAGGTGAGCTCGGGCGGCCTCGAGGCGCGACACGTCGTGACACCGGTGCGCGCGCAACTGCACCGCACGACGTTCGTGCTTGGCGAGATCGCGACGCTCGATCTCGGCGAACGCTACGTCGAAGCGCGTCATCCGCTCACCGACGCGATGACGCGGCTCGACTACGATCAGCTCGTCATCGCGCTGGGCAGCGTGACGTCGACGTTCGGCATCCCCGGCGTCGCGGAACACACGCTCGGACTCAAGACGCTCGAGGACGCCGAGACGCTGCGCAACCGCGTCGTCGCAGCGCTCGAACAAGCCGTGGTGACCCCGCCTGGGCCCGAGCGCGACCGGCTGCTCACCTTTGCGGTCATCGGCGGCGGCTACACGGGCTGTGAATGCGCAGGCGAGCTCGTCGACTTCTTTCATTCCGTGCTGCGCTACTACCGGCCGCTGCGACTCGCCGATGTGCGCATGGTCCTGATCGAGGCGGGTACCGCGCTGCTGGCCGACCTGCCCGAAGCGATGGGGCGCTACACGACGCGCAACCTTTCCCGGCGCCGCGTCGAGCTCGAGCTGGGCGACGGCGTCACGCGCATCGACGAGATCGGGATCAGTTTGAAATCTGGCCGGGTCATCGCCGCAGCGACGGTCGTCTGGAGCGCCGGCGTGCATCCCGGTCCGATGCTCGCCGCGTTGCCGCACCTCGCGCACGCACGCAACGGCGGACTGTTGGTGAATCAAGACATGTCGGCCGTCGATTGCCCGGGTGTCTGGGCGCTCGGCGACTGCGCCTGGATTCCGACCAAACCGAATGCGGACCAAAACGAACGCGCCGCGTGGTATCCGCCGACCGCGCAGCACGCGCTGCGCGAAGGACCGGCGCTCGCCGACAACATCGTCGCGACACTGCGCGGCCGGCCGACCAAACCGTTTCGCTTCAACGCGCTCGGTACGATGGCGTCGCTGGGCGCGCGGCGCGGCGTCGCGGCGTTTCCCGGCGGATTCGTGCTGACCGGATTTTTGGCGTGGTTCATCTGGCGCTCGTACTATCTCGCCCGGCTGCCGGGTTGGGACCGTCGGGTGCGCGTGGCGTTCGACTGGACGCTGGGGCTGATCTTTCCGCGCGACATCGCCGAGTTGCGGCTCTATACCGAGCGCGGGCAGCGGCAGGCCGAGCGCGACGCCGGGTTGACAGCGCCACCGGAGCGGGGTAATCTATAACTATGCTTTTAGTTTTGGCCGCCATGACGATCCCGTTCTCCTACGACGGATCGCTGCACCCGGGTCAGACGCTCCAGGTGCGCGACATCAACGGCAGCGTGCGCGTCCACACCGGCGACCGGCTGTCGATTCACGCGATCAAACGGTCAGAACGCGGTGACGCGAACGCGGTCGCGATCCACGTCGAGAACCGTCCGAGCGGGATCGTCGTGTGCGTGAGCTATCCGCCCGACGCGAGCCGCGGCTGCGACGAATCGACCGGGTCGCACAACAGCGACAACAACGACACGTCGGTCGCGTTCGACATCACGGTTCCGCACGGCATCACGCTCGATGCGCATACCGTCAACGGATCGATCGATGCGGTGAACGACGGACCGGCGATGGTGGAAACGGTGAACGGCAGCGTCCACGTGCAAGGCCGCACCGTTCGCAGCGCCCGCACGATCAACGGCTCGGTCGACGTCACGATGCTCGACCGCGGCAGCGGCTCACTCGACGCGCATACCGTGAACGGTTCGATCAGCGTCTCCTTGCCGCCGGGCAGCGGCGTCTCGCTGGTGGCGCGCACGACGACCGGCGGGATCACCGCCGACGGCTTCAACGTCGAACGTCCGCGCTACGGTCCGGGAGCGCACGCCAGCGGCACCGTCGGCGACGGCGCGCGCAAGCTCGACCTCGAAACGATGAACGGCTCGATCACCGTCCGACGCTAACGCGACTCAGGCTGAACTGGGAGTGTCAGCTCAGCCATGCGTCGTCGGGGCCGGCATAGGTGTTGCCGTAGAGTGACTGCGCATCAGGATACGGTTCGGCTTCGACCTCATCGGTCGTGCGGTTGACCAGCTCGGCGATCTCGCGCCGCAGCGCGGCTGCCGCGTCCTCGGTCAGCACGCCGTCGGCGATGAGGCGCTGCTCGAAGCGCGGCACCGGATCGTTCGGGCGGTGCTCGGCGACTTCGTCGCGCGTGCGATAGGTGCGGTCGTCATCATCGGTCGTGTGCGAAAGGAAACGGTAGCAATTCGACTCGATCAGCACGGGGCCGTTACCCCCCGCCGCATGCTCGCGGGCGTCGCGAACGGTCGTGTACACGGTGACGGGGTCGAAGCCGTCGCAGGTCACGCCGCGGATGCCATAACCGGTCGCGCGCGTCGCGACGGTCGGAACCCGCATCTGCTTGCTGATGTGCGTCGAGATCGCCCACTGATTGTTCTCGCACAGGAACAGCACCGGCAACGCATGGACCGCCGCGAAGTTGATCGACTCGTGCCACTCGCCCTGTGAGGTCGCACCTTCGCCGAACTGGCAGAACACGACGCGATCGGTTTCGCCGCTGCGCTTGAACGCCCACGCCGCGCCGACCGCATGAGAGCACTGCGCGGCGATGATCGACGAGATCGATGCGATGCCGAGCGCGCGCGCGGTGACGTGGTTGATGATCGAGCGCCCGCCGGTGGTGTCCTTGGCGCGCGCAAGCTGCGAGCGGAACAGATCGACGAGCGGGAAGCCGCAGGCGAGAATCAGGCCCGTGTTGCGGTAGTACGGATAGAGGACATCCTTGCCGCGCACGAAGGCGAGCCCCGTACCGGCCTGCACCGCTTCGTGGCCTTCCGAACCCATCGCTATCCCGATCTTGCCCTGGCGGTTGAGTTGAAAGCCGCGCGTGTCGACCGCGCGCTGGGTCAGCATGTCGCGATGCAGGGTGAGCAGTTGCTCGCGGCTGATCTCGGTGCCCGCCGTCTTGGTCGCCATCGCGCAGAGCCTTCCGCGGCGAGGTGCGCGCCCCTACCAAGCGTTCGGGCGGGAAGCGCGGAGCGCGCTCGGTAAGGACGGGCGCATGCCGATTCGCCCGCGCCACAGCGCGCTCGCCGCCGCATTCATTGCTCTGACCGTTGCGTGCGGCGCGGTCTCGTATCACGCCCGAGCCGCCGGGTCGGGAATGCGGACGGCGACGCCGGCGCGCACGACGTCCAAGCTCGCGCGCGCGACGCCGGCGCCCGACACGTTCGCGTTCCGCGCGATCGGACCGGCAGCGTCCGGCGGCCGCGTCAGCGCGGTCGCCGGCAGCGACCGCGACGACCGGTTGTACTTCGTCGGCGGGGCGGCCGGCGGCGTGTTCAAGTCGACCGACGGCGGAACGTCGTTCCAGCCGGCCTGGAACGGCCCGCACTTCGGTGCGATCGGTGCACTTGCCGTCGCGCCGAGCGATGCGAACGTGGTATGGGCCGGGACCGGCGAAGCGAATCCGCGCAACGACGTCTCGTACGGCGACGGCGTGTGGCGCTCGCGTGACGGCGGCAAGCACTGGGTGCATCTCGGGCTCGACGACACCGCGCTGATCTCGAAGATTCTCGTCGATCCGACGAACGCGAATCGCGCGCTGGTCGGCGCGCTGGGCAGCCCGTGGAAGGACAGCAGCGCGCGCGGTGTCTATCGCACGGTCGACGGCGGTCGCAGTTGGACGAAGACGCTCTTCGTCGGACCGGCCAGTGGTGTCGCCGATTTGGCCTGGAATCCGCGCGCTCCGCGAACCGTGTTCGCGGCGATCTGGCAATTTCGACGTCAACCCTGGACTGCGACGAGCGGCGGCGCGCAGGACGGTTTGTATCGTTCGCGCGACGGCGGTGTGCACTGGACGAAGATCGCCGGACACGGCTTCCCGACCGATATGCTCGGGCGCATCGGCATCGCGATCGCGCCGAGCGATCCGCGCCGCGTGTACGCCGTCGTGCAATCGAAGCAGGGCACGATCTGGCGTTCCGACGACGGTGGTGACAACTGGCGGCGCATGTCGGGTGACACGACGCCCGCCCAGCGCCCGTTCTATTTCAGCCACCTGGCCGTCGATCCGGTCAACGCGAACCGTGTCATCGCGATTTCGATGTATTTGACCGTATCGAAAGACGGCGGCAAGCGTTGGAAACATCTCGAGGGGTATCTGCACCCCGACAACCACGCGATCTGGTGGTCAGCCGACGGGCATCGTATCCTTGAAGGCAACGACGGCGGCGTCGTGCTGAGCCGCAACGGCGGCGAGTCGTGGGCATTTTTGGACCGCATCCCGCTCGGCCAGATCTATCACGTCGGCTTCGACCTGCAGACGCCCTACACGATGTGCGGCGGCTTCCAGGACAACAGCTCGTGGTGCGCGCCGGCGACCGCGCGCAACGGCATCGGCTTGATGAACCGCGACTGGTTCGCGATCGCCGCCGGCGACGGGATGTTCGCCGTGCCCGATCCGCTCGATCCGTCGCTGATCTGGACCAACACGCAGGACGGCGTGTTGAGCGTCTACGACAGCAAGGCGCGCCAAAGCATCGACGTTTCGCCGTTCCCGCGCGACGTCTTCACCTCGACGCGGTCGCTCGCACAGTCGCCGTACCGCTTCAACTGGAATGCACCGCTCGCGTTCTCGCCGCAGGACGGTCACGTCGCGTACTTCGGCGGCAACGTGATCTTCAAGACCGTCGATCGCGGGCGGCACTGGACGCCGATCAGTCCCGACCTCACGCGCAACGAGAAATTCCACCAGCTCGCATCGGGCGGGCCGATCACGCTCGACGTTTCCGGCGCGGAGTACTACGATACGACCTTGGCGATCGCACCGTCTCCCAAGGACGCCGGCGTCATGTGGGCCGGGACCGACGACGGCCTCGTGCAGCTCACCCGCGACGGCGGCGCGCACTGGAGCGCGGTGACGCCGCGCGGTTGGCCGCGCTACGGGCGCGTCGAGACGATCGAGGCGAGTCCATTTGCCGCCGAAACCGCGTTCGTGCAACTCGACCGTCACGATCTGGGCGACAACCACCCGTACATTTATGTCACCGACGACTTCGGCGTGAACTGGCGCGCCGTCGCGTCGAACCTCCCGTCCGACGCGCCGGTGCGCGTCGTGCGGCAAGACCTGCGCGATGCGAACGTCCTGTACGCCGGGACCGAGAACGGCCTGTGGATCTCGTACGACCGCGGCGGCCGCTGGGAACGGGTAAAGGCGGGCTTGCCGGTTGTCCCGGTCTACGACGTGCACGTGCAGCCGGCCGCGAACGACCTGCTGCTGGCAACGCACGGCCGCGGTTTCTTCGTGCTCGACGACGCGACACCGCTGCAACAGCTCGCCGCGGCGCGCGCGCGCGCCGTCTCGCTGTTTTCGATTCGCGACGCGACGCTGTGGTCGTCGTTCCCGTCGGTCGAGGCCGGCGACGGCAACGCGCTACCGTCGAACCAGTTCGTCGCGCCGAACGCGCCGTCGGGCGCGGTCATTACCTTCTATCAGCGCCGCGCCGCGAAGCAGCGCCCGTGGCTCGAAATTCTCGATGCGCAAGGTCATGCCGTGCGCACGTTGCGCGGCTCGTTCCCCACCGACGACGGTCGCAAGTACTTCGTCACCAACGTCGCGGGCGTCAACCGGCTGACCTGGGACGGTTCCGAAAACGGCCCGACCCGCTGGAACGGAACGAGCCTGCAGAACATGGGTCCGCTCACCGGACCCGAAGCGCTGCCCGGCCGCTACACGGCACGCCTGCATGTCGGCGGCCGCACATTCGAACAAACGTTCACGCTCGCCGACGATCCGCTCAGCCCCTGGACCGCCGAGCAACGGGCTGCGCGCCACGCATATCTGGCGACGGCGTTCTCGTGGTTTGACGGCATCGATCGGGCGCTCAACGAGATCGACCGGCGGTTGAAGCAGAAGACGCTCTCCGCGCCGGCGCGAGCGCGGTCGATCGCGCTGCGCAATGCGCTCACGTCGAATGCATTGCACGACGAGGATTCGGTCGGGCTTCCCGATCGGGTGCGCGAGCAGGTCGGCGGACTGATCGGACAAATCGGCGGCGCCGTCCAACCGCCGTTCGAACAGCACCAGGCCGCGCTCGACGCGCTGCGGCCGGTGGTCGTTCGCGCGTACGCGCAGATCGACACGGTGCTGGGCGACACTTTTGCCCAACGGCTCGATAGGCGAGCGCTCAGACCACCGGCGCCGAGCCCCGCTCCGACGCGCGCTCCCTGACGCCGGCCATGGAACCGCGCAAACCCTACGACATCGACTCGCTGACCGATGTCGCGTTGCGCGTGTTCGCCGAGCGCGGTTACGACGGCGCGTCGATGGACGACGTCGCGCGCGCGGCCGGGATCACCAAAGCATCGATCTATCATCACGTCAGCGGCAAGGAGGCGCTGCTCGAGCGCGGCTTGGGCCGCGCGCTCGACGCGCTGTTCGCGATCCTCGACGAACCGGGCGCGCGCGAAGGCGCCGCCGTCGACCGGCTGCATTTCATCGTCGCGCGCGTCGCCGAGACCACGTTCCGGCTGTTACCGGAGCTCACCGTCCTGTTCCGCGTTCACGGCACGTCGAACAGCGAGCGCAACGCGCTCGAACGGCGGCGCGCGTTCGACCGGCACGTCACCGCGATCGTCGGGCAAGCCCAGCGCGACGGTGCTCTGCGCACCGACCTCGAACCACGCCTCGTCGGGCGCCTCATCTTCGGCATGTCGAACTCGGTGGTCGAGTGGTACCGCGGCGGCTCGCTGAGCCAAGAAACGATCGCCCGCGCGATCGTGACGATCGCGTTCGAAGGCATCGCTCGCTAAGGAGCGTTCAGCAGCTCGCGCTCGTCGGCCGATAGATGCGGATCCATTGCGCCCAGAAGTACTGCGGCCACGGATTGCTCGCTGCGACACCCTTGGGATCGAGCCACGATCCGGGGTGATCGACCTGGAACATGAGCATGAGTTCTTTGTCGGGGCTGCCTTGCGTTCCGTCGGGGATGTTGACGTTACCGTGAATCGGGAGACCGTCGAGGAAGAACGACGTCGCTTGCGGCGTGACGAGCACGGCGTAGTCGTGATAGTCGGTTTGCGGGCGGCCGTCGGGGAACGGATAGATGCCTTTGCCTTGCGCCGCCTTTCTCTGCTGCCAGAGGATCTGGTTCGCGTTCAGGCTGTTGCCAACCGAGTTCGCGAACATCTCGGCGATGTCGAGCTCGTCGCGATTGAGCTCGCCGTTGATCCGCGGAACGCCGCCGGTTTCCAGCGTCCAGAACGCCGGCGACAGCGCGGGAAGGTACGGCGGCAGGCGCAGTCGCGCGACGAACAGACCGTATTGTTGCGTGACGTTCGTGTCGAGCACGCCCGAATAGTATGCCGGGAAATTGTAGGCGCGGAATCCGCCTGTGTCGTTCCCTCCGGGCCTGATCGTCGTGCCCGAAGCGCCCGTGATGACGTGGACGTTGGTGATCGTCCAAGGGTTCGCGCCGCCCGTGCCGTCGGCCGACGGTAGCGCGCCGCCGCTCTTGAGCGTACCGACGAACGCCACCCGCGCACCCGCGTAGCCGATGCCGACCGTCCAGTCGTCGTGTGCGCCGTTGGGGTTGTCGACGTACGCCGTAACCGTTCCGCCTTCGGGCGGCACGACGAACGGCGCGGTGGGTTTCGCCACCGGCCATTGGTCGTTCGCCAGCACCGCCCAGCTGCGCGCGATCGGTGCGGGAAGCGGCATCGCCGTGATCCGCAAGGCGTTCGGAGCTCCTGGTGCGGCCGTATCCGCCATCACCGAGAACGGATCATATCCGAGGCCGTCACTCGAGTCGCCGAAGTAGGTGTCGTACTGATGACGACCCCAACTCGTCATGAAGCCCGGGCCCCACGACGCGACCGGCGCGAGCGAGCGTGACTTTTTCGCACCCCAGAACGCGCGGTTCAACCCGTGTGCGCCGAACTCGCCGACGCCCGGCGGAAGGACGTCGTTCGTGTACTGCGCGTGGGCAACGCACGCGGTGCTCGCGTCGTACTTCAGCGTCGTCGGGGCCTGCGCCGACAACTGCGAGACAGTCCCCCCGGCAATTGCCGCGGCAACGACCAGGAGGCTCGCCATCCGCACCGCGCTACTCGGCATCGTCGGTGGGTTCGTCGCGATCGGCGGCCCCACCGTTAGCGAGATACCAGGCGGTCGTGCCGAGGACGCGTGCGAGGCGCAAGCCGATGACGAAACTCGCGATCTTGGTCTGGCCGCTCTCCATCTGGCGGATGGCGCCTTCGGTAACTCCGACCCGATAGGCGAGTTGCGTGCAACTCAGGCCGCGCGCCAAACGCAGGCGTCGCAGCCGGCGGCCGAATCGCTCCACGCGGATCTGCGGCGCGGCCGGAGCTAGGGCCGCGGCGGCGGCTGCTGGACGTACCCGCTGCACGGATAGCCGCGCACGTCGAAATGCGCCAGAATCCAGGGCCGGAGCGTGGCACGGTCGTCACGCGGAAGGCGTTCGATCGCGCGCTGCACCTCCTGGAGGGTCATGCCGCCGATGAAGGGCGGCTCAGGCCGGAGACGGTCGCGTGGTTCCATCGGACGCGGTCACTACGGCCGAGTCGAATCGAACACCTGTTCGATTTCCGACTGGGTACCGTTCCGGGGATGAGTGAGCGGCGCGAGCTCTGCGTGATCGGCGCCGGGACGGCGGGTTTTTCCGCCGCCGAGGCGGCGCGCGCTCAGGGGCGCGACGTTATCCTGGTCGCCGGCGACGAGGAACTCGGCGGCACGTGCATCTTGCGCGGCTGCATGCCGGCCAAGACGGTTCTGGCCGCAACGCAACGTGGAGGTGAGGTCGAGAAGGCGCATCAGGTCGGCGTCGAGACGACTGTCGTGCACGTCGATCTCCCGGCGATCGTGCGCCGCAAACGCGCACTGGTCGACTATTTTGCCGACGACCGGGTGCACGAGCTCGAAAACTATCCGCTCGTGCGCGGTGACGCGCGCTTCGTTGCCGGCGATACGATCGACGTGCGCGGACGGCGCATCGTCGCCGAGCGCTTCGTGATCGCGACGGGCGCCGCGACGACGGCGCCGCCGATCCCCGGTCTCGACGCCGTACCGACGGTCACCAGTGCCGAAGTGATGGAGATGACGCACGCGCCGCGCAGCGTCGCAATCGTCGGCGGCGGCCCGATCGGCTGCGCGTTCGCGCAATTCTTCGCGCGCCTGGGAACGGCCGTCACCCTGTTGCAAGACGCATCGGAACTGCTGCGCGCCGACGATGCCGACGTCGGCCGCGCGGTGCGCGAGGCACTCGCACGAGACGGCGTTACCGTCCTGCTCGACGCCGGCGTAAACGCCGCGAAACGCGATGGGGGCGCGGCGCTCCTCGACGTGCGCACGCCGGGCGGCTCGCGCGACGTGCGCTGCGACGTCATGCTGATCGCGACGAATCGTCGCCCGCGCGTCGCCGCCCTCGATCTCGCGGCAGCGAACATCGACGGCGACGAAGCGCACGGAATCAGCGTCGATACGATGCTGCGCAGCGTCTCGAATCCGCGGGTGTACGCGGCCGGCGACGTCCTCGGCCGCCGCGCGCTCGTGCACAGCGCGGCCTACGCCGGACGGCTTGCAGCGACGAACGCATTCGCGGCGCAGCCGCTCGAGGCGCAGTGGGATCGTTGGGAATCGCATTCGCTCTACACGCAGCCGCAGGTCGCGGTCGCCGGCTTGACCGAGCGCACCTGCCGCGAGCGCGGGCTCGACATTCGGGTCGCGACGCTGCCGGCAAGCGAGGTCGGCAAGGCGCTCGTGTCCGAGCAGACCGACGGCTTCGTCAAGATGCTCGCGCTCCGCGACGGGCGCGTCGTCGGCATCACCCTGGTGCTCGACGACGCGATCGACGTCATCGGCGAGGCGATCGCCTTGATCGACCGCGGTGCGACCGCGCGCGAGATCGCCGAGATGCCCCACCTGCATCCCACGATGAGCGAGCTGATCGCTCGCGCCGCCGAGCGCCTGGCCTGACGCTCCGCGGACGATCGAGCGCGTGCCTTGCTCCGCGCGGGCGAAATGGGTATACTCCCCTGGCCTACCATTTGGTAGGTAGAGGGAACGTCACTCGATGGCACTGACCGCGCCGAACCAGAACCAGCTCGTCGTCCCCGCCGGCGGCTTCGCGCCGTATCCGGAGGTCCCGCAGCCCAACATCTTTCCGATGGAGTGGCGCGTCGAGACGCCCAAGCTGGCCGAGCTGTATGAGCGCGCCAAGCGCCACGTGTGGAACCCGTCGGACTTTCCGTGGGAGACGCTGCGCGCCCAGGACTTCACCGAAGAGCAGCGGCTCGGGATCATGTATTGGTACGCGGTGCTGGCGAACTTCGACGGTTCGGGTCCGGCCGTGTTCGCCAAGGCGACGATCCACGCGTTCGAGACGCATCAAGAAGACCCGATCCGCAAGTGTTTCTTCTCGATCACGCACGACGAGATGAACCATGAGGAAGTCTGTCAGCGCGCGATCCAGGCGCTGGTTCCCGGCGGCCCGATGGACTTCGAGGCGACCAGCGTCTTGGCAAAAGCGGCGCAGAACAACATCGGTTGGCTCTACCACAACGGCGGCCGCTATTGGTCGGGCTACTCGGCGTCGCTCGAAAAGTATCCGCTGTCGGTGCTGTTCACCTCGTTCATGATGGGTGAGGTCGCGTCGTCGACGCTGTTCTTCGGGATGTCGAAGAAGGCGACGCATCCGCTTTTCAAAGAGATCTTCAAGAAGGTCGGTCAGGACGAAGCGCGTCATCTGGCGATCTGCTTGACCGTGCTCGAGCGCGACTGGCCCGGCCTGAGCGATGAGTACAAGACCATGATCACCAAGCAGCTGCGCGCGGGCTTCGTGTTCCTGAGCATGATCCTGTGGGAGCCGCCCAATCAGTTCTGGGACATCCCCGACTATTTTCTGCCGAACCACCGCGTGCTGGTGCAGCACGCGCGCGACGCGGGCTTGGGCGTGCTGACCTACGACGAGCAGGCCGAGAACTGGAAGACGGCGCTGGCCCGCGTGCGCACGATCGTCGGTGAGTGGGGCATCGAGTTCCCCGCCATTCCCGAGCTCGATCTCGACGGTGTCGACGTCGGCCACATCGGGCCGGAAGACATCATCCCGGTCTTCTAGCGCGAGCCCGACGCGTTAGAAGGTACGCAGGTAGGCTTCGCGCTCCCAGGGATGGACGGCTCGGCGATAGCGCTCGTACTCGGCCAGCTTCGCATCGCGGAACGCATGATAGATGTGATCGCCGAGCGCGCCGCGGATGACGAGATCCTCGTCGAGCGCCGCCAGCGCTTGGCGTAACGACTTCGGCAGTTGCCGGATCCCGTGCTCGGCGCGAAAGCGGTCGCCGAGCTCGTAGGTCGAGCCGGTGAACGGATCGCCCGGCAGATTGCGCGTACGGATTCCGTCGGCGATCGCTTCGACCAGCACCGCCATCGCGAGGTACGGATTGCACGATGCGTCGGGGCTGCGCACCTCGATGAGCGGCGGTTCGTCGCCGAAGGCGGGCGGCACCCGCACGAGCGCGTTGGCGCTACGGTGCGACCACACGGTGTAGACGGGTGCGTCCCAGGCCGCGACGAGCCGCTTGTACGAGTTCACGGTCGGATTGCAGATCGCGGTGAATCCCGCCGCGTGCTCGAGCAGTCCGGCGACCGCGTGCAGTCGCACGACCTCGTCGATGTCGCCGAGCGCAAAGTAGATGTGCAAGCCGCTGCCGGCCGACGATTCGAGCGGCTTGGGCATGAACGTCGCGTGTAAACCATGACGTTCGGCGATGCGCTTGACGACGCCGCGCACGGTGACCAGGCGGTCGGCGGTTGCCAGGACGCTGCCGGCGGTGAGATCGAGCTCGTGTTGGCCGGCACCGTGCTCGTGGTGCGCCGACGAGACCGGTATGCCCATCGCCTCGAGCGCGACGCTCGTTGCGAGGCGGACCTCTTCGCCGCGATCGCTGGCGGAAAAGTCGAAATACGACCCGGCGTCGCTGGTGCGCGTGCTCGGCATGCCGTCGGCGTCGAGCGCAAACAGATAGAACTCGACTTCGAGGCCGGCGCGCAGCGCTTGCAGCACGTCGCCCGCGTCCTCGAGCACGCGCTTGAGCGTCGAACGCGGATCGCCTTCGAACGGCGTGCCGTCAGGCGTTTCAATGTCGCACAGCACGCGCGCCTCGACTTGACCGTCGCTCGTCCACGGCAGCACGGTGAAGGTCGACGCATCGGGGCGAAGCACCATGTCGACTTCTTCGCCGCGTACGAAGCCGTCGATCGAACCGCCGTCGAACGTCACGTTGCCGGCCAGCGCGCGTTCGAGCTCGGAGACGGGAACCGAAACGCTCTTCTCGATCCCGAGCACGTCGACGAACGCCAGCCGCACCCAGCGCACACCGCGTTCCTTCGCGGTCGCGAGCGCATGCCGCCGCGCGGCCGCGCCGTCTTTCACCGTCGTGAGCACGCCGCCTTACCCGTCGAGCGCGTCGACCGCGAGCGCAGCGCGAACGGTCAGCTGGTCGTGCGGCGAATCGAGATCGAGCCGCCCGATCTCGCCGATCTGACGCAGCCGGTAGAACACGGTGTGCCGGTGCACGTTCAAGTTTGCCGCCGCCTCTTTGATGTTTTGTCCGACGTCGAAAAAGAGCTTGAGCGTTCGCACCAGCTCGGTCTGATGCTTGTCGTCGTAGGCCCGCAGCGGGTCGAGCACGCGCGTCGCGAACGCGCGCCAGTCTTCGCGGGTCGCACCGGTGCGGTGCAGCAGCGGGTAGACGCCCAGATCGTCGTACGGCATCACGCGGCCGCCGCCGAACATCCGGCGCGCGATGATCATCGACTCGCGCGCTTCGTCGACGCTGCGCGCGACGGCGATCATCTCGGCGTGGTGGCCGACGCCGCCGACGACCTTGACGTCCAATCCGGCACGGTGGAGTCCGCGCGGGATCATCGTCGCCGCGGTCCGCGCATTCGCCGCGTCGACCTCGAGCG
>Ga0182024_10007365_pt1 | contig 23742 bp, 29 predicted proteins | sample P32metaG_FD_120480 | JGI IMG/M metagenome (GOLD analysis project Ga0182024, IMG submission 120480) | Permafrost microbial communities from Stordalen Mire, Sweden - P3-2 metaG (Illumina Assembly) | ecosystem: Environmental > Terrestrial > Soil > Wetlands > Permafrost | place: Sweden: Stordalen... | reverse complement strand
GAACGGGGAATGAAGGAGAAGGAATGAGTCTGACCGACCCAGTAGCAGATTTTCTGGCGCGGATCCGGAATGCAATCCGGGCGCGTCATCAGAAGCTGGATGTTCCGGCTTCGAAGCTGAAGACCGAGATTGCCCGCATCCTCAAGGAGGAGGGGTATATCTCGAACTACAAGACGCAGGAAGAGGAAGGCAAGCAGGTGCTGCGCGTGTACTTGAAGTATGGCGGCACTGAAGCGGCTATCCGTGACCTGGCGCGCATTTCGCGTCCCGGCTGCCGTGTATACATCGGCCGCGACGAGATCAAGCGCGTCCAGGGCGGTCTTGGTATCTCGATCATGACCACGCCCAAGGGCGTGATGACGGGCCGTCAGGCGCGCCGCGAGGGCGTAGGCGGCGAGCTGCTCTGCGAAGTTTGGTAGGACTGGCCGTCCAGGCAACGGCCTTCGGCGTGTCTGGTAAGCGGAGTCGCGAGTTTGCGTTAACAGGCTGCAGTGGAACGAAGGGGCAAGATGCTCCTTCGGGACTCGCAAGCCAGAAGAAGGATTGAAACAATGTCGCGTATTGGAAAGAAGCCGATCCCGCTGCCCGCGGGCGTGAAGTATAAGGTCGAGGGCAATACCGTACTGGTCGAGGGGCCCAAGGGCAAGGTTTCGGCGCTGATTGCCGAGGGCATTTCGCTCGAAACAGTCGGCGGGGAGCTGCACGTCAATCGCGATACGGACAAGCACGCCGCGGTACACGGATTGACGCGTGCGCTGGTTTTCAACGCGGTGCACGGCGTGACCACGGGCTGGAAAAAGGAATTGGACATTGTGGGCATCGGCTACCGCGCCGAGATGAAGGGCAAGGGCACGGTGGTGTTCACGCTGGGCTATTCGCACCAGATCGAAGTGCCGCTGCCCACGGGTATCGAGGTCGCCGTCGATCCCAAGCAGACGCACCTGACTGTCTCGGGCATCGACCGGCAAAAGGTGGGCCAGGTGGCCGCTGATATGCGTTCGCTGCGCAAGCCGGATCCGTACAAGAACAAGGGCGTGCGCTACTCGGACGAGAAGCTGAAGAAGAAGGCCGGCAAGACGGGCGCGAAGTAAAGAACAGCCTTTAGCTACTAGGTTTTAGCCTTTAGCTCTTCGTGCGAAGTTGAAGAGTTTGGTTCAAGCTGGATAAGCTAGAAGCTAAAAGCTAGCAGCTAATAGCTGCCTTACCAACCGAACGGGGTCGCAGGGCGGCTCCGCCAATAGGGACGAGAGACCATGATTACGCAGACCAAAAGGAACTCAATTCGCCAGCGCATTCACGACCGCATCCGCCGCAAGCTGGCGGGCACGGGGGCGCGGCCGCGACTGAACGTGTATCGCTCGCTGGGCCACATCTACGCGCAGGTAATCGACGACCAGACGGGGCAGACGATTGTTTCGGCCTCGTCGATCAAGCTCAAGACCGGCGGCAACGTCGCCGCAGCCAAGGAGATTGGCAAAGCGGTGGCGGAGAAAGCGGTCGAGAAGGGCATCAAGAAGGTGGTCTTCGATCGCGGCGGCTACCTCTATCACGGACGGATCAAGGCGCTGGCCGATGCCGCGCGCGAAGCCGGCCTGGAGTTTTAAAAGCAGCTGCGAGCTTTTAGCCATTAGCTTTTAGCTTGATCGCGCCGAAATGAGGGCGTTTCGTTGAGCAGCAAAGAGCTAACAGCTAAGAGCTGAAAGCTCAAGAGAGACGAGAGAGCAATGACGATTTTGAAGAAGAAACTCGATGCCAACCAGTACAACCTGAAGGATCAGGTGGTGGCCATCAATCGCGTGACCAAGGTGGTCAAGGGTGGCAAGAACATGTCGTTTGCCGCGCTGGTTGTGGTGGGCGACGCCGCAGCAGGTGTGGTGGGCCACGGTTCAGGCAAGGCCAAAGAGGTTCCTCAGGCGATTCGCAAGGGCATCGAAGCGGCCAAGAAGAACCTGATTCGGGTCAACATGACCGATACCTCGATTCCGCATCTTGTCCTGGGCCGTTTCGGAGCGGGGCAGGTGCTGCTGAAGCCGGCCCCCGAAGGCACAGGCGTGATCGCCGGCGGCGCGGTGCGCGCGGTGATGACCTCGGTCGGCGTGCAGAACGTGCTGACCAAGAGCCTCGGTTCGGCGAACCCGCACAACGTGGTCAAGGCTACGTTCGATGCTCTGGTGCAGTTGCGCGACCGGGCCGATGTGGCCAACATGCGCGGCAAGTCCGTGGAGGAGATGTAGGCCATGGCGGAGACCAAAATGATTCGCATTGAGTATTACCGCTCGAAAAACTCCACGCCTGCCAAGCACAAGGCCGTGGTCAAGGGCCTGGGATTTACGCGGCTTAACCAAGTGGTCGAGCGCGTGGATAACGAATCGATTCGCGGCATGGTGAAGGCCATTCCGCATTTGGTTCGGATACTGGAAAACTAGCTGCTAGCTTTTAGCTTCTAGCTGTTAGCTGTCTCATGTGAAAACGAACGACGTTGGTTCCCACAACATGGGCTAGAAGCTAAGAGCTGGCGGCTAAGGGCTGCGCTTACGCGAGTCGTCCGCGCTCAACGTAGATGGCGCTATAGCGAGGAAATCATGGCAAAGAATCTATCGAATTTACGCGCGCCCAGGAAAGCAAACACCGGGCGCAAGCGTGTGGGCCGGGGCATGGGATCCGGCATGGGCAAGACCTCGGCTCGCGGCCACAAGGGCCAGGGTTCGCGCTCCGGCTTCAGCCTGATGCGCGGTTTTGAAGGCGGCCAGATGCCGCTGCACCGCCGCTTGCCGAAGCGCGGCTTCACCAACATCTTCCGCACCGAGTACACGGTGGTGAATCTGGAGCGGATTGCCGAGCAGATTGAGGGTCTCAAGGTTACCGAGATCGTCCTGGACGATTACAAGAAGCTGGGTCTCTCCTCGAGCAAGAGGGCGCTGATCAAGATTCTCGGCTCGGGCGAACTGGCGTCGGCCATCACCATTCATGCGCACAAGTTTTCCAAGTCGGCTGTCGAGAAAATCGAAAAGGCGGGCGGCAAGGCTGTAGTGCTCGGCGGCGATGTTCCAGTGGCGCCTAAGGGCAAATTGGTCGCCAAGGCATCCAAATAGAGGCTTGGGACGTCGGCCAGGTTTTTGTGCGCCTGTAAAGGTGTGAGGCAGGACACAACGCGGTTCAATCACGGGTAAGATAATCTGTGGCAGAGATTCGAGTGGCGGCAAACGCCCCGAAGCGGATAAACGAACATGCAGGCAATGTTTGAGAAGTTTCTCAATATCTTCCGGATTCCCGACCTGCGCAAGCGGGTGCTCTTCACCATGGGCATACTGGCTGTCTATCGATTTGGCGCGTGGATTCCCACCCCTGGCGTCAACACCCATCTGCTCGAGCGCCTTTTCAATCAGCAAAGCGGCTCCGCGCTGGGGCTGATGGACCTGTTCGGCGGCGGCAATCTGCGCCGCATGACCATCTTCGCCCTGGGCATCATGCCGTATATCACGGCCTCGATCATCTTTCAGCTTCTCACCGTGGTGTATGAGCCCCTGGCGCGCATTCAAAAAGAAGGCGAACTGGGCCGGCGAAAGATCACGCAGTGGACCCGCTACGTGACCGTCGTCCTCGGCGCGTTGCAGTCGATCGGCATCGCGGCCATTCTAACCAAGCAGGGCCTGGTGTTGAACCCCGGCATGTCTTTCATCCTCATGACCGTGCTGACCCTGACTACCGGTACCGCGTTCATCATGTGGCTAGGTGAGCAGATCACCGATCGCGGCATCGGCAATGGCATGAGCCTGCTGATTTTCACCGGCATTGTCGCCGGCCTGCCCCGCGGCGTGGGCGAACTATACCAGAAGGTCCAAACCAACGCCTGGGGTTCGCTGACATTCATCGTCGTGCTGATTCTGGTGGCGGCCATGGCCCTCATCGTGGCATTTATCGTCTTTGTCGAGCGCAGCGAGCGGCGCATTCCTATCCAGAGCGCGCGGCGCATCGTGGGCCGGCGCATGATGGGCGGGCAGTCCAGCCATTTGCCGCTTAAGGTGAATGCCGGCGGCGTCATGCCCGTGATCTTCGCCAGCTCGATTCTCTCGGCGCCCATGCTCTTCTCCCAGGTGGAGTGGGTGCAGAACAACCGCTTCCTCCAGCCCATTATTGCGGCCCTCCAGCCCGGGTACCCGTGGTACGAACTGCTGTACATGCTGGGCATCGTTTTCTTCGCCTATTTCTATATCTCGATTGTGATGAAGCCGGACGACATCGCCGACAACTTCCGCAAGTCGGGGTCGTTCATTCCCGGCATCCGTCCCGGCAAGCGCACCTCCGACTTCATCAACGACATCCTCACCCGCATTACGCTGGTGGGTGCAGGTTACCTGATTCTGATCTCGCTGGTGCCCACCTTCCTCATTTCGGGCATCCGTTTCGACAAGGTCTGGCTCATCGGCAGGGTCTTTGAAAATCTGCCGACCTGGACGACGCATGGTATGGGGGTCAACTTCTACTTTGGCGGCACTTCACTTCTCATTGTCGTGGGTGTAGCCATGGACACCGTTAACCAGATCGAATCGCAGCTGATCATGAGGCACTATGACGGCTTTTCCCCTCGCTCCGGTCGCATACGCGGAAGGAAAACCTGGTAATGTCTTCATTGAATACCGTAGTCGAACAGGGTCGTGAAACGGGCCGGAAGACCACTCCCGGCCCGATTCTTTTATTGGGTGCGCCGGGCGTGGGCAAGGGGACCCAGGCCATGGAGCTGGTGAAACTGTGGTCTATCCCACAGATATCCACCGGCGACCTGTTGCGCGCCAACGTGGCTCAGTGTACGAAACTGGGCCTGATTGCCAAAGAAATCATGGGACGCGGGGAACTGGTTCCAGACTCCTTGGTGGATGAGATGGTGGCGATTCGGCTGATGGAGCCGGACATCTGCAAAGGATACATCCTGGACGGCTTTCCGCGGACGCTGGGACAAGCCAGCTGGCTTGACGGCCGGCTGGCCGCACAGGCCCAGGGGTGCGGCGGCGTAGAGGCCCTCCCAGTGGTTGCCGTCAGCATCCAAGTGGACTATAATCAGTTACTGCGCCGGATTACGGGGCGCAGGAATTGTCCTGTCTGTCATACCATCTACAACATCCATGGAAAGCCGCCCAAGCGGGATGGCTTTTGCGATGTTGAGGGTGCGGCGCTGGTCCAGCGAGCCGATGACACGGAAGAGGTCTTCAAAGAGCGCATGCACGCTTATGAAGCCCAGACCGCGCCGGTTGTCGAGCACTACCGGGCTTTGGGACGTTTCGCGGAAGTGGATGGGAACCGGCCGATCGAGGCGATCGCGCCCGGAATTGTTACCGCCGTCGAGCGATTACGCCAATAGCGTAGCCGAACGGCGGGTTTGTGCGCCCAACGGTGGGTTTGTGTTAGATAAGCCAGTTTTCAGTCGTCAGTGGTAGGCCCGGTGGGCAGAATCTGACAACCGACCGCTGATAACTGATCACTGAAAGCTGGGTTAACCGGTTGGCGGTAGTACTGAAGTCGTCCCAGGAGATCGAGAAGATGCGTCGCGCGGGCCGGGTGGTCCGCGAGGTGCTGGAGTTGGTGCGCAGCCATGTGAAACCGGGCGCCACAACTCTGGATCTGGAGAACGCTGCGGAAGCGCGGCTCGCCGAACTGGGAGTCAAGGCCGCCTTCAAGGGGTATCACGGATTTCCGTGCGTGCTGTGCGCCTCTGTCAACAGCGAGGTGGTTCACGGCATACCGTCGCCCAAGCGGGTCCTGAAAGAAGGGGACATCGTTTCGCTCGATTTTGGGGCGGTGGTGGACGGCTACTACGGGGACGCGGCCATCACCGTGCCGGTGGGCGCTATCGATGCGGACGCTGCGCGGCTTTTGGCGGTAACGGAAGCGTCGTTGCTGGCGGGTATTGCGGCGGTGCGGCCAGGGGCGACCCTGGGCGATGTCGGCGCTGCGGTGCAAGGCGTGGTCGAGGCCGAGGGTTTTTCTGTGGTGCGCGATTTTGTGGGCCACGGCATCGGCGTTCACATGCACGAAGATCCGCAGGTGCCGAACTTTGGCCAACGCGGTCGTGGCATGAAGCTGAAGGCAGGCATGGTGATCGCCATCGAACCGATGGTGAATGCCGGCAAGGCAGACGTAAGGGTACTGGGCGACGGATGGACGGCAGTGGCCGCCGACGGAAGCAATAGCGCTCATTTTGAGCACACGGTGGCGGTGACCGCTACCGGAGCGAGAGTTTTAACCGAGTAGCACGCTCGGGATAACAGGCCGGTAGCGCAAGAGCGGGCCGGCGGAAGTGGGATACGGCTTGTCGAAAGAAGATGCGATTGAGGTAATGGCAGTGGTCACCGAGACGCTGCCCAACGCCATGTTCAAGGTCAAGCTCGAGAACAATCACGAGGTGCTGACCCATGTATCGGGACGGATGCGCAAGAACTTCATCCGCATTCTTCCCGGTGACCGCGTGGCCGTAGAGTTGAGTCCCTACGACCTGAATCGCGGACGGATCGTGTACCGGTATAAGTAGCTTTTTTGATAACCCGTGCTGCGAAGCATTGCGCGGAGAAGGGCAACAAGAATGAAAGTCCGAGCATCGGTCAAGAAGATTTGCGTCAAGTGCAAGGTCATCACGCGCCGCGGTGTGGTTCGGGTGATCTGCGAAAACGCAAAGCACAAGCAGCGCCAGGGCTAGTTGAGGCCTGGTAATAGGCGGAAGCTCCGTAAGAGTTGTCAGTAGTCAGTGATCGGTGATCAGTTAAAAGCCAGCTTGGATAGAGTTTTGAACTGAAAACTGAGAACTGGCAAGAGGCTAGTTAGCTTGAGTCAAGGCTTGCGATGAACCTCTGGAGGCAATCCGCACAACCCGTGCGAACCGGCTGAGGCCGGAGGCACACAACCTGAAGTGGCAAAGGAATTTGAATGGCACGTATAGCTGGCGTCGATCTGCCCCGCAACAAGCAGACGCGGATCGCGCTTACATACATCTTTGGCATCGGGCATCCCCGCGCGCAGAAGATTCTGGAGAAGGCGAATGTCGATCCCTTCAAGAAGATCCAGGATCTTGGCGAAGACGAGGTCAACCGCATCCGCCAGGTGATTGAGGACGAAGGGAATGTGGAGGGCGACCTGCGCAAGGACGTCCAGATGCACATCAAGCGCCTCATCGACATCCAGAGTTATCGCGGTACCCGTCACCGGCGTTCGTTGCCGGTGCACGGTCAGCGCACTCACACCAACGCCCGCACTCGCAAGGGCCCGCGCAAGGGCACAGTTGCCGGCAAGAAGAAAGCGACGGGTAAAACCTAATGGCGAAACCAGAGAAAGCAGCCGGCAAGCCAGCAGCCGGCAAGGCGGCCAAGAACAAGAAGTTCAAGAAGCGCGAGCGCAAGAACGTGCCGTTTGGCATTGCGTACGTTCAGGCGACCTTCAACAACACCATCGTCACCATCACCGACCAGGTGGGCAACACACTGAGCTGGAAGAGTTCGGGGTCGCTTGGCTTCCGCGGTTCGCGCAAGGGTACGCCCTTCGCGGCGCAGCAGGCAGCCTCGAACGCCGCCAGCATGGCGCGCGATCACGGTCTGCGCGCTGTCGAAGTGCGGGTCTCCGGCCCAGGTTCGGGCCGCGAGTCGGCCATTCGCGCCCTGGCTGCGGCGGGGGTTGAGGTTCGCTCCATCCGCGACGTGACGCCGGTGCCGCACAACGGCTGCCGTCCGCCGAAGCGGCGGAGAGTCTAAGAAGCAGCTTTTAGCTGTTAGCTCTTAGCTCTTAGCTTGCCTGTGGGCGAGTTGATTGCCTCAACGACGGCAAGAAAGAGCTAAGAGCTAGAAGCTAAAAGCTAAAAGCTGAACCCGGGCCGGGACGAAGCGCAATGCGCGTAAACCGGCCGTCATCCGAAGTCAGGAGAAGAAATGGCTCGTTATACCGGAGCAGTCTGCCGCCTTTGACGTCGCGAAGGCACCAAGCTCTTTTTGAAGGGCACCAAATGCACCTCTGACCGCTGCCCGCTGGAGAAGCGCAACTTCGCTCCCGGCATGCACGGTAAAGATCGCAAGGCCAAGATCGTGGGCTACGGCCTGCAACTGCACGAAAAGCAGAAGGCCAAGCGCATGTACTTCACCCTCGAAGGCCAGTTCCGCGAGTACTACGAAAAGGCGAACCGCGCCTCCGGCGTCACCGGCGAGTTGCTCATCCAGCAGTTGGAGCGTCGCCTGGACAACGTGGCCTTCCGGCTCGGCTTTGCCATCTCGCGCCGTCAGGCTCGCCAGGTGGTTCGCCACGGTCACGTTACGGTCAACGGCCGCAAGGTTAACATTCCTTCCTATCAGGTGAACGCGGGCGACGAAATCGCCATCCGCGAGAATGCCAAGAAATTGTTGATTGTGGAGCAGGGCGCGCAGTTTGCCTCGCAAAGCCCCGTTCCCACATGGCTTGAGATGAACTTCGAGACCCTCACCGGTCGCGTGCTCGCTCTGCCCAAGCGCAAGGACATTAACCTGCCCATCAACGAGCAGCTGATTGTCGAACTGTACAGCAAGTAACAGCTATTAGCTTCTAGCTGCTAGCTTCCAGCTTATTCTCGCGAGGACCAGCATCGTCGGCTCCAGCACGATGAGCTAGAAGCTAAAAGCTAGCGGCTAAAAGCTGCATTTCAACCGAAGGAGAACTTGCGCGGCCGCCGCAAAATGCATCGCGACGTACATGCCGAGCGGGAAACGAGACCACATATGCTTTGGAGAGGATTTCAAAAGCCGAAGCGCCTGGCAGTCGATGCCGAGACGCTTAGCGACACATACGGGAAGTTCAGCGCCCAGCCCTTTGAGCGCGGCTTCGGCACAACCATCGGGAACGCATTGCGCCGCACCTTGCTGAGTTCGATCGAGGGCGCCGCGGTGACCGCGATTCGCATCGAGGGCGTACTCCACGAGTTCCAGTCCATCAGTGGCGTGGTCGAGGATGCCACCGACATCATCTTGAATCTCAAGCAGGTTCCCTTCAAGCTGGCGGGCGATGGCGCAAAGGCGCTCTATCTGCGCGCTGACCAGCCGGGCGTGGTCACCTCGGGCATGATTGAAGCCGACGGCGACGTGGAGATTCTGGACAAGAACATTTACATTGCCACCCTGTCAGAAGGCGGCAAGCTGGATATGGAAATGCGCCTCAAGCGTGGGCGCGGCTACATCTCAGCCGACAAGAACTTCGACGCCGATCTGGGGCTTGGCTTTATTCCCGTGGATTCTGTCCACTCGCCGGTACGCCGCGTCAACTATTTGGTTGAGGCCGCCCGCCTGGGACAGATCACCGACTACGACAAGCTGACACTGGAAGTGTGGACCAATGGGGCCGTGTATCCCGCCGATGCTGTCGGCCTGGCCGCCAAGCTGCTCAAAGACCACATGAACATCTTCATCAACTTTGAAGAGGAAATCGAGGCCGAAGGGCGTAGCGAAGAAGGCCGCTCGCTGCTGCGCAACGACAACCTCAACCGCTCCGTGGAAGAGCTGGAGCTTTCGGTCCGCAGCTACAACTGCCTCAAGAACGCCAATATTCAGAGCATCGGCGAACTGGTGCAGAAGACCGAAGCGGAGATGCTGAAGACCAAGAACTTTGGCCGCAAGAGCCTGAACGAGATCAAGGAAATCCTCGCGCAGATGGGCCTTTCGCTGGGCATGAAGATCGATGACCACGGCAATGCGGTTCCAGGGCCCACGAGTATCCCGCCCGCCGCCGCGCTCGCCGCCAGCTATAGCCACTACGACGACGAGGACGAGCCTCTGGATTCGGTTGATCTGCAGTTGCCGACCGAGACGGAAAATTTCTAAGACAGTTGTCAGTGGTCAGTTATCAGCGATCGGTTTTTGACGTACCGTGTGAGCGTGCTTCTAGCTGATCCAGAATTCTGATCACTGACTACTGATCACTGACCACTTTTATCGAAAGAGAGTTGTATCATGCGCCATCGCAATGCAGGATTCAAGCTCGGACGCAACACCAGCCACCGTCGCGCCCTGTTGCGCAATCTGGTCACGTCCGTCATCATCGAGGATCGCGTGGAGACCACCGTGGCCAAGGCCAAGGCAGTCCGCCCGCTGGTTGAAAAGATGATTACCCTGGGCAAGAAGGGCGATCTTCATTCGCGCCGTCAGGCCCTCAGCTTTCTCATGACCGATCAGTCCGTCGAGCGGCTCTTCGAGACCGTGGCGCCGCGCTACGGCGACCGCCAGGGCGGCTATCTGCGCATCGTCCGGACGGGATTCCAGAAGGGCGACGGAGCCGAAAAGGCCTTCATCGAACTTCTCGGCGCCGAAAAGCAGTTGGACGCCAAGCGCCAGAAGCGCGACGACATCAAGGCCAAAAAGCGCGCCGAACTCGAAAAGCAGTTAGAAGAATCGAAGAAGGAAGAAGTCAAAGAAGAAGCCGCGTAAAAGCCGATCGCTTTGGCAGTCCATTCTTTCGCACGGCAAGTCGCACGGGCGCATTCCACGCGGGATGCGCCCGTGCTTGCTATTGAGCCCAAGCCGGCGGCCTACTGTCGTACCCAGAAATGCAAAACCAAAATTCCAGCGGAGTGTGTGCGTGAGCCTGAAGCGACGGATCAAAAACCTGTCGAATGGCATTCTGAGGCACTTGGGCCAGGAATTGGTTGCGACCGGTGCTGTTTATGAGTGGCAGCGTGATCTTGTCTACAATCCGGGCTGGAACCGATGTACGCTCTCTGAAAAGTCTGCGAGTTATCTCAGGCCCGATCATCCAAAACTGAAAGAGCTTCGACAAAGATACAGCGTGTGCGACGCCGATGTTATTACTCCCTCCAATTGGAACGATGCGCATATACGGACCGAGGATATTGCCTATTTTCGCGGGGACAATGCCTGGGTTTGGCAGGTGCGCGGCAAAAATACCAATATCCTGGCATACGCCGTCAGCTTCTATTATCTGCAAGCCATGGATCGTCTCAAGCTCCTCGATACGCTGACCGAGGATAATGGCTTTGGAGCTTTTACCTTTTCGATTGGCGGTCGCACAGTTACTCGCGACCTGCTCGATTCAGTTGGGGAGATCTATTTTCTCGACCGGCATCTTCAGCTTTGTTCGCGCAAAGGCATGCGCATTCTCGATATTGGAGCGGGATATGGACGCCTGGCGCATCGCATGGTCAGCGCTCTTGGGGGCGTCGAGCGATACTATTGCACGGACGCGGTTGCTGTTTCCACGTTTGTCAGCGACTATTATTTGCGCTTCCGTGGGGCAGAGAGGGCCGTCGTGGTTCCCCTGGATGAAATCGATGCTGCGCTCGGCAAAGATCCCGTCGATCTGGCGATCAACATTCACAGTTTTTCGGAGTGCCGGTTGCAGGCAGTCGAGTGGTGGATTCGCTTTGTCAGCAAACATCGCGTCAAGAACCTGCTGATTGTTCCCAACCGCGAAGATTGCGGTGGCGAGCGTTTGCTGAGCAGTGCTGGCGAGGCAATCCTTCCGGTTCTGAAGCAGTATGGATACCGGCAGATCGCATTGGAACCAAAGTATCTTGATCCGGTGGTTCAGCAGTATGGAGTCGAACCGAGTTATTACCATTTGTTTGAGCTTCATGCGTAATTTCAGCAATTTCGGAATGGATGTAGACTGAGACCGCACACTCAAATCGGCCCGCATTCACAAACATTGACCAATGGCATCGATTGCCGTAAACTTAGAACTTGCGAGGGATGCGGCGAATTTGCATTCTGGCCCGCATTCACCCTGAAGATGAAGGAAGATCAATGGCAAATCATGTATCGGCGCTCAAGCGCGCCCGCCAGACCGTTACCCGCACCGAAGTGAACCGCTCCAACCGCAGCCGTGTGCGCACCAGCCTGCGGGCTCTGCGCGAGGCACTCGTCAAGGGCGACGTTCCCACCGCTCAGGCGCAGTATCGCGAGACCGTCTCCACACTCGACAAGGGCGTGCAGAAGGGCATCCTCCACCACAACACCGTCTCCCGCTACAAGAGCCGCCTCAACGCGCGCCTCAAGGCCCTGGTTCTCGCTAAGACCTAATTCGGCGACACTGTCCGGCGAGACCGCAGAGAATCCAGATCAACGATGAATGGCCAGGGGTGACCTTGGCCATTCGTGTTTGATGGATTTCTGGCAACTCTATAGCAGCTCGAAGATCCCCGCCGCCCCCATCCCTCCGCCAACACACATCGTTACCATGCCGTAGCGCGCCTTCTGGCGTTTCATCTCCTGGAGCAGTGTCGCGGTGAGTTTAGCGCCCGTGCATCCCAGTGGATGGCCCAGCGCGATGGCGCCCCCATTCACGTTGATCCGCTCCGGATCGAGGCCCAGCACGCGGATAACTGCGAGCGCCTGTGCGGCAAAGGCCTCGTTGAGTTCAATCAGGCCGATCTCGTCCAGCGTGAGCCCGGCCCTGCGCAGAGCCTTGGGAATCGCGGTGATGGGGCCGATGCCCATCTCCTCCGGCAGGCAGCCTGTCGCGGCGTAAGCCACCAGGCGGCCAACCGGATGAATGCCCAATTCCCGAGCGCGTCCAGCCTCCATCAGCACCACCGCAGCCGCGCCGTCGGAAGTCTGCGAAGAATTTCCCGCGGTCACCGTTCCCTGCGCATGAAAGGCGGCCTTGAGCCGGGCCAGCGCCTCGGCGGAAGTGTCCGCGCGCGGTCCTTCGTCGGCGGCAAAGTGCGTTTCAGTAATCACCGTCTTCCCGGCTTTCGCGCCTGGAACGGCGGTCGTCACCGTCACCGGGATCAGCTCTTCGCTGAAGCGTCCCGCAGCTTGCGCGGCCAGGGCTTTGTGGTGGCTTGCCAGAGAGAAGGCGTCCTGATCTTCACGGGAGACGCCGTAGTGGCGGGCGACCCGTTCCGCGGTCAGGCCCATGGTCAGCAGAGATGCGGGATAATGCTCGGCCAACCAGGGGTTGGGGCTGGGTTTGAGGCCGCCCATAGGCAGCAGGCTCATCGACTCCGCGCCGCCCGCCACCACCACCCGGTCGCCGCCGCTGCGGATGCGCAGATCGGCCAGCGCAATGGCTTCAAGGCCCGAGGAGCAGAGACGGTTGACGGTGACGCCCGGAATATCGACCGACAGACCGGCGCGCAGAACCGCCATGCGCGCAATGTTCCAACCCTGCTCGCCCTCGGGCTGTGCGCAACCCAGGATCACGTCGTCGATTTCCGCTCTATCGAGTTCTGGAATCTTGTTCAAAGCCCCGCCCACGGCAAGTGCGGCCAGGTCGTCGGGACGCGTAGTGGAAAGCGCGCCTTTGGGGGCGCGGCCAACGGGAGTGCGAACGGCGCTGACGAGAACGGCTTCCGGCATGGTGCTTGCTCCTTGCAGTTCAGTGGCTCGTTCAGTCCACGAAGTTGCTGAAAAAACGCTTTGTGTCAGGGCATGACTTTAGTCGTGCCGTAAATGCCTCAAAATCAACGTGGGCTTTAGCCCCTGAGAATCGAAGCTCAGTTTTCAGGTTAGTCTTCAACAACTTCGTACGCCTTAATCCGGCATGTCCACCAGCGTCCACGCGCCCTTCGCATAGAAATGGTAGACCGTGCGGTGCTCGACCACCGAATCGGCCAGAGCATCGTGGTCCAGGCTCGGCGGCCGATGCTCCATGCCGAATTGCGCCTCGCGTACTTGCGCAGGCGACGCCGGATCGATGCCCCAGTTGAAGCCGAGAACGCCGGTCGGGTCGTGGGCTTGCAGGCGATCGGTCTCAGGCGCAGAGGCCAGCACCACCGGCTGCACAAGTCCCTGCGAAGCCCCGCCGTCAAAAAAGATCAGCAACGAAACCTTTCCCTTCACCGAGCACAGAACCGCCCAGTCGGAGGAACCCGCGCGCTCAAGGCTGGCATGAACCACGTTCTCCGGGTGGTGAGCCGCATAGGTTTGTGGAATCAGGCAGCCGCGCTGGTTGAGCTGGTCTTGAATGTCGGCCGGCAGTTCGGGAAACGAACTGACCGGCAATCGGCGAATGAGGTAATGCGTCGGGTGGCCGTCCACGACGATCTGGCCGGACTCTGTGAGTTGAGCAGAAACCGATAGGGACATGAGCCCCACGCCAACGATTCCTGCTAACGCGACCTTCCGCCAGCTTTCCATGCCACCTACTTCAGGGTCAAACCAAGTTGGACCGCGACTGCAGCCTCGACTCGCGCCATATCCTCCGCCCCTAGACTCCCTAGTTTGGAGCCGAAGCGCAGCTTGCTCGCCGTTGCTAACTGGGACGCAATCGCTTTGCGCTTTTCCCCTTTGAGTTCAATCAGCGTTTCCCCCGGATATACATGATGAGTCTTTGAGGTAATAGGAACTACCTGAACCCTTTTCAGGGCTAGATTGGCTGCATTGTTCGACAAGACGATAGCGGGACGAGTTTTCTGGATCTCCTCACCTAGGCTGGGGTCGAAGGCAACCCAGTAGATCTCGCCGCGTTCAATAGGCATCGCCGATTAATCCTTCCGTCCACTCCTCGGCCTCAGCCTCTTGTTCTTGATCGGCAGCCATCTGCCGGTAACCGTCCAACAACGATTCTGCTTCTTTTCGCTTGAGATCCTTTGCCTTTTCAAGAACAGCATCAGCAATATCCTCCGGCAAAATGAACCAAGCCGGGTTTCCGCGCGCCTGGGGCAGGCCTTTGGTGCTGGTTTGGTCCCCATTCCAACGAATTCCTACAACGGGCGAATCATCCCAATTCAGGCGTGCAACTGACCAGCTGGCATCCACGGGGCCGGCGTCAAAAACCACTTCCACGGACTTGACTCTGTCTTTTGGCGACAGCACGGTCTTCGGATCGTGATACATCGCAGGTATACCTCTCAGAGCCATCGTCTCATACGTACGTACATGAGTCAATTCCGCAGCGGCTTGCCCGTCTTCAGCGTAAAGGCAATCCGCTCCTGCGTCTTCCGCTCTCCCGCCAGCGACAGAAATGCCTCGCGCTCCAAGTCAAGCAGGTACTGCTCGCTGACCGGCGTGCCCGCCGTCACCCGCCCGCCTGCAAGAATGTACGCTGCCCAGCGGGCCACCTTCTGGTCGTGCTCCGAAGCATAGCCGGCCTCACCCATCAGAAAGACGCCGGTCTCCAGCGTAGCCAGTGCAGCCGTGCCGGGCGCGGGAATCTGCGTACGCGGCTGCGGCGCTGAGTAGCCAGCCTCGGCCAGCGCCGCAACCTGCGCCTTCGCATCCAGAAGCAGCCGTTCGCGGTTCATGGTGATGCGATCCGCCGCTGTCAGCAAGCCCAGCGTTCGCGCCTCGGCTGCCGATGTAGAGACCTTGGCCAGCGCGATGGTCTCAAATGTCCGCTTGAGCGCCGTAGCCATTTCGGCCGACTGCGCAAAGCGCGACGGCGGATCGCGCGGGTCGGGCGGTGCCAGCGCGGCGGCCTGGTCCACCGCCCGCAACAGCATCTCCTTGGTGCCGCCCCCGGCTGGAATCAGCCCCACGCCGGCCTCGACCAAGCCAATGTAGGTCTCCGCATGAGCCTGCCGGCGCGCCGCATGCAGGCAAATCTCCGCGCCGCCGCCCAGCGTGAGGCCAAACGGCGCAGCCACCACCGGGCGTGGGCAAAACTTGATGGCTGCGGTCATTTGCTGAAAGCCATGGATCACCGCTGCCAGCTCCTCCCACTCGCCCTCCTGCGCCACCAACAGCAGTTGCATCAGGTTGGCGCCCACGCTGAAGTTATCGCGGTCGCCGGTAATGACGAAGCCGGCAAAGTCGCGCACCGCGTCGGACGAGGGGTTGAGCACCGCGGAGATCATCGCCAGCACGTCGCCGCCTATTGCATTCTTCAGCGAGTGCAGCTCGATGCAGGCAATGCCGTCGCCCAGATCCATGAGCGAGGCGCCGGGGTTGGTCCGGACAATGCCGGTTGTATGGCCGCCCGTCCGCCGAAAATCCGCAACTCGCGCGTGACCGGGGACGGCAGCAGCAGGCTCCAGCTTGCCGCTAACCGGCTCAAAGCACTCCCGCCCCTCTCGTGCGTACCAGGATGGCTGCCCCGCTGCCAGCAGAGCCTCAACGCGCTCACTCACCGGCAGCTTCAGCGCCTTCATGCGGGCAACGGTCGAGGTCACCCCGGCCGCATCCCACATTTCAAATGGGCCGAGCTCCCAGTTAAAGCCGGCGCGCATGGCCTGATCAATCGAGGCCGCATCGCCGGCTACTTCGCCAATGCGATCCGCGGCAAAGTTCCACAGCGAGGCCAGAAACGGCCATAGAAAGGCTGCGGCTTTATCTTTGGCCGGATCGTTAGCCAGCAGAAGCCGCAAACGCTCAGGAACCGTCCCGGCGTTCTTGGCCATTTCCAGTGCGGGCAGGTTCGGTTTTGCGGAGGAACGGTACTCGAAGGTCGCAAGATCGAGCACGAGCCGCAATTCTTTTCCGTCGGCGTCACGGCTCTTTTTGTAGAAGCCCTGGCCGGCCTTATCGCCCTGCCAGCCGCGCTTCGTCATCTCCTCTAAAATGGGCAGAAACCTGTCCTGCGTCACCCCCTGGGGGAAGTTCGCGGCCACATGGGCCAGAACGTCGATGCCTACCAGATCCGCCAGCCGAAAGGTCCCCGTGCGTGGCCAGCCGATAGCCTGCCCAGTCAGCGCATCCACCTCTTCGATAGTCAGGCACTGCTCCCGCATCAGCTCTGCCGCGGTAAACATCACCGCAACGCCGACGCGGGTCGCAATGAAGTTGGGCGTGTCGTTGGCGAAGACCACCTGCTTGCCCAGGATGCGATCGGCGAAGGCGGCAAAAGCAGCTACGACAACCGCATCGCTCTCGGCAGTCGGAATCATCTCCAGCAGGCGCATATAGCGCGGCGGATTGAAGAAGTGCGTCCCGAAAAAACGCTGCTTGTGTGTTGCCAGCCCCGCGGCGATCTGCGCAACCGGCAAGCCGGATGTATTGGTGGTGAGCACGGCCTGGGCCGCAAGATGGGGCACGACGCGAGCCAGCAGGGACGTCTTGATGGCCAGATTTTCGGCAACTGCTTCAATCACCCAGTCGCACTGGGCCAGTTTGGGAAGATCGTCTTCAAAGTTGCCGGGGGTGACCAGTGCGCCGAGCGAAGGCTCATAAAACGCCGCTGGCTTGGCCTTGCTCAGAGCCTCCATTGCCGCCAGCGCTAACCTGCTTCTGGCGCTATCTCCCGCCGGAACCATGTCCAGCAGAAGTGTTGGAATCCCGGCGTTGGCGAGGTGGGCAGCAATACGGGAACCCATAGTTCCCGCGCCCAGCACAGCGGCGCGGCGAACGAGAAGAGGTGCGGTATTCGCGGAAGTCGTGCCCATGCGAGTCCTCCCTGCTTCTTTTGGATTATTGCATTGGGCCTTGCGATTCGATTGCGGCGGGAACTTCTCCCGGCTGCCAGACGACCAGAAGGAGCAGAGAGCCGGCAAACAACAGAGTAATCATGTTTGATGAACTGCCCATCCAGCGCAGAGTAAATCCAAAGAGAGCTACAGATTCAGCCGTCGCAAACCGGACAAGGTGTCCCGCGAACCATCGACTGCGAGGCGTTGAACTCTGCGTGCCCGGAAGAGATTGGCTTGGAGCACGACGCAGCATTCGTTGCACAATGAATCCCGACAAAGCAAAGGCGATTGCGCAACACACGATGCCGCACTGCACAGTAGCATCAACGCTTTGCGTCGCGGGGGCATCGAGATACAGGACTAGAATAAACAGCAAGATTGAGACTATAAACATGACTTGCATCATGCGAACCGTGCGGAGAACTGGATTCATGCGTACTCTCCATCTGCGAGTTGAACCTAAGAATCATCCACAACGCGGAAACCATCGAAGCATACGGAGGAGCAAGGGCCGGGGTCAAGGAAAGCGCATGAACCGGCATGACAGACTGCCGCTAAAGCTTCTTGCGAAGATACTCAAACACAACATACCCGATCAGCGCCGAGATCAGAGCGATCGCGAAATTCGTTCCGGTAAAAATGTCGCTGAGGGCAAACGCCATGCTCTTCCCGTGGCCATTGGAGCCGGTAAACTCGCCCATCAATAAATTGGAGTAGAACAGGAAGACAATAAACGCAACTTCGACCACGGCCCGCCAGAGCGGGCTGACACGCCGGCGATTTCTCAGGCTCTGCACCATCGAATTTCAATGGTATCAAGAATTGGCTCGCTCCCTCTTTCGTTCGACAATCAGCGCCGATTGCCGGTCACGAACGAAGCCCATCGAAGTCAAACCAGCAGCCAAGCGCCGAACCGCCGGTTTGACCCCGTTCGGGGCAGGGAACTAGTTTGGAAGAGTGCGGGGTTGCGGATTGGCGCCCCTCGAACAAGGAGATTGGATGCAAATCAGAATTTCTTCCCTGTTTTGGAAGGGGGCTTTGATGCTGCTGGCTGTGGCTTTGGCCGTTACCAGCGCGCAAGCCCAGGATCTGAAGAGCTTCGAGCAGCGGATCACCACCAAGGTGCTGCCCAACGGCCTAACCCTGATCATTTGCGAGCGGCCAGAGGCGCCGGTCTTCAGCTACTCCACCTTTATCGACGCCGGAGACGTGAACGACCCCTCGGGCGAGAGCGGCCTGGCGCACATGTTCGAGCATTTGGCCTTCAAGGGAACCAGCGAGATTGGCACTACAGACTACGCCGCTGAAAAGGTTGCCCTCGCCAAGGTCGAAGCGGCTAACGACGCCTACGAGGCTGAGTACCTGAAGGCCGTGGGCCGCGATCCGCAAAAGCTGGTCGAGCTGAAGAAGGCTTTTGTGGAGGCCCAGACCGAGGCGCACAAGTACGTCATCCCCAACCAGTTCACCGATGTGGCCGAGCGCAATGGCGCCGAGGGGCTGAACGCCGAAACCGGTCTCGACGACACCATGTACTTCTGGTCAATGCCTGAGAATCGCCTTGAATTGTGGGCATGGCTCGAGAGCGGCCGTCTGTCCGATACCGTGCCCCGCGAGTTTTACAAGGAGCGCGACGTGGTGATCGAAGAGCGGCGCATGCGCACCGACTCCAACCCCGAGGGCCGTCTCTTCGAGCAGTTCCTGGCCACAGCCTACGTGGCCCACAACTATGGCCGCAGCGGCATCGGCTGGCCCAGCGAAGTAAGCCAGATCAACGCCACCGAGGCCATGGAGTTCCACAAGAAGTATTACGTGGGGTCAAACATCGTGGTCTCCGTTGTCGGCGACGTCAAGGCGTCTGAAGCTCTGCCGGTGCTGGAGAAATACTTCAGCCGCGTTCCCGGCGGGCCCAAGCCTGAGGAGATGACCACCGTCGAGCCCAAGCAGTTTGCCGAGAAGACGGTCGCGATTCGCGAAGCCTCTCAGCCCATCTACATTGAGGGCTACCACCGGCCCGACTTCCGCGATCCCGACGACGCGGTCTACGACGCTATCAGCGACATCATGTCCAACGGCCGCGTCTCGCGCCTCTATCGCAGTCTCGTCCGCGACCAGCAGATTGCCGCCGCCGCCGAGGGTGTAAGCCCCTATCCCGGCGATAAATATCCGTCGCTGTTCGTCTTCTTCGCGGTTCCCTTGCCGGGGCACACGCCGGCGGAGATGCGCGATTCCATCCACAAAGAAATCGACAAGCTCAAGGCCGCCGATGTCACCGACGACGAGCTGGCCATGTATAAGACTCGCACTCGCGCCGATCTGCTGCGCGGCCTGGCCGACAATCAGGGGCTGGCTAACTCGCTCTCCGAGTACCAGACCCGCTACGGCGACTGGCGCGAGCTCTTCCGGCAACTCGACCGCGTCGACAAGGTCACGAAGGCCGACATTCGCCGCGTAGCCAACCAGGTGTTCGTTCCCAGCAACCGCACCGAAGCATGGGTTGAGACAGCAGCTCCCACGGCAACGGAACAAAAAGCAGCGGCGGAACAGAAAACCGGAGGCGCGCAATGAACTGCCTGTCTGTAGTAACTACATTGGAAGCGCTCCTGCGGCCCGGACAAGAACCCATTCGTGCGGTAGGTCAGGGCTTTAGCCCTGACATTAACTCAGCAAAATCAGACGGGGCTTTAGCCCCTGAGGCATGTCTTCTATTGAACAAGCCAAGAATCCGCGTGTTTTCCGCTGCCTCCACGGCGGCTGCCATCTGCATCTCCCTTCTTGCCTCCATCACCCTCAACGCCCAAGAGAACAAGCCCTGGGAAAAAATCCCCATCCCCAAGCTGCACGACTTCAACCCGCAACAGCCCAAACGCATCGAACTCAAGAACGGCATCGTCCTCTTTTTGCAGGAGGATCATGAGCTGCCGTTCGTTTCAGGATCGGTGCTCATTCCCGGCGGCTCCCGCGACGAAGATCCGGCCAAGGCGGGCCTGGTTGGTATCTATGGGGAAGCGTGGCGCACCAGCGGCACAGCCAAAATGGACGGCGACGCCCTTGACGATCTGCTCGAAGCCAAGGCCGCGCACATTGAAACCGCCGGCGACGAAGACTCCACCGCGCTCTCCTGGGATTCTCTCAAGGGAGACGCGGACCAGGTCTTTTCATTGGCTTTGGACTTGCTCCTTCATCCGAAATTCAACGCTGAAAAGTTGCAGCTTGCCCAGCAGCAGGCGGCCACGGGCATCGTTCGCCGCAACGATGAAGAGGAGGAGATCGCCAATCGCGAGGCCGCCAAGCTCGTCTATGGCGTCAATAGCCCCTACACCCGTCAGCCCGAACTGGCCACCATCGGCGCGGTCACCGTGGACGACCTGAAGGCCTGGCACGACCGCACTTTGCACGGTAAGCTGATCGTGAGCATCGCTGGCGATTTCGATCCCGCGGCCATGGAGGCCAAGCTGCGCGCCGCCCTTGAACCGCTGCCGCCTGTGCAGCCCGAGCCGGCCCGCCACGACGTCTTTGCCGGTCCCAAGCCCGGCATCTCCTTTATCGACAAGGAGGACGTGAATCAGTCTTACGTCGAGATCGTTGGCCTGGGCACCGACCGCCACAATCCCGACGTTCCCGCTCTGGCCGAGATGAACGAGATTCTGGGCGGCGGGTTCGCCAGCCGTCTCTTTCAAAAGGTGCGCACCGAACTGGGCCTGGCCTATGCGGTCGGGGGCGGCATCAGCTTCGACTACGACCATCCGGCTATCTTCCGCGTCGTAGTGCTCACCAAGAGCCCCTCCACCGTGGATGCCACCAAGGCTGCGCTGGGCGAGTTAGACGGAATGAACGCCAAGCCCTTCACGCAGGTCGAGCTGGACCGCGCCAAGGACAACATCCTTAACTCGTTCCTCTTCCGCTACGACACCAAAGACAAGGTGCTCGCCGAGCGCGTAAAGCTCGAATTCTACGGCTATCCCGCGGACTATCTCGAGACTTACAAGGCCGCTCTCGAAAAGGTAACTCTGGCCGATCTGGAACGCGTGGCAAAGAAGTACATTCACCCCGAAAACTTGGCTGTATTGGTAGTAGGCAACGGCCCAGAGATCAAGCCCGGCCTCGACGAACTGAAGCTCGGCCCACCGCAGCCCATCGACATCACGATTCCCATGCCCAAGCAGCCAGCAGCGGAGCAGAATCAATAGAGCTTGCCTGCAAGAGCAGACTACTGGGTGTCCCGCTCACGCTGCGTCTTGTTTTTTGCGGCTAGGGCGGGACGCTTGACCGTCCCGATCGTCGCCGCTTTGAAAGGGTACGATTTTAATGAAAATTATGCCTTTGACGCAGATTGAGGCGAAACGCGAGATTAAATTGCCGTGACAGGGAAGCGTGGGCTAAAGTGTATCTGGCGGCGGGTGGGGGAGTCGAACCCCAATCCCTTCCGAGGACTGTTCGCGGGTATAAATCCGCTCAGGAGCACCGGCTCCACACCTGCCACCTGCATCACGTTTTTGTGATGTGACCTTCGATTAGTAAAATATCACAAAAAGGTGATGATTGTGGCATTTGGCCTGTATGATTTCACCGATAATAGAAGTGAGAGCGTTCTGAGCGTTTGGGGCCGGGACGCTGGGCTTACGGGACGCGACCGAGGTGCGCTTAATCTGAAAATCGATCTGCTTGAGATGCATGGGTCCGATTTGCCCCCGAAGATGCTTGCCGGACCAATCAACAAGCAGCGGCACGTCTACAAATTGATCATCCACGCGGACAAAATGCTGAGGCCGATGCTCTGTAGGGGACCGTTCGATATGGATGCTGAGTTTACCTTTCTGCTTGGTGCGATTGAGAGGAACGGAAAACTGGATCGCGATCCATCAGCAGCCACAGCGAATCGAGAGATTTTGCTTCGTGAGAAGGGCAGGCGAATACGACATGAGCGATTTTGAAAGAACCTTGAAATGGGAACTCCGAGATGGGGAGTACTCGGAAGGCTATGCGGAGTCGTTTCTAAATTCGTACATCGCCACACAGATCAAGGTGATCCGCGAGCAGCGCGAAATGACTCAGGCAGAGCTAGGCGAGCGTATCGGGACTACCCAAGCTGGTGTATCGCGTTATGAGAACGTGAACTATTCGTCCTGGAGCATCAAGACCCTTATCAGACTGGCGAGAGCTTTCCATGTACGACTGAAAGTTTCGTTTGAACCGTTTGGGTCTTTGCCAGAAGAAGTGGCTCGATTTAATCGAAAGAATCTCGAAAGAGTGAAGCGCGAAGACGATCCGGGATTAATGGAAGAACCTGAGCCACTTCTTGAGGCAATTGTCGAAGCACATCCGCAACCTGTAGATACCGCAAAATGGAAAGCACTAACACAGGGTGGTCAAAAACGGGAAATCAGTGAGGGTAATTCAGGGGTGCAGTCGCAGATCGAAGAAGGCAGTTCTCAACAATTCAATCTCGAAGAGGCGTTATGCAGGTAACAGCTATTCTCAAGGCTCGCGCCGTGGCACTCATGTTCGTGGATGAACTTAACCTTTCGGGAAAAATGCGCTTTGCTGACCTTGTTTCTCCACTTATCAAACAGTATGGATTCTTGACATACCCGTTAAAGCCAGAAGACTTCGACTCGGCGAAGGGAATCAAGTTTGGGTCAGGAAGGAGTGACGATAAGGTTATTGATCTGCTCACTTTCTACCCTGGGCTGATTACGCTTGAGACCCTCAGTTCCACTACTGATTCACGCGATGTTTTAGAAAATATGTTGCAGTGGGGTAAAGAGGAATTGGGGCTTACGTACCATGATGGGATGGTTCGGCACTGGGCATATATCAGCCAAATCTCGTTCAATTCAGATTTCCCATTACTTTCTCATTTGAGTAAACCTCTGCATAATCTCGGTCTAAAGACCGGGCAAGCCGTGTCTGCATTCTTTGGGGAGAATCTTCCTTATGAAGTTGCAAAAGTTAACGTAGGGCACGACCCGCTTTCTAGATCAAACGCTATCGCAGGAGTGACAATCGAGCACCGCTCTAATACTCCATTCGGGGAGAATCGATTTTTCTCTGAAGCTCCGCTGCCAACAGATTTGCATATTCAATTTTTGAAAGAGCTTGAAGCTGAAGTATTGGAGTCTATGGATTGAAGGTAGACAAGGACAAATTCGACACGTCGGCAGATGGTCCACTGGCCCACGTTTGAATAAGTGGAAAATGTGGGTGCCCCAGGTCCCGAATTCGGAACCTGGGATGCGCTTCACAGAGTGGGCGGGTTCATCAGGTAGGACCACCCCAAAATCAATGGGTTTCCCAGGTCTCAAAATCGAGACCTAAGAAACCTTGGACTGACCCCCAAAAGTGAGACAGTTTAGAAGGACACAGTTTGCAGCGAATGGGGGGGGCTGCAAATGCGAAGGAAGCGGTTTTACACGGAGGAGTTTCGGCGACTTGCAGTGGCGCGG
>Ga0182024_10007364_pt1 | contig 23744 bp, 16 predicted proteins | sample P32metaG_FD_120480 | JGI IMG/M metagenome (GOLD analysis project Ga0182024, IMG submission 120480) | Permafrost microbial communities from Stordalen Mire, Sweden - P3-2 metaG (Illumina Assembly) | ecosystem: Environmental > Terrestrial > Soil > Wetlands > Permafrost | place: Sweden: Stordalen... | reverse complement strand
CCGCAAACCCACCGCAGCCGGGAGCTGAAGAGAAATTAGACATTAACTAAATTATTGATTCGAATGGTCGGGGCGGAGGGATTCGAACCCCCGACCCTCTGCTCCCAAAGCAGATTTTATCGTTTATAGAAACTTGTTGAAATTGAGCGAAAACAAGTGCTGTTGATTGAATCAATTACCGGGCGACTGCCGATCCCCATTGATCCTTGTGGCTTCTGGGTGCTTTGAGAGTTACAAAATTGACTACACTTCTGTCTCGACTCTGGGGTTAAGCTCAGACTCTCGCTCGGGAACAATTTCACTTGATCTGATCCGGCTGAAGCCATGTAAACAGAAAATTAGCGACTGAAGGAAACAGTACAGCAACGAGACCAAGGGCAGGTCCCAGTGCAAACTGCACTACCTTTACATAGAAGTCTCCGCCCAGCGCTCCAGGCGTGGTGTTGGTGATGTTACTCAATGTCGTGTCGCGGTGTGCCTGCGCGTATACCACGATCACACTTCCGGCGAGTACGGCAAAAACGGCCAAAAAAACGAGGCCGAGCATCGGTTGAGGATCAAACGGATAGGTGGATGCAGAAAGGGCTGTCGCCACGAACAAGAGGGCCGTTCCCGTGATCAGGGTGCGGATTCGCCCCATTATGTTCTGAATGAACGCGAGGTAGTTTAGGCATACGAACTCCTCAGCCGTCCTCACCAGAGGTGAGCCACGTTGTGTCTGAGACAAGAAGCGGGCCCCATGGTCGTTGGCGTTATTTGATTCCTCTGCGTCGTTTCCGTAATACACAATCAGCGATTTCCGCTCCTCGTGCCACGCCGGCAAAAGGACGTGCAACATCAGCGCTGCCGTGAGAGACCTGATTCTCTCCTGCATTTCGTGTGCCGGACCAAGGTCGATTCTGCCCGGCTGTTTATAATGCGAGGCAAACCACGGTCCAAACCTGCATTCCATTTCCGTTTTCATGTTGTCCATCGCGGTTTGAACCTCCGAATTGCACAGAACTCCCGCGTCTCCCGACGGATGTTGCTTCCAAGTGTTGACGAAATGCCGCATGGTTTCAAACTGACGGGATAGCAAATCATATCGGCATTCAAGAACCGTGCCACCCATTACCCATACGGAATTCCACGAGAAGGCACGAATTCCCCGCATAGTACGGCGCAAAGGCACGCGATCCAAAAAGCCGAGCAATTCGTGCGCCGCACGCCAAATGTGCCAAAGTTGGTAAGCCTCCACTAGCGTGATGGCGATGGAGATCAACGCAGCGATTCCATAAATGGAACCTTAAGACTGAATTCCGAGATCGCGAATGCCAAGTTGCGTCATCCACGCAGCCACTGATAGCACTCCGAAAGCGATCAAGAGCAGCCAAACTACGTTCTTGCTTAGTGGCAGACCCCACCCCCTGCCAATCTCATAATCATCAGCGGCAAACATTCTCAGCATCGACTCGCGGTCTTCTAAGGATGACAGCGATTCACCGTTCGGGCATCGCGAATTCACGGCGTCGAGTCTCAACTGCTCCCGTGAAGGCAACATCGGTTGGTCATCGTTGAAAAGTGCCAGACCGTGCAGATTCTGCAAACACCACAGGTACCCGCCGATCGCGAGGATAACGAAGGGCGCCGCTGGCGAAACGCCGGATAACAGATGAACTCCGCGCAAAAGTTCTGACGCACTGGTGGCTTCGTTCCAGCGGGGGGTCAACTTCCAGAGCACTTCAATATAGCTCAGCATGACGGTTGTGCTGAGGAATCCTGCAACAGCCCCCTTTAGTGTAGGCGGGTATTCATCCCGATTCGAAAGCCAATCGTAAACTGGGTATCCCGCACAAACGAGAATCACCAAAATCAGAGCCAATACCCAATAAATGACGCAGGGAATCGATACATGGGAGACATATCGCAGGCACCAAGCGAGCGAAATCGCGACTTGTCCGATGCACGCCCAAGAGAGACTCAAGACCAATGAATGCTGCCACCAGGTGGTCAGCGAGAAATACGCCCTTAGACGTGGTTTGTGAATAACAGACGCCTTGCGTCGAAAATATATGTGCAAAAGCATCCATAAGACACACCCAATCACCGCCAACTGAAACTCGATTGGCAACTGAATCGAAGCCAGGAGTTGGGGGCTTGCGTTCGGCATCAGAACTTGAGGCATCGGCAACAATACTCCCGAGTTTCCACGAGCGCCAGAAAAGCCCTTATATCGGTCGAGAGACCACTCGTCCAGGGCTGCAACGGGCCATGGTCTGCCCGCCGAAATCACGGCCAGCCAGGTAGGAGGAATGCGTGCATCCGGGCTTTTGTCCATCCAGGGCGGAGCCGCGTATCCCGGCAAGAAACCCTCCGAATCCCCGCCAGCCGCAATTGCTCTGAGAAGATATCTGGTCGCGTAATAAACACCCTGCGCCGTGTCGGTCGTGAAGATCTGTCTCTCATTCAATCGGTTATCTGTAGTCCACGTCTGCACGTCCGGGCTCAGCGGATAGGGCGAGAGGGTCAGGACGCCGCGGAACCCTCCAGAACCGCGCACGCGAAATAGTAACTGGTTGGATGCCAGAATCACGATCCGCACACTGGGACAGGCGGCACGCAGGAATTGCGTTAGAAAAATCTGATCGTATGGATTACTACTGATCAACAGCACATACTGTATTTGATCTTGCCTCAAGCGCAATACAACCTGCAGCAATTCCGCTTCGTCGGACAGATCCTTCTGTCCATCCGAATAAGTCTTGACGGTATCGCTCGCGTCTTCCGCATTTTCTCCTAGGTCCTCTTTGAGCAGACGTTGCTGGCTTGTGTACTCATTGGTGTTACTTTCAGCCTCAATGAGTCCTTCCCTTTGGTAAGCGCTTCGGAGGCTCGCAATATCTCGTGGATAGCTCAGACTCAGGCCTGGACCGCAAGCCCTCGAATCATCTACACAGCGACCGGTACGTGGTAGGTCGTTGCTATCCTTTCCGAACGCAGTCTCGTCTTCGCTCACAACTGCGACGCGCTGATTGTCATAGCCCTCCAGAGCTAGCAGTCGCAAATAACGCTGAATCTCGAGTTTTGTGTTTTCATTAAAGGTCATCACGCTGTTTCCAACCAGTCTTTGCCGCAACTGCGCATTAAAGCGGTCAATTTCCGTTCCCGACGATACCGCACCGCTTACGATTTGCAATTCCATTTTCGTCTGGAGGATTCCATGGTTGAGCAGATCCTCGAGAGACGCGAATGACCCAGATGCTGATGGTCCAAGAATGCTTAATCGTTCGCTGGCAAACCTGGGGTCAAGCACCTGCAGCCAGCCGACTGCATTCTCGAATTGCTTCTTGTTGACACCGGCTGTAGCCTGTTCTCCAACTACGAAGACAACGAGAGCGTTGCTATAAGGATTGCCATCTCCACGTCCTGGGTCGGCATTGCGGAAGAACATAACACCCGGCTGTTCCTCTCGAATTCTGCGAATTTCACTCGCTTTCAGATTCTCCGCCAAAAGAGTGCTTGGCGACTCTGCCTCCCGCCAAGGAAACCAGGAAGAGTCGTAGGTAAATCTCTCGGATTCGGCTGCGTGTTCGATCGATTCCACCCACTCATCGAAGGTCGCTGCCATGTGGGTATGAATGGGATCGGGCATCAGTGCAATCACGTAGTGCGCGTTGCTCGGCCTGAGCCAGAGTTTGGGGTCGATGGCTGGATTCTGCACTTTGTTAACGAAGCAGTTGGAGGGGGCCTTGACATCCTCCGAGTCAATGAGGAAAAACTTCTTGAACGCCTCTTCAACGGCTTCGCAGCCAACCTCATCGTTCCAAGGATTCTTCGCCGCGGTCGCATTCACCTTGGCCGGTGATGTGGTCTGTTGCCGCTCGGCCATAGGCGCGCTCACTTGCACGGCCTGCCGGGAAAGCCCAACCCATGCCGTGATACCCACAAGGACGACTGCCCCCAATCCCAGAAATCGATTCATGGAATCACTCCGTTCTCGCTTGTTTCGCAAGCGGTGTTTTCAATTTCGCGTAACCCATGTGCATTGCCAACTGGTCCCGGCATGAAGGTACGTCTGAAACCAACTCGTTCGCGGCATGAAACGGTAATTGTCGAATGATCCTCAATTCCGCCGCTTAAATGGAGATATTGCCATGGTCTTGAGTTGACAGAAAGCGTGCTGAAGAAAAGGAAGTAAATCAAACTCTCAGCAGACTGAAAACACCAGCGGCGATCGGAAGAATTCCATCTGGTCTGACCCTCGTTGGCATCGAAAAAACCTCCTCTAGCGGAAGATTGATTTGGAGATATATTTCGTAGCGGATACTCCGGCTGTCAGGTACACCATGCCAATATTCAATCAGCCTTCATTTTCATAGATTTCCGATTCGAGCATGCGCCGGTGATACTCCTTTAACCAATCCAACAGCTGCCGAGATACGGCGACGGAATGCAAATTGTTTCCGCACCGGTCGAAATTCGCACAGTAGGCTAAAACCCCGCCGTATTGACAACGCACTTGCCGCCTCGGCCGCTGGTATCCGTTGAGTCCCAGGTTCTGGGTTCGTGGTCCCTAAGCCCCGGCGTCCCCAATCCTTGGTCTCCGGTACTTGCTCGGCCTACCGGCACTGACAAGGCTCGTTGAATCTGAGCTCCAGTCCTCATTGGCGATGGCGCCCAGCACGGCCACCAAGAAGTCGTCCAGTGCCGCGATGGGCTGAAGAGAATTTCTCATAGCATCGGTTCCTGACTTGCGGTTGGATCGCGCTCCCCGAAGGTTACCTTGTCATGCCGACTTGATCGCCAACGTTTTTGCCCTCAATGCAGTGAAGAGATCGAAGACTATGTTTTTCTGCGGACTGGGAGGGACATTCAGCTTGTTGTCGGCGAGCATGACATCAACCATGTGATCTCCGAGCGCGCGATATGCCTCGAACATGGTCTCATCAAAGAATTGATCGGCTGTCGTATCGTGCGGGAAGGCGCTATCGGAGGCTCGCTTGCCGAGAACGTCTGATGGCTCATCGTTTGTGAGTGAGCTTTTTAGATAAAGCAGAATGCCGGATGGCTGCCCCGGATAATCGATCGTCCCGATGGCGTAGTGAGCGATTCGGAATGGAGGTTCCTTTTGCAATTTCATGTCGAGTTGCGCTTCGATGCGTATCTCGACGCCAAAATCGGCGCGGCAGCGCTCTACGGCGTTTCCAAGATCGCCAAAGGTAAAGTCGGCATCGGCGTCGGCGTCGGAACAAATGATGAAGCGCACCTTGCGCCGCACCAATTCATACAAGCCGAGGTTTTCAAAGTGGCCGCCATCGGAGAGGTAGACGTAATGGTCGTCCGCGTTGGCGTGGCCCAACAACTCGGAGACGAGATACCAAATGCCAGGCGCATATCGATTCCAGGTGCGCGGATTGAGCGGGTTTCCCGTCCATAAGCCAAGGCGAACGTTGAAGATTGCGAGCAGCGCAGCGACACCAGGCTTGGTGTGGAATCCCATGTTGGGCGAGGCGGCGGCGCCGGACGCCGCCATCGCCGTGCCGATGTAGGGAGTGCCACCAACTCCTCCGTAACCGGGTGTACCGTTCTCGGGGCCGGTGCGCCGGTAGCCGAAGAGATTCGCATCCGCCGGTCGCTGCACTGCCTGGGTGTCATCATCTGTTGCCGGCGACTCTGGCTGAGGGGGTGTTGCGACGGGATCCACATAGTCCCATCCGCAGAACAGAGGCGTGTAGATGAACGAAGCGCCCTTGCGCTGCTGCCATGCTAGATCCTCGCCGGCTGTAAGGTTAAGGGTAGTCCCCCAAATCGGGTATGGACCCTGGAACGAATTGTCGAGAGTGAGGTCCTTTAGCGCAACATCGTCGTCAGCGGCGAAGCCGGTAAACAGGCTCGGTTTCCGCCTCTTGTTGGACGCGCCGAGAAAGGCTCGCACAAGGCGGTTTCGGTAGAACAGATTCATGGAAAACTCATTGACATCGAGCCGCCAACCGAGCAGGAGGGCGAGTATGGTTGCCATCGCCCACAAGATAAGAAAAGGGTATTGTTTCAGCAGCTTTCGCGCCGTCGATGCTGCGGGCGCTGCTTGCCCCGTGATTTTAAAGATCGGAACAGTAGGCGTCGTCCAACAGATACCCGGAGCGGCTGGGGCCGTGGCTGGGCACAATGTGGCGGACGTGCACGTAGGCGGAACGGCTGGGGGCTTGGTTGGGCACCACGCGGCGGACGTGAGGTAATCGGCGGGCGGTGTTGAACCCTTGGCGGCAAACACAAGCGCGTGCGTCCCCCAGGAGACGACCATCAGCAGGCCGGCCAGAAAGACGGGCGGAGCGATGCCAACAACGAACTCCAAAACACGCGAGGAAGTTTCGGCGCCGGTGCTGGGGGTCTTTGCACTCTTTCCGCCGATCAATCCCGAGACCACAACGAAGAGCCATCCACCGGGAAGAATCGCAGCAAGAATCTTGGTCTTCCACTCCGGCTGCTGCACACCATGCAGTAGGAGGGAAACGATTACCGGTCCCTCCAGCACGATGCTCAGCACGATTGCCGTAACCACCGCGAACGCCAGCAAATATCCGGTAAGACGTGCCAGCCACTCGCGCTGGCTGTCGGGGAGAGCATTTCCAAGCAGCCCGATGAACAGATAAGACACAAGAGCTGTTGCGACAAGAATCGCGGGGAGAGCGAGGATGACATATGCAGTTGTGACATAGATGAACCCGGAGTGTATCAGCCATCCGCGAAAAACCAGATCGACGAGGCAAACTGTTCCTCCGGCACCGGCCCAAGCGAGAGCGAGGACCAATATCCGAGTCCCGTTCCCCTTTTCGACAGCGCTGTTCTTTGTCTTCCCTCCAAAAACGAAGCTGACAACGAAACCAACGATGCCCAATCCGAGCACAATCCAATCTGTATCCAAAGCGGCTGGGTGCCCCAGGTACCAGCTTGGCGTCATCAGCCAGATTAAGCACGCGATGCCCCACGCGCAGCCCATCGCAACATAGGCCGGGTATTTCTTCCCCGGCGTGCTGCTCTCTGGAAGTCTCGCTAGCGCGCGCCAAACGAGGAGGGCCGCAACACTGAAGAGAATAACCGTAATCGATAATCCGACCACCAGGCAGCATGTGTCGAACGCGGAGGCCCATCCGATGGTTGGCGTGATTTGTTGCACCATGATAGTAACCGAGACCAGAGCCGCGATGAGCATGAGTTGGTTAAGCAACAAGTTGCGCATGTATATCGAAATGGCCGCGAATGTGTCGCCGCTGAATAATCCCATTCGAGGGGTTAAATACGACGAGTATCTGCGCAGATAGTGGAGGGGATCGGGCTCGAGAAAACGACTGTATTGCGGCGGCGAGGCGGGCTTGGGAGGCGACCCGTCATTGGTGTTGTTACCCAGACACTCTTGAACCAAAGAGAAATTTCGTAGTCGCATGGTCCAAGCCGTCAGCCAACTCATCGCGTAGGTGCCACCGGAGATGCCGGAAAGATAATGTGCCTGCTTTAATATTCCGGCTTTGGCGAGCCGCTGCATAACGCCGATTCCAACACAGGCGCTGCGGATACCGCCGCCAGAAAAAGCGATACCCAGGCGGTCAGGTATCGGAGTCCCTGGTTCGCCGTCGAATTCAAGATCGACAGCTACCTGGCGTGCGACGCATTGCTTGCCGATTTCTTGCTGCTCTTCTTCAAATATCTGGGCGAAATTGCAAGCTCCTGACAAGACGACCTCCCAACAACTATGCGATAGGAACAATTTGTGAATAAGAGCGCAAACAGCGCCAATGTAAGTCGCCAATGTTGCTGTCGCGGCTGGCAAGCTCTTGCTCAAGCAGCCACTTGTTTGGAATGTAAGCGGTGGCGGCGGCTGCCTGTTGACGAGGATCATTCCGAAGTTCGTTGAGTGTGATCCCGCGTGGCGCTTCGGAAAAGCGCATTTTGTGACGCAAGGCGAACGCCTTCAATCCGGATCGAACCAATTTATCTGGATCGTTTTTAACTGTGGAAAGCAACAGGCTACGTTCGCGGAGGTCGTTGTAAACGGCAAAGAGACTCTCGCAGTATGAATTTTCCGTCGGTTTCCGTTTCAGGATCCCAATTACTGTTTCAAGCCACCGTTTGCTCATCTTGTGGATGAACTGCTCTTCGTCTGCAGCTTTCGTTTCGGTCTTTTCAGCAATAGAAGCGAAGCGCCCGCGCAGATCTGCGATCCAGCGCCCCGCGTTTTTGATTCGATTGAACATCAGGAGCCTTTCAACAAGACATTGATTGGAGCGAGTTCAAGACTTTGACCGAATTGCTCAATCGTGTTCGCCATTCGATGCATCATAGATGGGAAGCTCAGAGCGGCCGGCCCTCAAACAGGTGCCAAAACTCCAACCCTTCCTACCACTCGTCGGATCCCTCGTGGAGAGCGTTGGCAAACGAAAGGTTGGCACAGGCATCCTGCCGGTATGGATCCGGGCCATCTCCGCTAAACGCATACGGGCTATCGCCCAAGGTGATAATGCAGTGGACCATCATGTGATGGAACTCCGCGACAGGAAGAGAATAATATCCTTGTCCGGACTGATCTTTTTGCACATCGGGGACACTCGCTCCCGATATGCCGACTAAATCGTCAAGAGATTTCGCGGTCCGCGCCTTGCACAGAGAGTTTCGAGTGGTGATGGAGTTGATGCATTGATCGGAGGCGTTTTGGTTGTTGGCGTTGAGCACGCGATCGCTGCTGAACCTGAGGCTGTAGGCAATGTTCGTCGCCGTGGGCACGATGACCGCGCTGATGACTGCGCTGCTCGAGTGGTATTCGCTTGCCGCTTTGAGCGGAATCCCCACCAGCGTGCCGATGTAAGGAATTTCCACGAAAGGGGGAAGCAGCGGAAATTTGTCCCGCCCCTTACTCAGAATTGCGGTCATGGACGAGATATCGAAAAGCTCGATGGAGTCGATGCGCACATGCGTGGTCGTGTCGTGCTGGGTGACGGCGGAGAGGTCGGCCGCTTTGCCGGCGCCGCCCATCGATCCCGGCGTCCAATAACTGGGCGCGGTTGACCCCTGGTCGGCGTTCAGTTGCACATCCATCTCTGCCGCCTCAGCGCCCAGCAGGCTGCGCGGCTTGACAACCAGATTGAGTTGCCGCCCGACGTTGAGCGACGTCGACTGATACGCCGCGAGCGCGCCTTCGAGAACTTGCGCCTGATTGAATGAAAGATTTGAAATCACGCCGCTCAGCACGTTACTGGAGTTGCCCGGGCTTGCGCCGGTGATGCTTGAGAGCAGTTGCGAGACACTTGGTGCGCGGCTTGCATCCAGAAAACTCTGCGTTCCCGTATTCACAGTGGCCACATCGCCTGAGGTGGTCTGCACCGTAATGATGCCATCGTTGATGAAAGTGTTCTTGTCGCGGTTCATCTTGAGTTGGGTTGAATCCACAACCAGCTCGGCGCGCACAAAGCTTTGAAAGGCCTGTAAGTCTTCGTTAAAGGCAAGAATGTAGGGTGAAAGCGCCGCGTCCAGGGCCTGCGCGCTCGCCGTTAAATCATAGGGCTCAAACTGGTGAGGGTACGCGACGCTCATCTTGTAGTTAAAGAGAAAGTCGGCCAGAGCCGCGCGCGCTAACCCAAGCCTGGGCGTGGGATAGTTGCCGAGCGTTAGACTGGCCACCGGATTTTTTCCGGCATAAACTCCATTTCCCTCACCGGCTATCACCATGGCCGCGCGAAAACACTCGAGCGGCAGGCGCAGGTCACCCACATGATTAGGATCAGTTGCACGTTCGATCAGTAGGTTCAAATCCTGCTTCTGGCAGCCGCACACGGTATCGTGCAGGTCCTGACCAATCAGGAGATTGCGTTTCAGGTCTCTGACTTGTGTATCCGTTAATTTGCAATTTGAGTTGTCTGCGCAGGAGCGCCTCGCGAGCTCGTCAAATCTCTGCGGAAGTGGTCCACTCTCCATCGCATCGATCGCCTGCTCGGCACGGTAACCCGGATCCTTGGCGGCGAGAAGAGTCAAAAGCAAATCCGTCAAGCGCGGTTGCGCTGGATGGAAAAGCGTCGTATAGCCGAGGCAGTATTGATGGACAGGGCAGATGCCGAGATTTGGCCGCTGATCGTTTAGAGTGCCCGCGGAGATACTTGGGCTCGTGGCGCCGCGGTCCGCTTCAGACTGGGGATCGATCACGGTCTGGAGCGTGATGTAGTTATAAAACGGGCGGTCGAAGAAACCCGCTTGCGAGGAGGTCTGGATAAGACTGTTCCAGCCGAGATAAAGCGAAAACTGGATCGTATCGTTGAAGGAATTGACGAGTCCGTGCAGCAGCGACGTCAGCTGGCCCGCTTCCTCGGGTTTCGTAGCCGAGTTTTGAATCACCCATGCGTTGACCAGAACCTGCGGCTGCGGCAGATCGAGCAGGGCCAGTGCCCGTTTCTTCTCCGTAATCCAGCCGTCGTCGCCGGGTGTGCCGCCGGTAAACAGCAGATCCCGTCCGTTGATCGAATAGGGCTGCGCCTGCGCCGGAGCGGAGGGCGCCGCGGGAGTTGCACTGATCGACGGCGCGGCAGGCGGGGTCACCGGCTGCGTCGTGCTTATTGTCGTCGTTGTCACTGGAGCAGTTGACGGCGGCGTTGAGCCAGTGTTGCCCGACGTCGCGCTGGTTGCCGCCGGCGTGGTCGTGGTTGTGGCAATGGTGATCGTCTGTCCGCTCGAGCCGCTCGTGGAGCTCCCGCCGCCCATTGTGCTGCTCGACGGTTGGGTCGTGTTGCTCGGGGTACTGGCTCCGCCCGTCGGGCTCGATGCGGAAGTCGACCCACCTCCTCCTGCAGCCGGACTTGCTGCGCCACCGCCGCCGCCGGTCGCGCCTCCCGTCGGGGCCGCGCTTGGGTTGCTTGTCGCGCTATTTGCGGCGGCCGCCGGAACCGCGCCGAGCGCAGTCGCTCCCGACACTGGAAATGGAATCGCAGTGGCGCCCAATGCATTTCCGGTTGCGGCGGGGTCGACGAAGAATACGCTGGCTACTGGCGTGTCGGACTTCGTGTGGTGAGCAAAGCGTGTGAAGTCATGGCCGAACTGGTTAAGAGCATCGCAATTGACCGTTCCATCGGAGGTGACGCGGATGGTTGTTGTTCCTGCCATCGCCACGGTGATGCCGGGCGGCGCTATCGCTTGCATCGATGCGGCGATATTTGGTCCAAGCGATGCTGCATCGGGAACGTCCATCTCAAACTCGAACCCAAGAGAATCGGCTGCGGAGACATTGGCGATGAGCTGTTCGAGATTATCCAAACTCAGACCGGGCGGATTTGTCTCGGTGGAGTTGCCGGTGGAAGTGGAATTGATGTACAGAAACGGTCCGGCCGGCAGCACAGACCACGGAGAGAGATTGCTGCCCAGTTGCTTGCTGACCGTCGCGGCGCTCAGTGTATGGATCGGCTGTTGAGGGATATGAATCGGCAATCCAGTTAGTTCCTGGCAGGAACCGCTGTTCATTATCGACGCAGTGACGGGTTGGGGTGCCGCGTTCCCGGTGCGAAGGCAATGAATGGTGTATGGGGTAAGGGTCGGATCGGCCGTGACCGTGCAGAAGTCCTTAAGATAGGAGCCGTTGGCGGGCGTGGATTTGGGGGTTGTTGCGCCCGCGTTCTTTGTCGTGGTTTTTTTTGAGGTCTTATTCTTGTTAGACGCCTGGTTGTTCGCGCCCGCGTTCTTACTGGTGGAATTACTTGAGGTCGCGGTTGTGTTACCGGGTTTAGACGCAGAGCTCTTTTGATTGGAGGAACTGGTGGAGCTTGACTGCGTGACTTGTGCAGACAGCATCGCGGAAATAGATAGGGCAATAACTAAAACAGAAACACGCATACACGCACACTCCTAGTACGGTGTAAGCATAGGAAGAGACGCAACAGTCGGGATTCGTGGTTGGTGTCAGATTCGATTTGGCTGCTCGACACGAATGGCCACTTCTCGTCAATTCGACAAGGAAAAAACGACGGCTGTTTTGTCCTGATGGCAATTGCTTGGGGAGAACGAAAACAAGGTTACCGTCCCACGAAATTCTGTATGTGTCAAGAACTTTTCTAAGACCTTCTCTTAATGGATGAGTGGTAACCGGCGCGGTTTATAAGGTTATATATGGCGTCCAAATAAACAAGACTGATTACCAGTGTGTCGGTTACGGTGCTGCGATGGATACGAAGAGCGCCGCGAGACTCTGAGCAAGCAAAGGGAGGGCCTTAGTGACATGAGGGTCGCATTGCGCACAAATCGACACGCAGATAGCCAAGAGTCGATGTGAAGATTCCTACTTCTGCATGTCAAAGCCCAGCATTCCCGGGTCTTCGCATGCTAGCGATTCACCGAATCACTTACTTTCATGCAGTCGCCACCGCCGTCCCAGGGCATCCACCGACATGGACCAATCGTGACAGGGTACGCCCGACTCAGAATAAGACCTTGTGTACGCCCGATCCCAGGTGGTTTCCAACCCATCCACTTACGATGGAATACATATACAAGAGCCAGCGGGGAAAGTGCTCAATAAAATGCCACGTGGGAGGACACACTAGTATCCCCACCCGGATGACGAGAAGGAGGATACAAAGCGCAACTGCGAGATCGAAAACGATTAGCAGAGACATTGTGGCGAGACGCGCAAAAGTGCTGCTCTTAACGGGCTCTTTCGGACTGTAGACGTAGAGCGGGGGACCATCGCCGCCTGCCACTCGATCGATGTCCCTCACATCGGTTAACGTCCCGTTCATCAGATTTTTAGGCCGATATGCATTCGCCTGGTAGCTCATTCGCTCCTTCACGGAGTAGTGAACGAGGGCACCGGGAGGTAGCTCACGCCTGGCTCCGAGAGGGACGCGATAGAGTTCTTTAGCGTAATCCTTGTCGTAATAGAGATGCGGCAGAAATTCCAAGATCCACCAAAAGTCTCTCAGCGAGCGATGCACGGGCGAAGATGTCGGTTTGAAATAGAGTGCTTCGCTGGCCCGGTATGTTTTCGACGGCCGGCCGAGAACGAGATTGACGCGATCCTCGACCAGAACCACGCCTGCGGCTCTGGCTTCGTTCAACATCCACTCAAGCGTGATGTTGGAAAGCCCGCTGGTCTTCTGCGAGTAGCTACCGCCGACGTCCGAATGCACCCCGGCGAACCATATCTGCAAAAGGTCTTGATGTGGGAGCGGCTGGCCCCAGAGGTTGTCAAGGTAGAAGCAACGCCGCTCGTCGACACTGATCGCATGGCGGCCACGGAGAATTGTTTTGTTCTGGCCAACATTAAAGAGGCGCAGCGGCGTGCTGATCCATCCGACCGATGAAACTGTATCCCAGATTCCAACGAAGTGAATAACGAGATCTTTGTGCGAGAAGGTCTGCTTAAACGAGATCGTAAAGTCCTTAGACGTATCGATCGAATGTCTCTTGCGGTCGTCATGTTGGTCAGTATAGAGGCGCCACGCATAGGGAAGATGGCCTTCGTTTCCCCGACAGAGCAGCCCATATCCATCGAGCAAGCCGGCCAGCGCACGAACTGTATAGGCGCCTCGAGAGAATCCAATGAGAAAGATTCGATCCCCTTCGTTATAAGTCGACATCAGGTAACGATAGGCGTCGAATACGTTATCCTTGAAGCCTGCAGCGAAGGCCAAGCCCTTGACCCTGGACCACCACCGCGCAATGCGATGGTGCTCGGTAGGATCTCCCATAGTACCGACGCCGGGGTGGTAGTAGCCGACCTGATCATTGTCAATTGCCAGCGCGGTATACAGTTTCACGACATTAGAATTTGCATCGCCGAACTCGTTCCCGGTCCCATCGCAGCAAATGACAATGTTTTTGGATCCCTTAACTGGGATTCGTGGAGTCTCTTCAGAAGGACAAGGTGCCTGGACTCGCGCTTCATTTGGCATGGCTAGCCTCTTCGCCGGCGCCTATAACTGCGACGAACCGGTGAGTGCCATGCTAACAAGAGCCCAATTAGAGTCAAGCACAATCGCCAGATTACCTCTCACGCTCCAACATCTGTCGTCCCCAAAGAATCAAGTCCGTAGCTATGCGGCGGATCGTTCATGTCGGCACGCGCCTAAGGCGGGCGTCGAAGTGACCCGCTTCGTCTTCTCGAAGCAATGGCGATGGGTTCTGTGCGGACGTGCCGATCTCAGATCCGGAATACCCGGACCTGAGCGGGAGTGTGGGTGGCCTCTACTTCGAAGGGTCAGTAGCTGAAGCCAAACGGTGTTGCGATCGCGTTCTATTGAAGTTGGTGAGATGCTTCTTGAAAATACCTTCATGTTTGGCGTGGTTCACTAGCCCTCATTCCGAGCCCCGGATTCTCGGGGATTTTTCCTGCTCAATGGCGACCGTGCCCGTGATCAGCATGGATTAGTCTATGATCCGCACTCTCGCCAGCTAGGTCGCTGGCGAAACTGTGAAAGAACGATTCCTTGATCCCGACTATACTGAATAACGCGATTCTCGGAGGCAAACGTTGATGGTTGGCACGATCAAAGAGATATTGTCTAAACCCAAACTCAGTTCCAGTTTCTTGGCAACAGGGCTTTGGTACCTGATCGTATTCATCCTGTTGATCCATTGGCAGGACTCGGACCTTTGGATGCCGATGTTGATTGGGACTGCTGCCGGATGGGCGGCTGGCGTTCTCCTCGCTCCGTACAAAGAAGAGGAGGAGCGTTTCCAAAAGATTTCGACCGCTGTGTCTGGAATCATCGGCGGGTATCTATTGGGGAAAGCAGACAGGGTTTACGATCTCCTAGTGGACAAAGGGAACGACGCGCCCTTATTGAAATACACCGCGATCTTCCGTGGGCTGGAGATTTTCGTCGGCTGTTTCGTTGTTTCAACGTTAGCTGTATTTGTCGCGAGAACCTACTGGCAAGTGAAGAGGAGTCATTCGAATTAGTCCTGTGGGTCGCTAAAATTACGCCGACCGAGAGTTCGCGGAGTCCTAACGGTTAAGAGTGAGCTAGTTCCAACGAATCGTATTAGGCCGGAAAGCCCTGAAAATGAAGGCTTATTGTATTTTGGCGAGGCACAGCCTGGGTTAAGATGCCATCAATATGGTCGGAAGGCCTAAGGCACACGGACCCCGTTTAGGACGTTCGTTTTAGGGTGAAGGATTTCTAAAACAGCGACGGCCTCACGGAAGTGCCAAGCAAACTCGTATTGATGTTGGCGATTGTGTGATTGCCTTCGTTCCCACCCCAGCAGAAGAGTACATAAACAGCAGGAAGCCCGCCAGCATGAAGCGTCAAACCTGCGCTGTAGCTATGACGCAAGTGATCGAAGGAAATATCGTCGCGACGTAGACCTACCTTGGCCTCGTCTACGCCAAGGAACAGGCCGACGGGAAACTTTCCCAGGCTCTGCTCATAAGCGCCATGCATCCACAGCAAGTCTGGCCCGCGGAAGCGGTAATCGGGATAGCTCGAGAGGATGGCTTGACCGTTCAGATCGGAGCCGCCTATAGTGGGCTGCAGAAAGAACGGAACAATGTGCCCCTGATTGGCGATGGATTCCTGGATGAAAAGACGCGCTGTAAGGGAGCCTGTTACGTCACGCGTGGGCGAGATGGGCGGCACATTCGGGCCTCCCGGGACCGGCGGCCGCGAAGCTTCAGGCTTGCCGACGTCTCTGGTATAGAGCACCAACGTGTGATTCAGGTCCGCATTGAAGCGGCGGAAGGACTCGACGGAGACACCACCGGCGACGAACTGCTGAAACTGCGCCAGATAGTTGAGCTGAAGCTGCTCAAGATGAAGCTTGTTCAGTGGAATAACTGGATCGAGACGGAGACCCTCGCCCGACTGGAAGTAATTGGGCTTCGCGATCAGCCCAGGAGCGGAGGTGTTGTTGTAAATCTGCTCAATGGAAGGGCTGGTGTCTCCATAGCTGCTTCGTTGCGACGGAAAGCGCCCATTGACCTCGCCAAGCAGCGAGATAGCCGCGGGATCAATCCACCAGGCGCGAACCGGAAGGATCAGACTCGCCCCTGTGACGTTTTCCGTGAGCCCGAAGTCAGCGCGACCCGCCGGCGTGGTATTGGGTCCGAGGCCGTAAAAGTAAATGCGATTGAGCGAGTTACTTTCAGAGTAGAAATTGACGGTCGCGGATGGACCCGTAAAGTTACGCACAGGATGTTTGGGCCCAGGCTCTCCGGGATAGTGGATCTGCGGCCGTCGCGTGGAAAGGTGAACGGCACTCATATAGAATCCGGCACGCCAAGATTGATTCGAAGTAGCTAGGCCTTCAGCATTGAAGTTCAATGACCAGTGGCAGGCATTGCGCGTTCCAGCACCGGAATGCTTCGTAAAGTCGATCCACGACGCGCAATAGGTCGGGTGATAGAACTCGGCCGCTGCAAGTCCGAAGCCTACGCCATTTTGCGGAGCAAGGCTGCTCGCAGCAATGTGGAAGGGTGTGCCGGTGAACAAAGTTTCAGCGCAACCGCTGATACCGGCCAGATTGCCATGCTTGCAGTCGCCGAGGTTCACGCCTTCCTGCGCCAGATCGTCATGAAAGTTGGCTGCGAAACTTTCATTCTGATCACTGGTCTGGGCGGAGAGAAGGGCGGGCGCAATGCAGGAGATGGCTAGAACGAAAAGTAAAATGCGGATGGTTCGAGTTCTCATCGCTTTGAGCCCCGGGTGCTGCCGCGTTTTGATTTGGATTTCGGCTTACCCTGAGAGCTTGATTTGGCCAGCTCGTTTTTCGTCATTGCTTCGTCGGCCGCTGCGGCAAGGTCCAGGGTCACGGGCTTCTTGCGGGGAGCGGGCTTGGCCACCAGCCGCGGTGCCGCTTTCTTACGGCTCACGTGAACTCCAGTAACCGCCGCGATAAATCGGTCAACGCCTTCGCGGTCCTCAATCGAGGGCTCGGCGGGGACCGAGTTGTGAATGTCTAAAGGAAGGCTGTGGGCGATGTGCTTGAAGTGTTCGAATTGGGCGACGAGCAGATCGTTCAAGGGCCGCTTGGGGTCGTAAGAATTCGTGGGCACGGGATGCCGGCGAATTGTCACCATAGCGCCTCCTAATTTGAGAACCTTAAGTCAGTTGAAGTCAGGGCAGTCGGTGCGCATTGTGTCCAGCGTCAAATACTGCAGAAAGGTGTTGGCTGTTGCTTCCCGAATCGAACGCTGGCTGTTGTCAAAGTTCGGTAGAAAGAGTTCCGTAACCGTGGCTGGAATCGATGCGTGTTCGAATTGATCAGGGATGGCCGAGCCGGCCGGCACCCATGGTGAAATGAGAATGGCCGGCACCCGGACGCCGAGACGGTCAAAATAGAAGGGCTGTCCCGTTTGAGTTGCGTCCGGCTGCGCTACAAACTGAGTGTCTACGCGAGACTTATCGAGTGTCGGCGTCGGCACGTGGTCGTAAAGCCCTCCGTGCTCGTCATAGACGATGAGGAGCAGCGTGTTAGGCCATAGGTTCGCATTGTTGCGAATCCGGTTGTAGATGGTGGCGATGAAATCTTCTCCGGCGCGCACATCATTATCAGGATGCTGGTCTGTGGCCAGCAGCATGGCGCCGTTCACATCGGGGTGATCCTTGTAGTTCGGCTCGATGAAGCTGTAGTCGGGGAGTTGGTTGGCATCGCATGCGTCAAGGAAATCCTGGAAGGTGCCGAACATCACCTGCTCGTTCTGCAGCAGGTTTACTACCTCCAGCGAGGAGCTGGTGGCGTCGTAGTAGAAGAGTTTGGATGTGCGCCCCGCGGCAGTAAGCCGCTCGTAAATGCTCTTGAATGGCGAGGGAACATAGAAAACGTTCATTCCCACGTTGTTGAAGGAAGAGCCATAGTGGGCAAATGCCCGGTTGCAGAGCGTAGGCCCAGGAATGGAGGCAAACCAGCGATTGAATACTGCGAACTGTGTTGTTAGACCGTGCAGGACGGGCAGGTTGTTGGCGCCATCCTCACTAAAAGTGAAGGCCACATTATGGGAAGATGGCACGTCCGGCTGTTGTTGCTTCTGGTAGATACGAATGAATCCATCCATGGTTGGTGTGCGCGTGGGACTCATATCGCCATTGAAAATCTGGTAATCGACAGAGGCAAAGTCGTGGTGAGGGTCGGGTGTCAGCGGCCCGCGGAACTCAGCAAACTGCTGAATGGGGACCATTGCGCCGGTTGAATCGGGAATGGCCTCGGTTCCGTCAAGGCCGTCTACCTGGGAATGCTTCGTCTTGAGGCAGCCCAGCATGTGGTCGAAGGAACGGTTTTCAAGCATCAACACGACGATATGTTGCAGCGCATCAAGACCTGGCGGCATAATCCAATATTCCCCCCAGAGTTGCTAACATTATGCAACAGAAATCCGGTTAACGATATAGGGCTTCCTCGCTTTCTCCATAAGAAGAAATTTTTTTGCCACCGGGAGGGTTTGGACAGTAATCCTTGCAAGATCAAAGTATGCGTAACCAGATTGCATTCGTCATCACGAGCATACCGAGGCTCTGATTACGGCGACGCGGATTTGTGGATGATTGGCCGGTAACTCGGAAGCCTGTTTCCGTCGATCGGTTTACTGAAGCCAAATCGTCAAGGCACTCATCGACATCGGATCGGTAACGAAATGTCGGCATTGCGACCCAAATCTCATGACCTCCCCTCAGGCGGTGATCGCCGTCAAAAACGGCGTTTCTATGATGCGGTCAAATCCGGAAATTGCACACAAGCGTCAAATGGGATCCTGGACCGTCCGGAAAGCTGTCGGTGTGATACTGAGGACGCCCAAAGTGCGGATTTGTCGACAATCCGCAGGGACTTGGATCTGCATGCTTCCTTAAGGAGCATGGGCTTTGCCAGGCCTTGCAGAAGGTCCCCACGCGGATTCGGCTAGATTAGGCTGGAGTATCGCTCCCTTCATCACGCTGCGGGGGACTGTATCATCTGATCGACCTGTTGTCAGGAGCAAGCCACGTTATCTGGAGGTGCAAAGTGATAGAAAACCGGCGTATTTTTGTTGGAGAATTGTCTGCCACGGAATCCGCCCAGCAGCTTGATGATCTTGCGCGTCGGAAAAGGGAAGACTTGCTCGGTGCTCTCGCCGCCACAAACGAGACTAAACAATTGGAATCTTTGGACACAAACTATCGGGATACATCCTCTGCGGACAAAATATACATCCCACTCATTCCAGACATCCTCGACAACAATACCCGCAGTTCCGAAGCGGTGGAATTTGGCAGACGACTTTTCTGGCGCTGGTCGAACGCTCTACACGGCTTGCTTTGTGAGCCGGGGAGTGCCAATGAAGATTTACGCAACCGGCTCCTGTCAGCTCTCAAGCTGAAAGATGGAGGTGCAGTTGCATTCATTGCGGTGTTTCTCGCAAGCCATTTCAAAATGGACGCCACCGAAGCGGCACTTATAGCGGCTTTGCTGGTGCAGATTATCGGAATACCTACGGGAGAAGAGGTTTGCAAAACATGGTCTTTATCACTTTGCCGAGAGAAGGGGTAGCGTATGAGAGTGCTATACGTCGCATCCAGAGCTAATGCGGACACTGAACTGAACCTAACGCGAGAGATCACGGAACTGCAACGTCGATTCGGACGAGAAGCCGGTGAGAAAGTCGAATTTCGAATTCTTCCAGATTTGAAGGTTGAAGATCTCCCGTCAGAATTAAGCACATTCTTGCCGCAAATACTCCATATAGCTTCACATGCTGAGAAGGATGCTCTCTCGCTCTCGGACCAATCAGGTGGGATCGTCAAGATCTCGGCCAAAATGCTTGCGGCATTTCTGCCACCAGAATCCCCGCCGCGTTTGATCTATCTGAATTCCTGCAATTCGGAACAGATTGCCGATAGTCTTGTTGCCGACCGAGCGGTCCCTTTCGCGATCGGGAGCACAGCCCCGATCACAAACCGGGTCGCACGTAACTCGGCCGTTGCATTCTACGAGCGTCTCTTGGCCGGCTACTCTTTAGAACACGCCTACGACGCCTGTCGCTATATGTTGGAAGCAACCTCTGGATCAAGTGCAAGCGTAAGGCTCTTTCCTTCGAGTGAAGGAAATGCAGCGACGGAGATAATGCATCATGTTCCGAAGCTCATCGCAGATTTTGAGAATCTAAAGTATTCAGAAGCGGGATGGAAGCGCAAGGACGGCTTCGATATGAGGTTAGGCCTGACGGGGTGTCCTGCGGCAACGATACAAGTGGTTTTCTTTACTGATGACGAGAGCTATTTTGAAGGCGAGGACACATATGAGGATGACCTCTGTCTTGTTGTCCGCACATCGCCGGTAAAAGGGCTTCTCTGGGCTCCCAAGGATTCATGGAACTCAGAGGGCGATCACAGGCTATTTGCCGTCGGCGTATTGGCAGGTGGGGGATGCTTTTCCGTTGCCGGGACGCTGTGTCAAGCCATCGAGAATCGCTATCGCTTCTCGCCATCTGGCGAAACACCTGGGGCAGTCTTAGCAGCGATTAGCCGCCTAAAGGAAAATGACGGCTCCGACTTGACTCCGAAGGTCATCGCAAAGAAGAAGGTGAAAAAGCAGCCAATCAAGAAAGAGAAGAAGAAGGGTTTGAGATAGCACCGCTTGCTCCAACTGTGATCTTTGGAAAAAGTCGGTTTGAGCTGCCCCGTTTTTCTCCGCCGCTGGACTTTGCCGCTTCAAATCCAGCAAGCCGCTTACGGCCTTGACTGGGTTCAATCTTGCGTCCGGTGAGAGGCTCCCATTCCTCGGGATATTAGTCCTGCGCTGTGTCATGCGCTCGACTACCACGGGGCCGAGATTGAAGTCTTAGCGGCACCCATACAAAGCGGCCAGAAAGCGACGCTAAGCGGCGTGGTGATTGCGCCGACTAAGTACTATCCAATTGGCGAGTTCCACGCAGTAGCTTACGGGCAGTGTCCGCGTCCTCCGCAAAAATTAAATCCGATGCAATGTATCGTGTTTTCTTGAACATAGCTTTCGACTCTCTTAAGCCTGAGCTTTGTTGGAATAAAACTTCCTAACGGTTAAGAGCCTGTCCCTCGCCAAAATCGAATCTGCGCAATCCGCGACCGGTTCTTAACCGTAAAGAAAGTCCGGAGAATGATCTATCGCTTTTGACTTGTGGAACAAATATCCGACCAGATTTCGACCGTGTTTTGTTTGATATAACCCATTTATGGCTCGGTTGCTGAGGCTTCTTTTCACTTTGCTCCTCCGTTCTTTGCGGTCACGCCGTCATCTCCTCTTGGAAAACCTGGCTTTGCGGCAGCAGATTTTGGTCCTCGCGCGACATTGCCCTCGGCCAAGGTTTTCCAGTGCTGATCGCTTTTTCTGGGTTACTCTGCGGCGTGTCTGGTCGAGATGGCAAAAATCCTTGATCCTCGTTCGACCCGAGACGGTTGTCGGTTGGCATCGAGCTGGCTTTAAGCTCTATTGGACCTGGTTATCCCGGCATCGCAAGCGTGCTGGAAGAAAATGCGTGAACAGGGAACTGCGGGAACTCATCTTCCGCATGGTAGCCGAAAACAAAACGTGGGGAGCGCCGCGGATTCATGGCGAGCTCGAGATGCTTGGTTTTGATATCTCGGAGCGCACGGTGCTGCGCTGGATGCGAAGAGCACCAAGAGATCCTGAGCCAGCAAAGCGATGGAACGCGTTCTTGCAGAACCACCGTGAAGTCATCGCGGGAATGGATTTCTTCACCGTGCCGACGATCACCTTTGGTGTCCTTTATTGCTTTTTCGTCATCGCTCATGACCGGCGACGCATACTTCACTTCAACGCGACGAAGCATCCGACGAGCGCATGGGTGGCCCAACAAATCCGCGAGGCGTTTCCCTATGATTCCGCGCCGAAGTACCTGATCTTCGATCGTGGGGCGTATTTCAACGAAGACGTAGTTGCGACGATCAAGAGCTTCGGGATTGAGCCCAAGCGAACGAGCTTCCAAAGCCCTTGGCAAAATGGCATTCCTGAGAGGTTTGTTGGCTCCTGCCGTCGCGACCTGCTCGATCATGTGATCCTGTTCAACGAACGCCATTTCAAGCGCCTCATGAACGAATTCATCGACTACTACCATGAAGATCGGACGCACATCGGTCTAAGGAAGCAAACGCCTTCTGGCAGAAAGACTGCCGTAGGGAAACAGACAGGTGGCAAGGTTGTCTCGCTGCCGAAGCTCGGCGGGCTGCACCATCGGTACGACCTCGCAGCCTGACTCGACGCGACAAGTAATTCCGAGTGAATGAAAGAGGATCCCGCGAGGCGTGCGAGCTTTTGAGCTGTCGCGCGTTTTATTGCGCTCTGATCGCGATTCCTCATCGATCATGGGCGTGCTTCGCCAAGGTGCAATAGGCCTTCAATTACAGGGGGCTTTCCGGCCTAGCATGATTCGTTCAAACCAGACTCCCCTTAACCGTTAGATTTCCGCGAACTCTCGGTCGGATTTAATTTTGGCGAGGGACAGCGCAGCAGTATGCCGAAAGCGCCCACGCATTCCAGCGCGTGGCTGAAATGCGGCCAGACTATGCCGACGCGTACACCAATATTGCGATTGCCGATTTCTCGTGGCAGCGCTACGACGACTCGCGCACCAATCTGGAGCACGCCCTCAAGCTGGCCCCAAACAACGCCCGCGCACTGTATTACATGGCGCTGGTCGAGCGCGAACAGGGCCATCTGGATGCAGCCATTACCGACCTGCGTGCAATGATTGCGCAATATCCACGTTCACGCGATGGGCACCGGGAGCTCGGCTTCTCCCTCTACCAGCAGCACAAGTACGATGAAGCGCGTGCGGAGTACGAGACTGTGCAATCCATCGATCCCGACGATCTAGCGGCCCATTACATTCTCGCGATCGTCTACCGGCGCCTGGGCATGAAAGACGCGGCGGCCCGCGAAGCGGCGGCCTTTGCGGATCAGAAGGACGACCCGACTGCCAACACCTACGCGCTCGACTACCTCCGCACGCATCCTGATGTGACAGCAGAGAGCGTGCCGTGGCACGTGCATCGCCAGTCGTCGATCGAGGCGGAACCGGCGTCAGGCGGAGGTCCCGACCATTGAAATTGCGTTTCGTGGTGCCCGCTCTTGTCATTGCTGCTTCTTTACCTCTGCTCGCTTCCTCGAAAGAGCAGCTCACGCGCGGTGCGGCCCTTTTCGCGTCGAGCGGCTGCCAGCACTGCCACACCATCGGCAGCGTGGGCGGTCATCGCGGTCCCAATCTGTCGAATATCGGCAGGACCGCAAAAAAAGCTGCGATCCGCAATCAGATCGTCAACGGCAGCAATGTGATGCCTGCCTTCGGAGAAGTGCTGCAGCCGCGGGAGATCAACGATTTGATTGCCTATCTCCACTCCTGCCGCGAGAAGCCGGCAAAGTAGCGGCCGCCGCCCTCTAGCAAGCTGACGGGATTTCCCAACATTTGATTCGACCGCGCGCGTAAAGCCATCACACAGTTTCGCGTACACTCGAGTGTTCCGCAATGATGGAAACAACGAGGCAATGGGTGCTTTGATAATGGCAAGAGCGAATACCCCAATAGGTCGCGTCGAGTGGTGCCAAGACCGCCATTTACCAATACGCGACGGCAGTTTCAAAGCGGCTTCGCCACCGAGGAAGCCCGCCAAGAGTACCTAGCTGCCTGAGCCGCCTCTGGCTCTGAATACTAGAGCGTGTTTCAAAAATAGGTTCGGCCTCAAGTCAGGCACTTACGCTTGAGGTGGTTTAACTGTTGAGCTTCTGTCATGAAGAAGCGGCAGAAGCTGTTGACTGACGAGCAGTGGAAGTTG
>Ga0182024_10007363_pt1 | contig 23744 bp, 13 predicted proteins | sample P32metaG_FD_120480 | JGI IMG/M metagenome (GOLD analysis project Ga0182024, IMG submission 120480) | Permafrost microbial communities from Stordalen Mire, Sweden - P3-2 metaG (Illumina Assembly) | ecosystem: Environmental > Terrestrial > Soil > Wetlands > Permafrost | place: Sweden: Stordalen... | reverse complement strand
CGACCCCCTCCTCCAGCACCAGTATTTATCGAGGTCGATACGTGGGAATCCGCCGAGGAATTCAAGCGCCAGGTCGAGAGCGGCGACGACTCTGAAAAAGTAGAGACGATAACCACGGTCGGGTTCGGAGTTGCTGCACCGTCTGAGATCTCCGCCTCCCGCTTCACAGCGGAATCCACCGCTCGAACCACGCTCGCCGGTTTGCGCGCACGATCTCCTCAAGCTCGGCGTCCGCGACTATGATGCCACGTTCGCGTCCGAGGGCGACGACCGCTGCGAACAGCTCTGCGTCGGTCGCCGCCGAAGTCAACGTGGTCATCAAGCCCCGATCTTCGAGGACAATCCGCCGAATTTCATCGAAATTGTTCAATTTCCCATACTACCTCCGGGAGGGCAGGCGAAAATGGCAAGGGATGGAATCGTCAAGGCGCCTGGAGTCGGGCTGCGTGTGACCCGGAATGGCCTTATACTAATCGAAGTGACTGCTCCCGGTTCCGCGGGTCTGAAACTTCCCTTCCAGTTCGACTCGGCGCTTCTCCATCGCGATCTCGGCCTGATTGAGCCCGAAGAATGGTCGCCACATTACAACGAAAAAGATTTCGGCGGGCAGTGGGAGGGCGTTTCTCTGCGCTCCGCGACCGGTTCTCACCGGGATATCCTGGCCGGACCGCCAAATCAATCGGCGTTCAGGAACACATCTCTGCTGGAGCGATGCGGCTATTTTCGCGAAGTCCTCTCGGAGTTCCCGTGCCCGCTGAAATCGGTGCGGCTGCTGAGTCTTGCGCCGGGGTCCTTTATCCGGGAGCATTCCGATCACGCGCTCGGATACGAAGACGGCGAGATTCGCATCCACATTCCTATCCGGACTAATCCGGGAGTCGAATTCTACGTCTGCGGCGAGCGATTGCGGCTGGAGGAAGCCAGTTGCTACTACGTCAACGTCAATCTTCCGCACCGTGTGAACAATCGTGGGGCGACCGCCCGCGTCCATCTGGTGATCGATGCGCGTGTCAACGATTGGGTTCGCGCGCTTTTCCAGGAGTGCCTCGCAAACGGCGGCGAGATTCCACGTAGTTCCCTTCGGCCGGGCGACTTCAATGAATTCGCGGATCTGGTCCACTCCGATGCGCACCTGAGGGAAGAACTGCGAGCCATTCCGGATCGCACCGACCTCCTGCGCACCATTGTGCGCGAAGCCCTGAGTCGCGGGTTTCAGCTCAACGAAGCCGACATCGAGACGGCATTCCGATGCAGACCTCCGGACGAATCCGGCGGGGCGTCTCAAAACACCCAAGGCTGGGTCCCGATCCGCGTGTCACTAGAGGAATCGCAGCCCTGTGCCACATGGATCTACGCGCCGAACCATCGTTTCACCGAACCTTTCTTCGAGGACAGTGTTCAGGCGTGCCTGCGCAATCCTTTTACCGCTCTCTTCACGCGTGAAATTCCCCTGAGGTCTGTAACGCCGATTCGTCCAAGGGGCTTCATCTTCCATATTTCAAGGTGCGGCTCGACGTTGATCTCGCGCAGCCTCGCGGCGGCGGAGTCCACCCTGGTAATGTCCGAGCCGGGGCTGCTCGATGAAATCGTTCAGGCCAATCGCCCGGAATGGCTCGAATGGATCGTCTCCGCGCTCGGACAGTCGCACGCCGGAAGCGCGGCCCAATATCTGATTAAGCTCGACTCCTGGCACATTCATGCGCTGCCGATGTTTCGGGCAGTCTTCCCCGAGGTTCCATGGATTTTCGTGTACCGCGACCCGCTCGAAGTGCTGGTTTCGCAGCTTAGCCGGCCAGGAATTCATGCAAGTCCCGGAGCTATGGATCCGGGAATCCTCGGGTTAAGCGCTGCGGACATTACCGGGCTCACTCGCCGGCAATGGTGCACGCGGGTCCTTAAGGGATTCATGAGGGCGGCGCTTGCATTCAGCGGAGATCCGAAAGGGATGTTCGTCGACTACCGCGAACTTCCGGGCGCAATTTGCGGCCGGATTGGGGAGCATTTTGGCCTGGAACTGACAGCGGAGGACGCCGCGCGCGTGCTGGCAGCCACCCGAGCCGACGCAAAGAACCCCTCGACCGAGTATACGGACGACCGCGACGCAAAACGGAAGGCGATCGAGTCTCTGGCGCCGGACGCCGGTCTCGAGACTCTGAAAGAGCTTTATGGGCAACTACACGCCTCGACAGCGTCGTAATCATCGGGATTGCTGCCATCACAAAACTGTGAATTGTCGGGACTTGTATCGTAGAAGCACCGCTTTCAGAACGGCATTTAATTGATTCCCGTTAGTGAATTAATCGTTTAATTAACGGAGTACATCTTTACAGGTGCGCGGGCTTTATGTATACTCACTGAGTCATCGGAAATTCTCCATAGGAAATTCTGCCGGATGTGCTGTCAATGGGGGGAAACCAGACCTTCTGAATGCGGAACTCCGCTCAACCGAACTGGCTATGGAGCTGCGGGCCTTATCCCTTCCTTTCCTCTATTCTCGTTTGGGACATTGTCGATTCCAGACCAAAGAACCTGAATTTGAAAGCGTGAGCCATGCCAGACGATCCATTGAAAACCGACTCCGCAACCTCGAACCGGTCGCGATATGACCGGGTCAAAGAGATCCTGAATAACGCTTCGGGTGACGCGCACCCCAGCTATCAGGGGTATGACCGTTTCTGGAATCTTCCCCGGAAAGAACTGCTGGAAGTCTCGCTGTACGGGATACGGATGATCGCTCCGGCAACAGACGCGTCCGCAGAGGGACCGGCTCCTGGCAAGTCGTGCTGCCACGGCCAGACCGAGATACCCGCGACAGCGGCTTCCCCCCAACAGGGCAGAGGCGCCGCATCGGGCCTGATTCAGGGCCTGAAAGGTCAGTCTCCCTTCGATGGCTCACAGTTTCCACGGCTCCCATGGGGAGGCTCGCCCGTCTCATATGAAGACATCGGCTTCATCGAACAATGGATCGACGATGGCTGCCCCGAAAACGATTCTTTACGGCTCATGACTGCGGCGGCCGGATCTAACCTGATGGCGACGCTGCACGGTCTCGCCAGCGGAAAGATTGCGCACGCATTGCATCGGGGGCCGCTGAATCAATTCCAGGAAGACTCCGGCAAGATCAAAATCCGTAAGAATATCGACTTCCTCACGCCGGAGGAACTGCAGCGCTTTCGCAACGCCGTCGCTACGATGAAGTCGCTCGATAAATTTGAACAGGACGAACGCAGCTTCGGCTACTGGGCCCGCATTCACGCCAATCAATGCCAGCATTCCTGGGAGCAGTTTCTCACCTGGCATCGGGCTTATCTGTATTTCTTCGAGCAGCAATTGCAGGACATAGATCCCACCGTGACGATCCCTTACTGGGATTGGGCCTCTTATCGCGATGACGTGGAAGCGTCGATCGCCGCCATGAGTTCCACGGCCGGACTCGATAACGGAATCATCCCGGAAGCCTATCGTTGCTGGATCGATCAGGATGGTATCGACGCCCTGAAAGCGGAAGGCCTGCCCCAAGCGGTACTCGACAAGCTTGCAACAGTCCTGAACCAGAAGTTCGATTCGGGCAACCGGCTTTTCCTGAAGGCTGGAATCGTATGGACAGACGATCTCCCAAGCTCTCAGGCCATCATCGCTGCGCTCGAAAAGATCAACCCGCTGTGGCACTACCAGCGCTGGCCGGGTGGCAGCGCCGGCCTGATCTTTGAAGCTTATCCGCGTCCGGAAGATGTCGACCGCATTCTGCAACTGGACAATTTCTTTTCATTCGGCAGCGGTCCGGCCGACAACCACTTCTTCGGTGCGCTCGAAAATATTCATAATCTGATCCATAATTTTTCGGGGGGCGTGAATCCGAACTTCGGCAATTCCACCGAGCCGATGAACGTGGATAATCCGCAAAATGGCGACATGGTGAACGCCGGCCGTACGGCGTTCGACCCGATTTTCTGGGGTCATCATTCCAACTGCGACCGCCTGTGGTCCGAGTGGCAAAAGCTTCACACGAAAAGTGGTCCGGACGATCCGGACGACGTTCTCGCCCCGTGGAATATGACTGTGGAACAGACTTACAGCACCGCTGCCCTGGGATATCAGTACATGCAGTCGTCGCATGTATTCCCCACCAGCAGTCAGGTTCCGATGGCTAAGTTTGTTTCGGCGCCCGCGGCTGTCCAGCCAAAAGTCACCGCCACGTATCGTCACGCCGAGGTCCGTCTGGATCGGGTCCAGTACACGACCCGCGCCGGTTTCTTCATTCGCGTATTCCTGAATCAGCCGGATGCCGGCGTGGATACACCGACCAAAGATAATCCTCACTACGTCGGAATCCTCAACATGTTCAGCGGCTTGTGCATTGGCGGTCCGGGACACTGCGACACGCCGTCCGCCGACCAGCCCCGGAAGTTCGATTTCCGGGCGCGGCCCCATAAGACGCCGGGGGCTTTCCGTATCGATGCCACTGCGACAGTGGCGCGCCTCAGAGCTCTTGGCGAAACCGATTTTCAGGTGACGCTGGTCGTCCTGAACATTGACGGCACTCTCGCCACGGATGCTCTGCGTCTGGAAGGCGTATCACTCAACTTTTACGATTAGGTGACAAAATACGATGACGCCACCACCCAGCTACAGCATCCATCCCGCGATTGGTCTCGCGCGCCTGGGCAACAGCCCCGATTCTTTCTACATCGCTCCGGAGCAGACTGGAGCGGCGCCCATCGACTGCGGCCCTGACGGCACGCCTGTTACCGTCAACGGCGTGGAACAGCCGGTGACGCAATACAAGGATTCACAGAATCGAATCCGACGGCAGGCCGCGCGCTTTCGCGTTTACGTTTATGACGATCAGAATAAGAACGGGCGTGAGGTGAAGATCGGCGATACGGTGGTGGTTGCGCAGGTGAGCGGCAAGCGGCGCACCGGGCAATTGCTCACCGGCAAGCTGATCGACATCGAGTGGAGCGTTTACCTCGCGAACAAGAAATCGAGCTGGTACGACTTCCAGCAACTGGAGGGCGAGCATGGATATTCGGACACCCATCCGCTGCGTAACGCCGATATTACGGACCCCTCCCGCCGCCAGAGCCTGATCACGGACGCAGGCCCGCGAACGGTCTCCTGGACCAATCCGAAGAAACGCGCGGCCTCATTCGCAAAGGGAACATCGAGCGGTACTCCGGAATCGTTTCCACCGGCCGACATCGTGCCGGACCCGATCACCACACTCGGGAACCTGATGAGCACCACCGGGAGCGACGGGCACAACCGCCTGCTTGTGCTCGGCGGTATGGGAAATTCGGGTTCTGCGAAGCAGGGGCTGGGCGAACCTTCGATACAAACCTATGCCAATAACGATGGCTGGTTCGACGATACTTCCGATGGCCCCGTGCAGGCAACACTGGTGATTCAGGTGGAAGCCATCGATGGCGCACCGGCTCCTCCAACGATGAGGCAACAGCGCATCCCGGTCGACGCGCAGGCGTGGGTGATTGTCGGCTATCCGCGCTATGCGCCGCAAATCGTCGACCTGATCACGATGGACGATCTGGTTTACGACGTCGCGGTCCGCAACTTTAAATACGCGCCGCCGATTTATTCGAATGGCCAGTACAATCGCGATTACCATCCGTACTTCTGGCGCGATATCTGGCCCATCCTGCAGCGCCCGTTCAGCTTTGGATTTGTCGCCGATATCGATCCGATGAATGGCGCCGATCCGCACCAGACAGGCGTGAAGTCGCACGGCAACTTCGATCCCAGCCTTCTTTCCATCCCGCCCCAGGCCGGCGAGGACCCGCAGGACGCGAAAAATCGCGCGTATCGCCGCAAGTTTCTATGGGAGGTTCTGCGCAAGTCCGGACACGAAAACAGCTTCTATTCGGAGCGCTCTGTCCCGGGTCGCATCTTCTACGCGATGCCGCTGCTTTGTGGCGACAATCCGCTGACAAATACGCTGGTCTCGAAGTTCCTCCGCCTCACCGATACGATGCTCTTCCTGCTCCATCAGTGGGCCGAGGGGAAATTCGTGAACGAAAAGCTGGAGGACATTGCGGATCCGGCGCTGCCCGAAGGCCAGGCTCTGGATCGCGGCGTGTTGGGCAACGCGCTCGGCGGCGCTTTTTGCCCGGGCGGGGAAGCCAGCTGGATTATGCGCAACCCGGCCATCTACTCCACTGGTTACCGCATCAATCCATCCCCATCGCCCGTGCCCGGCTCTCTGAGCCAGCCCGCAGTGGTGAGCGGCGCCGATACCCCCGCCAGCATTTCAAGCGGACTGGAACCCGGTGACCTGACGAAGTACGGGCCCGTTCCGTGGCAGGCCGATTTCAACGAATGCACGAATCAGGATATCGATGTCACTTACGAAGACTGGAACGTGCTCTATCCCGATTCAACGGGAGACGTGATCAAAGCTAAATCCTGGACCACTTACTGGTGGCCTGCCCACCGTCCTGTTTCGATAGGAGGCGCGGCATGGTCGCCCACACCCAACACGAACGCGGGCGATTTGACCATGGTGGACATCTGGTGGCAGCTCGGTTTCGTGGTGCGCGCGTCCGACTGGACCGCCGAGACACCGGATTTCACAATTTCCGAGAATCAGTTGGGAGGATGATTCATGAGTCAAACGCCAAACATAGGTAGTCTGGCAGGGAAGTGGACCTATCGCAGTTTTATCAGCGATCCCGACCTGTCGACACAATTCAACGATCTGGAATTCGGGCGCGGCACCATCACAATTGCCGAAGCGCCTATGGGCGTACTCCAGGGGGGTATTGGCGGTCCCGGGTGGTCGCTGGCGCTCAACGGATCCATCAACTATGGCGACCCGTATTCTGTCCGGTTTCAGGGCAAAGGAGTGGTCGGCGGCGAGGAGTGGATTTATGATTACATCGGCTACGCGATGAGACCCTGGCCGAACGGCGTCAACCAGGTTCCGGCGATAACGGGCTCGGTGGTGCGAACTATTCCGCATTCGAGCGGCAGTGGCGGCACTTCGCCCGCCGGCGTTGTGTGTTCGTTTATCGCTGTCTGGCAGGCGTCCCTGTGATGCTGGCTGGCGCGGCAACTACATTGAAGGTCGGCATCCCGATCTATCCTGGCTTCGACTCGCTGGATGTTCTGGGCCCATACCAGACTTTCACGTTCGCAGGCATGGATCGTTATCTGGTTGCTGCGAGCGGCGATCTGGTGACGTCGTTCGAGGGTGTCTCGATTCAGCCCCGTGTGACGTTCGACGATTGTCCGCAGCTGGATGTGCTCTTCGTCCCGGGCTCCGCCGATCCGGTGTCGGTCCTTCTGGAGGGTCACCCCGGCGACAACCCGTACCTCGATTTCCTGATCAAGCAGGCTCCGGGCGCGAAGCTGGTGTGCTCGGTTTGCACAGGCGCGTTATTGCTTGCCGGCGCGGGGCTGCTGAATCGGCATACCGTGACGACGCACTGGGCCTTCAAATCCGTTCTGCGGCTTTTTCCGTGCGATGTTGTCGACGATTACCGTCGCTACGTCCAGAGTGACAATCGGGTCACGGGAGGCGGTATTTCATCGGGCCTCGATGAGTCGCTCTACATCGTGTCGCTGCTCTACGGTGTTGGCGTCGCGCGACATTGCCAACTCGCAATGCAGTACCATCCGCAGCCAACTTTCCATTGTGGCGATCCAGGCGATGAGGACATCAAAGACGATCCTGGCATGGTGCCGGCAATACTAAGCAACTGGCAAGTCGCGCAGGCGCATGAACAAGTCGCGAAGTGGCTGGCTAAATAGACCCGATGCCTCGGCAACAAGCCACGCAATTGTGGGTACGGGCTTCAGCCTGGCTTCAGCCTGTACGGCCGGGTGAAGCCTGGCCTCGTGGCGCTTCGCCGCGTCCTGACAGCTATGGGAAAGCGCCGCTCTCGCTGCATTTCGGGTTGACGATAATTCCGAAACTGCTCTGGCCCGGCCTATCGCCTGCGTTTCCAAAATACCGATGCCGGCCAACGTGATTCCATCCCGTAGTATTCGGATTTTGTTTTGCGGTACGCGGCGTATTCGGCGGAGGCCAGTTGCTCGTACTTCTGATGCGATTCGATCTCTCGCAGCAGGAAATCGGCAGCGACAAAAGACGCCAGCTTGCCGGAGCGCAGCGCTTTGAGAATTCCCAGCGACGATAGCGGATCGAAGGCCATCGCTGCATCGCCTGCCGCTACCCATCCCGGCCCCCCGGTGCGGTCCAGATGTTGTGAGTGCGCCGCGAAGACGTTCGGCGGCCCCTTGGGTACCAGGCCGCGCAGTCGTTCGCGCGTGGGCGTGGAACCTGCCAGCATTTCATTCCAGCCTGCCACCAGATGCAGGTGTGATTCGCGAACGATGTCGGTATCCGTCATAAACGCTGCGACCGCCTGTGCGCCAGGGATCGCAGCCGAATACCACCAGCCCGTCTCCACGGCCTCGATCAGGGTATCCAGGCCCCCCACTCCTTCGAACCGCACGATTGAACTGGCGAGCCGGTCGTCGGGCAGACGGCGTGCGCCGCATTGCACAGCGAATGCGGCAGACCGGCCCGAGGCATCGATGACAAATCGGGCCTGAACCTCGAAGCCGCGAAACTGCAGCCGCCAGCCGGAGCTCTCCGGTCGCGAATCCAGCAGCGTCATCGCGGTGTGTATCTCGATCCCTGCGTCCTTCGCGCATTGGCGGAGCATCGCATCGAAGCGCGCGCGATCGAGCCGCCAGCCATTCCCGCGCAGTGAAAAGAGGAACTCGTTGTCGTAAGGTTCCGGCGTACTCCACACTGCCCTTGTGCCGAAGCTTTCAACGAACCCACATGTACGAAAAGCATCCTCACAGCCCAGCGACTTCAGAATTCCGGTGGCTCCGGGAGAGAGGATTTCGCCAGGCCGCCAGCGCGCGCCCGTGCCCGAATCGAAAACGGCAATCATCGCGTCGGGCATCAACTGGCGCAGTGAGAGCGCCGCGGCAGCTCCGGCTGGCCCGCCTCCAATGATTGCGGCGTCGAACGTCACAGTCTCCTGCTATACCGGCATGGCTGTTTCAGCGAAACAAGTCGCGGAGTCCTATCGAAAAGAACAGCGCGCCTCCACCCTCTCCGGGCTTCCGGTCGACATTCCAGGCGTAACCCAGCGTGAAGTTTACATAGCTGGCGAGCTCCAGACGGACACCCCCGCCCGGTCCAATGCGATTCCCCCCCACGTCACCTTTCGCCGGTCCGATCCATGCGGTATCGAAAACAGCCACCGGACCGATCGAAAAGATGTTGAGGTCCCTGAAGAGCGTGTTCAGCGTGCGGCTGACGAATGCGATATCGCTCGCGGCCAGGCGGGCCGCCAGTTTCTGATCGATGGCGTTAAAGTCGTTCAGAATGGCCGTCCGCGCAGCGTCAACGGCGGCGGTCGCAGCTTCAATGCCGGGATCGTTCAGTTGCCGGTTCAGAGTTAGCGCGCATGCAGTGTGTACCTGAGCGAGGTCGCCCGAATCCACCGGGAGCAGTGCGGCGAGGTTGCCATATTGGGAGACGTCTTTCGCCGCGAGCGCGTTGGTCGCATCGAAATCCGCTACGGAGATATTCGTTGTGCAGTCGGTGAATTCATCCTGCAGCGTATTCGGATGAGCCGTCTGCGCCGTCGTTACAGCGGTCAGAAGACTGGCCAGCAGCTGCTTCAGGTGGGGTAGCCTTTTCAGCGCTGCGGCAAAATTCGGATCCTTCCAGGAATAATAATTCTGTTCCACGCTCGCCGCCGAAACAATTTGTCCGTGCAGGAGCCTTTGGAACTCCGGATCGGTACTCAGTTCCTTCGGCATGATCGGCTGCACTTTCACCGGATACGACAGTGTCAGATTCAGGCTGGCGAACCGGTCCGCGCCGATGCCCTGGCTGGTCAGAAACAGGCGGTTTGCCGGAATTGCCCGGATAACCGGCTCATCCCGAATCTGCCAGGCGTCTCCCGGAACGAAGAATTCGCTGCCGTCGCCTCCATCACCGCCAAAGAAAAGGACCGGCAACGGAACGCTGTGCGGCACCTGAATTCCGCCCGCGGTGAAGCGGGATTCGACTTCGAAAGGCTTGTGATCGCCAACGGGAATCCAGAACTCATCGGTGACATCGCCGATGTGTTTTCTCCAATCGACCCGCGCTGCAGGGCCCACCGAACCAAGCTCCAATCCGTATGAGGCGGAAACAACGTTATGGCTGGTTCGCGAGGACAGGCCGAGATAGCCCTTCACAGACCCGTATCCGGCGTTCGAAACAGTTTGTAGAGCAAGCAAACCGGAAGGCGCATCGCTGTGCATGTTCCCTCCCTGCAATAGCCCCCCGAAACGAGCCAGCGTGGAGCCTTTCCAGAAGAGCTGTGTTTCTCCATTCATCTGCCCGGAGAGGCCGGCCTTCGCCAGACTAGTTCCTCCGCCTGGCGCGAGATCGTTCTGATAATCGATCCGCCAGTCCAGTTTCCTGATGGGCCGCAGAAGATTCGCCGACCCGCTGAGCGCAGCGGAAAAGGAGTGCATCGAATGCGAGCCTTGTCCCTGCGCCGTGAACGTATCGAACAGGCGAAAACCGGCAAGTTTGGGCGTGACCTGCATGCGGCCACCGCCGAACACGCCATCCGATCGGTCATAACCGCCGGTCGGCGTGAAGTGAAACGGGCTCCCGCCCTGCGTGAGACCTGCCGTGGTCTGCGGAGACGTTTCCGCCACTGCCTGCGATTCGGTCGCGCCGCCCAGCGTCAACGGGGGATCGGTGGAATAGATCCGATAGAGCAGATCAAGCGTTTTTGTCGCGGCGTCGCAATTCTGAACGTAGGCTCCTTCGAAGCGCACGACGAAACGCGCATCGCTGTTTGCGGACCGGGCCTTCTCGACAAGGCTGAACCCGTCGGACCTCAGCTTACTCGTGTAAAGCTGATTGCCGAGCATGGCGTTAAACTGTGTCCGGATTCGACTCCAATAGAGGAACTTAAAAGGATCCTCCACGCTTGCCTGTCGTATCCGGTATTTCTCAGCCTCGAAGTCCGTTCCCGCCGCGCAGGCCTTCATCCCCGGCTGAGAAGAAACTTTGGCGGGGAGATCTGCCGTGGAGGAGTTGTTTTGAGCGTTGACAGCCCGGGCGAGTCCGACTGACAGGATCAGGATTGCTCTGAACTGCGGACGTTGGGAGCGTCTCATGCTCAGCGGCGCGATTACGTGGCCTGTTCGCTCAGTGTGCCCTGAATTATCTTATTCCCCACCGCAGGTGGCATCGTTCCATTATGCACAGCCATGGCGGCATTGGCGGCCGGGCCGCAGGCGTGCGCTGTCTGCGCCGGTGTCAAACCGTTCTGCGCGGCCAATGCCGCCTGCGCGTGGAGCGCGGTAGCGACAAATACATTGAGGGACACAATGGGGTCCCCGAAGGGCTTCGTCGGTCCGCTTCGTTCCGAAAGGACGAAATTGATAATCCAGTTGACCCGGACACCATCGGTATCCTTTTCAAGACCGAAAAAGATCTTTCTAAGGCCATCGGGGGTGGTGAGGGTAAAGTCGACCTTGAGCGCAACTGGCAGCGGAGCTGCCGCAGCCCCTGCTGCGTTGGTTGGTGAGTCTGCCATTTTGGTTTGTTCCTCTTAATGAATTGTAAGTCTTTTCAGATGGTCGGACTTTATCATAGATCTAATGTGTCACTATATCAAAATATTTCTGCGTGATTGTCGCAACAAGTTCCGGAGGGACTGTTCTGAACGCGTGAGCCTCTCTCGCCGGAGCTTGTTTGCCGTGAACCGGGGTTTGTTATTGTTCACCGGCAGCCGACGGCGCCTTGATGCAGCGCCCCCCGGTGCGTCATGATGAGTAGTTGATCCAGCTACAAATTACTCGCGCGTAGGTGCCCGTGTGGTGAGAATCGCGAATCCGATGAAACCTGCAATGCCCTGCCTGCCGGACTACCTGATTACCTTGACCGACGCGGAGTTCGGATCGGGTAGTCGTGCCACTCACCTCCTTCAGATATGTCTGGAACAGGATAAATACGATGGAAACGTGGCACGGGAGCTTGTCCGGACGGCCAGGGGTCTGTCGGGAGAGTCGTGGCCGGAGCGACAGCTTGCCGTGCTCCTTCTGGAAAATCAATTGTTACGGATTCCGCCGGATCAAATCCGGGAATGGGATCCCATTCTGGCCGAACTGGGCGTGAATTCGAAGCCGGGCTCCGGCATTCCGGTCGGCGAACTGGCTCGGCGACTCAGTCGCCTGAACCGGGCTCACGATGCGATTCGCTCTACCGATTGCGATGCTGTCGCCTGGGGATATTTTTTTCGGACAGCCCGGGATATTTCGAAGTTGACCCTGGCCCGCTATTTGTTTGTGCCAAAGGAAGTCGTCGAAGAGATCGCGCGTGAACTGGAAATCAGCCAGGGAGCGCAGACCGCCGCGCCCGGTGCTCCGGCAATGTGTGTGCCTGCCGATCACGCCGAACTGGCGGCGTACGAAGCGGAGATCCTGACACGATTGTGCGCCGGCAACAGGATCTATTGGGTTTCAGAGCAGTGCGGTTCGGAATTGAATGCCCTGGTCGAGTATCCGCTCACATCGGCCGTAGTCGTTATCAAGCCACCCGGCAGCGACGTTGAATTCGAGATTAAACGGGCCGGCACCCGCGGGCCACGGCGCATGGACGTGATTGCGGAACGCAATGGCAAAGATGCCCCCACCAGCCATCGCCTGTTTGGCGGATCGCTGGGCTGGCTGGGCCAGCGGGAAGCCGAGTCGGCCGAGTTGTTCTCAAAGATCTATCGGATGGTTCACGGAACCGAGTGCCCATGTTCGCGGACTGTGTCGGCGTCCTCGGTCGTTACACTGCCCCGAAGGGCGGATGCTACAGGAAGTGACCTGCATATCCTCGACTATTTGACCGACCGCGAGGAGTTTGGCGACGGATTCGATGAAACTCGCCGGGCGATGAGCATATGCGTAGCCGCGTTCCCGAGCGATACCGGCGTCGCCCGCGCGTCCTGGGAGGGCGAAGCCGGCCAGACGCTTCGGTTCATCGGGCAGGCTCTTCCGCAGCAGTCGATCATCACCGGAAGCAGCTCGTTCCGGCTGGACCGCATCGCTCTCTATCTCTCAGGCGCCGGCCCCGAGCACTATTTTGGAGCCCTCGGCCGTCACATCACCAGGCGGGATCTGCAGTGGCTCGCCGATTCCGTCCTCGAAGAAATCCTGGGAGAGGTGCGTGTTCCGCCCGGACGTTTCGTTGATTATGAGCAGTACCTCGCAGATGCCTTTCGCGTTCCGGAGAACCGCGGTCGTGCCGACGCGAACTATATTTCCGTGATGCGGCAGGCAGGAGAATGCTGGGGCACGTTGCTCGCATTGCGCGGCTTTTCCGACGGCGAATCCTTTGTGCAGCGCAACGTAGGCCTGAAGAGTGTCTGGAAAGACGGCAACTGGCAAATCCGGATCGTCTTTATGGACCACGACGATCTGACGATGGCGGGCAGCCGTTATCAATACCTTTGGCCCCAGCGCGAAGTGCCTGGAATGCTGCGGGACCAGGTGCATCTTCTGGGTGGCCCGCTCTCCGGTGACACGATTCCTGGCGACGTGGGCGCGCTCCAGGGCATTTACCGGACAAGTTCCGGGGTTGCCGATGCCGGGGTGCAGTCCCTGCAGGAATCTTTGCGGGATGCGTATCGAAAGACGCAGCAGCAACTCGACACAAACAGGGAATTGCAAAATCTGTTTTATCCGGAATTCATCGCGCGGCATCGCGATTTCGATCGAATGGTCGCAGGGTTTCTCGCCTCCGACCCGGCGCAAATCGAGCTCTGGAGAGCTGAGGCGACGGCATACCTGAACGCCAGGGGTTACGGCGACGAGCTCGCAGCCGAGTCCGTTCAGGCGATCAGCCAGTTCCGCGGATTCTTCGAACGCATGCGATTCCTCTACGCAGGATAGCGCCGCTTGAGCTGCTCATAGAGGCAATCGTCGGGATAGGCCGCATCTTTGTCCCGGCTGGAGCGTCGCCATAGTTCGTTCCATAAATGAATGGCGTGAGTCCCATCGTCGAACGCCCAGGGCCCCGCAGCTTGCAGCATCTTTTCCCAGTCCGTGAAGTGAACGGGACAGAAAGCCGCCGGCGGTTTCACATACTGCTGGAGCGAACAGGCTTCCACAGCCTTGCGCGCCAGCGAGGGCCCGCACTGGCTCCATTGGAGTTCAGCAGTGTTCATCTGCTCGCAGGCATCCCATGCGTACTGCATCACCGGGCTTCCGGGCGGGACCTTCACCGCTCCCACGTTCACTGTCTGGTGACCGTTGATGCCCTCACTCGAAAACACGTATGGCTCGGAAAAATCAAATGGCTTGATGCAAACGGTATCCGCATCCACCCACCAGCCTCCCCGCTCGAGCAGCAGTTTGTAGCGGAAAAAATTGGCGAAGCCCGCGTAGGTCCGGTGCTCCCGATACGTGAAGATGCGCGACGCAGGAAGGATCGAGTTGCCATCGAGGACCACTGTGCCCGGGGGGATGCCCGCCGTGTCCTGGTAGACGTAAAGATGGAATGGGTGACCGTGCCGGAGAAACGATGCGATGCAAAGCCGTTCCATTGCTGACAGCCGATCGCCCACCCAGAGGCTCTGAATGACCTCCGGCATCTTATTTCGGCCTGGCGCTCACCTGAACGGTGCCATAGCGGGAGGGCACTAAGGCGGCTGAGTCGGAGCTGGCAAAGACTGTGTAACTGCCCGGCGTTGGAACCGTGAAATCCACATAGTAGACTCCATCGCCGCCGCTCGTGGCGACCTCACGGCGTTGCCAGGCAGGTCCCGCCATCAGGATCAGGAGGTCTTTCATCTCCGTATCCGCTTTACCGGTATCTTCGAACGTGAGTCGGAACGAGAGGCGGGCCGGCTTGCCCACCGTCGCCGAAGGCTCGATGTGCGATTCGATTTTCAGCTTTGGAGGTTTGAATTTGGCGAGCGCAGGATCGGGCGCAATGGGGAGATCGAAGCAGGAAACGATCTGTGGCCGGTCCAGAAGCAGCGAGAAGTCGTAGGAACCGGCGGCAGGCAGCGTCGCGGTGGTCTCGTAGATGCCCGGCGCGCGTTCAAGCAGGTTACGGTCCACCGAGAGGACGGCGCGCGGCTCGCGTCCATAGTCGCTGAAACTACCCACTGCGGCCGCCATTCCTTCCATGTAGTAGTAGACGGACTTGTCGCCTGGATTGGCGACCAGCACACCACTCTCACCCGACGCCTGAACAATGCCATCGGCGGGCGTGGATAACGACATGTCACCCGGAGCGCGGCGGCCGCCTGAGAAATCGGCGACAGAGATTTGGGCGCCTGGCGTACCAAGAGAATCGAGCGCAATCATCAGGACTGTGTCGCTGCCCTTATGGCGCACATAGGCTTGTTTGTTCGTGAAAGCGATCTGATTGGGCCCTTTGTCGAGCTTGCCTTGCTGTACGATGCGATTGGACGAGGCATCGATCACGTAGATCAAATCATTGACCGGGTTGACGACAAGAGCAAAGCGGCCGCCGGGGGCGAACCGGATCTGGCCGAGACCGGGGGCCGCGTTCATGCGGGCCCGCACTGCCTGCGTCTGACCGTCGATAGCCACCACGCTGCCGTCGCCCGCATTCGCCACGTAGGCCGCTTTCGCAAGATCGGAGTATGTGATCCATGTTGGCCTGGCGCCCACCGCGACATCTTTGATCTTTGCCAGCTTCCGCACGTCAATTACGGAAACGGTGCCGTCATCCGGGTTGGTCACGAATGCGAGAGAGCTGTCCGCGCTGAAGGCCATATAATGATAGCCGTGGCCGGTGGGAATCCGCGCCACTGTCTTCAGGTCGCGCGGGTTGACAACGGCGACACCGGAATTTCCGTCGTCACCGTTATAGGCGATCCAAAGGTAGCCTTCGTCGGGCTGCAGAACTGAACGGGCAGCCCGGGGAATTGCGCTGGCAGTCGCGACCACCTTCCAGGCGGCAGTATCCACGGCAACTACTTCGTTCGCGCCGGGCTCGGATACAAACAGGCGTTTTCCATCCGCGCTGAGAACCCAGTCTTCCCCCGGAGCGTCCAGCGACACCATTGCCAGGAGCCTCGTGTCGCCATAGCCAAAGCGTGGATCGACCACGGTCAGCGTCGCATCGGCATTCAGAATCACCACGTAGTAGGAAGTGAGATCGAGCGTCGTCCTGCTGAAGGTGCTGCCTTCGGCGAAGCGCTTCACTTTACCGACGCACTGCTCCTGAGTGGTCTTCTCGTCTCCCTGCCGCGGGTCTATCCACGCCGCCGGGGAAGCGCCGGTAACCGGCGAACCTGAGACCGAATCCGTAAAACGAAGTCGAACGGTGACGTTCTCGAATTCGAGGATCGGGTCGGACGCTTTCTTAGCTGGATCTGTGTGGTCAACGGTTAACTCAATCCTGGTTCCGGTTTGTGTGACCGTCTGCCCGTAAGGCGAAGTGGGCGAGGCCTTCTGCTGACCGGACGCGGCAAAACAGAGAAGCAGCGGGCATACATAGAATGGCGGCAGGCAACGTTTGACATGCCAACTCGAAGCTCGGAATTGCGTTTGTATCATCCGGGTGACTATGCCGACCCATTGAGTCTAACGTGCTCCGACATTCCCGTGCCGAGTGGCACCGATCGGCGACTCGGCACGGGAATGAGACGGACAGCGAATCGGACTCTTCTTATTTCTTCGCGGGCGCCTCAACCGCAGGGTCTGGTTTGAAGCGGTCGTCACGTTCCGCCTTTGGCGCGTTCCTCAGCTGGGTGAGAGGCGCCGGGGGAACGGTCGCGTTCTGAATGATCGGACAAGACTGTGCTGTTGCGGAGGTAGTCCCGCCCTGCGTCGATGTGATTGTGATGGACGCAGGAGCAGTCGTGATAGATGGGCTCTGGAACTGCCAGCGGCCCGTCATCTTGTCTACCGCAACCGGCGGTATGTTGAGTCCCGCTCCCGTGATGGTGACTGTGGCTGCCATCTTATGCGTACTCGGATTCACGGTGTTGACACCGGTGATCGTGAACGGGGTCGTTGCGAGCGGAGCGCAGAACTCGGTCAGAGTAATGACGTCCTTGCCAACAGGGCCGACGCGGACCAGCCCCCACATACCGTTCAGGAACTCGGTCCCGATAAATGTTCGGAACAGGTAGTCGCCCTGAACCGCGTTCACCCCTCCGGCGTGCTTGAGGACGACGTCGAAAGAGGCATTGGGGCCAAAAGTGTCGCGCGACCCGGTCCATTGAGAAGTCGGATTGTCTGCGACGATTTTTGTGGAGCCCGTGGAATAAGGTTCTTCCTGCCAGGCGTGGCCGTGCAGTTCAAAAACCTGTTCGCTGAGCCCGGCCGGATGCAGCATCCGCAGCCGCAACGGCTTGCCGGCTTCGGCCGGGAACACCGGTGTCTGCGGGTCTGCGGACACGAGCGAATTGGAAAGCGCGCGAGCCACACCCGTTGGAGAAAGAGTCGAGCTGTTGGAAAGATAATCAGGACTCAGATAGCGATAGGGCAAAGGCTCCGTGCGATAGTTGAGCGCGCGGCTGAAGCCACCGGGGGCAGCCTCAGTGGGAGGAATTTGCCCGCCCGGCAACAAGTGAGTAGAATCGCTGGTTCGCAGCGCCGCCAGATCGTCCTGGATCACCACGACCGATTCGCGGAACGAAGTCGTTCCCGCGGTAACTGTGCCGGAAAGACGAGAGTTTTCGTCCGCTTCAAACTTAAAGCCCTCAGGTTCGATAATCAGGCCGCCGACAAGTCCGAAATTATGCTGCATCAGGGGATCGGCGGGTGCCAGACTGATGGCTCCGAATTCCATGGGAGTATATTCGGGCGTGCCAGTGGCGCTTTTCCCCACTTTACCCGCGTACCAGGTGTAGGTGGCGGATCCACCCGGAGAAATTGTCTCTACGGGATTGGCGCCGATGTTAAAACCATCGCTGGTGGTCACGTCATAAGAGACAAGCTGCGGATGCAGACCAACCTCAAGGGAAGTTTCCAACTGGAAGCTGGCGAAGGGTGGCTGCGCCGCGACACCGACATTCAGCGGCCGGGGTGGCAACGCATTCTTCAGTTCGACCGTGATGCAATCGCCGGCGGCCGCGCGCAGAACCAGCGGTTCACGCGGGACATCGGCCTTCAGCTTGCCATCGGCATCGAGATCGTTGTCGAGAACGTAGATGAGCGCGTTCCAGTCTGCGATCTGCGATTTTCCGGGTGTGCCGGGACTGCCTCTGTCGTTATAAACAAGAGCGCCATCCAGCACGTCCCGGGCGAAAACGGCGGTCACGTCGAAGGTCCGGTTCGGAGCTCCCGGCTTGCACGTTGCAGGAGCCGCGCCGGCCGGGGGAACTTTCGCGCCGCCGGGGAACGCCGCTTTGGCCTGGCTGCTTTCCAGTGGAACCAGATTGGCTTCCTTTTTCTCCGGATCGTAGCCTCGGATCAGGCCCCAGTTTCCATACTGGATTCCAACCGAATCCGACGTCGAAATATAAAGGTAGTCCGCCGGAGTCTTGGTGACAGGCAAATGGAAGAGCAATTCGTAATGCTCCGACAACCCCATTCCCTGCGTGCTCCGGAAGCCGGAAGAACTGAGCGATGGCTCAAACTGCCAGTCGAGTCCGTGGATATGAAATGCGTGGGGACCCATGTGAGCGCCCACCAGATTGCGTATCTGAATATTGTCGCCTTCGTAGGCGCGCAACACTGGCGTATACGGATCGGTCGCTGCCGCGCCATGAAACGGCGGCGCGAATTTAAATCCCCCGGGGTTGGCCGAATTGATCGGCGAGCCGGCGGGAGGCTGAATATTCAGAGCCGGATCTGCCCGGACCATCGATTGGAACACGTACCCCAGATCGGACTGCTCGGGTTTCGTCCCGGTGGCCAGGCGGGGTACGAGTGGCTCATTGCTGTAGTTGAGCGAATACGCGCCTTCCTGGAACTGGTTCGTCACCAGATGCGGAGTAGGCGGCCCGCCTGCGACGGTACCGCAGGGAGCGGGCGGGGCGGGGCATGCACCGGTTGGTCCGTTCGGCGGGTTGATCGCATTGTTTGGATCCGCCCAGCCCCAAAAGCCGCCCGGATTCGGTTTCGCCTGTCCCGGACCGTAGCGTTCGTACGGCTTCGGCGTGGAAATGCTGGTATTCAGATATCCCAGTTGCCGGTCCTGAAACTCAAGCAGGAATTCCCGATAACTTTTCTGCGCGTCGGGCAGCACGATGTTGGCCTGATACGTCGTGGGGCCACCGTCAAACCGCTTGCCCAGTTCGACACCGTCGGTGGAATCGAACCACTTCGAACCCGTAGGTTCAATCACGAGTCCGGCATAAAGGCCTACCTGCTGATGCGTGGAAGGACCGAAGTGATCGTGCGTAAACACAGTGCGGAGCGTTCTGTCCTGATCCACCGCGCAGGGAAGGGGAGACTTGCCCGGCGCGAGCGGTTTCTTGCAGTCGTAGATTGGATCGGCGTACCAGCGCTGGATGGTTGCCTGTGCGCCGGGCCATTTGCCCGGAAACTCCTTGGCGAAGTACGGAATTTCCTTTGGCGTGAGATTGTTTCGATGGCTGGCGTCCGTCGAGTAGAGCCCGCCGTTCTTGTCGATTTGATGGATCAGTTCGACAACTTCTTCGGGGCTGTAGGTGCCGTCTTCGTAATTGAAGCCGTTGCCCGCGCCGTCTGACGATGTCACGTCGAACTTCACCAGGTGGATATGCTGCCCAATGATGTCGGTTGGGGTTCGCACCTGGAAGTCATCCAGCTCGTAGTAGTTAGGCACAAGATTGGCGAGCCAGTATTCGACAACTTTTTCGGAATTGGCCCGGAAGAAGAGAGGCTCGGGACGCCGGAGGCCATCCAGAGTGGACTTCACATCGCCCCACAACGAGATCATACGCTGTTGGGGGAAATGCCATCCTTTCTTGTTTAAGACGACATCGGTTTGTATGTCGGCCGCCTTGTAGCGTACGCACCCCGCCTCATGTTTCGAACAATCGGAATCCGGAATCGCCTTTCCGAAGATATCGACTGCCGGATCGGCAAATGGCGCACCTGGCTTGGGCGATTGGCCATTCAGAATGAAGTTGCCTTTGGCCCCTTCCGGCGTCAGGCCCGGATGTTCCCGAACCGCATGAGCGGCCATCGCTACTTTTTCCACGCTTGTTCCCTCTTCGTCGATCTGAACCGAGAGGAGCGAGTCGTTTTCCTTCGTGAAATCCCACGCATTGTGTTGTTCGTAGATCTTGCCCTGTTCACGAAGAACCATGTTCCGCGGAAGCCCGCCATCCAGATATTGTTTCTGGCCCGCGATGACGATTTGGTCGCCTTTGGCGTCTTCGTCCGGCGCCATATCGAGCGGTGGATGCGGAGCCCGCTGTCCGGCAATCCCCGGAACGAAGAACGGATACCCGGGGTTCTTCTCTTTCAGATTCGGATTGTCGAGGTCCGTCTTGCTGACCAGCGCTTTGTATCCGGCGGCGGGCGGCGAGCCGGCCGGCTTCGCAGGGCAGGAATCGCCGATGAATTCGATGTAATCAGAAACTCCCCAAACCGGGCAGACTCTGGTTCTGACGGGCATCGGCGCCATCGTCAGAGTGGGCAGCGGAACCAGCGCCGGAATGGGAGTACCGGTCGCGATTTCGCCGTCAGGAAGAGACCGGTTCCAATCGAGCACTGGCCGCTGATCGGCATCGAGCTTAGTACCTTCTTCAAATACATCGTGAACGCGCCACATGCTCCACATTCCCTGGGCAAAGTGAGGGTAGAAGTGGCAGTGGAAAATCGAATCTCCCACGGTCTGATTCAGGTTGCCGCTTCCGAAGTAGCTCATGTCGAGCGTGTAAGCGCCGCCCGGGCTGATCATCTGGCTGTCGCGGTAGTCGCTTTCATCGCTATCGGGGCTGTGCAGCCATTGATGCGCGTGCTGATGGTGGACGTGGGTAATGTTGGTGCCCGCGTGCAGGATCCGGAACTCCACGTGATCCCCCATATAGCTGTGATACACGTTGGACGGATCGTCCGGATAGAGGGCCTTTGTGGCTTTCGGCCCGGGCACCACGACTCTATTTGCGTCCACCGCATTGGCGGGGTAATCGACCACCATGGCGGGGTCTCCAACAGCCCAGGCGCTCAGGAAAAACTCTTCGAACTTGCAGGTATCGCACTGGTACATGGGACCGACGTTGATCCGGTTCGCCCAGACCTCCGCTCCGATGGCATCCATGCCGTAATTGATGGCGAAGAAGTCCCTCGCAGCCTCGAGCGCGTAAGAAACAGGCGCCACACCTGAGTTGAATTCCGGAAACGCCTGGACGGCGACAAAATCGTCGTGGTAATGAATCGCAAACTCACGATAGGGCTCGTCGCGATCCGGATAGGTGGGGTTAGGAAGAAACACAGGATCGGCGTCGGCTTTGGGGAACCGGCCGGCGTTCGGCCCCGTGATAATCGCCGTCAGATCGCTGTGTACGATCTCATGTTTGCTGTTGAGCATCGCCAGAATCGGCGTGCCGGCCGGAATGGGAATCGAGCCGCCCGGATAGACGGAATTCGCGGGATAGGTGGCGCCGTAGTCGACGATCGGATGGAAATCGCGGGTCTTGAGAAAGCCGTTTTGCGGAACGGGATCGCCTGCGCGATCGACCTGGGTAACCTCGGTTTTGATCGCAGCGGGACCGGAGCCCGTCGTCAGTTCCCAGAGCAGGTACGTCTTGCCGCCCGACGTGAAACTGTCTTGCGTGGAACCCGTCATCTTCGGAGCGAGATGCATATTGGAGGCCAGCACGTTAGCCCGGTATGTGGCGAGATCCAGGTCCTCGCGAGTCACCTGGCTGCGATACCATTCCGCGCCCTTCGGTTGCACCGTCACGGAGCCGAAAAGACCTTGCGACAACTGGCCCCCAAAGCCGTTTCCCAGGCCGACATCGGCGCCGGTGCTGTACAGGAGATACGCACCTTCTTCCACGCTGCAGAACGAATAAGTCCTGGCGGGATCGCCTGGATTCGCCAGACTGTCGGGATTTGTACCGACCCAACTCCCATCCCCCTGGAGTTCTTTCAATTCCATGCCCATGACATGAATTCCAGCCTGCCGCGTGGCAGGCTGCGATAAGGGCGATTGGGATGTGTCGTCTCCTGTTTTTATACTGCCCGGATTGAAAGGCGCACCGGGAAACGCAGCTGGAACCGGAATTCCCTGTCCGGTGGAGGGCACTTTGGCCAGAAGATTCTCGAACTTGATGTTCAGGCAATCGCCGACGTTCATCCGAAGAACGATGGGACGTGGCCGCTTATCGGGCCGCAGCATGACGTTGCCGGCAGTCAAACCGGGCGAACCGTCATTGGAGACCACGTCTCCGCGTAGCGCGAAAACCATGCCACCGGCCTGGAATGTGCCGAGCCGATTGTTATAAAAGGCCTGATCGAGTGCTACGACATCGGCAGTAATCGTTCGGGTGGCCTGCGCGGCGACGTTCGCCGCACCAACCAATATGGCTGCCGCCACGAAAATACCGCGCAAACTCTGGTTTCGTTCCACGAGCCCTCCAGTCAACCGCATTCCAATAACGTTTTCGCGGGCGACCGAATACCGGAAAAAGCTGCGACGCCGCGACGATTAAATCGAAAAAAATACCAATCACGCGCAATGGTCTGAGCCATAGTATAAATCAACTGGATCAAATGTCAATTGCAATTTCAGACAACTCTGAGAGTGTTATTCAGGCGCCCTTTGTTTCACCGCAAATCCGCCCCAAAACGATTACCCAAGGAATTCATTAGGGTGTATTACTTTCGTAACTGTTTAATTACTTCGCGGTTGTCGCAAAAATACCGCTTGTTTAATTCCTGACTTTTGTTATACTGCCGATTTGAAACACTCGCTCCGAAGCTCCCCGCTCCGAGCCTCGGCCCCCGTCCGCCCGATGGGATATCCGGTTTCAGCGAACTGGCGATGTCGCCGTTCGAATAGCTTCAACGGGCTTTAGCGTAACTTCCGGTTTCCTGAAGAGGAGAGGGCCAATGCCAAACAAAGAATTGCCGTCAGTTCATTTCCGCGAGGGCTGGCGACGCCGGTTCAGCGTCCCGATCATGCTGATCGTCTGTTTCGCGGGCGCGCAAACCACGCCGATGCTGACGGGACAGGGCCTCACCGGTCAGATTTCCGGCCGGGTTCAGGATCCTTCGGAGAAAACAGTCTCCGGTGCCGATGTTGTACTCACGAGCGTCTCCACCGGGCTCAAGCGTGCAGTGAAGACCGACGCGGCCGGAGACTTCATCATTCCGGAGGTTCTTCCCGGGCGATTTGACCTGTCGGTAGAGGCGCCCGCATTCAAGAAGTTCGAGGAAAACAACATTCTGGTTTCAGCCAGCGAGAATCTCGTGTTACCCCCGGTCAGTCTTGTCCTCGGCCCGGTCGGAGAAACGATCTCGGTGACCAGCAATTCCGCGCCAGTTGAGACCGGTAGCTCCGAACGAACAGGGGTGGTGGATTCGAGCCAAATGCAGGAGTTATCGCTGAAAGGCCGCGACTACCTGGGAACGATGAAACTCCTGCCCGGCATCGTGGATACCGCAAGCCCCACTCGCGAGGCGCCAGGCAATCGGGCCATCATAGGACTCTTTGTCAACGGCAACCGGCAGGGGACTCTGAACCTGAATCTGGACGGCATCTCCACGTTGACGCTGGGCGGGGGCACCGGACCTTTCCTTGAGGCAAGCATCGATGCCGTTGCCGAGGTAAAGGTGCT